>Ga0105244_10002585_pt1 | contig 13587 bp, 9 predicted proteins | sample KBSM44metaG_FD_80423 | JGI IMG/M metagenome (GOLD analysis project Ga0105244, IMG submission 80423) | Miscanthus rhizosphere microbial communities from Kellogg Biological Station, Michigan, USA - KBS M4-4 metaG | ecosystem: Host-associated > Plants > Roots > Rhizosphere > Soil | place: Michigan...
CCGATTCCGTCGGCTTCCATGCATCCCAACCTGCTGGAAGGCGACGTGGTGTTCGTCAACCGCCTGGCCTACAACGTCAAGGTGCCGCTGACCGACATCGTCATCCACCCGACTGGCGAACCGCAGCGCGGCGACATCGTCACCTTCTCCTCGCCGGTCAACGGCATGCGACTGATCAAGCGCGTGATCGCCCTGCCCGGCGACCGCGTCGAAATGCGCAACGAGCAGCTCATCATCAATGGCCAGCCGGCCGCCTACAGCACCGCCGGCCACGCGGTCGAGAACATCAAGGGTGTGGGCGAACTGGCCGCCGTACGCGTCGACGAATCGCTCGGTGCACGCAGCCACGCTATCCAGTTTCTCCCGCAGGTAAAGGCGCGCCGCGATTTCGCTCCCATCGTGGTGCCGCCCGGCCAATACATGATGTTGGGCGATAACCGCGACAACAGCGAAGACTCGCGCTACATCGGCCTGGTGCCGCGGGCCCTGCTGATCGGCCGCGCCGAGCGCGTGCTGGCCTCGGCCGACATCACCGGCAACTGGATGCCGCGCGCAGAACGCTTTGGCATGAGCCTCTATCCAAAGCAGTAAGCCGCCGCGCCGGCGGTGTTATGATGGCGTAGTATTTTCATAACATTGCCGGTGCCAACATGATCGAGTTTCAAAGCCTGTCCAAAACCTACGGTAGCTTCAACGCCGTCAAGCCACTGTCGCTGACGGTACGGCGCGGCGAAGTGTTCGGCTTCCTCGGCCCCAACGGTGCAGGCAAGACCACCACCATCCGCATGATGATGGGCATCCTGGTGCCAAGCGGCGGCCAGGTGCTGATCGACGGCCTCGATTGCCACGCCGACGCGGCCGAAGTGAAGCGCCACGTCGGCTACCTGCCCGACACCCCCATCTTCTATGACTACCTGCGCGGCCGCGAGATCCTGCAATTCGTCGGCGAGATGCATGGCTTCGCACGCGCCGAAGCGGCCGAACGCAGCGCGCGCCTGCTGGCGGAATTCGGTTTGCAGGAAGCGGGCGAAGACTACGCAGTCAACTACTCGCTGGGCATGAAGAAGCGCCTCGGCCTGGCCTGCGCCCTGATCCACGATCCTCAAGTACTGATTCTCGATGAGCCGATCAACGGCCTCGATCCGCGCGCCTCGCGCGAAGTGCAGGAACGCCTGCTGGCGGCAGCGGCGCGCGGCGTCACCATCTTTGTCTCCACCCACCTGCTGGATATGGCGGAAAAGCTGTGCGACCGCGTCGGCATCATCCACCGCGGCGAACTGGTGGCCACCGGCACCCTCGATGAAATCCGCGCCGAAGCCTCGGCCAGCGGCTCGCTGGAAGACGTGTTCCTGAAGATCACCGACGAAGCCGCCGAAGAGACTGCGCAATGAGCGCGGCTCACACCATCTGGCTGATGACGCGCATGCGCCTGACGCGCCAGCGCAATATGCTGGCCAATCAGCTGTTCCGCTCCTTCAAAAAAAAGAAACAGCGCGACGCCACGCCGGGGAAACGCAGCAACGTATGGATCCTCACGCTGGTGATGGCGCTGGTGATGTCGTTCTCGTTCACTGTCATGTCGAACAACGTGATGCTGAACATGCAGTGCCAACTCGACCCGGCCAGCACCTGCCGTCACACCGGCAAGGATGGCGACGCGCAAATCAAAATGGAGGCCGCAGCCAAAGAACTCGGTGCCGCGCCATTCGCCGCGCCGCTGATGCATGGACTGACGATGGAAGTGGCCATCCTGTTCTGCCTCGCGGTGCTGATGCCGCTCGGGAGCAAGGAGATGGCGCAACCGGACTGGTATCTCGAATGGCTGGTGACCATGCCGGTCGAACGCAGCACACTGCTGTGGGGACGCGTGCTGGAACGCAGTGTCAGCAACCCAAGCGGATGGCTGGCATTGCTGCCGGTCTTCGGCGTGGCCGCATGGTACTCGGGCCACACATGGACTGCACTGCCGGTGGCGCTGCTGTCCGCCGCAGTATTGCTGCCGCTGGCGGCGATGTTGCACACACTGGCCGACACCGGCCTTCGCATGTGGCTCCCCGCGTCGCAGTTGCGCAACCTGCAGGCCATGACGGGACTATTCAACCTGCCGCTGATCTACTTCGTCATGTCGCTCGGCATGCCGCAGGCCAGCGGCTTCGCGATGGAGTGGGCGCGTGGCTTCCCGCCGTGGGCCAGCTGGACGCCACCCGGCCTGGTGCTGCAGGCGATACAGGCGCAAGACCTGTCGCAGTTCATCGCGCGCGCCGCGCTGCTGCTGGCGCAAACCGCATTGCTGCTGTGGGCCGGCATGGCGCTACTGCGCCACCAGCTGCGCCACGGCGTGGTGAATTCCGGCTCGCGTGAAAGCGTGCGCCGACTCCCGGCAAGCGCGGCATCGGCATCGCCGGCACGCGGCCTGCACTCGCTGCTGTCGCCGATCAAGCGCCGCGAGCTGCGGCTATTGAGCCGCGACCGCAACTTCCTGTTCCAGACCTTGCTGGTGCCGATCTTCGTGGTCGGCAGCCAGATTGTCTTCAACGGCAAACTGAATAGCATGTCGGAGCTGGGCCAGCACCACACACTGGCCGCCGCCATCGCCTTCGGCCTTGGCGTCTATGTGCTGATGCTGTCGGCCTTCCAGACACTGAACAACGAAGGCCACGTCCTGTGGCTGCTGTACACCGTGCCGCGCTCGATCGAAAGCGTGTTGAAGGAAAAGGCGCAGCTGTGGGCCGGCCTGACCATGATCTATCCGGCCGTGGTACTGGGTGTCAGCGTCTGGTACAGCACCCACTTCGAATGGAGCATGCTGGTGCTGGTGCTGACCGTGGCAGCCGGCATCCCGATCTACTCCATGATCGCCGTCTCGCTGGGCGTCTTCGCTTGCGATCCGCAAGCGGTGGACGTGCGTACGCGCGTACGGCCCACCTACGTTTATTTGTACATGCTGCTGGCCAGCTTCTACACCTGGTCGATCTACAGCAATGTGTGGTCGCAAAAACTGGTGACGCTGGTGCTGACCGCATCGATGGCGCTGGCCTTGTGGCAGAAGGCGCGCGACTCGCTGCCGTACCTGCTCGATCCGGCGGCCGCGCCGCCGGCGCGCGTCTCTACCGCCGATGGCCTGATCGCCGCGACTGCCTTCTTCATTCTGCAGGGCATCCTGCTGCTGTTTGCGGATAAGGTAAACACCCAAGCCTTCACCATCTCCTTCGGCATTGCGGGACTGACCGTATATGGCTTGATGCGATTGACCTACTGGCGCAGCAAAGCAGCCGGCGTGCCGGTCATCCTGCGCGGCGCGGACATGGCGGTATCGCTGCGCAGCGCAGCCATCGCGGCGACCATCGCATGCATCGTGGGCGTCGCCTACCTGCTGGCGATCCAGCATACCGACATGTGGAAGGAAGTACAGAAAGCCGCAACCGGCGGGTCGCGCGTGTGGATGCTGGCACTGGCCGTCATCGCCGCACCGCTGTGCGAAGAATTCATCTTCCGTGGCCTGATCTTCGGTGGCCTGCGCCGCTCGATGAGCGCCTTGCCGGCGATGGTGATGAGCGCAGCCATCTTCGCAGTGGTCCATCCACCGCTCTCGATGCTGCCGGTGTTCGTACTGGGCCTGTGCGCCGCATGGACCTATGAACGCAGCAAAACCCTGCTGGCGCCGATGCTGGTCCACGCGCTGTACAACGCCGTTATTCTTGGCGTCCAGTTCTGGCAATAACCTTGATCTCGAAATCGAAACCGGCCAGCCAGGTGACGCCGACTGCGGTGATATTCGGATACGGCGCACTGCCCCAGAACTCGGGCACCACGGACCAGATGCGCTCGAAACGGCTTTGCGGATCGATCATGAAGACGGTGACATCAACCACCTCTTCAAAGCTGCTGCCTGCCGCCGCCAGAATCTCGTTCAGGTTACGGAACGCCAGGCGCACCTGCTGTTCCAGGTCCGGTTCTGGCGATCCGTCAGGCAGGCTTCCAACCTGCCCGGACACGAACAGGAAGCCATTGGAACGGATGGCCGGCGAGTAGCGGTAGCGCTCATACAAATCCTGGCGCCCAGGTGGAAAAACAACGTCGCGTGCAGTCATGATCAACTCCTCGTTAAGTGATGACGAGACTTTAAACACCGGCCGCAGCGCGATAAACACGCAAGTCGTACAATGACTGTTTGGCGATCCCAAACAATCATCCCATGGACAGATTCGACACCCTGCTGGCCTTCGTGCGCGTGGTGGAGGCAGGCAGCTTCACCAAGGCGGCGCAGACACTCCACATGAGCAAGACCACCGTATCGCAGCTGGTGCAGCAGTTGGAGGCGAGGCTGCAGGTCAAGCTCCTTCACCGCACCACAAGGCAGGTCAAAGTAACGCCGGAAGGCGCGGCGTATTACGACCGCGTGGTGCGCGTGCTGGGCGACCTGGAAGACGCCGATAACGATCTGACGGACGAACTGGCGGCGCCGCGCGGACGATTGCGCATCGACGTGCCGAGTCCATTCGCCCGCTTCATCCTCATGCCGGCGCTGCCGGACTTCCACCAGCGCTATCCGGACATACAAATCAACATGGGCGTCAGCGACCGCAACATCGACGTCATCGGCGAAAACGTTGATTGCGTCGTGCGCGGCGGCGAGATCACCGTGCCGTCACTAGTGGCAAAGCACATTGGGGATTTGAAGCTGGGCCTCTACGCAGCACCCGACTACCTGCACCGCGAAGGCACGCCTTCGTATCCAACGGAGATCAAGCATATCGTCGGCTTCCTGCGCTCCAGCAGCGGCACCGTAGCGGCGGCGGAAATGCAGCGCGAAGGAGAGGAGCCGGTAAGCATCAACGCCCGCTACATCGTCGCCGCCGACGATGGCAACGCCTATCTGGCGGCGGGGCTGGCAGGCATGGGCGTCCTCTGGCTGCCGCACTACATGGCGAAACAGCACGCGGCACGCGGAGAACTCACGCCGCTATTGGAAGACTGGGCGATAGCGCCCATGCCCATGTACCTCGCCTACCCACAAAACCGCCACCTCAGCGCAAAACTGCGCGCCTTCATGGCGTGGATAGACGAGTTGATGGCAAAGATTTAGTCCTTGTAGCGCACTTCGGCCAGCGCGAAGGCGCCGCCGTGGTAGGTGACGGAGGCATTCTTGTCCGGGTAGTCGCCGCTGTCGGGGAACTTCGCGTCGAATTGCGATGAGCTGTCTTTCGGCTTGTAGCCGAGGTGCGAAGCCTTGCCGTTGTCCCACCATGCCACATCGTTGTTCGACATGCCGAACAGGATGGTGAAGCCGACGCGCGTAGCGAACAATGAGCGGCGCAGTGCTTCTTCAAGATCGTCGTAGCTCAGCCACGTCACCATCATGCGGCGGTCTGCCGGCTCGGGGAACGAGGAGCCGATGCGCAGGCACACGGTTTCCAGGCCGGTGCGGTCCCAGTAGTAGCTGGCCAGCTGCTCGCCGAAGCACTTGCTCACGCCGTAGAACGAATCCGGGCGGGTCGGCGCGGTGGCGTCGATGTAGTCGGTGTTGCGGTAGAAGCCCACGGTGTGGTTCGAGCTGGCGAACACGATGCGCTTCACGCCCTTCTTGTGCGCGGCCTCGTACAGATTGGCCGTGCCCAGGATATTCGCCTGCATGATGTTCTCGAAGGTGTTCTCGGTCGAGATGCCGCCGAAGTGCAGCACCGCTTCCACGCCTTCCATCAGCTTCATCACGGCGGCCTTGTCGGCCAGGTCGCACCGCACGATCTCTTCGCCTTCACGCGCTTCGCCCATGTCGGCGATATCGGACAGCACCACCACATCAGCCCACGGCTTGATGCGCTCGCGCAGGACTTTACCCAGGCCGCCGGCAGCGCCGGTCAGCAGCAATCGTTTGAATGGTTTTGCCATGTTTGTGTCTCGCTTATTTTGATCAGGTCACTGGAGCAGGATTGAACAGCACCAGTGCGTTATGCAGTTTCCATTTTTCGGCATAGGTCTCGCGGCCGCTGGCCACGTCCAGCATCATCTGGAACAGCTCCCAGCCCACGTCCGCAATCGTCGCTTCGCCGCTGGCGATGCGGCCGGCGTTGATGTCCATCAGGTCGTGCCAGCGGTTCGCCAGGTCGTTGCGCGTAGCGACTTTAATCACCGGCACTTCGGCCAGGCCGTACGGCGTGCCGCGTCCCGTGGTGAAGATGTGCAGGTTCATGCCAGCCGCCAGTTGCAGCGTGCCGCAAATGAAATCGCTGGCCGGCGTGGCGGCGTAGATCAGGCCTTTCTGCGTCAGCTTGTCGCCCGGCGACAGCACGCCCGAAATCGGCGCGCTGCCCGATTTGACGATCGATCCCATCGCCTTCTCGACGATGTTGGACAGACCGCCCTTCTTGTTGCCTGGCGTGGTGTTGGCGCTGCGGTCTACGCCGCCGCGCTTGAGGTAATTGTCGTACCACTCCATCTCGCGGATCATGGCCTCGGCCACTTCCGGCGTGGTGGCGCGCGACGTCAGCTGGTCGATGCCGTCGCGGACTTCGGTCACCTCGGAAAACAACACGGTGGCCCCCGCGCGCACCAGCAGGTCGGTGGCAAAGCCCACGGCCGGGTTGGCGGTCACGCCGGAGAAGGCATCGCTGCCGCCGCTCTGCACGCCCCCCTCCAGCTCCGAGGCCGGCACGGTTTCGCGCTGGCGCTTGTTCAGTTCCGCCAGATTGATTTCGGCCTGCTTCATGATCGACTCGATCATCGACATGAAGCCGACGTGCTGCGCATCCTGCAAGCACACGAGGCCAGGATCGGCGCCGCCCGCGTTCTGGATCGGAATCGAGCCTTTCGGGAACAGGCGTGTTGGCTGCAGTTTCTCGCAACCGAGGCTGACGACCATTGCCTGTCCGCCGAAATTCGGATTCAGCGCGATATTGCGGATGGTGCGGATCGGGATGTTGGCGCCCGGCGCGTCAATCGCCACGCCGCAGCCGTAGGTGTGTTCGAGTCCCACCACATCATCAACGTTGGGGTACTTCGGCAGCAGCTCCGCCTTGATGCGCTGCACCGCGAAATCGACCACGCCCGACACGCACTGCACGGTGGTGGTAATGGCGAGGATGTTACGCGTGCCGACGCTGCCGTCCGGATTGCGGTAGCCCTGGAAGGTGTAGCCCTCCAGCGCTTCCATCGGCGGCGGCTTGACGGTGGCGATCGGCAGGCCATCGAGTTCACGCGCGGCCGGCATCTCGACATTGTGCTCGGCCAGCCAGCTGCCGGCCGGCAGGTCCTTGGATGCGAAGCCGATGGTGACGTTGTAGCGGACGACCTTATCGCCCTTGGCCAGGTCGCGCAGCGCCACCTTGTGGCCCTGCGGGACCGCCTCCAACAGCGTCAAGCCGTTGGGGAAGACTGCGCCGGCCGGCAGGCCGCCGTCGTTGACGACAATCGCGACGTTATCGTTGTCGTGCATGAGGATGTAGCGAGGCGTGCTGGCGCTCGGCGTGGTGGTCATCTGGCGTTCCTACGTTGTTTTTTGGTCTCGCAAAGTGGTCAGACCACTTCAGTTATTGGCCGGCCAACTCTGCATTGTGGCCTGCGCGCCACAGTCTGAAACCCGCATGTTTTCAAGGGTTTAAACCTTGTAGCCACAGGGCGCAAACGGCTGCTCGATGAATTCAGTATGCCATTTAAAAATTAATTTGGCTAGTCCACATTGCGTATTTGGTCTGACCACCTTAGAATGGCCTGACCAGATGGCAATCCGATAAGCCACACGAGAACAACGAGACACCATGTTGAAAAAGACCGCACTTCCTGCCGACAGCAACGCCCACGAACCGCGACTGTACCGCGTGGTGGCCGACCGCATCCAGGAACTGATCCGCAACGAAAACATCGCCGCCGGCGAGCGCCTGCCGTCCGAGCGCGACCTGGCCACCAAGCTCAGTGTCAGCCGCGCCTCGCTGCGCGAAGCGCTGATCGCACTGGAACTGGGCGGCGTGATCGAAGTGCGCGGCGGCTCCGGCGTCTACGTCAGCGAGCTGCCGGAACCGGCCGCGCTGCCGGAAGCCGGCCCCGGTCCATTTGAAGTGCTGTCCGCGCGCCGCCTGATCGAATCCGAGATCGCCGCGATTGCCGCGCGCGTCGCCACCGACAGCGCTATCGACGCCATCCTGCAAGCGGTGGTGGAGATGGAAAAGCACCACTCAGATTATTCGAGCAACGAGCAGGCCGACCGCAACTTCCACCTCGCCATCGCACGCGCCACCGGCAACAGCGCGCTGGTGGGATCGCTGGACTATCTGTGGGACCAGCGCGGCCGCCTGTGGCACAAGCTGAAAGAACACTTCCAGACCGAAGAACTGCGCCAGGAAACGCTGAAAGACCACCGCCGCATTCTGGAGGCGATTGCCGCCCACGATCCGGCTGCGGCACGCAAAGCCATGCGCGCCCACCTTGAGCGCGTGACCCGCACGTTCTCACGCGGTTAACGGATAAAGCAGTAACCGAAGTAACGCAGGACCGGCCTCGATGCCGGCCGCGCAAATAAAGTAATCAAGTTATCGACCGGCTCGACCTCGGCCCGCCCTGCTCCATGCACGGCTCCACGGCCCTCGTCACAGCGGCACGGAGTACGCGAGGTGCTCCACTCACGCAAGCGCTTTCCAGCGCTGCGTATAACTTTATTCAAGAGACGAAGGAGACAACACCATGAAGTCCGAGCACCCGGTCCAGAAACGTTCCGCACAACCCCGCCTGCTGCTGTCTGCCATTAGCCTGGCCGTGCTGACGCTGGCCAACCAGGCTGCCGCGCAAAGCGACGACGCCAATATGACCCGCGTCGAAGTGACCGGTTCGAGCATCAAGCGCGTCGCCAACGAAGCATCGCTGCCTGTTACCACCGTCAAGGCCGAAGACCTGGTCAAGCAAGGCATGACCACCCTGGCCGACTTCATGATGGCGCTGCCGCAATCGGCCTCGCTGGCGCCGTCGAACGCGGGCTCCGGCACCAACATCAACCTGCGCGGCCTGGGCGTGAACCGCACGCTGGTCCTGTTGAACGGCCGCCGCCTCGCCAACGAAGCTATCGCTGACGGCTACGCCAACCTGGACACGATCCCAATGAGCGCCGTGGCCCGCGTCGAAGTGCTGCGCGATGGCGCATCCTCGATCTACGGCTCCGACGCCATCGGCGGCGTGGTCAACTTCATCACCAAGACCCAGTTCGAAGGCACGCAGCTGACTGCGCAAGCCGTGCAGCCTGAGAAAAAAGGCGGCGGCGACGAGCAGCGCCTGACTGCCACCTGGGGCAAGGGCAACCTGGAACGCGACGGCTGGAGCTTCTACGCCACCGTCGACGCCCACCAGCGTACCCGCCTGGCCGCATCGGACCGCGCCTATCTAAGCTCCGCTGAAAAACTGACGGCGCTGGGCCGCCCTCCTACGCTGGGCACCGGCGGCAACGCCACCCCGGCCAACTTCACCACGCCGACCAACAAGAACGCGCAGAACCCCTACGCGGCCAGCGGCTGCCTGGCGCCGTACTCCATCGTCGGCCAGAAAGGCACTTGCGTACTGGATGCGAACGAATACGGCACCGCGCTGTACGCCAACCAGCAAGTCACCTTCTACGCACGCGGCGCCTACAAAGTCTCCGAAGACCACGTGATCAACGTCGACTACTCGCGCGGCGAAGAATTCATCCTCGGCACCAAGAATCCGACCAACGCACTGGCCGTCAACGGCGTGTCCGCCATCGTGCCATCGACCAGCAAATGGTATCCAGGCGCCAGCGGCGGCGTACCGGCAGTGGCAGGGCTGAACGGCGCTCCGCTGACCGTGACCTGGGCCGTGGCCGACCTGGGCCTGGCCACCACCAAGGACGTGCAGCTGAACCAGCGCCTCGCCATCAGCGACGAAGGCACGCTGGCAGGCTGGGACTACAAGGCCGGCCTGGTGTTCGGTGTTTCGAACCGCGACAACTACTATCACGAAGGCTACGTCACCGGCCAGGGCCTGCTGGATGGCCTGAAGAACGGCAAGCTGAATCCATTCGGCTTGCAAGACGCGGACGGCAAGGCCTACCTGCAATCGATCAGCGTGGACGGCGCCAAGAATCGTACTTCGAAATCGACCTTCACCGGCGTTGACGTCACCGCCAGCCGCGCGCTGATGGAACTGCCGGGCGGCTCGCTGGCAGTGGCTATCGGCGCCGACCTGCACCGCGACACCACCGAAGACACCAAGCTGCCTATCGTCAGCCAGGTCACCTACGCCAACACCAGCCCATCGCACGGTGAAGGCCAGCGCAACGTGTTCGCGCTGTTCACCGAGGTGAATGCGCCGGTCACCAAGACCCTGGAACTGAACGCCGCCGTGCGCGCCGACCGCTTCAGCGACTTCGGCACCACCGTCAATCCGAAGATCAGCTTCCGCTGGGAGCCTAGCAAGCAGCTGATGTTCCGCGGTTCGGCCAACACCGGCTTCCGCGCGCCGACCCTGTTCGACGCCTACGGCTATCGCCTGCCTGGCGCCACCGGCCTGACCGCCGCCAAGTGGGACGATCCGGTACTGTGCCCGGGCGGCACTCCAGGCGTGGCCGGCACCGGCACCGCGCTGCCAGGCTATGTCGCATCGACCGTCTGCAACACCACGCTGCCTAAACAGACCGGCTCCAACTCTGGCCTGAAACCGGAGAAGTCGAAAGGCTACACGCTGGGCGTGGTGATGGAACCAATCAAGAACAGCATGGTATCGCTGGACTACTGGAACATCCGCATGACCGACATGCTGGCCAATCTGCCGGAGCAGGTGTACTTCCTGTACCCGGAGCGGTACAAGTCGTTCTTCGTGCGTAACGCCGACGGCACCATCAACTACATCAACAACACCACCATGAACCTGGGTGGCCAGAAAGCGGCGGGTGTGGACGTATCGGCTTCGTATGCCTTCCCTAAATCGTCGTACGGCGATTTCAAGGTGTCGATCGACGGTACTTACCTGACCCAGTTCGACAACCAGCTGTACGACGGCAGCCCGTTCGTGTCGAACGTCGGCCAGTTCGGTTTGGCCAGCAACGGCACCACTTCCAGCTTCCCTATCATCACCTACCGCTGGAAGCACACTGCCAAGCTGAATTGGGCCAAGGGTAACTGGAACATGCAGCTGAGCCAGAACTACAACTCCAAGTACACCGACCAGAATCTGGTGGCGAAGCAGTACTGGCGCGATATCAACTCGTACAAGCAGTGGAACTACACCGCGACCTACAACGGCTTTGCGAACACGCAGGTGGTATTCGGTATCACCAACCTGTTGAACGCAGAACCGCCGGCAACCAACAGCAGCCTGTATAGCTTTGGTTACCTGAGCAGCGCCGCCAGCCCGATCGGCCGCGCCTACAACGTGCGTGTCACTTACACGTTCTGATTCTCCGCCTGACTTTGGGCGCCGGACCAACACCAAGGCCGGCGCCTTTTTTTTGCCCGGATATCACATGAAAACCATTCTTACCTCTCTTGCCGCCGCAGCGATCCTGATGGCCGGCAGTGCGCACGCAGCCGACAAGCCGGTGCGCTTCATCCTCGTGGGCGATTCGACCATGGCCAGCACCAGCGGCTACGGCGACGCTTTCTGCGCGCGCGTCAACCGCGCCAACACCTGCATCAACCTCGCCAAAGGCGGCCGCAGTTCCGGCAGCTTCCGCGCCGAGGGGCGTTGGGATGAGGTGGAAGGCTTGCTGCGCGGCGCGGCGGCGTACAGTGCGACCTACGTGCTGATCCAGTTCGGCCACAACGACCAGCCGGGCAAGCCTGGCCGCTCGACCGATCTGAAAACCGAATTCCCCGTCAACATGGCGCGCTATGCGCAGGAAGTGAAAGCGCTGGGCGGCGTGCCGGTTCTGGTCACGCCGCTGACGCGCCGCACTTTCAAGGACGGCGCGTTGGAGAATAATCTCGCACCGTGGGCCGACGTGATCCGCGCCACCGCCGCCGTGCAGAAAACACCGCTACTCGATCTGAATGCGGAAAGCTATGCAGCTGTGCAGGCGATGGGCCAGGACGAAGCCGACACGCTCGCAATGGTTCCGCGTCCCGCCGATTACGGCGTTGCGCCGACCGCAGGCAAAGTGGAAGTGGCAGGCGCCGCGAAAACCGCCTTTGACCGCACCCACCTCGGCGCCAAAGGCGCAGCCTATTTCTCGCGCATGGTGATGGAGGAAATCAAGCGCGCCATGCCGGAAGCCGCCGGTTACTTCAAGCCGGAGAGCGAGCAGTGAAGAATCAGCATAGCTTCTCGCGGGCGTGGCTGGCAGCGCTGCTGGCCGCTGGCGTGCACGCCAGCGTGGCGCACGCGCAGGACAGCCGCAAGGTCGTCGAGCCGACGCCGCCGCCAGCCTGCGTCGTGCTCACCGCTGGCACGAGCGGAGGCGGGAGCGGGACGGCGAGCAGCGACGACACTGCGCGCATCCAGTCCGCCATCGACACCTGCCCTGCCGGCCGTGCAGTGCGTCCGTCCGGCGCCTTCGTCTCAGGTCCGCTCAAGCTGCGCAGCGGCGTGAGCCTGCTGATCGATGACGGCGCGGTGTTGCAAGCCAGCCGCAATCCCAAGCTGTACGACCGTGGCGCCAACACCTGCGGCACCATCGACAAATCAGGTCGCGGCTGCAAACCCTTCATCACCATCGACAACGCCAAGTCCAGCGGCATCTACGGCGAAGGCAGTATCGACGGCCAGGGCGGCCGCGTGATCGAAGGCGGCACGGAATCCTGGTGGCAGCTGGCCCGCCGCGCACAAAAGGAAGACGCGCGCCAGAACGTTCCGCGCCTGATCGAAGTCACCAACGCGCAGAACATCACCCTGCACAAGATCACCCTGCGCAACTCACCCAACTTCCACGTCACGCTGAACAAGGTGGACGGCTTCACCGCCTGGGGAGTGCGCATCGACACGCCAGCGACGGCGCGCAACACCGACGGCATCGATCCTATCTCCTCGCGCAACGTCACCATCGCCTACAGCCATATCCGCACCGGCGACGACAACGTGGCCGTCAAGGCGGGCAGCAACGGGCCGACCGAAAACATCTCCATCCTGCACAACCGCTTCTACAGCGGCCATGGCATGTCCATCGGCAGCGAGACCAACGGCGGCGTGCGGCGCGTGCTGGTGGAAGACCTGAGCATGGACGGCACCACCTCCGGCCTGCGCATCAAGAGCGACGTCTCACGGGGCGGCGTGGTGGATCAGGTCACGTACCGCAATGTCTGTCTGCGTAACGTGAAAACGCCGATCGACATCGGCAGCCGCTACGAAAACCGTAACGAGGGCACGCTGGTGCCGGTCTACACCAACATCGCCTTCGACGACGTGCATAGCGTGACGCCGGGCCGCGTGCTGGTGCAAGGCTACGACGAACAGCACGCCGCGCAAATCAATCTGCGCAACGTCAGCATTGCCGGCAAGAGTGAACGCAAGATCGAATTTGCCAAACTGTCCGGCGATGCGATCAGCGCCAACGACACCAGCACCTGCGCCAACCGCTTCGCGCCGTTCCCGGAGACGGCAACCAGCATGCGCCCGCAACTGACGCTGGAACAGGCGAAGCAATACGCCTACAGCGAA
>Ga0105244_10002586_pt1 | contig 13586 bp, 10 predicted proteins | sample KBSM44metaG_FD_80423 | JGI IMG/M metagenome (GOLD analysis project Ga0105244, IMG submission 80423) | Miscanthus rhizosphere microbial communities from Kellogg Biological Station, Michigan, USA - KBS M4-4 metaG | ecosystem: Host-associated > Plants > Roots > Rhizosphere > Soil | place...
AACTTGTCCAAATCTCGCGAAGCCGCAGTCAGAATATCGGCGGTATCTTCGTCTTTCGTTTCACTGATTGCCTTACGCACATCGTTCGCCACAATCGCGTAACGGTCGGCCAACTCTTTAAGGTGATCCTGAACACTGTGAATATCCAACGGATAGCTTTTCAGTGGTGTTTTACTGTTAATGACTTGCGTTGTACCCAGTGCGACACCGCCAAGTTGAACGGCGCGTTCTGCCATGGTGTCGAGATGGTCAGTCAGGGCGGTGCGGAAACCGTCAAGCATTTCATGAACGGCAATAAAGTTTGCACCACGCATATTCCAGTGCGCTTGCTTGGTAATTAACGACAAATCAATGAACTGGATGACCTGGCGATTCAGCAGCTCAACGGTGGCTTTCTTTTCGCTGTCTGAAACATCATTACGGGTATGCAGTAGGTTGGTAGATTTGGTTTTTACCAGTTTAGCGGTAGTCATAATCTTTCGTCCTCTTGATGTTATGTCCAATGAATTACCGGAAATAAGTATAGCACCTGATTTCGTATTCGAAGGAGCAGGTTGTACCTATCAGATTAATAGCAATGAAAGGATAGAATTTAGTAACTCATTGTTAGTCAATAAGTTTCAATTTTGTATTTCGAGTGGTAATTGAATTAAACAAAGAGTGATTGTTGAATGGGAATAATTATTATTTTGTGAAGGTAAGAGAGGGAAATATAAGTGGTTGAACGCAGAGGTTATTTACCGTGGGAATCGTAACCACGGTAAATAATATTAGAGTGGGCTACTTTACATCGACCTGAGTAATCTGCGTTTCACGCTTGAGAGTCAGCGTTGACCCGATGGATGCGGCAATAATGGAAAGCAATGCCAGCCATTGCACCAGAGTCAGATGCTCACCAAGGAACAGCATTCCCGACAGTGCAGCGAGCCCAGGCTCCATACTCATCAGCGTGCCAAAGGTGCGGGTCGGTAAACGCGTCAGGGCGATCATTTCCAGCGAGTAGGGCAGTGCTGTCGATAATACCGCAACACCGAGACCTAACGGTAAAAGTGACCAGTGCCAAAAAACATCACCCGCTTGCCATGCGCCAATCGGTACAAAGATTATTGCTGCTATCAGCGAACCGAATGCCACGGTTGCTGGCCCATGATCGACACCGGCTTTTTGTCCAAACAGGATGTATATCGCCCAACATGCCCCGGCTCCCAGTGCATAGGCGGCACCGGCTAAATCGACATGCGAAATTGACTGCCCCAGCGGTAATAAGAACCAGAGACCCAATACCGCCAGAATCACCCAGATAAAATCCACCGCTCGACGTGATGAAAACAGTGCCACGGCCAGTGGGCCGGTGAACTCAAGGGCGACGGCAATCCCCAGGGGAACCGTCTGAATCGATAAATAGAACAGGTAGTTCATGCCGCCGAGCGCCAGCCCGTACATCAGCAAAGGGATGCGCTGCTCCGCTTTGAAGCGCAAACGCCACGGCTTAAAGACAACCACCAGGATGAATGTCCCCAGGAACAGGCGCAAAGCGGTCACTCCTGGTGCTCCGACTAACGGGAAGAGTGATTTTGCAAGTGATGCGCCACTTTGAATCGAGGTCATGGCAATCAAAAGAACAACAATGGGTAACCATAAGGGGGTTTTACGTGGCGATAAGGGCATCCAGCATCCTGTCAGTCAGTGTCTATACCATCATCCTTCAAGTTGCAGGGGTGTTGGCCGTAGACGCTCGCCCCAGTCACTTACTCAAGTAAGCTCCTGGGGACTCTCGTCCTTGCCTCCTACCTGAAACTCGAATGCTAATGGGTATATTTAAGTAAAGAAAATAAAAAGTGACCCAGTGTAAATGATTAAGTTATGGCTGGTTGAGATTTCATTGAAAAAAATCATGGCCGGATGCAGTAACATAACTGTGTGATTGCGTAAGATTTGTTCAAAAGTGTTTAAGAATTATCTGGATGACTATGTTGCAATTCATGACAACAATTAGGTCGTTTTTTGATAAAAAGGCTATAAATTTAAGGGAGTAGGGTGTAATGGAAATGATCTGTTACAGGAAAGGATTCATTAGACAACGTAAATATCGAAGAGTTTCCGATACAATTTTGATATATTAAAAACTTAGAAGTTACTTGAAGCATATTGAGGTGGATTATGAAAAAAATTGCATGTCTTTCAGCACTGGCTTGTGTTCTGGCCGTTTCCGTTGGTACCGCATCTGCTGCAACTAGCACCGTAACTGGCGGCTACGCACAAAGCGATATGCAGGGCGTTGCTAACAAAGCTGGCGGTTTCAACCTGAAATACCGTTACGAAAACGACACCCCACTGGGCTACATCGGTTCTTTCACTTACACCGAGAAAGACCGTTCTGAGTCAGGCGTTTACACCAAAGGCCAATACTACGGTATTACTGCTGGTCCTGCTTACCGCATCAACGATTGGGCAAGCATCTACGGTGTAGTCGGTGTTGGTTACGGTAAATTCCAGAGCACCTCTTTCCCGAACAAAGCTGACACCAGCGATTACGGCTTCTCTTACGGCGCGGGTATGCAGTTCAACCCAATCGAAAACGTTGCACTGGACGTTTCCTACGAGCAGAGCCGCATCCGTAACGTTGACGTTGGCACCTGGATCGCAGGCGTAGGTTACCGCTTCTAATTTCACTCTTTTATCGAGTGAAAATAAAAATCCGCCCCTTGAGGCGGATTTTTTTATTCCTGAATTCCCTGATTAGGGGATTAGCTTAACGAGTCTTGGTATCAAACACATCCGTCTGCAGATGAGTATAGTCCACCTTCTTGAGCTTAAAGTTGGTGATGTAGATTGGCCCCGCTTTTTGCTCAGAAATGAACTTGTACTTCGGCGTTAACTCTTTGGTTTTAATCCCTGTCCACGCTGAGAAGAAATTCAGGAAATCATTCGCTGAACGGCGCGCTTTTATCTGGCGATGCACTTTATCGTCGCTGGACAGCACCATAAATGGGACCTGGAAGTTTTGTTGGAACTCGTCACCATGCGCCAGATATTGCACCTCAGTGCCGCGCTCTTTAATTGCCAGACCGTGATCGGAGAAGTAGACCATCGAGAAACTCTGCCCGGTATTTTGTAGCTGTTGGTAGAGCTGCTTCAGCAAATCGTCGGTTTGCGTCATGGTGTAGAGATAGCAGGACGTTTCTTTCGACTGGACGAAATCTTTGTATTTACCCTGCGTGCGGTCGCATGCTTGCGGGTGTGAACCCATCAAATGCAGCACAATTAATTGTGGCGTGGTTCGTTGTGTCGCGAATACCTGAGCGGTCATTTTCAACAACGCTTCGTCACGGGTATTTTTGTCGGCTTCAAAATCACCGTTTTTCAGGAACTGCACTTCATCGGCACGTTTGGCGATGCTGGCAATGGCGGTATCGTATTCACCAATTTGCCCCTGGTTCGAGAACCACCAGGTCTGGAAGCCTGCCCGGTTGGCAAGCGTAATAATGCTGTCTTGATATTGCGGTTTGCCGTCAATGACACGGTTAAGCGTCATGCCCAGCGATTTCTGCGTTGAGCCGCTGGCCGCCACATAATCCATGAATATATTGCCATTCACCTGGCTGGCAAACGGGGTGTTATCCCAATGGCCACCGAATGCGCCTAATGCGTCACGGCGCGCACTTTCACCAATCACCACCACGTAAGTTTGATATTTAGGTTTAACCGCCAGCACATTCCAGGTGTCCTTCATCTGTGCGAAGGCCTTCATGCGCGTTTGCTCATCAATCACTTCCTGGTTATTGACCACAACATCTTTTACGAAGCGGAATACCGGGTAACCAGAGTCTTTGATTTTAAATACGCCGCCATACGCCAGGTTTTGTACCGGAGCGACAAAGAAACAGACCACGCTGACAACCAGGCATAAGCTATCAAAATGGCACCACAGGCGTTTTTTAGGTGCAACTTTGCGGCGCAGTGCAATAACGCCAAGCACCAGAATAAAGATCGACACCAAATAGCTGTACCACGGGAAGATAGTCATCAGTTCCGTGGATTCTTCGAAGTTAGTTGAGTGTAGGGCAAGCAGGGTATTAAAGTTCGGCGAGCCGTAGGCCTGGCCAAAAGGGAAATACATTGCTGCAATCAGGCTGCAAATCGCCAGCAAGCCTTTTTGGAATTTGGGCGCACTGCGCCATAGCAGCAGTAATACGCAACTAAATGCCACTGCATACAGAATGCTAAATTCATAACCGAGCGCAAAGTTAATCAGTAAAGACTGCAGGAAATAAAAGCCAGTCCACGGATTAAGCGCCACTGCGCGGATCGTCAGGGAATCTTTAAGCGTTAAATTCATGTTTATCGAGATCTACTAAACGCCATGCGAAAACCCTGGCGACGAGGGTAAGAACCTGCCTGACAGACGGAAAAGAAGGGATACTGGACCGCATCTGCGAGCCGCTTCATGTGCAGGGCTGCAAGAAGATAGAGCGGTACGATAAGAAGATCAACTGATAAGAGAAATGTGTTTTGCGAAGCAGGTAGCAAATCCAACAAATGGTAAGGTTAAAGCGCTGTTGCGTGAGGTATTCACTGAATCATCATGAAATGAAAAGTTACAAATAGATGAGCCGTTCAGAATGACTAAACCCGAAAAGGCAGGGCGACTGCCTATGACTTAGGTTTTTCGCCCTGTTGTGGTTTCCCGGAAACCAAATCACACAACATGTTGAGCAGCATTAGCCGCACTTGAAACGGGGAATGTGTAAACACGCTCATGCACCTCTTAAATTCGTTCATATAACCCTCCTGTTCACTTCTGCTGCCCTTGTTTCCCTTTAAGGCTGTCTGCATTACATACAGATATAGCACAGGCTATATTGTATAGCTATTGCTAATTCGTTAAATTTTTGTGCTTCCGTGATGCTGGTTTACAATGGGGCCGAACGTCGTCATTGGACGATGCCGCGCCACTGCAAGAGGAAGCATCATGAGCCGTACGCCTGGCCAAAAAAATAAACAGAAAGTGACGCAGTTGGTAAACGTTGAAGAGCATGTCGAAGGCTTTCGGCAGGTGCGGGAAGCGCACCGTCGTGAATTGATTGATGACTACGTTGAGTTGATTTCAGATTTGATTCGCGAAGTGGGGGAAGTCCGTCAGGTTGATATGGCGGCGCGACTCGGTGTTTCTCAACCAACCGTTGCGAAAATGTTAAAGAGACTCGCCTCGGTTGGGCTGATTGAGCAAATTCCGTGGCGCGGTGTGTTTTTAACTGCTGAAGGTGAAAAGCTGGCGCAAATCAGCCGCGAACGTCATCAGATTGTGGAAAACTTTTTCCTCGCGTTGGGAATTAGCCCGGAAACCGCAAGGATTGATGCCGAAGGGGTGGAGCATCACGTCAGCGAAGAAACCCTGGCGGCATTTCGTTTGTTTAGTGAGCAGCGAGGATTTAAGTAGCGATGCTGTTAAGCCTGGTTCGCCCGTTTGCTCGCGATCGATTCCTTCATCTATTGCTTCTGTGCGGTGTGGTATTAAGTTTCATCGCGCCATTTCATCCAACACTTTGGGTTCATGCCATTGATTGGCACACCATTATTACGCTTGCGGGCTTAATGATGCTGACCAAAGGCGTCGAGTTAAGCGGCTATTTCGATGTGCTGGGCCGTCGCATGGTGAAACGCTTTGATAACGAGCGAACGCTGGCGATGTTTTTAGTCAGCGCGGCGGCATTGCTCGCCACATTTCTGACCAACGACGTGGCCCTGTTTATTATCGTGCCGTTGACCATCACGCTGAAAAAACTGTGCGCCATCCCGATTAATCGGATCATCATCTTTGAAGCGTTGGCGGTCAATGCTGGCTCAATGCTCACGCCGATTGGTAATCCGCAGAACATTTTATTGTGGGGGCGCTCGGGTTTATCGTTCGGGGAGTTTAGCTGGCAAATGGCACCAATAGCGTTCGCTATCATGCTCAGCCTGCTGGCGCTTTGTTGGTTCTGTTTTCCCAACAAAAAACTCGTCTACCAAATCCATGATAAAAAGCACGACTGGCAGCCACGGCTGGTGCTGAGTTGTGTGGCTCTGTACGTGGTATTTATTGTCGCGCTGGAGCTAAAACAAGACATCTGGGGGCTGGTGGTTGTGGCCATGGGTTTCTTGCTGCTGGCTCGAAGAGTATTGCTCAGTATCGACTGGAGTCTGTTGCTGGTATTTATGGTGATGTTTATCGACGTCTGGCTGATCACACAACTTCCGGTGTTACAGCACGCGTTAGCGGGCATTAATCAGCTTTCAGCCACAGGATTATTTGCATTGGGAATCGGTTTGTCGCAGTTGATTAGTAATGTTCCATCGACCATTTTACTGCTGAATTACGTCCCCGCTTCGATGCTGCTAGCCTTTGCAGTGAACATTGGCGGTTTCGGTCTGCTGCCCGGTTCGCTGGCAAATTTGATTGCTTTACGTATGGCTAACGATCGCCGTATTTGGGTGCGTTTCCACTACTATTCATTGCCGATGTTGTTATGGGCGGCTGCGGTGGGTTACGGTCTGCTGTATTTGAGATAAATGTCGGATGACGCTGCGCTTATCCGACCTACGAAGGGTCGTTGTAGGAGCGCGTCATCCACCACTTTACTTAAAATCACACGTTAAACGGCGCTTCTTTTTTCAGTACCTTTTCAATCACATCCAGCACCGCTTGCTGATTGCAATGTCCTGCCTGATAAGTCGCAACTTGCTTAATTTTTTCAGGGGCATTGGCCATGGCAAATCCGTACCTGGCCTGACGCAGCATTTCAATATCATTGCCACCATCGCCAAACGTCACGACTTCGCTGTCAGCAATGCCCCATTTTTCCTGCAGGATCCGCAAGCCGTTAGCTTTATGAATACCGGGAATGATCAGGTCAATCGAGCCATGGCCGCTGGTAACTGGCACCATAATACCGTCGAGAATGTCTGTCAGAGCGCTCATGGTGTCGTCTAACATACTGTCTGGCAGATTCAGCGCAAACTTAAAGAATACATCATCCAGATTTGAGAAATTATCTACTAATTCAAGGCGATGGTAGTACATGCGCGCCAGTTGGATGAACGCATCATCGTAGCTATTCAATGTATAACCGTGGTGTTTACCACAAGCGATAATATCTACGTGAGGCAGCGTCAGCAGATGGTCGATAACGGTGTTGAACTGCTGTTTTGTCAGTTCACCGTTAAAGGTGTCCTTTTCTTCACTGACCACCCAACCCCCGTTATCGGCTACGAACGAAATCTCGTGGGCAATTTCCGGGAAAAATGAAATTAGCTGATAATACTGGTTGCCGCTGGCGACCACGAAGCGAATCCCTTGTTCTTTCATTTGTGCATAAAGGTCCGCAAAACGCGCGCGGTTGTACTCTTTATTATCGTCGAGGAAAGTCCCATCCATGTCGACGGCAATTAGTTTCACACTCATCGATTTCTCCGTTGAATTAATTCGGGTACAAGGTCTGTAGGTTTTGCGACGGCTTTCGCAACTAGCGCTGCAACAACCATCAAACTCAGTACTACCAGCATAGCCAGACGCAGGCCGTAATGTTCGCCGAGGAAGCCCAATAGCGGCGGCCCCACAAGGAATGCAATATAGCCAGAAGCGGCAACGACACTGACGCGAGTTGCCGGGTCTGGGCCGGTATCGCCCGCGGCAGAAATGGTGAGCGGGAAGCCGAGCGAGGTGCCCAGGCCCCACAAAATCACGGAAATGCCAGCGACAAAGGCATTATCGACAAAGATGATTAAGCCGATGCCCAAAATCCCCATCACTGCGCAGGCGCGAACCACGGTTACCCGGCTGTAGCGGTCGATAAACCAGCCGCCAGTGAAACGGCCCACGGTCATACCCAGCGTAAAGCCGACATAAATCATTGAACCAGACGTTGGGCTAAAACCATGACCGTCGACCATCAGCAATGGCAACCAGTCATTGGCGGAGCCTTCTGCAAATGCCATCGCCAGCACAATAGTACCAATCAATATCAGTTGTAGATCTTTATAAAAAGGAGGGTGTGGCTCGTGGGTATCAGCGGAATTCGCGTCGGCATTGTCTTTGCCTACACCATGCGGGATGGCGGTAATCGCGATAATAATGGGGGTAATCACGATTAAGCCAATCACCAACAAATGCCCATAAGCCGTGACGTTAAAGGCTGTCAGGCTCATGCCAATACCTGCGCCTGCCAGCGTGCCAAGGCTGTAAAAACCGTGCATCATCGGTAACACTGTCTTTTTCAGCAGCCCTTCAACTATGGCGCCTTCTACGTTCATCGCCACTTCAGATGAACCAAGACCTGCACCTAAAATCGCCAGCCCCAGCGCAAACAGCCACGGGGAAGAAAAGAACAGTGCAACGCCCATCACCAACATGCCGGTGACCATTAGCGTCATACCGCTACGGATAATATTACGCGTACCAAAACGCTTAACCAGCCAGCCGGAAAAGAGAATGCCGCTCATCGAACCAACCGACAGACCAAACAGCACAATACCCATACCGGCGGTCGACACACTGAGCGTGTCCCGAATGGCTGGAGTACGTGTAGCCCAGGAGGCCATAACAAGACCAGGCAGGAAGAAGAAGGCGAACAATGCCCAGGTGCGACGTTGGGTTGCTTTACGTTGGCTAATAGCGGCAGACATGGAAATACCGGTTGGCGGTGAATGAGAATGACACTAGCAAGAATGTGTACATTTGTACACATTGCCTGGTAAACTCTTTTTAGTCCGGCTTAACCGAGTATAAATCATGAGCAAAGCCCCGCGCCGTAACGATCCAGACCGACGTGAAAGAATTGTGCAAGCTACGCTGGATATGCTGGTGGAACACGGTATTAGCCATATCACACACCGTAAAATTGCCGAAGCAGCAGGCGTTTCGTTAGGGTCGATGACCTATTATTTCGACGGTATCGAATCATTGCTCAGTGAGGCATTCACGCAGTTTGCCCACCAGATGTCAGACGATTACCGTAACCGTCTGGCGCAAGCCAGTAATCGCAATGAGGCCTGCGAAGCGATTGTCGACATGATCTGTGGCGAGAAAATTGCCACCTCTTATAACTTGCAGGTGATGTATCAACTGTATGCTTACGCTAATCGTAATCCACAGCTAAAAATCATTATGCAGGACTGGATGTGCCGCAGCCAACAAGTGCTGGAAGCCTTTTTTGACCCGATTACCGCCCGAACCCTGGATGCTTTTATCGAAGGCATGACACTGCATTACGTGACGGATCGGCATCCGTTGAGCCGGGCAGATCTCAGCAGAATGCTGGCAAAAATTGTCGGATAAATTTGGCAGGTGATTTTTTGCCTGTTGTTAGCTAGAGTTTGAAGCAGTTTCCTAATGTGAGTCCCTTACCAATGTAGTTGTCCCCTTAACGATAAACACAGCTTTAAAACCGACGAAATCGTCGGCGACTTCTTTGTGCTTGTTGATAAGGGATAACACATGTTTTTTCTCATTCTGCGTACGCTTCGCCAGCACCGCTGGTTTGCCCTGCTTGGGGCGGCATTACTGCTTTCTTCTGTCGGGAATGGCCTGACTTATGTCATTGTTTTTGGGAAGCTCCTCGCACTCGAAGCAAAACCTTCAGTACTGACGCTTGCCTATATTCTCGCGCTAGCACCCGGCTTCCCGGGGAGTTATCTGGCAGAAAAATTGCTCACCAAAATGGCACCTATTCCGGTCATGATTTTGTCTGAAATCATCGGGCTGTTGGGATTGTCTCTGCCGGCGTGGTCGTTATATAGCGATAACCTGATCCTGCTGCTTTCAAGCCAGGCGGTGGCGGCCTTTGCGGGGGGCATGATGGTGCCGGTTTTAAGCCAGACGTTAAAGAGCGGCCTTAAACCCACGGAACTCCCCGCTGCATCGGGCCTGGAAACCTTTATCTTTGCGGCAAACGTCATCCTTGGCATCGGCATTGGTACCTTGCTTTATGGGCACCTGCCTGCAGTGGCTATTCTCGCTCTGGATGCGCTGAGTTTTGTTCTGGGTATCGTGCTGCTGTTCGCTACACACCGGGCATTTCGGCCAGTGTGTGTGCCGGAAAATGGTGAGGTTATAGGCAACCTCAGCTGGCGAAGACTCACACAATTACAACGCCGAAGTCTGCTTTTTCTCCCGGCGATTGCGCTTGTCGGTGCTCCAGCAATGGCACTGTTACCGGCACTGGCGACAAACTTTAGCGGCTCATCCACTGACACGGGGTTGATGTTGTTACTGGCTCGCAGTACAGGGCAGCTTATCGGCCCGTTGCTGTTGTCTGAAGCACAGCTGCAACGCCACTCGGGGAAACTCAATGTACTGATCATTTCGCTCGCGTTGTTTATCTGCTGCTACGCACTGGTTTCGATCACCGATAAGCAATGGCTGGCTATGTTGCTGATAGTTATGGCCCACATCTTCACCAACATTGTCTATGTGCTGGCGACGCTAAACATCATGCAATCGTTTCCTGCCTCTGTCACCGGCAGGGCGATGGCGAAGGCCTGGCGCGTACAACTGATTATCACCTTGATTCTTCCGGTAATAGCAGGCTTTGCAGCTGACATTTTCGACCCTGCGTGGGTGCTGTACCTCAGCTCTGGCGGTGGGTTTGTGGTGCTGATTTGTGTACTCGCCACGAATCATTTAGCTGGGCGAAGAGAGGGAACGGCTTTGAATCTTAAAAATAGTGGCTAATTCCCGGTAGTCGCAATAGGTTTTAGTCAGGCGGTAAAGAGCGGGGAGTACCAACCGTTACCGCCTATTTTTAGTCGAGAGTTGTACCTGCAGTCATATTGACCACCGTTGCCGTCATTGCGCCTGCATGATCCGACGCCAAAAATGCCATGAGCTCGGCAATTTGCGAGAGTGTTGGCAGACGTTTCAGCATGGTGCTTTGCGCAGCACCCGCCACCCACTGTTCCACCGTCAAACCCGCTGCTTGTGCCTTTGGTGCAAACACTTCGCTGGTATAGGAACCCGCCTGAATAGCGCCGTCTAGCGCATGTGAACGCACACAAATGACTCGAATATTCTTTGGCGCTAGTTCGCAGGCCAGAGCCCTTGTGAAGGCTTCCATACCTGCGCTGCCGACAACATGACCCAGGTGGCCTGGAATTGCCATTGGCCCTGCGGGTGCGACCACCGAGAGGATGACGCCTGCGCGGTCACCGCCCATATAGGGAATGACTGCTTTGGATAGGTTGAATTGTGCTGCCAGGAACGGGTCTATTCCTTGCCTGAATTCTGTGAGGGATAACTCCGCAATTCCTTTGCCTTGATTATGGACAAAACCGGTGGCGTTTATCACCACGTCAAAACCACCAGTCTGTAGTGCAAGCTGTGCAACGTGCTCGCTGGTGGACTGCTCGTCGAGGACGTCGATGAGGAATGTTTCGGCCTTTCCACCCGCTACGCGAATCTCATCAGCAACACTGCTCAGTTTATCCTGGTTGCGTGCACCCAAATACACCTGTGCGCCCTCGCGTGCCAGAGCATGCGCAACGGCGCTACCGATAGCACCACTTCCACCGAAGATCACCGCTACTTTGCCTTCAACTAACATCGCGCAACCCCATTTAGCCCACCAGTATGACTCAAAAGTATGGGTGTTAAGTGATAGGTTGCAAGCGGAGGGAGTCTGCGGACACGGATTTCAGGCAATAAAAAACCCATCAACCTTGAACCAAAGAGGCGGGGTTGATGGGCTCCACAAATTGGGGACATCAAAGAAAAGCAGTGGCACTAATTAAGACTTTGCCCAAGGTAAAAAGTTCGCAATGTCTTAAAAAAATCTTTTTTCTTTGTCTGCGGCACAGATCACAAACCAGGCCATATGATTACGATAAGCGTCCCGGCCAGGGTTAACAACACGTTAGCGATAGCGTAGGTTCCGGCGTAACCCAGTGCCGGGATGTTGCTGCGCGCGGTGTCGCTGATGATTTCCATTGCCGGTGCACAGGTACGTGCCCCCATCATTGCGCCAAACAGCAACGCGCGGTTCATACGTAAAACGTATGCTCCAAACAAGAAGCAGATCACTACCGGAACAAGGCTGACGATCAGCCCGGCAACCAGCATTTGCCCGCCAATCGCACCTAAACCGTTGCCAATGCCGCTGCCTGCGCTTAAACCGACACCCGCCATAAATACCATCAAGCCGAATTCTTTCACCATATTCAGTGCCCCTTGCGGGATGTAGCCGAAAGTAGGGTGGTTGGCTCGCAGGAAGCCCAGCATAATTCCGGCGAACAGTAAGCCTGCTGCATTACCTATGCCAAAGCTAAAAGAGCTGAACTGGAAGGTGATCATGCCGATCATCAAACCAATAATGAAGAAGGCACAGAAAGCGAGCAGGTCGGTAATTTGGCTGTGAATTGAGATAAAGCCAATGCGTTCTGCCACGGTTTTCACGCGTCGGGCGTCACCGCTGACCTGTAAAACGTCGCCTTTGTTGAGCACGATATTGTCGTCAATCGGCATTTCAATTTGGCTACGGATAACGCGGTTGAGGAAGCAGCCATGATCGGTCAGCTTTAATTGGGCCAGTCGACGGCCAACGGCATTGTGGTTTTTCACCACAATTTCTTCGGTGACGATGCGCATGTCCAGCAGGTCGCGGTCGAAAACTTCTTTACCGTTACGGAAACTTGGGTCGAGGCGGGAATGCGCATCCGGATAGCCTACAAGCGAAATTTCATCGCCTTTTTGTAGTACTGCGTCACCATCCGGGTTTGCCAGAATGCCATTACGACGAATACGTTCAATGTAGCAACCGGTCTGGCGATAGATACCAAGTTCACGCAGATTTTTACCATCAGCCCAGGCAACCAGTTCAGAACCCACGCGGTAGGCTCGAATAACAGGCAGATAAACTTTGCGGGCGGCATCTGTATCTAACCCGCGTTCGCGAGCGATTTGCTGCGCGCTGGTTTGCAAATCCTGGTGCTGAAGTTTTGGTAAATAACGAGCGCCAACAATCAGGCTAACCAGGCCTATCAGATAAGTCAGGGCGTATCCGAGGCTCAGGTTATCCAGTGACGTGGCTAACTGGGCTCCGGCAACACCCGAATGGCGCAAAGTATCACCTGCACCAACCAGCACCGGCGTGGAGGTCATCGAACCTGCAAGCATCCCGGCGGTCAGGCCGATATCCCAGCCAAAGAGTTTCCCCAAACCTAACGCCAGCAGCATGGCGCTGCCAACCATCACGAGGGCCAACATCAGATAATTTTTGCCGTCGCGGAAGAAAATTGAAAAAAAGTTTGGCCCAGCTTCCACGCCGACACAGAAAATGAACAGCATGAAACCCAAATTTAGGGCGTCAGTGTTAATCGAAAAATGTTGCTGGCCGAGTATTAAAGAGACCACTAAAACACCAATGGAATTACCCAGTTGGATAGAGCCAAGGCGTAATTTCCCCAGGCATAAGCCCAGGGTCAGAACAACAAATAATAACAGGATGTAATTCCCGCTTAACAAATCTGCGACGTTTATATTCACGAAGGCTAACTTCTTGTTTACTAGTAACTTGTTGAAAGAGATGGTTTTTTGGTTTAAGGTTTCTACTAAT
>Ga0105244_10002589_pt1 | contig 13582 bp, 1 predicted proteins | sample KBSM44metaG_FD_80423 | JGI IMG/M metagenome (GOLD analysis project Ga0105244, IMG submission 80423) | Miscanthus rhizosphere microbial communities from Kellogg Biological Station, Michigan, USA - KBS M4-4 metaG | ecosystem: Host-associated > Plants > Roots > Rhizosphere > Soil | place: Michigan...
CGCTGATCGATCAATTGGCACTTGTCCGGCAAATCCTTGCTGGCCGTCCCCAGATCCATCTTCTGCAGCTCATCGTTGATCTCCTTGGCCTTGGCCGGATTCTGCTGGGTGAGCTTGGTGACTTCCTTAGCCAGTTGTTCGCGTTTGGCCGTGGCTTCCTCGGGCGTGCAGGCCCAAGCGGGGAGGGCGCAGGCAAAAGAGGCGGTGAGAGTGAGTGTCAGCAGGGTTTTCATAGTGAGCCTCGGTTCCGTGTCCGGCGGTTAATCGGTTGAGGCCACGGGATTATGAAAGTTCACTCGACATCCTCTAGTCGGATTGACCTTACCGTTCGTCGCCTTTCCATCTCGACTGGATCCAAGAATTGACGTCAGAACAGTGGCACTCTAATATCGCGCCACTATTTTGCTATCAGTCTCCATTCGAGGGATCGAACATGTATCCACCCGCCCTCGTGGCGAGGTTGTGCCTGGCTTTGCTGTGCCTTTCTCCGCTTAATCTTGTTCACGCCGCCCCCACCCCCGGTGAAACCGATCTGATCCGTGAACGTCAGGATCGCTTGCTCGAAGAGCAGCGTCGGCGTCTTGAAGAACTCAAGGAATTACCTGGCAAGGAAGTCAAACCCGCAGCACCGGCTGCGCCCGCTGATACCCGTTGTTTCCCGATCAAAGACATTGAACTCAAAGGCGCCGACAGTCTCTCCGAGAGCGAGAAAAATCGTCTGCTCAAGCCTTACATCGGCCAGTGCCTGGGCGTTACCCAGCTCAACGAACTGCTGAAAGTCATCACCGACCATTACATCGAGAAAGGCCTGGTCACCAGCCGTGCCTACTTGCCGCAGCAGGATTTGTCTGGCGGGCATTTGAAGGTGCTGGTGGTCGAAGGAAAACTTGAAGGGTTGAAAGGTGCTGACGGCAGCAAGCTGTCGGACCGCGAGTTGGGCATGGCTTTTCCCGGCAAGACCGGCGAGCTGGTCAACCTGCGGGAAATCGAGCAACTGGTCGATCAGCTCAACCGCTTACCGTCGAACCAGGCGCAGATGGAGTTGACGCCGGGCAAGAACGTCGGCGGCAGTGAAGTGCTGGTCAAGAACACCCCGCAAAAGCCGTGGCGTGCCGGGTTGTCCCGCAGCAACGACGGCCAGCGCAGCACCGGCGAGCAGCAGTGGGGCACGACATTTGATTGGGACAGCCCGCTGGGTTTGGCGGATCAGTTGATGTTGCGCGGCGGTCACGATGCGATGACCGATCACCAGCACACCTCCAACAACGCGATGCTCAATTACAGCGTGCCGTGGGGCTGGTGGAATTTCAGTTACACCTACAGCCAGAGTGAGTACCGCTCGCAGGCTCAAGCCAATGGCTTCAATTTCAAGCAAACCGGTGACAGCGAAAACCATCAGCTGCGCGCCGAGCGGGTGATCCATCGTGATGCCGTGAGCAAGACATCCCTCAGCACCGGCCTGTCTTACCTGCGCACCAACAACTTTATCGAAGACAGCAAGCTCAAGCTGAGCAGCAACCGTCTCAGCGAAGCGCAATTCGGCATCAACCACGGTCGGCGGATCGGCAGTGCGTTCGTCAACATTGACCTTGGCATGCAGCAAGGCATCGGCGCGTTCGATGCGCAGGGCAACGGTCACCCGGGCCCCGGCGAGCCGAACGCGCGCTACCGCAAATACACCGCGACCGCGAGCTATCTGCAGCCGTTCAAGGTGTGGGGTGAGTCGTTCAGTTTCAGCAGCCTGATGACCGGCCAGCGCAGTGAAGACGTGCTGTTCAGTCCGCAGCGCACCAGCCTTGGCGGGCAATCGTCGATCCGTGGTTACAAGGATCAATCCTTGTCCGGCGACAGCGGCGGTTACTGGCGCAACGACCTGCGCTGGAGCCGCCCGGTGACGCTGGAATGGCTGCGCCCGGCGTTCGCTGAATACGGCACCAGCCTCGGTTATGACCAAGGCGTGATTCGTGGCGATCGCTTCAACGGCGATCAACACGGGCGCATGTCCAGCAATTCGGTGGAGCTGTTTGCCCGTGGTCAGCACCTGGCCGCCAGCGTGACCTTTGCCCATTCCCTCGAACGTCCGGACACCCTGACCGAGCGCGAAGCGCCGATCTATTTCCGCATGGATTTCTTTCTCTAATTTCGCCCCATCGAGACCTTCAACATGGACGTTCGCCACTACGCTTTTCTCGCTCGTCAGCCTTCTGCTGCCGTGAAAACCCGCGAACACTTTTGGGGCATGCCCAAGCGCGGACTGGCGTTCCTGTTGGCCAACGTGATGTTCTGGCAACCGATGTGGGCGCAGGCCGAGGGTATCGTTGTGGCCACGCCGGGCACCAGTCTCGGTCAGGCGGGCAACGGGGTGCCGATCGTCAATATCGCCACGCCGAATGTCACCGGGCTGTCGCATAACCAGTTCCACGATTACAACGTTGGCACCCAAGGCGTCATTCTCAACAACGTCGCCGCGCAGACCGGTGCGACACAACTGGGCGGCATCATTGTCGGCAACCCCAACCTGACCAACCGGGTCGCGGCGCAAACCATCCTCAATGAAGTGATCGGCGGCAGCCCTAGCCAGTTGCGCGGTTACACCGAAGTGGCGGGGCAGTCAGCCCGCGTGATCGTCGCCAACCCTTACGGCATCAGCTGCAATGGGTGCGGGTTCATCAACACGCCGCGCGTGACGCTGACCACCGGCAAACCGGTGCTGGACAACGGCCGACTGGATCGCTTCCTGGTGGATCAGGGCAGCGTGTCCATCGACGGCGCCGGGCTGAACGCCAACAACGTCGACCGCTTCGAAATCATCACCCGCAGCGCGAAGATCAACGCCGAGATCCAGGCGAAGAACCTGACGATTGTCGCCGGTCGCAACGACGTCAATGCCGACAGCCTCAATGCCACCGCCCGTGCCGATGATGGCAGTGCCAAACCGCAATTAGCCATCGACTCGTCGGCGCTGGGCGGGATGTACGCCGGGGCGATCAAACTGGTCGGTACCGAGTCGGGTGTCGGGGTGAAACTCGACGGCAACCTGGCGGCCAGCGGTGGTGATATCCAACTCGACGCCAATGGGCATCTCAGCCTCGCGCAAACCTCTGCCGCAGGCGCCGTCAATGTCAAAGCGGCCAGCCTCGATGCTCGCGGCCCGGTCTACGCAGGCACCGTTGTCAACGTGCAAACCCAAGGCAACCTGACCAACCAGCAAACCCTCGCCGCCCGCGACAGCATCGCGCTGACCGCCGGTGGTGTGCTGACCAACAACGGCATCATCGAGGCCGGGGTCAACGCCGACACCAGTCGCAATGCCAACGGCGATATGAACCTGAACGCACAGAACCTCAACAACATCGGCAAGAGCGTGGTGGCCAGCCGCAACCTGACGGTCAACACCAGCCAGACCCTGAATAACCAGGGCGGTACGTTGAGCGGGCAGCAGAAAACCAGCATCACCACCGCAACGCTGGACAACCGGAACACCGGCCGGGTACTCGGTAGCGGCGCTCTGGAGCTCAAAGCCACGCAGGTCCTCAACAGCAAGGGCGTCATCACCAGCAACGGCAACCTCACGGCGAATATCGGCCACCTGAACAACCACGATGGCGAAGTTTCCAGCGCCGGCACCACCACCCTCACCGCCACAACACTGGACAACAGTGACGGCCAGGTAACGGGCGACGTTGCCCTGAACATCGGCTTGATCGGCGCCCTGAATAACCAGAACGGCGTGCTGGGTTCCGGTCAGAGCGTGCGCATCAACGCCGCCAGCCTGGATAACAGCCATGACGGCAGTCTGGTCAGCGACGGCAGCTTCACCGCGCACATCAATGGCCTGTTCGACAACCAGAATGGCGACCTGAGCGCCAAAGGCGTGATCGACCTGCAGACCGGCAGCCTCGACAACCGCAATGGCAGCCTGACCGGCAAGGATCGGCTGACCCTGCGCAGCGATGCGCTGGACAACCGCACCGGCAAAGTACGCGCAGGCAAAGACCTGCAACTGACCGTCGGACAACTCGATAACCGCCAGCAAGGTCTACTCAGCAGCCAGGCCGCCATCAACTTCAATGGCACTCATCTGGATAACCGCGGCGGCTTGCTCAGCGCGGCGGGTCCGGTGCAACTGGAGGCGGCTAGCGTCGACAACAGCGGCGGCCGTATCTCCAGCAAAACCGATCTGACGGCCAAGGTTTCGCAACTCACCAACCAGGGCGGCGAACTGGTCGCCCAAGGGATGTTGACCCTCGATGGCAAGGGGCTCGATAACCGCAACGGCGGACTGGTAGGCGCGACAAAAGCGCTGAAACTCAATGTCGATGCGGTGGACAATCGCGGTGGCGAAATCTCCAGCGCCGTTGATGTGGCCATCGAAGGCCAAAGCCTGAACAACAGTGACAACGGCAAGATCCTGGCCGGCACCGAACTGGGCCTGAAAGTAGCGCAGATCATCAACCGGACCCAGGGGCTGTTGTTCGGCAAGGGCGCCACGACGGTTACAGGGCAGAGCCTGGACAACAGCGGTGGCAGTCTTGTCACTCAGCTTGGGCTGGATGTTCGTCTCGACAATGCCTTGAGCAACATTGAAGGCCTGATCAGCAGTGAAGGGATGCTGACGGTCAACGCGGCCAGCCTCGACAGCACCCGCGGCAGTTTGTCGAGCGCCGGCGCGTTGGCGCTGACCACGACGGGAGTGCTGAACAATCAGGGCGGTTCGATCACCACCGACAGCGGCCTGACCCTCAAAAGCGCAAGCCTGAACAACAGCCAGAACGGCCTGATCAGCGGCAAAAACGCGACCACCGTCACGACCGGTACGTTCGACAACACTCAGGGCGGCCAATTGATCAGCGGCGATACCCTTGACCTGACCGCGACTCAAGTCAGCAACGGCGTTGCCAGCCGAATCGCCAGCGACAAGACCCTGACCGCCAGTGTCACCGGTTTCGATCAGCAGGGCGGTCAGCTGTTCAGCAAAACGTCCCTGAGCCTGGACTTGAATCAGGGCCAACTGAACAACCAGAGCGGGCTGATCAACGCGCCATTGCTGATGTTGAAAAACCTCAAGGACGTCAACAACCAGAACGGTGAAATCTCCAGCGCCCAGGCCTTCACACTGGCCGCGCAGAACCTGGATAACAGCAATGGCAAGTTGATCAGCAATCAGGGTTTGACGCTGCGTATTGATCAACGGCTCACCAGCATCAAGGGCCTGATTGCCGCGCAGACCCTGGAGGTGCACAGCGCGCGTCTGGACAACAACGGCGGCTTGATCAGCAGTCGCAGCACCCTCGGGGTGACGGTGGACGGTGAGGTCGTCAATCAGGACGGCACGTTCATCGCTGACGGTGACGTGCACATCAGCGCCGATAGCCTGGACAACACCCGTGGCCAGGTCGCCGGTAAAACCGATGTCACGGCCAGCGTCTCGACCCTGAACAACCAGGGCGGTCAGTTGATCGCAACCGGTGGGCTCACCCTGACGGGCATCAGCCTCGATAACCGATTTGGCGGCCTGGTCGGTGCGACCAATGCCCTGCAACTGAACGTCGGATCGGTCGACAACCGCGGTGGCGAATTGTCGAGCAAGTCAGATGTGACCCTGGTGGGCGACCGTCTGGACAACAGCGATGGCGGCCAGGTATTCGCCGAAGGCGCACTGGCGCTGACAGTTGATCAGGTGATCAACCGCGCCAAGGGCCTGCTCTCGGGCAAGGCCGACCTGACACTGACCGGCCGCGATCTCGACAACAGTGACGGCTCGCTGTTGAGTCAGAAAAACCTGACGCTCGATCTCACGGGGGACCTGAACAACAGCCGGGGTTTGCTTAGTGCTGAAGGGACGCTCGGGGTCACGGCCGCCAGCCTGACCAACACCTTGGGCAGCATTTCGGCGGCAGGGCCGCTTACGTTGACCACCACCGGCGCCATTCTCAACCAGGGCGGCGAGATCGTGACTGACGGTGGCATCACACTCAAAAGTGCCAGCCTCGACAACCGTAATAACGGCAGCATCAGCGGCAAAGGCGCGGTGATCGTCAACACCGGCGCACTGGATAACAGCCACACCGGTCGCTTGAACAGCGGCGCCAGCCTGGGCCTGACGGCCACTCAACTGACTAACCAGGACGGCGGTCGCATCGCCAGTGTCGGTGCGCTGACTGCCAGCGTCACCGGCCTGGATCAGCAAGGCGGGCAACTGTTCAGCAACACATCCCTGACGCTGGATCTGAATAAGGGTCAACTGAACAACCAGAATGGCCTGATCAGCGCGCCGTTGCTGATGCTCAAAAACCTCACCGACATCAACAATGACGGCGGCGAAATTTCCAGCACCGAGGCCTTCACGCTCGCCGCTCGCAGCCTGGACAACAGCAACGGCAAACTGCTGAGCAATCAGAATCTGACCCTGCGCATTGATCAGGCACTGACCAACCTCAAAGGCCTGATCGCCGCCGCGGCACTCGACGTCAAAGCCGCCAGTCTGAACAACAGCGGCGGCACGTTGACCAGCCGTGCCAATCTGGACCTGAACCTCGACGGGCTGCTGAATAACCAGAACCAGGGTCTGATCAACGCCACCACCGGCCTGACCATCAACAGCAGCGGCCTGAATAACCAGAATGGTTCTTTGCTGGGCAGCGCGATTGCCATCGATTTCGGCTCGGCCACCGGTGACCTGAACAACAGCGGCGGTCTGATCACCACCGCAGGCTTGCTGAGCCTCCAGCACCAGCGCGACCTGAACAACCGCAACGGCGAAATCTCCAGCAGCCAAAGCCTCGTTCTGGCTTCCCGCGCCCTGGATAACAGCGGCGGCAAACTGATTAGCAACAACCTGCTGACGGTGAACGCCGACACAGTAATCAACCAGGGCGGTCTGATCTCCGGCTGGCAAGGCCTGAGTCTGACCAGCAACAGCCTGGACAACCGCAATAAAGGCACGCTGTCGAGTCACGACAGCGATGTGGCCGTCACCGTCAGCGGTGCCATTCTCAACAGCGGCGAAGGTGCGCTGGTCAGCCAGAAAACCCTGAGCGTCAACGCGGCAAGCCTGGACAACAGCAACGGCGGCATTCTCTCCAGCGGCGGCAACCAGACCCTGACCCTCAGCGGTCTGCTGAACAACGCCCAGGGCGGCTTGATCGACAGCGGTGCAACCCTGGTCATGAAGGCGATGACCCTGGGTAATGCCGGCGGCACGGTCAACGCAAAACAGGACCTCAGTTTCACCGGTACCACACTGGATAACACCGGCGGCAACCTGGTCGGCAACGGTGCCGTGACCCTGGACCTGCTTGGTGCCCTGACCAACACCAACGGCAAACTGGCCAGCGCCGGCCCGCTGCTGGTGCAACGTGCCACACAGGTCAACAACCAAGGCGGCCAACTCGCCAGTCAAGGCTTGATGACGCTGCTCACCGGTGGCCTGGACAACCGCAATCTCGGCACTGTCGCGGCCAATGATCTACTGACCATCACCACGGGCGGCACGGTACTGAACAGCGCCGACGGCCAGATCTACAGCCAGAATGGTGACCTGAAAATTCAGGCCGCCAGCCTCGTCAACGCCAAGGGCACCCTGCAAAGCCAGGGGGCTTTGAACCTCACCATCGGTGGCGATATCGACAACCAGAGCGGCCGCATTGTCGCCAAGGACGGTGACCTGTCGATCAAGGCCGGCAACCTCGATAACCGTGGCGGCGTGCTCGCCAGCCTGCAAGCCGCGTTCACGGCCAACCTGACCGGTGTGCTGAAAAACGGCTATGACCTGAACAACAACCGCCGCAGCGGCGTCACCCAGGCCCAGCGCCTGAACCTGACTGCGCTGGCCGGCATCGACAACTACGGCGGGCGTATTGCTGCGCAAAGCGGCGACGCGATCATCGTCACCGGCAATTTCGACAACCGCAACGGCGGTCTCTACGCCCAAGGCAAGGTCAACGTCACCGGCAACAACTTTGACAACAGCGGCGATAATGATGGCCAGATCGCCGGTCAACAGATCGACCTCAACCTCAGCGGCGCGTTGAACAACCGTCTGGGCATCATCGAGAGCGACAGCACCTTATCGATCAAGGCGGCCAGCCTCGACAACCAGACCGGTCAACTGCGCGCCCTCGGCGCGAGTGGCAAAACCAGCTTCCAGATCGGTGGCCTGTTCGACAACCGCAACGGCACGCTGGAAAGCGCCAACACCGACCTGACAATGGCTGTGGGCGGCTTCCTCAACGGCGGCGGCAGTTTGCTGCACGTGGGCAACGGCACCTTCGACATTTCCACCGCCAACGTCACGGGCGCCGGTGGTTCGATCGTCACCCGCGGCGGCTTAACCCTCAACGCCGACAGCTGGAGCAACAGCAACGTCATCCAGGCCGGACGCCTGAACATCAACGTCAATAACTTCAGCCAAACCGCCAGCGGCCAACTGCTTGCTTCCACCAGCCTCGTCGGTACCGGCGGCAATTGGTACAACGACGGACTGATCGCCAGTGACGGCACGCTAAGCCTCAACCTCGGTGGTACCTACTGGGGCAATGGCCGGCTCAGCAGCCTCGGGACGCTCGGACTGAGTGCCGCGCAAGTGAACCTCAACGCCGCTTCGACCATCGCTGGCGGCGGTGACACCTCGGTGTCGGTGTGGGGCCAATTGAACAATGCCGGTCGCCTGACCTCGGCGACTAACCTGACCGTCAACGCGGGGGGTATCTACAACCAGGGCACGCTGGGCAGCGGTCAAGCGCTGACCGTGACCACCGGCTCGCTGGTCAATGATCGCGGGCTGATCTTCAGCGGCGGCAACATGGGCCTGCGGGTCAATGCGCTGAACAACAGCTACGCCAACATCTACAGCCTGGGCAACCTCACGATTGACCGTAATGGGCAAGGCGCCCTGGCCGACAGCATCGTGAATAGCTCTGCGTCGATTCAAAGCGACGGCAGCATGAGCCTGGCGGCGAGTACGATTCAGAACATCCGTGCGCTGTTGACCATCAGTAATGGCGGTATCTACACCGCCAGGATTGATGAGGGGGCGTGCAACCGGCCGGGTTACAACAATGACTGCGGCGGTGGCAAGGAATCTCATACCTGGGAAATCACCCAGCGTGAAAAACTGGAAGTGACCGCCGCCAGTGCGGCGTCCAGCATCACCGCTGGCGGTAATCTGAACATCAACGGCGGCGATCTGTTCAACCAGAGCAGCACCATCGCCACCAGCGGCAACCTCACCGCTACGCTGAACAACCTGACCAACACCGGCGTAGAGACCAGCGATACCGAAACGGTGCGGGTGTACCGCAGCGAACGCACCACTAACGCCAGTTCCTGGCGCAACGCCGCTCAAGACTTCACTGAGCAGTACTGGTTTGCCAGCAGCGGTTATGACGCCAACCACCTCACCGGCCTGGAAGCGGCAATGGCCCGCTTCATCGGCACCACCGAAGTCGAGATGCCCGAGTTCCGCCAGGTCACCCAGTTGGCCACCGGCGATCAGAGCTATGCCGCCATTATCCAGGCCGCGGGCGCGATCAACATCAACGCCCAGAACAACATCAATAACAGTGTCATACGCCCTGGCTACACCTACGTGGGCAGTGGTCCACGGACCGGCACCAGCGCTTCGGGCAGCCAGTTCTCCACCCGCATCACCGTCAATCAGCAACTACCACCGAACCTGGCCCAGCAGCAAGTCAACCCGCTGACCTTGCCTGGCTTCAGCCTGCCCACCGGGCAAAACGGCCTGTTCCGCCTGAGCGGCCAAGACAGCAGCACGCCAGTGGCCACCGGCCCGCAAAGCTGGACGATGGGCGGCGGCAGCGTCAGCACGACCCAGCGTCAACAACCGGTGTCCAGCGTCCAGCCACGGAACATTCTACTGGGCAACAACGCGCCGGCCTCCGCCAGCAGCGTTGACCTGAACCCGGCGGATCATCAGTCGTTGAACGTGGGCGGCGGTGCCAGCGCGATCGACGTCAGCACACCGACTGCCAATTCAACCGGCTCGGCACTGCCTGGTCGTTCCACAGCCTTTACCGTCAATCGTGTTCAAGGGTTGCCGGCCAGCAGCGGCCAGTCCAAACCCCAGAAATACCTGATCGAAACCAACCCGGTACTCACCAACCTCAAGCAGTTCATGAGTTCGGATTACCTGCTGTCCAACCTCGGTTACGACCCCGATCAAAGTGCCAAGCGCCTGGGCGATGGCCTTTATGAACAACGCCTGATCCAGCAAGCGGTAGTGGCCCGTACCGGCCAGCGTTTCATCGACGGCCAGACCTCCGACGAGAGCCTGTTCAAGTACCTGATGAACAACGCCATCGCCAGCAAAACGGAGCTCAACCTGTCGCTGGGCGTCAGTCTGACCTCCGAGCAAGTCGCGGCCCTGACCCACGACATTGTCTGGATGGAAAACGCCGAAGTGAACGGCGAGCAAGTGCTGGTGCCAGTGCTGTACCTGGCCAACGCCAACAACCGCCTGACCGCCAACGGCGCGCTGATCCAGGGCAGCGACGTGACCCTGATCGCCGGCAAAGACCTGAACAATGCCGGCACCTTGCGCGCCTCCAACAACCTGTCGGCCACCGCCACCAACGACCTGGTCAACAGCGGTCTGGTGGAAGCCGGCAATCGCCTCGACCTGAAAGCCGGCAACAACATCGTCAACAAGGCCGGCGGCATCATCGCCGGCCGTGACGTCACGCTGACCGCCACCCGGGGCGACGTGATCAACGAACGCACGGTCACCACCCACGAAAGCGGCAGCGGCTATCGCAACGAGCGCACCGACTTCGTCGACAACGCTGCCCGCATCGAAGCCGGCAACGCGCTCACCCTCAACGCCGGACGCGATATCAACAACGTTGGCGGCGTACTGAAAAGCGGTGCCGATACCACGATCACTGCCGGTCGCGACGTCAACCTCACTTCAGCCGAACAGATCGTCAGTGGTGAGCGGGGGCTGCATAGGGATCAGACCATTACCCAATATGGCTCAGACATTGATGTAGGGCGGGACCTGAAGGTCAATGCCGGACGGGACCTCACCGTCATTGCCAGCCAGATCGACGCTAAACGCGATGTGAGCATGAGCGCTGTCGGCGATTTGACCCTGGCTTCAGCGGCGGATGAACAGCACTCGTATAGCAAGAGTAAGAAAGTTACCAGCCAGGAAGATCATGTCAGCCAGGTGTCTACGACGGTCAATGCGGGGGGCAACATTACCCTCAGTGCGGGCAAGGATCTCGACCTGATTGCCAGCCGAGTGAGTGCAGGGGATGAGGCCTATCTATTTGCGGCCAATAACCTGACGCTCCAGAGCGCAGAAGACAGTGATTACAGCTTCTACAGCAAAATCAAGAAAAGCTCCTCGGGCAAGAAGAGTCGACTCGACGAGGTGGCCAGCACCACCAACATCGCAAGCGCAGTGACCTCTGGCGGCAACAGTACGCTGCTGGCCGGCAATGACATGCTGATAAAAGGCAGCGAGATCGCGGCTGATAAAGGCGGTGTGCAACTGGTGGCCGGCAATGACATTCAGATCATTGCGGTCACTGATTCGGACAGTGCCCGCCATGAAAGCAGCTCCAGTAAAAGCAGTTGGGGTGGCTTGAAGTCGAGCAAGGTCAAGGATCAGGTTTCCGAGACGCAAACCACTGCTGTCGGAAGCGTGATCTCGGGTAATACCGTGAATGTGGTGGCCAATCGTGACGCCACGATTACTGGCTCATCCCTGGTCAGTACCCAGGATCTGACCGTACAGGCCGGTCGCGACCTGACCATCAATGCGGCGGAAAATACCTTCACCCGCGACGAACTCCACAAGGAAAAGAACCGCGACCTGAGCGGCGTACTGACGGGCAATAACCTCGGTGTCGATGACATCACCGGCAACCAGCATCTGTCGGTCAGCAGTCAGAACCATACCGGCAAGTCATCCCAAACCACGTTGACCGGCAGCACCATTGGCTCCAGCGAGGGGAACGTCAGTCTCACCAGCGGTCGTGAACTGAATGTGATCGCCAGCGACCTGATCAGCACCAAGAACATGAGTCTGATCGGTTCCAAGGTGACCATCGCTGCGGGGATGGAAAGCGCGAGCCAGAGCAGTACCGACAAGAGCAGCAGTTTGGCGGTGGGTCGGGTCATTGGCGGCACGATCGTGGATACGGTCAATACAATTCGCAGTTCAGTAAAAGCGGCCAATAACGCAGACGACCCGCGACTCAAAGCAGTGAAGCTGGCTCAAGCGGCAATGGCGTTCAATGATCTGGGCGGTATGGGCGGCGACACCGAAGGCGCGGGCTCGGATTATGGGAAAAAGCAGGGCTCTGCCAGTAATGGGTCCCTGATCAAGATTGGCACCGAACTGGCGAATACCCACAGCAAAAGCACCAGCGAGTACACCAGCCAGACTGCCAAGCAAAGCACGCTCAACGCAGGCAAAAACTTATTGATCATCGCCGATGGCGGTGCGCCGGGAACAGCGGGTGATATTCATGTGATTGGCAGCAGCTTGAAAGCCGCCGACACCGTATTGCTGGCGAAAAACAACATCACCCTGGAAAGCGCGCAAAACACCGCCAACTGGGCCAATAACAACAGCAACAATAAAACGGCCATAGGTGCCAGCTTCAACCTCGGCGAGCAGAATGGGTTCACCCTCGACCTGGGAGCGTCCATCGCCAAGAGCATGGGGACCGGTAGCTCCGTTACCCAAGTCAACACGACCCTGGATACCGGTTCTCTATCCCTTCACAGTGGGCAGGACACGACCCTGGCTGGCGCGCAGGTACGGGCCGACAGCATCAACGCGTTGATTGACGGCAACCTCACCATCACCTCGCGCCAGGACACCGAGACCCAGAAGAGCAAACAGGGCAGTGCCGGTTTCGGTGGCAGCATCTGTATTCCGCCGTTCTGCTATGGCTCAACCGTGGCCGTGTCTGGAAGCCTGGCCGCTGGCAACATGAACAGCGAGTACAAGGCTGTAACAGACCAGAGCGGTCTGTTCGCCGGCAAGGGCGGTTACGACATCACCGTCGGTAAAAACACCACCTTGCAAGGTGCGGTGATTGCCAGTGAGGCGTCTGCCGACAAGAACCTGCTCAGCACCGACCGCCTGATCGTCAGCGACATCAAAAATACCAGCGAGATCAGCGCCCAGTCGGCAGGCTTTTCCGCCTCCTACGGCAGCAATGCCGGCTCAAGTGTGGGCGGCAGCGTTCCGCTGTCACTGAACGATTCAGACCACAGCAGCACCCGCAGTGCTGTCAGCGAAGGCACCATCATCGTGCGCAATACCGCCGAGGGTGCGAATGATCTGGTTGGGCTGAATCGCGATACTGCAAACGCCAATCAGACGCTGGATAAGCCGGATGAAAAAGCGATTCAAGAGCGGATTGATCTAATCCAGAGCACCGTTGCGCTTTCAAAAAACATCATCAACAAAGTAGCCAACGCTCAGCAGCAAGCAGCCAGTGACAAAATCAAATCCGCGACGACTGAGGAGGAACGTCAGGCTGCAATCAATGAGTTCGACAGTTGGCGAGCAGGCGGCGACAAACGCTTTATGGCGGATATC
>Ga0105244_10002591_pt1 | contig 13580 bp, 14 predicted proteins | sample KBSM44metaG_FD_80423 | JGI IMG/M metagenome (GOLD analysis project Ga0105244, IMG submission 80423) | Miscanthus rhizosphere microbial communities from Kellogg Biological Station, Michigan, USA - KBS M4-4 metaG | ecosystem: Host-associated > Plants > Roots > Rhizosphere > Soil | place...
CACCGCCAGTTGCTTCAGCCAGTGGTACGACGCCGAATTCACCGTCGACGGGCAACACTACCCGACCGCCGAGCACTTCATGATGGCCGAAAAGGCCGCCCTGTTCGACGACCAGGACATTCGCCGTCAGGTGCTGCAAGCCCCCACGCCCAATGCGGCCAAAGCCCTGGGGCGCAAGGTCAGCGGCTTCGACAATGAACAGTGGCTGCTGCATCGGTATTCGATTGTCGTGCGGGCCAATCAGGCCAAGTTCTCCCAGAATCCGGAACTTGAAACCTTCCTCAGGGAAACCGGCTCACGCATCCTCGTCGAAGCCAGTCCGGTCGACAACATCTGGGGCATCGGCCTCGCCCAGGACGATCCCCGGGCGAACGATCCCAACAGCTGGCAAGGCTTGAATCTGCTGGGTTTTGCACTCATGCAGGTACGCGACGAACTCACCCTGCCCTAATAAGACGGGCCCCAATGAGACGGCCCGCCCAGCCCTGGCCAACATTCGCCAGGGCCGAACGCTTCAGTTCCCCGCTGCACGCTCCAGAGGGACCTGCTCTGCCTTGTTTCAGAACACCCTCGACTTCTGGTCGGCCACATGAACGGCCTGCGATTCAACGCCGAAGCGCACCAGCATGCGCTGCCCGATCCGCAACGACGCCGGCGCCGGTTTGTCGAAGGCGTGCCACCACCCGTTCAGGTCGGGCCGCAAAGGCGCACCTTCGCAGGCGCATTGCGCCAGGTATCGGGGGTCGCTGGTTTCAGGTCAGGCAACGGGGCCACCGAGCAGTCGCCCTACTCGTACACCGTCACGCGATTACGCCCGCCCTTCTTCGACTGATACAACGCCTGGTCCGCCCAGGCGATCAGGTCGGCGTGGGTGACTGACGGGCGGCTGAGGTCGGCCACGCCGAGGCTGATGGTGAAGCGGATCGTCACGCCCTCGTGCACCACTTCCAGTGCTTCGACCGCGTTGCGCAGGCGCTCGGCAAAGTGCCAGGCGCCCGCCTTGTCGGTGTCCGAAAGCACCACGCCGAACTCTTCGCCGCCATAACGCCCGGCCACGTCGCTGTCACGCACATGCTCGCGCACCAGGTCGGCCACCTGTTCGATCACCTTGTCGCCGGCCTGGTGGCCGTAGGTGTCGTTGACGCGCTTGAAGTGGTCGATGTCGAACATCACCAGGCTGGTCGGGTTGCCATGGCGCTGGTTGCGCGCATAGGCAACCTTCAGGCTCTCTTCCCAATGCCCACGGTTGTACAGCCCGGTCAGCCGGTCGGTACTGGAGAGCTTCTGCAACTGCGCGTTGACCGCCTGCAACTGGTTGCGGTTGGTGGCCACGTCGGTGACGTCGTAGATCACCAGGCAGATATGGTGGATCGCGCTGTCGGTCGAACGCAGCGCCAGCAAGGTGGTGTTCTGGTACATGAAGTCTTCCTGGCCGGTGATCGGCTGGTAGTTCTTGAACCGCACCAGATAAGGCCGTTGCTCCCAGATGGTGAAACCCGGCGTGCCAAGGGTGGCGACGCTCTCGACCTTGCGGCTGAACCACTCGCGGTCCACCTCGGAAAACAACGCGAAAAACGACTGGTTGTAGGCATCCCTGGGCTGGACCCCGGAACGGTTCTCCATGAAGGTGTTCCAGACCTGCACGCAGTAGTCGCGGTCGAGCACCACTACGCCGACATCGATGCTCTGGACGATCGCCAGCAGCCAGTGAAACTCGTTCAGATCGAGGTGATCGCTCATGGTTCAGGTCATCAGGTAGGCGAGTTTATGGGTCAGGCGCTCGATCGAGTCCTCGGTGAACAGCAACAGCAGGTCGAAGTGAATGTCGTGCCCTTCCAGGCTGTAGCTGATCTCCACCGCCAGGGTCTTTTTCCAGCGCAGCTGATTGACCCGGATCAGGTCCTCGATGGCCGCGTGCTGCCCGAGGATCTGCGGATGCCCCTGGGAAAACACCACGTCGATCTGCTCGGCAATGCTGCTCAGGCAGGCGCCGATCAGCACGCTCGACAGGTCCAGCAGCATCTCCAGGTCCGAGTATTCCGGTCCCTGGCGCTTGAGCAACTGGGCCATGTCGGCGATTTCCGAATCATGGAACATCAGCAGCGCTTCGCCCGCGATACCGGCACCGATAAACCCCTGGCAGATGGCGGTGAGTTGCTGGCAACTGCCGGCGTCCATCAAGGCCATGTGCAGCTCACCGACCTCGAGGATATTCACGTTGGGTACCGGCAATTGCACGAAGACCCCCAGCACCTTGGCAATCAGTGCCGCCGCCCGGCCGATGGCGACGTTGACCGTTTCGCGAAACGCATCGCGAAAACTGACTGGCGCCTCCACCGCCTGACGCAACGGCGCCTCGTCGAGTGCTCCGAGCAAGCCCAGTGCGTCCAGGGTGCCACGCAGTTCGTGCTCATCGAAGGGCTTTTTCAGGAACGCCAGGGCACCCAGCGCGCGGACCCGGCGCACGGCCTCTTCCTGGACGTCGCCGGAAATCACGATGACCTGGGCCTGGAGCCCTTCGGCCTGCATCGCCGCCAGGACCTGGTAACCGTCCATCTCCGGCATGGTCAAATCGAGCAGCACCACCTGCCCCAGCCCGCTGCGTATGGCCTCCAGCCCCTTGCGCCCGTCATCGGCCTCGGTGATCGAGACGGGCCAGTCAGCCGGCAGTGCGCGCAGTACCTGCTTGCGCGCCATGGTGGAGTCATCACACACAAGTAGGGGAATCACTGACACAGACCGGCGCTCATCGTATTGGGCATCAGGGAAAACATTACTGGCATGATGCCATGAAACTGACATGAACCGCTGATTAATGAGGTTTTATTGAGAACCCCACGGAGCAATTCACCAGCCTATCGCCCCCTCAGCCATCAGGGCATGCCCTAGATCAAGGGATCACGTACCGAAAAACGCTCGCGATAGGCCTGTGGCGTCACCCCCACGGCCCGCAGGAAACTGCGCCGCAAGGTTTCCTCGCTGCCAAACCCGCAACGGGCGGCGATGCGCTTGATTGGCGTGGCGGTATCACTGAGCAAGCGCCGGGCATTTTCCACGCGGATGTTCTCGACCGCCCGGGCCGGGGTCTGGCCGGTTTCCAGGCGGTAATGGCGGACAAAGCTGCGCTCGCTCATGCCCACCTGCTGGGCCAGCACCGGGATCGACAGATCCAGTGCCAGATGCTCGGCGATCCAGGCATGCAAATCGCCGAAACGGCTGGTGCTCTTCTGCAGTGACAACGTAGCGCTGAACTGCGACTGTCCACCCGGGCGCTTGAGAAACACCACCAGGTGCCGGGCGACCTCCAGGGCCATCGGCCGCCCGAGGTCCGCCTCCACCAGCGCCAGCGACAGGTCGATACCGGCCGTCACGCCCGCCGAGGTCCAGACCGGACCATCGTTGATGAAAATCGGATTGGGCTCGACCTGCAACTGCGGGTAACGCTCGGCCAATTGCTCGCAACGGGTCCAGTGGGTCGCTACGCGCCGGCCATCGAGCCAGCCGCTGGCCGCCAGCAGAAACGCCCCGGTACACACCGAAGCGACCCGCCGCGCGCAAGCCGCCTGCTGGCGCACCCACTCCACCAACTGCGGGTCCTCGGCGGCGGCATAGGTGCCCCAGCCACCGGCGATGATCAGGCTGTCACACGGCGTTCCCGGCGCGGGCAGCGGTTCGGCGAGCATGGCCAGGCCAGCCGAACTCAACACCGGCCCGGCCTGGGCGGCAATCACCCGCGGCGCATAAGGCAGCGCCAGGCCCTGGGAAAGGGCCAGGTCGTTGGCCGAAGCAAAGACCTGCAGCGGACCGGTGACATCGAGCAACTGCACATTTGGGAAAGCCAGTATCTCGATGCTGCGGGGCGTATTCATGGTGATTGGCGTAAAAAGTGGGTGGTATGGCGTATTCGCCAGATCCTACGAAACTACAGTGAAGCCGTCTACAGACATTGACCCCGCCTTCTGAAAGGAGCTTGCGCCATGACGCTACACATCGGTTTCCTGCTGTTCCCCAACGTCCAGCAATTGGACCTGACCGGCCCCTACGACGTTCTCGCCTCGCTGCCGGGGGTCAAGCTGCACCTGGTCTGGAAAGACCTGGAACCGGTGAAGTCGAGCACCGGCCTGGTCTTCAGCCCGACCACCCGCTTCGACGATTGCCCGCCGCTGGACGTGATTTGCGTACCGGGCGGCGCGGGTGTCGGGCCGCTGATGGAAGACCCCGAGACCCTGGCGTTTATCCAGGAACAGGCGGCACAGGCACGCTATGTCACCTCGGTGTGCACCGGCTCGCTGGTGCTGGGGGCCGCCGGCCTGCTGCGCGGCCGCAAGGCCACTACCCACTGGGCCTATCACGACATGCTGACGACGCTTGGCGCTGTGGCCGTCAATGATCGCGTGGTACGCGACGGCCACCTGCTGACGGGCGGCGGCATCACCGCCGGCATCGATTTCGCCCTGACCCTGGCCAGCGAGCTGGTGGGCGCCGATGAAGCCCAGTTGATCCAGTTGCAACTGGAATACGCCCCGGCGCCACCGTTCAACTCCGGCAGCCCGCAAACCGCCCCTCAGGCCGTGCTCGACGCGGCCCGGCAACGGGTGGTGGAATCGCGGCGCGTGCGTGGCGAGATCACTGCCCGCGCGGCCGAGCGCCTGGGCCTGCACTGACACCTTCGGCTGGCATCGCCCATTTTGTGGGAACCCGCACCCAGTTTGCGCACGACACAAACCCTGTTGGAGTTTCCCACAAGCCTGCTTTTCTCTGGCAACCTACTGACCAGGCAAACACCCGAGCCAGGGAAAACTCAAACAATGATCTACGATTTCTGCATCATCGGCGGCGGCATCGTCGGGCTCGCCACCGCTATGGAACTGCTCAAGCGCCAACCCGGCGCCAGCCTGGTGATTCTGGAAAAAGAGGCCAGCCTCGCGCGTCATCAGACCGGACACAACAGCGGCGTCATTCATGCCGGGATCTATTACGCACCGGGCAGCCTCAAGGCCGAGCTGTGCAAGCGCGGCGCCCAGGCGACCCAGGATTTCTGCCGCGAGCATGGCATCCGCTACGAGATCTGCGGCAAGATGCTGGTGGCCTCCACGCCCCTGGAAATGCAGCGCATGCAGGCGCTGTACGAACGTTCGCAACTCAATGGCTTGAAGGTCGAACGCCTGGATGGTGAAGAACTGCGTCGACGCGAACCGAATATCGTCGGCCTCGGCGCCCTGTTTCTCGATGCCACGGGGATCGTCGATTACCGCCAGGTCTGCGAAGCGATGGCGCGGGTGATCCGCAGCAACGGTGGCGAAATCCACCTGCAGAAGACGGTCACGGCGATTCAGGAAAATACTGACAGCGTCACCGTCAGCACCGCAGACGGCGTCTGGCAGGCACGCAAGCTGGTGGCGTGCGCCGGCTTGCAGTCCGATCGCCTGGCGAAGCTGGCCGGCGTGCCCATCGACCACCAGATCATCCCGTTTCGTGGCGAGTACTTCCGCCTGCCGGCGTCGAAGAACGACATCGTCAACCACCTGATCTACCCGATACCCGACCCCGACCTGCCGTTCCTGGGTGTGCACCTGACCCGCATGATCGACGGCAGCGTGACCGTCGGCCCGAATGCGGTCCTCGGGCTGGGCCGGGAAAACTACCGCAAGAGCTCGATCAACTGGCGCGATGTCGCGCAATACGCCACGTTTCCCGGTTTCTGGAGAACCCTGCGGCAGAACTTGCGCTCCGGCACCCAGGAGATGAAGAACTCACTGTTCAAAGGGGGCTACCTGGAGCTGTGCCGCAAATACTGCCCGTCGCTGGTCGTCGAAGACCTGCTGCCCTACGAGGCCGGCATCCGCGCCCAGGCGGTCATGCGCGATGGCAGCCTGGTGCATGACTTCCTGTTCGCGGAAACGGCACGCATGGTCCACGTCTGCAACGCGCCCTCGCCGGCCGCCACATCGGCCATGCCGATCGGCGAGATGATCGCCGAACGAATCCTCGGCGCACGCTAGCCGGGCTATTCGTCCAACGGCATGTCCAGCAGTGCCGAGCCCAGGCTCTTGCCATGGGCATCCAGGGCCAGGGAGCGGGTCACGCCACCGCGCAGGATGCCCGGCAGCACGAAGTTCAGGGCCTGCACACCGGGCAGCTCATAACGCCGCACCGGCGCAGCGGCCGGGTCGCGCAGTTCGGCGAACCAGGCCGCGACCCGCTCCGCCGTCAACCATTCGCACAGCCGTGGATAGTCTTCGGGGCGATAGGCGATCACCGAGATGTTCGAGGTGTCGCCCTTGTCGCCAGTACGCGAATGGGCCAGGGCCCGCAGAATCAAGCCGCTCATTGCCGTTCCTCCAGATGCACCCGGGCCACCAGACGCTCGCGCGGCAACAGCAACGACGCCACCGCCACCACCTGACGCAGGCTTTTGCTGGCACCGCCGCCGCCCGACGGGCCATTGGTGTACAGGGTTTCCACTTCGTTACCGACCCGCACGGCATCGGCTCGTTGCGCGCAACGGGCGGCAACACGCAGGCGGACTTCCCACGGCTCGCTCGCCACTCGATGGCCGAGGCGCTCGCCATGCAGCGAATCGACGCCCATCAGTTCGGCCCGCACCTCCTCCATCTCGACGCCGATGATGCGCAGGCGCTCCAGTACCACGTCGCGGGCCAGCCGCGCCCGGGCCAAGGCTCCGGGGCCGCCATAGGACATCTGCCCCTCGCCGATCCAGCCGTCCAGATAGCCGACCGAGACCTTCAGCGACTCCGGCCGCGCTTGCCCCGTGGCGCCTTGCACCTGCACCCGGTCCGCGCCCTGATCGGCAAAACTCACCTGGGAAAAATTCGCCGTGACGTCCGGGGTCAGGTAGGCCGCCGGGTCATGCACCTCGTAGATCAACTGCTCGACGCAAGTGGCGCGGTCGACCCGGCCGCCGCTGCCAGCGACCTTGGTGATGATCGCTTCGCCCTGGTCGTTGACCTCGGCCAACGGGAAGCCCAAGTGCGCCAGGTCCGGTACGTCCTTTACGCCGGGGTCGGCGAAATAGCCGCCGGTGATCTGCCCGGCGCACTCGAGCAGATGACCGATCAGGGTGCCGCGTCCAAGACGCGACCAGTCGTCCTGCGCCCAACCGAACTCGAACACCTGCGGAGCAAGAAACAGCGACGGATCGGCGACCCGTCCGGTAATCACCACATCGGCCTGCGCCGCCAGGGCCTGGACGATCCCCTCGACCCCCATGTAGGCGTTGGCCGACACCAGCCGTTCGCCCAACTGCGCAACCGACAGGCCATTGTCCAGCAGGCGCTCGGGCTCGGCCTTCAGCACAGCCAGCACATCGTCGCCGGTGGCGGCAGCCACCTTCAGCGCCGGCAGGCCCAACTCGAGAGCAATCCGCCGCACTTCCCGGGCCGCCGCCAGCGGATTGGCCGCGCCCATGTTGGTGATGATCCGCAAGCGCCGCGCGTTGCCGGCCACATAGGGCAGCACCCGCTGCATGCGCTCGCGCAGCAAGGGGTCGTAGCCCGCCTCGGGATCGCTCAAGCGGGCCTGCTGGGCCAGGGCGATAGTCCGCTCGGCCAGGCATTCGAACACCAGATAATCCAGTTCGCCCTTGGCCGCCAGTTCCACGGCCGGCTCGATACGGTCGCCGGAATAACCGGCACCGGAGCCGATACGCAAGGTTTTCATCGCAAAGCCCTTCATTTCAAAAGACGCCCAGAAGCAACGCCGTCACGGTCATCAGCACCGAGGCGGCAAACAGGAATGGAATGGTGAAGCGCTGGTGATCGGCCAGTTCGATCTTGCACAAGCCCACCAGCAGGAACGTCGCCGGAGTCAGCGGGCTGACCGGGAAACCGGTGGTGTGCACGCCGAGCAGAGACGCCTGGGCCACCTGCAACGGCTCGACCCCCAGGGCCTTGCCGACCTCGGCAATCACCGGCATCACCCCGAAGTAGAACGAGTCCGGGTCGAACAGCAGGCTCAGCGGCATCGACAACAGCCCCACCACCGTCGGAATCAGCTTGCCGTGTCCAGCCGGAATCTGCGCCACCGCCACCTCGGCCATGGCCTTGAGCATGCCGGTCCCCTGCATGATGCCGGTGAACACTCCGGCGGCCAGGAGGATGCTGGCCATGGTCAGCGCGGTCTTGGCATGGGCATCGATGCGTGCCCGCTGGGCATCGACATTGGGGTAGTTCAGGCACAGGGCGACCACGGTGCCGAGCATGAACATCACCACCGGGTCGACCCAGCCAGCGATCATCACCACCATCACCAACCCCGTCAGCAGCAGGTTGGCCCAGAACAGCCGTGGACGCCGCAACTGTTCTTCCTCGGCGCTGATGACCCGGGTCGGCACACTGTCCACCGCCGCGCCCGCACCCAGGCCGAGACGGCGCTCTTCACGCCGCCCCAGCCACCAGGCAGTGGCAAAAACGAACAGCAGGCCGACGATCTGCACCGGGATCAGCGGCTGGAACAGATCCGCCACCGGCACGTGCAGCGCCGCTGAAGAACGCAGCACCGGCCCGGTCCACGGCAGGAAGTTGACCCCGGCGGCCATGGCCGCGACACAGGCCAGGATGCGCCGGTCGATCCCCAACCGGGTGTACAGCGGCAGCATCGCCGGCACCGTGACCAGGAACGTCACCGCGCCCGAACCGTCGAGGTGCACCAGCAGCGCCAGCAAGGCCGTGCCCATGACGATACGACTCGGCCGGGTGCCGACGGTGCGCAGGATACGGTCGATGATCGGGTCGAGCATCCCGGCATCGGTCATCACCCCGAAGAACAGGATGGCGAAGACGAACATGCCGACGACCGGGGCGACGTTCTTGATACCGGTGATGATGAAGGCGCTGGTCTGCAGACCGAAGCCGCCGAGCAATGCGGCGATGCTGGGCAAGGCGATCAGCGCGACCAGGGGCGAAAGGCGCTTGCTCATGACAGCTGCAAGCAGACAGAGAATGGTGATGACACCCAGCGTGGCAAGCATGGGAAGACTCCAGTGAGCCGCATCGCCAAGTCAGACCCGGGAGCGGACGGTTATTGTTTTCACAGGAGTATTGGAAGGCGGTTAAGCTTTGTAAATTGGAATGTTCACCGCCTTGCATTCGGAAAAACAAAATGAAGAACTCCATGCAGCATATCCGCGCCTTCCTCACCGTGGCGCGCACCGCCAGCTTCACCCGCGCGGCAGACGAACTGCACCTGTCACCCTCGGCCCTGACCGTGCAGGTGCAACAGTTGGAAGACTGGCTCGGGGTCGCCCTGCTTGAGCGCAGCCCACGCCAGGTCAGCCTGACCCATGCCGGGCAACAGGCGCGCGGGCCGATGGAGAAGTTGCTGCTGGACCTGGACAACATTGTCAGCGGCTCCCGCGACCTGGCCAGCCTGCAGCGCGGCGTGGTGACCATCGCCGCCCTGCCCTCGATCTGCGCCGGTGCCCTGCCGCCGGTACTGCGGGCGTTTCGCGAGGCTTATCCGGGGGTCGAGGTGCGCCTGCGTGATGTGGTCGCCCAACGTATCGACGCGCTGGTCCGGGAGAACGAGGTCGACTTCGGGCTCGGCGTGCGGGCGCGCCTCAGCCATGGTCTGGACTTCGACGTGGTGATGGTCGACCGGCTCTGCCTGTTCGTGCCCGAGCAACATCCGCTGGCGCGTCAGCAGCGCGTACGACTGACCGACCTCAGCGGCCAACCGATGATCCTCACCGGGCGCGACAGCAGTGTGCGCGAACGGGTCGAACAATTGTTCGACGAGCAACGCCTGACGCTGGTGCCGGGGCTGGAGGCCAACTACATGTCCACGGTGCTGGCCCTGGTGCGCCAGGGGCTGGGCATGACCCTGCTGCCGGAATCGGCGGATGACCGGCTCAGTGGCCTCAGGCGCCTGCCGGTGGAACACGCGGGGGTGAGCCGCGAAATCGGCCTGATCACCCGCTCCGGACAGTCCCTCGGGCCGGCACCGGCACGCTTTGCCGCCCTGGTCCGTGAACGCTTCACCCTGGCCGGAAATAGCCGATCAGAGCCGGCCGACGTTGTCGCCGAAGGTGCGGATCAGTTCCAGCAGCCTCTTGGCCCGTAGCGGCAGGTTGCCGGCCGGATACACCGCGTGCATCTGCGGATTTTCGCCACTGCTGGAGGTCAGCCGGTACTCGCGGCAAACCCGCACCAGCCGCCCCAACTCGACCTCAGGCTCTGCCAGCCAGTCGGCCAGGCGGGCAATTCCCACCCCGGCCAATGCCGCCTGAAACACCGCAGCACCGGAACTGAAGCGAAATTTCGGATGCACTCGAAAGCTGATGGCCTGCTGCTCGTTGCGAAAATTCCACTCTTTAAGAATCCGCGGGGCAGTGTGCAGAATCAGCGAATGACGGTCCAATGCCTCTATCGAATCAGGAGTGCCACGGCGCTCCAGATAGGCGGGACTGGCATAGAGGAATCGGGCGTAACTCCATAGCGGAAAGCCGATCAGGTCGCTGGATTGAGGAAAGGCACCACGAATCGAGAAGTCCAGCTTGCTCTTGGCTGGGTCGATGGTTTCGTCGGTGAAGATCACGTCGATGTTCACCTGCGGGTAGCGCTCGCCATACTGGGCAATCAGCCTGGGCATGACCCCATGGCCGAGAAACTCCGGCGCCGAGAAGCGAATCCAGCCGTTGGCCAGGCCGCTGATACCGGCCAGGTCTTCATCGGCTTCACGTTGCAGATCCAGCATTTTGTAGGCATGCGGCAGCAGGCGCTCGCTGGCTTCGGTCAGGCTCACCGCGTTGGCCGAACGATTGAACAGCTTGAACCCGGCGTTCTCCTCCAGGGCCTGGACGGCACGGGTTACAGAGCTTGGCGAGCGTCCCAGGGTCCGCGCCGCGGCGATGAAGCTGCGCTTGCGCGCCACCGTCGTGAATGCCTCAAGTTCAGCCAACATGTCCAGTGCCATCCCTCACCTCATTGCACTTTTTGCAATGTGGTATTGCAACACAAAAAGGTCCCTTCCGTTAGCCTTCGCGCTTAACCCACAGGGACGTAGGAATAGAGGAGCAAGGACGTGTCAAAACTGGATGAAACAGTCAGGAATTCGGCCAGCCGAGTCAACGAAACAAGCGCGCATTGGTTGATCCGAAATCCACCGACTACTCCGTTGCAGGCCTTGCCCGAAATCCATGTGTCGTTCAACGAGCAACAACAATGGCATGAAGCACTCAGCCACCTCGCCATCACCGATAGCGCCTCGGGTATCGAACAGATGCCGGCGCTGGCCTGTCTGCTGGAGAACGTGTTGAGTGCCGAGAAATACCAGGCCCTGCGCGACTTCCCCCGGTCCGACGCAGTGGCCCTGATCGTGCGCGGACTCCCGGTCGACCGGCAATTGCCGGCAACGCCCTATGACCTCGAGCCCGGCATCGAAGAACTGCCGGTCCTGGCGGGCGCGATCCTCTCCGTTCTGGCGACACTGGGCACCCGCCCCGTGGGCTACGAGGGAGAAAGCCACGACACGGTATTCCGCCACGTCTCGCCCAAGCAGGAACGCGAGACCGAAACCAGTTCCTTTGGCTCGCGCCTGGGCCTGGGCATGCATGTCGACAACCCACACCTGCCCTTGACCTGCGAACCGGTCACCGGACTTTCAGCCTGTCCCGAGTACCTGAGCCTGACCGGCCTGCGCTGTGAACTGGATGTCCCCACACGCATCGTCGCGATCCGCGATGTACTCGATACCCTGCCCGAATTCGTCGAGCAGGAACTGCTGCGCCCGAACTTCAGCATTCGCCGGCCGGACTCGTTCGGCACGCAAGGTAATGTGCTGGAAAACGTGCCGCTGCTCTACAAACCGCAAGCCGGCGGCCTGCACTGCCGCTACAACAAGGCCGCCGTCACCGCGACCAGCGCCAACGCCGACTTCGCCATGCAATTGTTCGCGGCCACCGCCAACCACCCCGATGTCACCCGCCATATCCTGCTCCAGCCCGGCGACATGCTGATCTTCAAGAACCAGCAGACCCTGCACGCCCGGGATGGTTTCGCCCCCCGCTACGATGGTCGCGATCGCTGGATGATCCGGGTGTTCGGGGTCGATGACCCGGCGCGCGTGGTGCCCCTGGACCCGACCCAACCCTTTATTGTCAGAGCCTGATTGAATGTTTGATATCACCCTGCTGTGTCTCTTCGCCTTCGCTGCCGGTCTCATCGACGCCGCAGTCGGCGAGGCGGATTGATCCAGATCCCCGCGCTGTTCAACATACTGCCCAGCGCGCCGCCGGCGGCTTTGCTGGGTACCAACAAGGTCGCGGCCGCCTGCGGCACGACCTTCGCGGCCCGCTCGTTCGTGCGCAAGGTGGTGATCGACTGGGGGCTGTGATCCCCGCAGCCAGCGCGGCGTTTGTCATGTCGTTCTTCGGTGCGGCCACCGTGTCGGCCGTGCCGCAATCGGTGGTGCGCCCGGCGGTGCTGGTGCTGATCGTGCTGATGGCGCTCTACACCTTCTGGAAAAAGGACTTCGGTGCGCTGCACAAGCCACTGCGTATCGGCACCCGGGAAAAACTGCTGGCGGTGCTGATCGGCGGCGCCATTGGTTTCTATGATGGCCTGTTCGGTCCCGGCACCGGCAGCTTTCTGATTTTCCTGTTCATCCGCTGCTTCGCCTTCGACTTCCTGCACGCCTCGGCCTCGGCCAAGCTGGTGAACATCGCCACCAACGTCGCCGCGCTGGTGTTCTTCATTCCCACCGGCAACGTCATGTACCTGGTGGCCCTGCCCATGGCGCTGTTCAATATCCTCGGCGCCCTGACCGGCACCTGGCTGGCGGTGCACAAGGGTGTGCCCTTCGTCCGGGCGCTGTTCCTGGTGCTGCTGGTGATTCTGATCAGCAAGCTCTCCTATGACCTGATCACACAAATCTGAGGAAAGCCCATGTACCCCGGCTTCGATAAACTGATCAGCCTGCTCGACAGCCATAAGGCCAACTACCGCGTGCTGCAGCACGATGCCGAAGGGCAGTCGGCGCGGGTCGCCGAAATCCGCGGCACCGAACCGGGCCAGGGCGCCAAGGCGATGCTCTGCTCGCTCAAGGGCCAAGCCGAACGTTATGCCCTGGCCATTCTGCCGGGCGACCAGAAGCTCGACATGAAAAAGCTCGGTGCCGCCCTCGGCGGGAAAAAGGCCGAGCTGGTGAAAGCCGAGACGGCCATGGAACTGACCGGCTGCCGGATCGGCGCGATTCCGCCGTTCGTCTTCGATGAGCGGATCGAACTGATCGTCGACCCGAGCCTGACCCCCCGCTATGCCGAGATCGCCTTCAATGCCGGGCGGCTGGACGCCTCGATGGTGCTCGCCAGCGACGATTACCTGGCGATTGCCCGGCCACGCTTGCTCGATATCAGCCAGGAATAGGCCTGGCTCCGGCACGCCGCTTCTCGCCGGGGACGCAATCCTCCCACCAGGAACAACGGTCCCCCGCCCCGCCCAAAAAACTCCCGGGAGCAAATGGCCTTCAGTTCGGTCTGATGAGAATCCAGGCAAAACCGAGCAGCAGGCATCAGCATGAAAAAATCGTTATGGGCACTGGTCGCCCTTCCCCTGTTCATCGAG
>Ga0105244_10002593_pt1 | contig 13571 bp, 15 predicted proteins | sample KBSM44metaG_FD_80423 | JGI IMG/M metagenome (GOLD analysis project Ga0105244, IMG submission 80423) | Miscanthus rhizosphere microbial communities from Kellogg Biological Station, Michigan, USA - KBS M4-4 metaG | ecosystem: Host-associated > Plants > Roots > Rhizosphere > Soil | place...
CTGGATGCATGGGCGATTGGCGCAGCGGTAGCGCGCTTCCCTGACACGGAAGAGGTCACTGGTTCGATCCCAGTATCGCCCACCAGAACAAGGCAACTTGTTTGTTGTTGAAAGCCGGACCCGGTCTGGCAGGCAACATGTGCGGACGTAGCTCAGCTGGTAGAGCACCACCTTGCCAAGGTGGATGTCGCGAGTTCGAATCTCGTCGTCCGCTCTCCTCATTGCAGGACCCGGTAACGGGCGATTGGCGCAGCGGTAGCGCGCTTCCCTGACACGGAAGAGGTCACTGGTTCGATCCCAGTATCGCCCACCAGAACAAGGCAACTTGTTTGTTGTTGAAAGCCAGATCCAGTCTGGCAGGCAACATGTGCGGACGTAGCTCAGCTGGTAGAGCACCACCTTGCCAAGGTGGATGTCGCGAGTTCGAATCTCGTCGTCCGCTCCACGAAAAGCAGCTCCCAGGAGCTGCTTTTTTTATGCCCTCATTTACCTGCGACCCAATTCATCATGAGAAGTAACCGATACCCCTCGGAAGAAGTCGCTTTATCTAATGTGATTCCGCTCGCATAATGTACTGCGAGCTCATCACCGTTCCACGCCTACCGGCAGGAGTACCCCCATGAATGTAAAGACGGCTTCACAGTCCGTCCTGAGGCGCAAGCCCATCGACGATATCGAGGAAGAAAGCAAGCACAGCGGGCTCTTTAAGAGTCTTGGCCTTTGGCAGCTGACGGCCATCGGCGTCGGCGGAATTATCGGCGTCGGAATTTTCTCCCTGGCGGGCCTGGTTGCCCACGGCAGCGAGAGCAACCCGGGCGTAGGCCCGGCCGTTCTGTTTTCCTTCCTGATCGCCGGACTCGCCTCCGGGGCGGCTGCCTTGTCCTATGCCGAATTTGCCGGCATGATCCCCCGGGCCGGATCGGCCTACACGTACGGCTACGTTGCGCTGGGCGAGATCATCGGCTGGTTCATCGGCTGGGACTTGCTGCTTGAATACATCGCCATCGTGGCGGTGGTAGCCATCGGCATTTCCGGCTACTTCGACGCCTTCCTCTCCGGCATTGGCATCCACATGCCAACCTGGATGACGTCCACTGCCGATGAAGGCAAGGGCGGCATCATCAATCTTCCCGCCATCCTCGTCTGCCTTCTGGTGACCTGGATCCTGAGCCGTGGAACCAAGGCGTTCGGCCGATTCGAACTGGTGGCCGTGGCCATCAAGGTCATCCTGATCCTGTTCATCATCGGGCTCGGCATCTTCTACGTGAACACCGAGAACTACAACCCGTTCATGCCCAGCGGTTTCGGCCCCGTTGTGGCTGGTGCCGCGACCGTCTTCTTCGCGGTCTTTGGTTACGACGCCATGAGTACTGCAGCTGAGGAAGCCAAGGACGGCAAGAAGCACATGCCCAAGGCCATCATCCTGTCGCTGATCATCGCCATGCTGCTCTATGTTGCCGCCACGCTCGTCCTTACAGGAATGCAGAACTACAAGGACATCAACCCGACCGCCGGCTTCGCCTCGGCGTTCACCGGCGTCGGCCTCCCGGTCATTGCCACCATCATTTCGGTGTTCGCGGTGCTGTCCATCCTGACCGTGATGCTGACGTTCCTCCTGGGTGTCACCCGCGTTTGGTTCTCCATGAGCCGCGACGGGCTGCTGCCCGGCTGGTTTGCCAAGACTGACCGCCACGGCACCCCGCAGCGTGTCACGTGGATCGCAGGCATCGCCTCGGCCTTCCTGGCTGGTGTCTTCCCAATCAAGGAAGTTGCGGACCTGACCAACATCGGCATCCTGGCAGCCTTCGTCGTGGTCTGTGTTTCGGTGATCGTCTTCCGGTACACCAAGCCGAACGCAGCGCGTACCTTCCGCCTGCCGCTCATGCCCCTTGTCCCCGCCTTCGGCGTGCTGGCATCGGCGTTCCTGATGTTCCAGCTCCACTGGGAAACCTGGGTACGGTTCGGCGTCTGGCTCATCATCGGCCTGGTGATCTATTTCGCCTACGGCCGCAAGCATTCCCTGATGAACCCGGACAGCCCGCGGCACAAGGTCGCCAACGAACCGTTGGCCTAGTTATCCACAGGCCGCGTTTGAGCCCTTGGCACCTCAGGGAACTGGTGTTAGGGTCGGACGCGGAGGAGCGAACTGGCTCCGCGATGGAAGGGAGGTGCCCGTGGGTTTAATTGACGACCTGAAGGGCAAGGCTCAGGGTCTCATTCAAGGCAACGAAGAAGCCATCAAGAATGGCATCGAAAAGGCCGGGGATTTTGTGGACGAAAAGACGGGCGGCAAGTACGCCGGTCACGTCGACAAGGTCCAGAACGCCGCTTCCGACTTCGTGGCCAAGAACGACGGTCAGCCTGAGCAGGCTCCCGTCACGGATGAGCCGAAGCAGCCGTAGCTGCCTGAGCCGCCGTACCAGATACGTCAAGGGGGCACCGGTCCCGCCGAGAGGCGCCACCGGTGCCCTTGGCGTTTAACCGGTGCTGTTGGCGTTTGCAACGGCCGCCAACAGGTCAGGTATTTTGGAGCTTATGCCTTCAGCCTCCCCGACAACCACCAACAGCCGTGCCACCCGGGACGCTTTGGGACCGCCGATCACTGCAGGCATCGTCACAGCCTTGGTCGGGTTCACTTCATCATTCGCTGTCGTCCTTGCTGGACTCAGGGCAGTAGGCGCGGATCAAGGACAAGCCTCCAGCGGCTTGCTGGCCCTGACCCTGACTTTTGGTCTGGGCATCCTCTGGCTGTCCTGGCGGAGCAGGATGCCGGTGACCCTCGCGTGGTCAACTCCCGGTGCGGCGCTCCTTGCGACCGCAGGAACCGTCGACGGCGGGTGGCCGGCGGCCGTGGGGGCCTTCCTGTTGGTCGGGGTGCTGATCGTCCTCACGGGGTTGGTTCCGTTGCTCGGGAGGTTGATGGCAAAGATTCCCACGGCCTTGGCCCAGGCCATGCTCGCAGGAGTCCTGCTCCCCTTGTGCCTTGCACCCTTCAAGTCGCTGGGTACGGCACCGGCGTTGATCGCCCCGGTGCTGTTGTGCTGGATCGTGCTGATGAAAATCGCGCCACGCTGGTCCGTTCCTGCATCGCTGCTGGTGGCACTGGCGGTGATTGGGATCCACATCATGTCCTCGGGCGTACAGATCCCGGCTGAGAGCCTCCTCCCGCGGCTGAATGGACAACGCCGGTGTTCTCCGTGGAGGCTGCCATCGGCTTGGCGCTGCCGTTGTTCGTGGTCACCATGGCGTCGCAAAACATTCCCGGCGTAGCTGTCTTGAAGTCCTTTGGATACACCACCCCGTGGCGGCCGTCCATGCTGGTGACCGGAGCAGGAACCATTGCCGGCGCACCGTTCGGCGGCCATGCGATCAACCTGGCAGCGCTGAGCGCCGCGCTTGCCGCCGGGGAGGAAGCAGGCAAGGATCACGGCCGGCGCTGGATCGCCGCCTTCGTCTCCGGTTTGGCGTATCTGGTCCTCGCGGCGGCGTCGGCAGCGCTCGTTACGGTTGTCGCGGCAGCGCCCCCGGGACTTCTTGAGGCCGTCGCGGGCCTCGCGTTGCTGGGTACTTTGGCAGCCTCGATCTCGTCTGCGCTGGCAGTGGCTGAGGAGAGGATACCGGCCTGCATCACTTTCCTGCTGGCAGCTTCAGGAATTGCTTTCGCCGGTGTCGGCGCAGCGTTCTGGGCCTTGGCAGGCGGAATCGTTATCCGCTGGGTGTTGAAGGACCGCGGACCCCGAAAAGCGGTCTGATTCAGGCAGGTTCGTGATTTTGTGCTTCGCGGGCCAGGGCGGTCAGGCGCGAAACGGCGCGGAAGTACTTCTTCATGTATCCGCCCGTCATCATTTCTTCGGTGAAGAGCTGGTCGAAGGGAACGCCACTGGCCAGAATGGGCACATCTTTGTCATAGAGCCGGTCGGCCAGCACCACGAAACGGAGCGCGACGGCCTGTTCCGTAATGGTTTCGACGTCGCTCCACACCACGGCCTCCACGCCGGAAATGAGTTGACGGTACCGGCTGGGGTGCACCGCAGCCAGATGGTTGACCAAGGTGCGGAAATCATCCACCGCCACGGTCTTCCCGTCGAACTCAGTCCGCATCCGGTGCTTGAGTTCTTCGGTCTTGAGCGGTGCCGGCGCGGCGGGAAGGCCACGGTGGCGGAAGTCCTCGCCGTCGATCCTGACGACGTCGAATTGGTCCGCGAGTACCTGGATTTCCCGCTGGAAGTCGACGGCGGCGAAGCGGCCTTCGCCCAGTGAACCAGGCAGGGTGTTCGACGTGGCAGCAAGCTTCACACCGGCGTCGGCGAGTTCCCGCATGAGGCGGGACATCAGCACCGTGTCTCCGGGATCATCGAGTTCGAATTCGTCGATGCACACCAGTTTGTAGTTGCTCAGCGCTTCCACGGTCTTGCGGAACGACAACGCCCCCACCAGGTTGGTGTATTCCACGAACGTTCCAAACGCCTTGGGGCCTGGAGACCTGTGCCAAAGGGACGCCAGGAGGTGGGTCTTACCGACGCCGAATCCGCCATCGAGGTAGATCCCGGCCCTCGTGGCCGGTGCCTTCTTGGCGAAGAGCTTCTTGAAGAGTCCAGCGTCATTGCCGTTGCCTACGCCATCGGCAAATGCCGACAGGAGTTTCACGGCGTTGGCCTGGCTTGGTTGGGAAGGATCGGGCCTGTAACTGTCGAACGACACCTCTCCGAACCGGGGAGACGGGTAGAAACCCTTGAGGAGTTCCTCCACGGAAACTGCCGGCGTGCGGGCAGCCAGTTGTTCGATCTTTACCACGGTGGTCCGTTCCTTCGGCATTGGGTCCCCAGCAAGAATACCGGCAACGGACGCCACGGTAACTGACACGTGACCAAGCCCATGTTTCACCGTATGACCACCGGGAAGCAATCCGCGCAGCCCGTGGTTAGTGTTGAAGCAGGCCGGGCCCGCACCTGCACCACCTTCCACGGCCTGGCTCCGTCCGTTGTCAGTGAAAGGCCATCATGTCCTACCCCGTTGAACAAAACGAAAAGTTTGCCTCTTACGCGAACCCTGAACGCCTCGTTTCCACCGACTGGCTCGCGGCAGCAATTGCTGACGGCGCTGTAGCCGACGGCAAGTTGGTGCTGGTCGAGTCCGACGAGGACGTCCTGCTGTACGAAACCGGGCACATCCCGGGAGCAGTCAAGATCGACTGGCACACCGACCTGAACGATGAAGTCACCCGGGACTACGTCGACGGGGCAGCCTTCGCTGCCCTCGCCGCTTCCAAGGGCATCTCGCGCGACAGCACTGTGGTGATCTACGGCGACAAGTCCAACTGGTGGGCTGCCTACGCCCTGTGGGTCTTCACGTTGTTCGGTCACCAGGATGTCCGCCTCCTTGATGGCGGACGCGACAAATGGATCGCCGAGGGCCGCGAGCTGACCACTGAGGTCTCCCGGCCTGCTGCGGGCGAATACCCCGAGGTCGAGCGCGACGACGCTCCCATCCGGGCCTTCAAGGAGGATGTCCTGGCACATTTGGGCAACCCCTTGATCGACGTCCGCTCCCCCGAGGAATACACCGGCCAGCGCACCCACATGCCTGCCTACCCCGAAGAGGGCGCCTTGCGTGGCGGCCACATTCCCACGGCCGCCTCGATCCCGTGGGCCCGGGCTGCAGCGGAAGACGGCACCTACCGCAGCCGCGAAGAACTTGAGGCCCTCTACCTGGGCGAGGCGGGGCTGAAGCCGGGCGACGATGTCGTGGCGTACTGCCGCATCGGCGAACGTTCCAGCCACACCTGGTTCGCCCTGAAGTACCTCCTGGGCTTCGACACAGTGCGCAACTACGACGGCTCGTGGACCGAGTGGGGCAACGCAGTGCGGGTTCCCATCGTCAAGGGAGCCGAACGGGGTACAGTTCCCTCCGCCTTGGTCCACAGCTAGTACCGCGCTCTCAGCACCTTTGTGCGTAAGCTGGAAGAGATGAGTACGAACACCTTGCCCACCGCCCTGGCGGAAATTGTTGACGACTTCCAGGCGTTGACGGAACCTGACCGCCTCCAGCTCCTGCTGGAGTTCTCCAGAGGCCTGCCTGAGCTGCCGGAGCGTCTGAAGGACCACCCGGAACTGCTGGAGCAGGTCGTGGAATGCCAGTCCCCGCTGTTCCTGACGATTGAGTCGGAGAAGAACGCCGACGGCGAGCGTTCATACCGTCTCTTCTTCAAAGCGCCGCCGGAGGCACCGACTACCCGGGGTTTCGCAGGGGTGCTGCATGAGGGGCTGGACGGACTGACTGCCAAGGAGATCCTTGCGGTGCCTGACGACATGCCCGAGCTCCTGGGCCTGACCCGCGCCATCACGCCCTTGCGGATGCGGGGAATGACGGCGATGCTCGGCCGCATCAAGCGGAAGGTTGCGGCCGCAAGCCGTTTGGAACACTGAAAGGCAACGCCACTCGGTATGGCAAGGAAAATGGCTTCACAGGGAACGCCGGCAACAGCAGCACTCGCTGCGGCCGGCGTTCCCTTCGTCCTGCACCCCTACGCGCATGATCCCGCTGCAAGCAGCTACGGGCTGGAAGCGGCGGAGGTCCTGGGCATTGATCCCGACCGTGTCTTCAAGACGCTGATGGTGGAGGTGGAAGGCAAGTTGGCCGTTGCCATTGTCCCCGTCTCCGGGAACCTGGACCTGAAGGCCGCAGCTGCGGCCCTCGGGTCCAAGAAAGCGGCGATGGCAGATCCCAAAGCTGCTGAACGCCGCACTGGATACGTCCTGGGCGGTATATCACCGCTGGGGCAACGCCAGCCCTCCCCCACGGTCCTGGACGAATCAGCGCTGGCTTTTGACACCATCCTGGTCTCCGGTGGCCGTCGGGGCCTGGATATAGAGCTTGCTCCTGCGGACCTGCTCCGGCTCACCAACGGCGTCACCGGGCCGATCGGCACGGGAAGCAACTGACCCTCAGGCTGCGGGCCCCGCGGCAGCAGCACCGCTGGCTTCGCCCGATTGGCCCGGGTTCCTCCGGGGTGCGAGTTGGGCTTGGAGCCAGGAGCGCACCAGCCGCTCCCAACGCTCCGGATCGACGTTCCATTCCTTGGTGTGGCGGGCACCGTGGAACGGCTCGAATGTCACCATCTCGGGGTTCTTTTCGGCGAGACTGGCCGAGGGCCCGAAAGGAACGTAGTCGTCGTCCACACTGTGGATCAGCAACGTTGGAGTGCGCAATTCAACGGCGCGGCTGTCCCAGTCCATTGCTTTGAGGTCCACGGGTGCTGCGAGCCCAGTCAGCCTGCGTCCCAGGGGATGGCCCAGCATCAGTTGCCCGTAACGCCCCACGGTATAGGGGATCCTGTTCATTTCGGCGTGGTGGGCCATGACGTCCACCCAGTTGATCACCGGAGCATCCAAAACCAAGGCCCTGATGACTTGCCGGTATTTGGAAAGGTCCGCAGTCTGCAGGCTGATTGCACCGCCCATGGACCAACCGAAAAGCACCACTTCACGTGCGCCGTTCTCCAAGGCGTATTCGATCGCTGACTCCACATCACGCCATTCCGTGGAGCCCAGACCGTAGCGGCCGTCCAGGGCCGAAGGTGCCAGTCCGTCGTTCCGGTAGGAGATGAGCAGACTGTCCAGGCCAAGGTCCCGGGCGGTGCGGACTGCCCGGAGACCTTCGAGCCGGGTGGCTCCCCGGCCATGGACCATGATCGCCCAGACCGGCGCCGGTGACGAGGCATCGGCGCGGATCAACCACGCAGGCGCCTTCCCGCCGTCGACGTCGATCTCAACATCTTCGGCCGCAAGGCCGATCGCGGACGGATCGGGGTAGGTAGCGCCGCTCCACCACGCCCGGCGTGCTTCCAAAAGATCGCCGCTGTAGACCTCCTCGACTTCCCGGAGGACGGTCTGTTCGGCGGGCAGGTAGGAGACGATCCGGCCTATCCTGGCGTGTCCCTTTCCACCTGAGAAGAACAGGCTGAAGACGCCGTCGATGGTCGAGTCGGGCGTGGCAGCCAGGATGACCTGCAGGCCGTTGTCCCCACGGATGACGGCCAGGACTTCCTGGTCCTCGTGCCGTGCGGCGGGCGTGATGACCCGGCGGGCAAAGTAGACGGCGAGCGCAGAGGAACCGGCGCCGACAAGTCCCGCAATGGTGGCGCCGGCAAGGAAACCCCCAATGGCCCACTTGGTGCGGGGGGACAGTTTTTTCTCAGCAGCGTCGCTCGCTGACCTTGTCATTGATGCCATGGTTCCATTTTGCCGTGAGTCGGCGTGGGCTGGTGCAGGCTGGGCCCGCGCGGCGAAGGTTGGGCCGAATCGGGCGCGGAAACCCTGCGGACGCCGTTCCCCGGGACTACGCTGTAGCCATGAGTGATCCCATAGTCATCCTGACTGAAGAGCCCCTTGGCCCCGACGACCGCGTGAACATCGCCAAACTGATCGACGGCGGGGACGCGCCGTTGGTAGTGCTGGTTCCTGCCAATACTGAGCGCCACCTTTTGGTGGATTTCCTCGAGAACCTTTCGTTGCTTGATGTGGCGAAGGCGTTCCGGGAACTTACTGCCCAGTCACCGGATCCAGCGGCTGAGCGTGCGGAAGCCGCAGTGACGTTGTCGACTTCCCTGGCAGCGCTGGAAGGCCTGGGTGGCGGTGTTACCGGCGAAATCGTCGACGGCGGTGCTGTCGACGGCTTGGTGGCCAAGGTCCGGGAGGTGGATGCGGCGCAGGCAGTGGTCATTACCCGGCCCCATGCCATCTCTGACACGCTCCACACGGATTGGGCCAACAAGGCCCAGGACCAGTTGGGGCTTCCGGTGCTCCACTTGTACGCGGGTTCGGGATTTATCGGCGACTCGTGAGCGTTGCATAAGACATGAACACTCCTGAAAACATCAGCAAGACACCTTCTGTGCCCCTGGAGAAGAGCGATGCCCAGTGGCGCGAGGAGTTGACCCCTGAGGAATACCGCGTGCTGCGCCAGGCCGGCACTGAGCGCCCTTATACGGGCGAGTACTGGGAGACGCACACCGAGGGTGTCTACCAGTGCCGGGCCTGCGGCAGCGAGTTGTTCACCAGCAAGGAGAAGTTTGACTCGCACTGCGGGTGGCCGTCCTTCTGGGCGCCGTTGGCCGAAGGTACTGTCAGGTACCTCCATGACCGCACCATGGGCATGGACCGGGTGGAAGTACGGTGTGCCAACTGTGATTCGCACCTGGGACACGTTTTCGAGGGCGAGGGTTATGGCACGCCGACGGACCAGCGGTTCTGCATCAACTCCATATCGCTCCGTCTGGTTGACCCGGAAGAGCGGTAGGGGGCTCTGTGTCCCCCGAACTGGATCTAAAGGTCCAAGTTCGGGGGCTATGAGCAAGAGTTTCTTATGCTCAGTCCATTCTTGAATTAGCGATGCTATTCGCTTGCTACGCTCGGCCCAGAAGCAATAACAACTTCGGAAAGGGCCGAGCACCATGACCACCACCGCCATCGCCACCCTCCCGCGTGTCACCGCCGACAACGCTGAATGGGTAGCCCTCAAAGCCGCTGCCACGTCCCTCCAGGGGTACCAGGAGCAGGACGGATCCATCGCCGATCCCTCTGTCCACGATGAGGCGGCAAGGCTCGTAGCCACCATCACCAAGTCCATCACGGCCCTCGCCCCCAGCTTCGATCACGACGCCCAGTACCTGGCGCTGCTCGTGGAGGACTTCAAGCGTTGGGCCGGCAACGGCTTCGGCGTCCCGGACTTCCTGGATTCCCTCCAGGCTTTCCAACCACAGAAACAGCGCATCGACGGCCTCCAGCACCTGGTGGTCTTCCCCATGTACACGCAGAACGGCAGCACCAACCGCTTGGTCGAGGCTGTACTGATCGAGGTCATCTGGCCGGAATTCATTGACGGCCTGGAGGCCGGGGAGTACTCCAACAAGCTCTTCGTCCCCATCCGGTTCGTTGACTTCACCCCCGGCTATGACACCAACTCCGCAGTGCTCTTCCCGGAGACCGTGGCGGTGCGCGAGACACCCACGTTCACGTGGGGAGCCATCTTCGCCGACCGCGAGGCCGCCCGCTTCCGCCGGGTGCTCAAGGCTGCCGCGGAAACAACCTCTCTGGAACTGCCCGAGGACGCGGCCCAGCTGATCGAGGACCAGGAGCTCACCCAGCGAACGTTCGTCATGTGGGACCTGATCCACGACCGCACCCACATGCGCGGCGACCTTCCGTTTGATCCGTTCATGATCAAGCAGCGGATGCCCTTCTTCCTCTACTCCCTTGAAGAACTGCGCTGCGACCTGACCGCCTTCCGCGAATCCGTCCTGATCGAAAAGGACGAGAACGCCGACCCCGATGCCCGCAAGCACGCAAAGCTTGTCCAGTACGCAGTCATCTTCGACCGGATCTTCCGCTTCGCCATCACCGGCAACCGCGTCCGCAACTACGACGGCCTGGGCGGGCAGCTCCTGTTCGCCTGGATGCACCAGCACCACGTACTCCACTGGACCGACAGCAAGCTCTCCATCGACTGGGATGACGCAGCGGCTGTCGTCGTTGAACTCGGCGCCAAAATCGAGGAACTATACTGGCGTTCCATTGATCGTCCCAAGGCTGCCCACTGGCTGGCCGCCTATGAGCTGATCTCAAGCACCGTCACCCCGCACCCGGCTTCGGTCTGGGCAAAGGGCCCGGACGCCCTGCCCTTGGACGGCGCCCCCCGCGGGCTGACCGACCAGGTCCTGGACGATGAGTTCCCCCTGTCCATGTTCTACGAAGCCTTGGAGAAGAAGATGCGTCCCGTCATCGAATCCACCACCGGCATCACGGGCGCCACGGCGGCCTGATGTCCCCACTGACAGTTTTGGTAACGGGCGGTAGCGGCGCTTCGGGCGTCGCTGCCGCCCGAGCCTTGTCCACTGCCGGCCACCGGGTCCTGACTGTTGGTTCGGACCAGACCCGGATCGAGGCGGCCGCGCGGGAGGCCGGCGGCGCTGTGACTCCCCTCGTGTGCGATCTCGGCGACCTGGAATCCGTTCGTGGGCTGGCTTCGATGATCGCGGACCGCGGCTTTGGGGGCGTCGACGGAGTAATCCATCTCGTCGGTGGTTGGCGCGGGGCCAAGGGCATCGAAGACCAGACGGATGCTGATTGGGAGGCGCTGGAACACAGCGCCGTTACCACGCTGCGGAACGTGACCAGGGTGTTCTACAGCCAACTCGAAGCGTCGCCCCATGGCCGGTTCGCCATGGTGTCGTCAACCGCGGTATCCAGCCCAACCGCGGCCGCAGCCAGTTACGCTGCTGCGAAGGCCGCTGCAGAAGCTTGGACGCTTGCGGTGGCTGATGGCTTCCGGCGCGCCCAGTCCGTCGACACAGACACCAGCGGACAGCACAGTGCCGCCGTGGTGTTCGTGGTCAAGGCGCTCGTGGACGAAACCATGAGGCGCGCACATCCCGAACGGCGGTTCCCCGGACATACCGACGTCGAAGAACTGGCCGCTGCCGCCGTCGGCCTTTTCGATCAACCTGCCTCCATCCTGAACGGCCAGCGGATCCTGCTGGCCAAATAGACTTGAAAGCGTGAATGAACAAGTGACGAGCACAACAGAGGCAATGCCCAGCACGGGCCACATTTCCGAGGGCAGCCGGCTGCACGACCCCACGGTCAGGGGTTTTGCTTCCGACAACTACTCAGGCGTGCACCCGGAGATCCTTGCGGCCTTGGCGGCCGCCAACGGTGGACACCAGGTTTCCTATGGCGAGGACGTGTACACGGCCCGGCTGCAGGCCGTCCTGGAGCAGCAGTTCGGCGAAGGCATCGAGACCTTCCCGGTTTTCAACGGCACCGGCGCCAATGTCCTGTCGCTGCAGTCGCTGCTGCCGCGCTGGGGGGCCGTTATCTGCGCCTCTACCGCACACATCAACATGGACGAGAACGGGGCTCCGGAACGTATCGGCGGGATCAAGCTCCTGCAGGTCCCCACTGAGGACGGAAAACTCACCCCGGAGCTCATCGATCGTGAAGCCTGGGGCTGGGGCGACGAGCACCGTGCACAACCCCTGGTTGTTTCCATCACGCAGACAACGGAACTCGGCACCTGCTACACGCCGGAAGAAGTTCGCGCCATTGCCGACCACGCCCACTCCAAGGGCATGAAGCTGCACATGGACGGCGCGCGGCTGGCAAACGCCGCTGCCCACCTGGACGTTCCCTTGCGTGCATTTACCCGCGACGCCGGCGTGGACATCCTCTCATTCGGAGGGACCAAGAACGGCCTGCTCTTCGGCGAAGTGGTGGTGGCCCTCAACCCTGAAGCCGCCGACGGCCTGAAGTTCCTGCGGAAGATGAACATGCAGCTGGCTTCGAAGATGCGCTTCATCTCCGCCCAGTTCATCGCACTCCTGGAGGACGGGCTGTGGCTGCGGTCCGCCGCTCACGCCAACGCCATGGCCACCCGCCTGCGGAGTGCCGTTGAAGGGATCGACGGCGTCGAGCCCACCCAGGCGACGCAGTCCAACGGCGTCTTCGCCATCCTCCCGGAAGGCGCTGCCGACCGCCTGCGGAAGTCCTTCGCGTTCTACGATTGGGATGCCGCCCGGCGCGAGGTCCGCTGGATGTGCTCGTTCGACACCACCGAAGAAGACATCGACACCTTCGTTGCGGCGATCAAGCAGGAACTGGCGTAACGCTGATACGCCTGCCGTCCGGGGCGGCGAGCCTGCACAGGTTCGCCGCCCCGGACGCATAATCTGCGAGTGTGAACGCCCTCGCACAAGTTCCCCAGGACTTTCTCTTCGCCTTGGGAACGCTACGAAAAGCCCAGTGCCGCAGCGAGTTGCGGCTTGATGAGATCCCCGCCCCCGCACGTTTGGCCCCTTATGCAGTGGCCTTGGGCGCTGAAGTCTTCAGCCCTACCGCCGCCACCCGCCAGGTTCCCGTGCATGGACCGGCAGCCAAGGCCTTTGCCAAGAGCCAGGCCGGCAGCCCCTCCAGCGAAGACGAGGACGAACTGGCCACAGGCCGCTTCATCCTGCTCTACGATCCGGACGGATCGGCCGTGTGGGAGGGCGAGTTCAGGATCGTCACGTATATCCGGGCCCAAATGGATGCGGAAATGGGCAACGACTCCATGCTCGGTTCCGTGGCCTGGACGTGGCTCGTCGAAGCCCTGGAACACCGTTCAGCCCCTTACCGGGCTGCCGGCGGCACTGCTACCCGGATCCTTTCCGAAAGCTTCGGCACCCTGGCTGAGCGGCCCGACACCATCGACATAGAACTCCGGGCCTCCTGGACGCCTGACGGCGCGGATGTCCAATCACATCTGGAAGCCTGGTCTGACATGGTGTGCACTTTCGCCGGACTGCCTCCACTGCCACCCGGGGTCACCGGCCTGCCCAACAGGAGGCGCAATTGACGGCCACCCGCGCCGTAACCGCTGCGCTGGCGAAGGCAAAAGCGCCCCGTTACGCGACAAATCGGTAAGCTTAAGCCACCATGACCCCTGAAAACCTGGAAAACACCACAGCCGGCGATCCGGTTGCTGATCCCACCACCCACATCAAGGTTGACGGCTTTGACAGCCACGTCCCTGAAGTC
>Ga0105244_10002595_pt1 | contig 13554 bp, 13 predicted proteins | sample KBSM44metaG_FD_80423 | JGI IMG/M metagenome (GOLD analysis project Ga0105244, IMG submission 80423) | Miscanthus rhizosphere microbial communities from Kellogg Biological Station, Michigan, USA - KBS M4-4 metaG | ecosystem: Host-associated > Plants > Roots > Rhizosphere > Soil | place...
GATAAGCCTGAAGGAATATGCGCAGTGAACCGCGCCAGCGGCGATTTTCCTGGCCGGGAGCCCGGGTCGCCAGGGTGGTGGCGATGAGCCACCCTGGCACGTTCACGGGTTCTGGCGTGACAGAAAAACAAGGAACATAAGGTGAACGGAATGACCATCAGAGCCGCATGTTTCCCCTCACCCTTACCCTTGTATGTTTAAAGTCACTTCAGTTACCCGCCGTCAGGCGGGTACACTGTCACCGTGTTTGACCTGATGCCACAGCCCGTTAACCCTCCGGGTTTACAAGCCCGCGGGAGAGCTTATGGCGTGGCGTCAGTTTTCCTGTAAACCCGAACAGCATACGCCAGCCCGTATCTTACAAGGCCGGGAGACATGAACATGACGCAACGCCTGGCGATGATGGTGTCCCGTCGCCGACAGCTTGTGGACAACCGGACGATGGAGCAGAACCGCTACGGCACCTGCGATGACGTCTTTATCCGGGCGGGGATAAAACGGCATATCGACTGGCTGAATGGCGAGATAAAAGACGCAGATGACGACATTGACCGGCAGATAAAAGTGATGCCGTTGTGGCGGGAAAAAGTGAAGCTGCTGGAAGAGGTGAAGGGTATCGGGAAGACCACGCTGGCGGTGCTGCTGTCGATGTTACCGGAGCTGGGAAAACTGAGCAGAAGAAAGATAAGTGCGCTGGTCGGCGTGTGCCCGTATGCAAGGGACAGTGGCAAAATGAAAGGGAAACGCTGTATCTGGGGCGGGCGAAGCGCCGTGCGGGCAGCGATGTATATGGCGGCGATGTCAGCCGTGCGTTACAACCCGACCATCAGGGCGTTCTTTGAGAGGTTAAGAGCCAACGGAAAACCGTACAAGGTCGCCATGACTGCCTGCGTGAGGAAACTGGTGACTATCCTGAACGCTATGGTGCGTGACAATACAAAATGGGCGACAGATTAACTGCCACCCGTTGACTTTGAACACAGCTGCTCTCCCCAAAGAGGAGAGGGTACTGTCCGTGCTCGTATTATTTTGTGAGGATCCCTCAGCCCTTCCGGTGCTAAGCTACAACGCTGTTCACCGGAAGGACTGCACATTTAATGATATTAAGCACCCCGCGCCTGACGCTCTCCCCCTTTACCGAGGCCGACTGGCCTTTTTTCCTCGCCCTGCGCCAGAGCCCGGACATCATGCGTTTTATGGGTAGCATTGCGAGTGAGTTCGACGTTCAAACCCTGTTTACCGGCCGTCTTAATGACAAGCATGCCCTTATCATTCGCGATAAAACAGGTGAAGCGCTGGGCGATGTTGGTCTGCAAATCAGCACGCAAAACGCGCAGGAGGCGGATGTCGGGTATTCCATCGCCCCTTTAGCCCAGGGAAAAGGCTATGCCAGCGAAGCCCTGACGGCGGTGCGGGATTACGCCTTTCATCACACCGGCGTCACCGCGCTGAATGCCTGGGTGCTGGCGGAGAATCTGGGGTCGGTCAGGGTGCTCGAAAAGCTCGGATTCAGGCGTGTGCAGGTGCTGGAAAAGGCCTTCAGCTTAAACGGCGTGGCGTATGACGACTGGGTTTATCGGCTGGAAAAAGAGGCATAGCAGACAATGACAAGGACGTACTATTTCGACGCCCACAAGAGGCTGAAGATCACTATTCTGACGCTACTGGCCCTGTGGTTAGGTTGGATGATTTCGACCCTTTTCTTCAGCCGGAGAACGTACCTTGAGGACGGTGCGCCAGATACCCTGGTGATTATCACCGTCGCCAGTGCGGCAGGCCTGTTTGTCGCTTGGCGTCAGCTCATGCGCGGAAGCCTCTCAGCAGGCGACCCTTTCACCCTCTTCAAAACGTTTTTTTCCACGGTGCTGATGGTCACCCTCACCCTGTGGCAAACGCCAGAGACCTGGGTAAGGCTGACGGCCACAGAAAAGGCCAGCCGCGAAGTCTCCTTCTCCCTGGAACATCCCGGGCCGTCCACCTCCCGCTTTAGCAGCTGTAAAACGGGGATGCGTTTTTATGATGATGAACTGCGACGCTCGATGTTTTTTTGCGTGCAGGAGAGCAATGTTCCACCGGGTTCGCGCAAGGTCGAGGTGGAGAAGCTGATGAATGCCCATGGCGCTCGCTACCTGCGCTACCGCTACCTTCTTGCAGATAACACGCGATCGCCATGGAAAGCTTTCTGAACCTTGCTTACACGCGCTGTTCAACCTCTTTTGCCGCCCGGTTTTGCGGGACGCGTTTCGGCTGCGGCACCTTGATGATAAAGGTCAGTACCCCGGCAAAGATGTACAGCCCGGTGTAGGCCCAGACCACGCCCACAATATCAAAGAAGGGCAGCAGTGCCGACGCGATAGCCGGAGCAACAAAGTTACTCATCCCCGCTGAGAGATTGTAAATCGAGACCGCAGCGCCTTTGTGGTGCGGTTCAAGGGTCGGGAAGACGGCGGTCATCGGCACAAAGGCCGCCACAAAGATCCCCAGCATCACCGCCGGAATCAGCGCCACTGCGAAGTTATGTCCCGCATAGACCGGCAGGTAATAGAAGGTCAGGCTGGAGATCGCCATCCCCAGGCAACCAAACCAGCGTACCTGACGTATCCAGCCAATGTACTCCCCGGCAATTCCCCAGAAGATATTGGTGAAGATGGTGACGAAGAAGAACACTGCCCAGATTTGCAGCCATTCGGAAATGCTAAAGCCGAGTCGGTCAACAAACAGCAGCGGCATCACGATGGCAAAACCAAACAGCGACAGCGTATTGATGATACGAATAAGGCAGGCGTAGAAGATGTCGCGGTTGGTAAACAGAATGGTGCCTGCCCGGGAAAGTTCGGTCATTTTTTCGCGCAGCGGCAGATTAACGCGCGAGCGATCCACCGGCACGTTGCGCAGACTGAAATACGCTAACAGTCCGCCACAGGCGACCCAAACGATGGCAAACCACAGGGTGCCCGTTTCACCCAACACCGGGATAGTCAGGCTCGGCAGGTAGCTGCCCACCACGCCGATGCCAACCGAGTACATGGCCCAGAACCAGCCGGTGGCTGCCGCCAGATTAGGGCGTGGCAGCACCTGCACCAGCATCAACATAAACGAGTAAATAAAGAGCGGATAGGCCAGGCCACGGATGCCATAAAACAGCAGCATCAGCGGGTAGTTACGCATCCCCAGCCCCATCGACATAAACAGGGCGTGCATAATGATCCACAGAATAAACCCGATGGTCATGGCTCGCTGCGGTGTAATGAGTTCCGCCACCACGCCGGAAGCCCATGCCGCCAGCGCTGCGGCAAAACCATACAGCGTGAAGACCAGCGCGGACTGGGCAGGCGTAAAGCCCATATCGGTGATGTGTTTAGACAGGAAAGCCATTTCAAAGCCGTCGCCAGCCATAAAAATCGCAATGGCGACAAATCCCCAGAGCAGTTTTTTCGGTAAGCCAAACCAGTATTCATTCGATTGCATAACAATCTTCCTTTCTAAGCCGGGAGAGGCGCCCCGGCGTGGTTAAAAGCCGGGGCATGAGGATTACGGCAGTAGCGTGCGCGCGACCTGTTGTTGTGAATAAAGCAGGCGGAACAGGGCCAGACGTTTTGCCAGCCACTCCGCCCGTTCAGGCTGTGGCGTGTAGCGAGCGACCACCGGCGGTTTGCGGCAAACGTCGCGCTCATCGCCGCCGTCAGCCAGCCACGCCAGACGCGCGGCCCCCAGCGCGCCCGAAGAACTTGCCGGATGGGTCACCATCGGGATGTTCAGCACATCGGCAATCAATTGCGCCCAGACGGTGCTGCGTGCGCCACCGCCCGTCAGGCTGCACTGGGTAATGTTGGCGTTGCCCAGCACATTCAGGCCATCTGCCAGGCCGAAGGTCACCCCTTCGATCACCGCGTAACCCAGCAGCGCGCGGCTGGTTTCATGGCGCAGGTTAAAAAAGCTCCCCGCTGCCAGCGGATCGTTGTGCGGGGTGCGTTCACCGGACAGATAGGGCAGAAAGACCGGTGCGCGCTTCAGTTCGTCGTCAGTGAGTTGGGCAATTTCTTCCATCAGTTGACTTTCAGTTACCGAAAGCAGATTGCAGGCCCAGCGCAGACAGCTGGCCGCGCTCAGCATCACGCTCATCTGGTGCCAGCGCCCCGGCAACGCGTGGCAGAAGGCATGTACGCCAGAGTCCGGGTCAGCTTGCAGCGCATCGTTGACCACGAAAATCACCCCGGAGGTGCCGAGCGAAATAAACGCATCGCCCGGCGCGACTGCCCCGACGCCCACCGCTGAGGTGGCGTTATCCCCCCCACCGCCCGCCACCACGACCGACGAGCTTAAGCCCCACTCCGTGGCAAGCGCTGCGCGTAGTGTTCCGCTTGATTCACTGCCCTCCACCAGCGCAGGCATCTGGCTGCGGTTGAGATCGGTCATCGCCAGCAGTTCGTCTGACCAGTCACGTTTTGCCACGTCCAGCCACAGGGTGCCGGCAGCATCAGACGGATCGCTCACAAACTCCCCGGTAAGGCGCCAGCGCAGGTAGTCCTTCGGCAGCAGGACTTTGGCGACACGGGTAAAAATCTCCGGCTCGTGGCGGGCCACCCACACCAGCTTGGGCGCGGTAAAGCCCGGCATGATCATGTTGCCGCTGAGGGTCATCATTTGCGGGTGATGCTCACTCAGCCACGCACATTCTGCGGCGCTACGGGTGTCATTCCATAAAATACACGGGCGCAAAACCTGGCTCTCGTTGTCGAGCAGCACCGCGCCGTGCATCTGGCCTGACAGGCCAATCGCGCGTATGGCAGCCCACTGCTGCGGATGCTGCTGACGCAGTTCGGCTACCACACGCCCACAGGCCTGCCACCAGGCTTGCGGGTCCTGCTCTGCCCAGTGCGGATGCGGGCGCTGCACGGTCAGTGCGGCATGGGCGGAGCCCACAATCGCCCCCTCCGTGTCTATCAGCAGCGCTTTTAATTCAGAGGTTCCAATATCGATGCCGAGATACATAGCGCCCCCTTACACTGCCGCCAGTTGTGATTCGGGCTGCGTCAGCCACTGTTCCAGCTCCGCAACGGTACGGCGCAGCAGCGAGAGGAATTCTGCTGAGTTTGCCAGTTCCGCAAAGAGCGCTTCGTCAGCGGCCCAGACCGCCAGCGGGTCCTCAGCCTTAAAGACGGCACGCACCGCGTCTGGCTGCATCACGCCATCCTGGTAGGTGTAAGGCAGTGACCTGTCGGCCCAGCGTTTGAGAAACAGGAAGAAAAGTGCAGGCAGAACGGCGGTGGCGGTCGGCGCTTCACCACGTTTGTAGCATTCGATAAGGGTTGGCGTGACCATGCCCGGAATCTTCGACAGCCCGTCTGCCGCCACGCGCTGGTTGGTATCTTTAATGTAAGGATTACTGAAGCGGGCAAGCACCACATCGCGGTACTGCGCGAGATCCAGCGGGCTTGGGGTCAGCGACGGGATCACATCCTGGGAGACATACTCCCAGGCCATCTGGCGAATGGCGCGTTGACGCGTGCTGTCGTCGATGTAGCTCAGGCCAATCAGCGTGCCCGCCCAGGCAATGCAGCTATGGGTGGCATTGAGGATACGAATCTTCGCCTCTTCCCACGGCAGCACGGACGCCACCAGCTCAACGCCGACCTTTTCCAGCGCCGGGCGACCATTAATGAAGTCATCTTCAATCACCCACTGAATGAAAGACTCACCCATCACCGGCACCGCATCCTTAATACCCGTTGCCGCCAGTACGCGTTCTGCCACGTCCGGGGTTGGTCGCGGGGTGATGCGATCCACCATGGTGTTCGGCGAGGTGGTTCGGGTTTTTACCCACGTAAACAGTTCGGTTTCGCCTTTCGCCTGCAGGAAGGAGAGAAAGCCGTGGCGGAAACGCTCGCCGTTATGGCGCAGATTATCGCAATTCAGCAGGGTCACCGGTTCGCCATGCGCTGCAATACGCGCTTTAAGGATGCGGGTCAGCGCGCCGTACAGCGTACGAATGCCGCCCTGCAAATCCGCTTTCACATCGGCCTGTTGGATGTCCAGTTCGTGCTCTGGCGTCAGGTAATAACCGCTTTCCGTCACGGTAAACGCAATTACGCGCGTTTGTGCATCTGCCCCTTGTTTTACCAGCGCGCTAATGTCGCTGTCCCAGGGCAGCACCTTACGAATAGAGGTAATGGTTTCGTACTGGCGCTCTCCCTCCGGGGAGACGGTCTCCAGCACATATTCGCCATTCTGAGCGGCCAGGCTTGCGAGCAACGCATTGGCATCATCACGGATATTCCCCAGCGCAATGCTCCAGCGGTCATCCCCCTGCTCCAGCAATTTGTGCAAATACCACGCCTGATGAGCACGATGAAACGACCCGGCACCAATATGCATCCACACCGCTTTCTTCTCGGACATAATCATCACCTTAATATGAGCATTTGACAGTTTTACGGGCTAATGCCCGTTTGTTGAAGGTATGTTAGTAGCCAGATGCAAGATCGTTCTGCGATGATCCTCACGAAAACAGCATTTGCCCATAAAAAATACATTTGCCCATTTTTGTTACCCTGCCCATTGCGCGTACAATGTCGGCAGACCTTTTGGGGAACGCGTTGATGAACAAAGAAGAGAAGAAACAGGAACTCGCTGCTCGTGCCGCCTGGATGTATTACGTCGCCGGGCTGACTCAGCAGGACATTGCCGCCGCCCTGGGGCTGTCACGTCAGGTGGCACAGCGGCTTATTTCTGGCGCACGGGAGACGGGGATGGTGACGGTGAACATCAGCCACCCGGTCACGCGCTGCCTGAAGCTGGCGCGGGATCTCCAGGAGAAGTATGCCCTGACCCTATGCCGGGTGGTGCCTTCGTCCGGGCTTGAGAATGAAGCCATTCAACAGATGCTGGCGGTTGAAGGAGCGGAGGTGATGGCGCAGTTTATCGATAAAACCGCGCCTCAGGTGTTTGGCGTCGGCTCCGGCAAAACGCTGCGCGCGGTGATTGACGCCCTGCCCTGGCAGGAACGCCCGCAGCATCAGTGTGTGTCGATGATCGGCGCCATTGCGCGGGATGATTCCGGTACCCGCTACGATGTGCCGCTGAAAATGGCCGAGAAAATGCAGGGTAAATATTACTTCATTCCCGCGCCGCTCTACGCCGACAGTCCGGAAGACAAAACCAGTTGGTGTCAGCACCAGATCTACCAGCGCGTCGCCGCCAGAGCACTGGCGGCAGACGTCACTTTCCTCGGCATTGGCGAAGTGCAACTGGGCTGTCCGCTGAACACGGAAGGCTTTATTACCGATGCGCAAGTACAGGACCTGGAAAAGCAGAATGTGGCGGGAGAAATGCTCGGCCATTTCTTTAATCATGACGGCGTACGGCTTAATTCCGAGCTGGATACGATGCTAACCAGCGTGCCGTTAAGCAGTCATACCGAACGCGCGGTGGTCGGGTTTGCCGGCGGGGAGCGCAAATATCCTGCCATCCGTGCTGCGCTGGTCGGCGGTTGGGTCAATGGGCTGGTCACGGATGAAGACACGGCGCTGAAACTGCTGGAAGCGTAAAGGCTACCGGCAGGCGCCGGTAGCCGACAGATTACTTGAGCGAACCTTTGAGGAACTGCTGCAAACGGGCGCTTTTCGGGTTGCCGAACAGCTCATCCGGCGTGCCCTCTTCTTCAATTTTGCCCTGATGCAGAAAGATAACGTGAGAGGAAACGGTGCGGGCAAACCCCATTTCGTGGGTGACAACCACCATCGTTTTCCCCTCTTCCGCAAGCTGCTGCATAATGCGCAGCACTTCCCCCACCAGCTCCGGGTCCAGCGCTGAGGTCGGTTCATCAAACAACAGCACTTCTGGCTCCATCGCCAGCGCACGGGCAATGGAAACACGCTGCTGCTGACCGCCGGAAAGGTGCACCGGGTATTTCACCTGCTGCATCTCATCAATGCCGACTTTCGCCAGATACTTCACCGCACGGTCGCGGGCTTCCTGCTTGCGCAGGCCCAGCACCTGAATCGGCGCTTCCATGACGTTTTCCAGCACCGTCATATGACTCCACAGATTGAAGTGCTGGAAGACCATGGTCAGGCGAGTGCGCAGAGAGCGCAGTTGATGCTTATCCGCCACCTTCAACTGCCCGTCCTTGTCGCGCACCAGGTTGATGGTTTCGCCACTGACCACAAGCGATCCCTCGCTCGGTTTTTCGAGGAAGTTAATGCAGCGCAGGAAGGTACTTTTACCCGAACCGGACGAACCGATGATGCTGATCACGTCCCCGGCATTAGCCTGCAACGACACCCCTTTCAGCACTTCATGTTCGCCGTAGCGTTTATGCAAATCGATAACGTTTAATTTATTGTCAGCCATGATGTTCTCAGTGCGTCGAAGAGGGTTTGATATGCTGCAACCAGCGCTTTTCCGCCTTGCGGAACAAGCTAATCAGCACATAAGAGATAATCAAATACAGCACCGCGGCAAGACCAAACGCCGTAAATGGCTGATAGGTGGCGGAGTTAATATCGCGAGCGATTTTCAGCAGGTCCGGCACCGTGGCCGTAAAGGCCAGCGCCGTAGAGTGCAGCATCAGGATCACTTCGTTGCTGTAGGCAGGCAGTGCAATACGCAGCGCCGAGGGCAAAATAATGCAGCGGTACAGCTTCACCGAGGAGAAACCGTAAGCCCGCGCCGCCTCGATCTCTCCTGCCGGTACGGAACGAATCGCCCCGGCGAAGATCTCGGTGGTGTAAGCACAGGTGTTGAGCGTCAACGCCAGCACCGTACAGTTCAGGCCGCTACGGAAAAACGCGTTCAGCAGCTCCGTCCCCTTTACGATTTCCAGGGTATACATGCCGGAATAGAACACCAACAACTGAACGTAGAGTGGCGTACCGCGAAAAATGTAGGTAAACAGCCAGATGGGGAATTGAATGTATTTATTACTGGAAACACGTCCGATCGCCAGAAACAGCGCCAAGATGCCGCCCATCACCACGGAGGAGATAAGCAGCCACAGGGTGATGGCGACACCGGTGAAGCGGTAGCCGTCCGTCCACAACAGCGATTTCCAGTACTCCTGAATAATCTCGATCACAGGTCAGCCCTCTTCACACCTACGGAGTAGCGACGTTCGAGAAGAAGCAGTACGCCATTGGAGACGGTGGTAAACACCAGATAAATCAGCCCGCACACGATGGCGAAATAGAACGGCTCCCAGGTACTTTTCCCGGCAAGCTGCGTCGCTTTCACCACATCTTCAAGGCCTAACAAAGAGACCAGCGCCGTGGCTTTGAGAATGACCTGCCAGTTGTTGCCAATGCCCGGCAGCGCAAAACGCATCATGGCCGGAAAAAGGATGCGACGGAAGGTTTGACCATGGGTGAACCCGAAGGCGGTCGCGGCTTCAATATGCCCTTTTGGCACAGCCATAAACGCACCACGGAAGGTTTCGGTAAAATAGGCGCCATAAATAAAACCGAGCGTAATAATACCTGCGACCATAGGATCGATATCAATCTGATCCATGCCCGCCGCGTCGGTCAGCGAGTTCAGGGCAATTTGTAATCCATAAAAGATCAGCAGCATCAGCACCAGATCGGGCACGCCGCGAATGAGTGTGGTATAGCCTTCAAAGATCAACGCCAGTGGGCGATTCTTCGAAAGCTTGGCTCCCGCACCCGCCAGGCCAATCAGCACCGCCAGTACCACGGAGCTGATGGCCAGCTCCAGGGTGACAATGGCACCGTGGAATATAACTTGAGAAAACCCGTACAGCATGCAGCTTGCCCTGTCGTGTAGTCATGTTTGCCGTGTCTCTTCCCCTCCCGTCACATCACGGGAGGGGCCGCACGTTAAACACGCGTGGAATTAACCACCATAAACATCAAAATCAAAATACTTTTTCGCCAGCTTTTCGTAGGTACCATCGGCACGCATTTCAGCAAACGCCTTATTCAGCGCTTCACGCAGCTCATTGTCTTCCTTACGCACGCCCATACCGGTGCCGACGCCAAACAGCTGCTCATCTTTTACCGATGGCCCGCCAAATTTGTAGTCTTTACCAACCGGGGTTTTCAGGAAGCCTTCGCTGGCAGCCACTTCATCCTGGAATGCCGCATCAATACGCCCTGCGGTCAGGTCAGAATAGATATTGTCCTGGCCCTGGTAAGAGACGATTTCGATGCCTTTTGGCGCCCAGTGTACGTTGCCGTAAGTTTCCTGCGTCGTGCCTTGCAGCACACCCACACGCTTACCTTTCAGCTTATCGAGATCGGGCTGAATATCGGAATTTTTGGCCACCACCAGGCGAGAATCCGCCGCGCACAGTTTGTCGGTGAACGAAATTTCCTGCTGGCGTTTTTCGGTAATTGAAAGAGATGACATGATGGCGTCAATTTTCTTCGCTTTAAGCGAAGGGATCAGCGCATCCAGAGGGTTCTCAATGAACACACACTGGGTTTTAATGCGTTGGCACAGCTCTTTTGCCAGATCGATGTCAAAACCGACCAATTCCCCTTGTGAATTCTTCGATTCGAAGGGGGCATAAGTCGGATCGGTACCGATGCGAATTTTTTGTGGAATAGCAGCGAATGCGCTGGAAGCGCTGGAGATAGCGAGCACCAGAGAGAGTGATAACACCAATTTTTTCATAAATATCCTCAACTGACTGTCTTTCCTAAGGGATTTATTAGAAGAATACGGTGTCGCTATCGTGCCATCATATGGCACGGCAAGGCAAAGCATTCTGCCTGCCAGACGGCTTTTTTTGCATCAAGAGTGCTTAATTATGCAGTGATGCGCCAAATCGGTGCAACCCATGCACCATCGTGAAACATCATCTGATTAAATGCACCATTCTGGCTGACCAAAATGGCGCATCATTTTTCTGCCCAACGGATTTATCAGTCGCCGTAGACGTTAAAGTCGAAGTACTTTTTCGCGAGCTTATCGTAGGTGCCGTCTTTGCGCAGTTCATCAAAGGCTTTGTCGAAAGCGGCTTTGAGTTCGGTATCGTCTTTACGCAGACCAATCCCGGTACCGTCACCAAAGTATTTTTTGTCTTTCACCGAGGCACCGGCAAAGGCAAACTCTTTACCCGCAGGCTGTTTCAGGAAGCCTTCGCTGGCAGCTACTTCATCCTGCAAAGCTGCATCCAGACGACCTGCCGCCAGATCTGAATAGATCAAATCCTGGTTCTGGTACGCCACCACATCAATGCCTTTACTGCGCCAGTTATCGTTCGCGTAACCTTCCTGGGTAGAGCCCTGCAGAACGCCCACGTGCTTACCTTTCAGCGAGTCGAGCGTAGGCTCAATGGTTGAGCCTTTGGCGGCAATCAAGCGAGAGTCAGCGGCGTACAGTTTTTCAGAGAAGGCAATTTCTTGCTGACGCTTCTCGGTAATGGAAAGCGAAGAGATGATAGCGTCGATTTTCTTCGCTTTCAGGGAGGGGATTAACGCGTCAAAATCGCTGCCTACCCAAGTGCATTTCACCTTGATACGGCTACACATCTCATTACCGAGGTCGATATCAAAACCGACGAAATCCCCTTTCGAATCTTTTGAAGAGAATGGCGCATAGGTCGCATCTGTACCAATACGGACCGTCTGGGGAAGTGCTGCGTAAACGCTGGATACCGCGGACAAACCCAGCAGTAAAGACAGAGCAATAACCGTCTTCTTCATACATAACCCTCAAGTGTTCTGATTTTATTATCGTGCGTTGTGTTGTGTTGCTGACGGATACCTTGCACGTCTTATGCCAGTTTCGCCCTGAGGAAAAACATCAGCGTTAAATTTGTTAATGAAACGTTGCAAAGTCACCTTAATGGTGAAAGATAGCAGGTCAACCGAACGAACCGGAGTGTTAGCAGGCTAAAAAAGGGATTAAATGTTGAGGATATGATCGCGCTTACAAAAATGCCCTAAAAAAGGGCATGTAGCGAGACGACGCACTATTTGGTGGCATTGCCACCTTGCCAGCGGGTAAACAATGCCTCTGGCAACTCGATATCAAACTGATCCAGCACCCGGTTGACGGTCTGATTGATCACATCATCCAGACTCTTGGGATTGTGATAAAACGCCGGCACCGGCGGCATGATTACCGCCCCAAGCTCTGCTGCCTGGGTCATCAGACGCAAATGCCCCAAATGTAACGGTGTTTCGCGCACGCAGAGCACTAAGGGACGCCGTTCTTTGAGCACCACATCCGCCGCACGGGTGAGCAGACTGTCGGTGTAGCTGTTGACGATGCCGGACAGGGTTTTGATCGAGCAGGGCAAAATCACCATGCCGGTGGTTTTAAACGAGCCGGAAGAGATGCTGGCTGCGATGTCACGCACGTCGTGCACCACATCGGCGAGCGCCTGCACGTCGCGTAGCGCAAACGCGGTTTCAAGAGAGAGGGTTTGCCGGGCGGCTGGGCTCATCACCAGATGGGTTTCTACCCCGGCCACGTCACGTAATACCTGCAACATGCGCACGCCGTAAATGGCGCCGCTGGCACCGGAGATCCCCACAATGAGTCGTTTCATAACTGTCGCCTTTATTCACACTGAGGCAGACTTTGCCGGAATCTGGCGGGAGTTGCAACTGATGAGCGCCCTCTCCTGTTGAAGAGGGCGCAGGCAGAAGAGATTACCCTTCGTTATGCATCTCTAAGCTTTCCACTTCGTTCTGAAGCTGCACGGCTTTGGCATCATCATTACGCAGGGAATCGAGATAATCGAGGTACTGCTGGTTCACGTCTTTGGTCACATACACGCCGTTGAACACCGAGCATTCAAACTGCTGAATATCCGGGTTCTCCGCGCGTACCGCTTCAATCAAATCGTTGAGGTCCTGGAAGATCAGCGCATCGGCACCGATAATCTGGCGGATCTCATCCACTTCACGGCCGTGAGCAATCAGCTCGTTCGCAGTCGGCATGTCGATGCCGTAGACATTCGGGAAGCGAATTTCCGGGGCAGCAGAGGCCAGGTAAACTTTCTTCGCACCGGCTTCACGGGCCATCTCGATAATCTGCTCAGACGTGGTACCACGCACGATGGAGTCATCCACCAGCAGGACGTTCTTACCGCGGAACTCAGCGCGGTTGGCGTTGAGCTTACGGCGCACGGATTTACGGCGAAGCTGCTGACCCGGCATGATAAAGGTGCGGCCAACGTAGCGGTTTTTCACAAAGCCCTGGCGATAAGGTTTACCCAGGATGCGGGCCATTTCCAGTGCGATGTCGCAAGAGGTCTCTGGGATCGGGATGACCACGTCGATATCCAGATCCTCCCATTCACGGGCAATTTTCTCGCCGAGCTTGGTGCCCATATTGACACGCGCGCTGTAGACGGAAATTTTGTCGATGAAAGAGTCCGGGCGTGCAAAATAGACGTACTCGAACAGGCACGGGTTGGAGACCGGGTTATCCGCACACTGGCGGGTAAAGAGCTGGCCCTTCGCGGTGAAGTAGACCGCTTCACCCGGCGCGACGTCGCGCAGGAACTCAAAGCCCAGCGTATCCAGCGCCACGCTTTCGGAGGCGACCATATACTCGGTACGGCCATCGCCCAGGTCACGC
>Ga0105244_10002596_pt1 | contig 13552 bp, 15 predicted proteins | sample KBSM44metaG_FD_80423 | JGI IMG/M metagenome (GOLD analysis project Ga0105244, IMG submission 80423) | Miscanthus rhizosphere microbial communities from Kellogg Biological Station, Michigan, USA - KBS M4-4 metaG | ecosystem: Host-associated > Plants > Roots > Rhizosphere > Soil | place...
AACTGAACGCACGGGTGAACGGAAAACCTGCGAGGCTAACAAATCTTACCCTGACAAAATTGCCGGGTGAGTTGTGTATAGGCGACATCCCACCGGAGAGGGAGAAACCAGACAGTCCCCTCTCCCTGGGGAGAGGGTTAGGGTGAGGGGAAAACTAACCGCGCACCAGCAGCGCTAACACCTCGTAATGTGCGGTGTGCGGGAACATATCGAACAATTGCACGCGTTCTACCCGATATCCCGCCAGCGACGCTATATCCCGCGCCATCGTCTGCGCATTGCAGCTTGAATAGATAATGTATTGCGGGGCCATGTTATTAAGGAAATAACACAACGCCTGGCCAATGCCACGCCGTGGCGGATTCACTAATACCAGGTCAGGAACATCTTGCTGTTCAGTGGCAAATTTCGTTGAATCCAGCGCCTGGAAGTGAATATCGGTTAATCCCAGTTTTTCCGCCGACTGACGTGCACAGGCAATAGCCTCAGGGGAAATTTCAATTCCGGTCAGTTTCATCTCCGGCGTTGCGCAATGCAGGCCAAACCCACCTACCCCGCAGAACAAATCCCACATATGTTTGACTGGCAACCCGTGTACCCATTCGCGTGCCGTGGCATACAAAGATGCCGCGACCGTCGGGTTGGTCTGGAAGAAACTTTGCGGGCGGATATACAGTGGCACACCGTTAAACTGCTCTTCCAGTGCCTGCTGTTCGGTTAACGGGATTTCCTGCTCGCCTTCCATAATCGCCATATGCACTGGCTGAATATTGGCGGAGATAACCTTTAATTGTGGGAGCTGTTGTTGCAACCAGGGTAATGCGGCGCGTAACTGTTCTAGTTTGGCATCGCTTCGCAGTACAAAACGCAGCATCATGCCACCGTCTAGCTGGCTTTCAGTGATAAGCAGATATTTCAGTTCACCGCGTTTACGCGCCACGTTATACGGCGTCAGCCCCGCACGCGCGATAAACGGTTTAAGTGCGGTAAACACAGCCTGGAATGAAGCCGGATAAAGCGGGCATTCGGTCAAGTCTTCAGGTGTACCGTCGCGATGGAGCATTCCCAGCAACGGTTTTTCTACGCTACCGCTGACCACCATTTTGGCTTTATTGCGGAATGCGTGCTCAGGGCCGCTGACTGGTGCACACCACTTTTTCACCGCAATACCCTCCAGCAATTGCTGAAGCTCATTCATTTTGGCGGTGAGTTGCTCGGAAATCGGCTGTTCTATCCACGTACAAGAACGGCAACGATTAGCCTGATATAGCGCGCAGTACATAATTAAGCCCTAAAGAATTTGGACGCAGATTGTAACACTACGCAGTCATTGAAGTTTGAAAAAAAGCCGACTTCGCGAAGGGATAAATAACAAGAATAGCACCAAAATGTCGGGCAGTTTTTGCGTCATGAGTGAACGTAAAATCTCTCGTTTTGACTCACCTGGAATGCTAAACAACTCGGGATAGCCCCAACCGAGTGACGCCGCCCATAAATAGCTAACGGAAATAACCTGTGTGGCAAGAAATACCCAGCGTCCCCAATTACGCCCTTTCATAATGACAAATGCACAGCGTAATTCGACACACAGCATCACCAGGCTGGCGAGGAAAATCAGCGTCAGGCTCCAGGTTTGCACGCTGCGGTGAATAAAATCAAGCGCGCCACTGACCCCGAGCAAGTTGAAAACCAACATCAGATCGAGGATGCGTGTCGTTAGAATAGCAATGGCCGCCACCAGCACTAATGTGGGAGCGTTCAATTTTGCCTGTGTTTGAGTTCGTTTCCTGAAAATTTCCGCAAACCTCGTGTTCCATACGATACAGTGCCGCGTCTTGCGCGGCACTGTGGGTTTTATCAGATTTTAAGACTTTCAGCTACGCCTTGCACGTTGGATGTCGCGCAGACGCTGCTTTTCTGCTCGCGACATCAGCCACCAGGCGATTAACCCAATAAAACCAACAACGCCCAAAATGATGGATGCCAGCGCGTTTATTTCCGGGTTAACCCCCATTCTGACGCTTGAGAATACCAGCATCGGTAAGGTTGTCGCGCCTGGGCCGGAAACAAAGCTCGCAATCACCAAATCATCAAGCGATAAGGTAAATGCCAACAGCCAGCCAGAAACAATCGCCGGAGCGATCATCGGAACGGTGATCACGAAGAAAACCTTCAGCGGTGTCGCGCCCAGGTCCATGGCAGCTTCTTCAATTGAGTGGTCCAGTTCCCGCAAACGGGAACTAATTACCACAGAAACATAGGCGGTACAGAACGTGACGTGTGCCAACCAAATAGTCAGCATGCCGCGGTCACTCGGCCAGCCAATGGCGTGCCCTAATGCCACAAACAGCAACAACAACGAAAGGCCGGTGATGACGTCCGGCATAACCAGCGGCGCGGTGAGCATAAAGGCAAAGCCCGTGGAGCCACGAAACTTGCCAAAGCGCACCATCACCACTGCGGCGATAGTCCCAAGGATCACCGCCGCCGTAGCGGCTGCGGCTGCAATGGTCAGGCTCAGCCCCACGGCACTCATCATTGCTGAGTCATGGAACAGCTCGACATACCAGCGCGTCGACCATCCCGCCCAGACTGTTACCAGCCTGGAGCTGTTAAAGGAGTACACCACCAGCATTAACATTGGCGCGTAGAGGAAGGTGAAGCCGATCACCAAAATCAAAATGCGCCACGGTGAACGCACTACCGGTAAGTTGTTCATGCGTGGTCCCCCGCAGTTTTGTTCTGGTATTTGTGGAACCACATAATCGGCACAATCAGCAAGATAAGCATGGTTATCGCCACCGCTGATGCCACCGGCCAGTCGCGGTTATTAAAGAATTCTTGCCACAATACGCGGCCAATCATAATGCTATCAGGCCCGCCAAGCAGTTCAGGGATAACAAACTCGCCCACTGCCGGGATAAACACCAGCATCGAACCGGCAATAATGCCGCCTTTAGTCAGCGGCACGATTACGCTAAAGAAGGTTTTCAGCGGACGCGCGCCCAAATCTAAGGAGGCTTCAACGAGCGAGTAATCTAGCCGCGTCAGTGCGGTGTAAATCGGCAGCACCATAAATGGCAAGTAGGCATAAACGATACCGATATACACCGCAAGATTGGTATGCAGAATCACCAATGGTTGGTCGATAACGCCCAGCCACATCAATACGTTATTGAGCACGCCGTTATTTTTCAGGATCCCCATCCACGCATACACGCGGATCAAGAACGATGTCCACGATGGCAAAATGACCAACAACAACAGAATATTACGCGTCGATGATTTGCTGTGCGCCACCGCCCATGCCAATGGGTAACCTAACAGCAGACAGAAAATGGTGGACACCCCAGCCACTTGCAACGACTGTAAATAGGCTTCCGCATATAGCGGATCATCGGTTAACTGGAGATAGTTCGCCAGATTCAGCGCGAAGGTAATCTGATCGTCAGCCCAGGTGATCAAATCGGTATACGGCGGAATCGAACGCGCTATTTCAGCAAAGCTTATCTTGAAGACAATCAAGAATGGCAGCATGAATAGCAGAATCAGCCACAAATACGGTAATGCAATCACCAGTTTGCGGCCATGGCGCATTTGCATTTTAGCCAGCCACAATTTGAAACCGCTTGCCGGTGGCTCAGCCGGGCGTTCAGTCATCGTGCTCATTTCGCCCCCTTAAACTGTCAGAACCACACAACTTTCAGCATCCCAACACAGACGCACTTCGTCGCCCCATGTTGGCATTCCTTTACGATTACGATGTTCGTTCTGCAACTGTGCACTGATCATCTGGCCGCTTTTCAGGCGAACATGATAAATAGACAGGTCGCCAAGATAGGCGATATGCACTACTTCGCCGACTGCAAAGTTGTAGCCGTCAGCAGGAGGTTCTTCACACAACATCACTTTTTCCGGACGCAACGCGACATACACCGGCACGCCATCGACCACGGAAATATCAGCATCAACTTTGAGTGGATGGACAAGCCCTGGGCTGTCAATCACCAGCCCGTCTTCCTGGCGTTCTTTCAGCAAGCCTTCAAAGACATTCACCGAGCCGATAAATTCAGCGCTGTAGCGTGTCGTCGGATATTCGTACACTTCTTCCGGTTCACCGATTTGCTCGAATTTACCGCGATTCATGATGGCGATACGCCCCGCCATGGTCATCGCTTCTTCCTGGTCATGTGTCACCATCACGCAAGTTGCGCCGACACGCTCAAGAATATCGACCACTTCAAGCTGCATGCGGTCGCGTAATTTCTTATCCAGCGCCCCCATTGGCTCATCAAGCAGTAACAGTTTTGGCCGTTTCGCCAGGCTCCTGGCCAACGCGACACGCTGGCGTTGCCCACCAGAAAGCTGATGCGGTTTACGTTTGGCAAACTCTTGCATATGCACCAGCGTCAGCATTTCCTGCACCCGCTGCGTAATTTCATTTTTCGGCAACTTGTCTTGCTTGAGGCCAAACGCAATGTTCTGCTCCACCGTCATATGCGGGAAAAGCGCATACGACTGGAACATCATATTGATCGGGCGCTGGTACGGCGGCACATGCGACAGATCGACGCCATCAAGCACGATCTGCCCTGCACTCGGTTGCTCAAAGCCTGCCAACATGCGTAAAAGTGTTGATTTACCGCAGCCGGACGGCCCGAGCAGCGCAAAAATTTCGCCTTTATAAATAGTGAGATTCACATCATCAACGGCGTGTTGCCCGTCGAAGGATTTTGTGAGGTTGCGTACTTCAAGCAGCGGGGTGAGCGCTTTGCGAGTTTTCGCGTGTGGACGAGGAGTTGCGTCGTTCAATATGTTGCTCTCCGGCAATTCTTTCGAGATGTTGTAGGGTGGATAAGCGACAGCGCCATCCACCTTTTGTCGGTTGACGCTGCGCTTAACCGACCTACAACTAAAAAATAGGTCTATTTCCCAGTTTTAACTTTAGTCCACGCCCGGGTAATCACGCGGTCCACTTTTGGCGATTGCACACCCTGAGTGAACAACTTGGCACGCACGTCAGCCGGTGGATAAATTCCTGGGTTATCACGGATCTCTGCATTCAACAGCGGAGTAGACTCTTTATTCGCGTTAGCGTAATAAACGTGATTACTGATATTCGCTACTACATCCGGGCGCATCAGGTAATTCAGGAACTGGTACGCTTCGTCTTTATTTTTCGCGTCATTAGTCATAGCGAACATATCGAAGTACACCATCGCGCCTTCTTTAGGAATGGTATAAGCAATATTCACGCCATTTTTTGCTTCTTTGGCACGGTTAGCTGCCTGCAGAATATCGCCAGACCAACCAATCGCGACGCAAATATCGCCGTTGGCTAAATCGTTGATATATTGGGAAGAGTGGAAGTAACGAATTGACGGACGTAATTTCAACAGCAAATCATTCGCCGCACCGGTGTAATCTTTTGGATCGGTGCTGTTAGGATCTTTGCCCAGATAGTGCAGCACGCTAGCATAAACCTCACTTGGCGCATCAAGGAACGAAACACCACAGCTTTTCAGCTTCTCAAGGTTTTCTGGTTTCAGAATAAGATCCCAGCTATCAACTGGCGCGTCTTTACCTAACGCCGCTTTAACTTTTTCGACGTTATAACCAATACCGGTAGTGACCATCATGTACGGAATACCGTATTTATTGTCGTGGTCATTATGCGCCACCAACTTAAGCATTTCCGGATCGAGGTTTTTGTAGTTCGGCAGTTTGCTCTTATCAAGTGGCTGGAAAATACCGGCCTGAGCCTGTCGCTCAAGGAATTGCGAAGAAGGCACGACGAGATCGTAACCTGTGCTGCCCGCCATCAACTTCCCTTCCAGAACCTCATTGGAGTCGAAGACGTCGTACACCACTTTAATACCGGTTTCTTTGGTGAAGTTTGCCAACGTATCTGGAGCGATATAATCAGACCAGTTATAAACGTGCAGCGTCTTCTGTTCAGCGGCAAACGCGGTGGCAGACACGGTCATCAACAAACCCGCCACCATACCCGATAGCAATTTTTTACGTTGGGCGAACATAGTCTATTCCTTCTGAATAAAGGGCAATTCTCGCTTTCGCGAGCATAATTTACGCAATCAAGCTTTTACGCATTTTTTCTCGCCGTTGGGACATGCAAGAATCATGCATCTCTATTCAAACTGCCGTGAAAAAAGGCTGACGCCTTCCCAGCAGACATTGCACGCTTTAAGCGCTCCGCAAGAATAACTGTAGCCAGACTTAGTGACTATAGCCCAGTCAGAAAAGTGACTTTTATCAATTTTTTAACCATAAAACATCTATGGTATGGCCCCAAATTGGCCATAGTGGCGAGAGTCATGCTGGTTGTGGTTAATAAAGCAGAATAAAAATATGTGGAGAGCAGCGGACATGGCAGCCGCTGCGGTCAGGAAAGGAACGATTAGTGCAGGAAATGGGTTTGAATAACGGTGCTGTCTTGCTCTTCTTCGTCGGAAATAAAGAGCAACTGGTTCGCGCAAGCTTCCAGAATTACCATCGAGATTTGCTCTTCACTCTGTTTTACAAAGGCAGCAAACTGCTCGCGAGTAATTCCAACTTCGGCCTGCAACGACTGGCAAACCACGAGTTTAGGTAAATTGTCGTCCTGGATATCCAAAAAGGCTTTCACCGTCAGCGAACTGGCGTTAATAGACGAGAGATCGGATGCCAGGGGCAGCAACGCAGAGGGTTTTACCTCAGCCAGGGCTGAAAACAAGATGATATTATCGACCAGATCGATTTTCGCATCGTAGACACCATCAAAATTCTGCATGTGTGGCAGATGGAGCGCCTGGCAGGTATCGCACTCGAAAATGGTCACGCCGATTTCATCGAGCCAGCGGCGTAAGATGTCCAGAGTAGGGACAACGAGTGAATCCATAAATGCCGTAGCCTCTTTTAAAGGGGGTAATTTAGAGCCTGACTAAACAGGCTCGAAGTCGCGCCATAGCTTACGCAAAAACAGCGCTTCATACTATGATTATGCGCCCATGGGTGCCGATGCTGGAATTTAGCCACCCGTTTTCAGGCAATAACCGGGTTGCGCTTGTTGCTCAATCCACTTGATCATTAAGGTCGCAATATCGATACCGCTGGTCTTTTCAATACCTTCAAGACCCGGTGACGCATTCACTTCCATCACCAGCGGGCCGCGTTTGGCACGTAAAATATCGACACCAGCCACATCCAACCCCAAAGTTGCAGCAGCATGCAGGGCAATTTCGCGTTCACGCTCTGTAATAGTAACCTGATGCGCAACCCCCCCACGGTGCAAATTGGAGCGGAAATCCCCTGGTTTTGCCTGGCGTTCGATAGCTGCCACTACTTTGTTGCCGACCACCAGACAGCGAATATCCCTGCCCTTGGCTTCTTTTATGTATTCTTGCACCAGAATGTGAGCATTCAGACCGCGAAATGCGTCGATCACACTTTCGGCCGCTTGCCGCGTTTCCGCAAGCACCACGCCAATTCCTTGCGTCCCTTCCACCAGCTTCACCACCAGCGGCGCACCACCAACCATGTCGATTAAATCACTGGTGTCATCTGGCGAGTGGGCAAAACCTGTCACCGGTAAATCAATCCCCTGACGTGCCATCAACTGTAACGATCGCAGTTTGTCACGTGCACGAGTGATCGCCACCGATTCATTGAGCGGATAACTGCCCAACATTTCAAACTGGCGTAACACGGCGGTGCCGTAGAACGTAATAGCAGAACCGATACGCGGGATCACCGCATCATAATGAGGAAGCTGACGTCCCTTATAGTGCACTGAGGGGGCCGCCGGATTGATGTTCATGTAGCAAGAAAGGGGATCGATGATTTCGACGACGTGACCACGGCGAGAGGCCGCCTCACGTAGACGTTTGCAAGAATAAAGCGTTCCATCCCGGGATAAAATGGCGATTTTCACCCTGTACCTCAGCGTTTCCAGTCCAATAATGAAAGCGGGGTTATCATAGCACTGCCATGACATTTCAACGAATGGGCAATGTGCCTGGCGATTGTTTTAATACGTCAATTAAATGGCGCGTCGTGGAAGCCAGATGATGCGGATCGTACACCACGTAAAGATCGGCGGGGATCGCCTGAGCCAGTGGGCGGAAAGTGACACCCGGCCAGTTCATTTGCGCATAGCTGTCGGCCATGATGGTCAACCCCATTCCAATACTGACAAGCGCCAGTACGGTTTGCGGTTCCACCGCTTCCCTGACCACATGTGGGACAAACCCAGCCTCGCGGCAAACACCCTGCAAAAAAGTCCAGTCAGAGTGCACTGCCGTCATGGTGACAAAGGCTTCACGGCGCAATTGTTCAATATTAATGGCGGATTGTTTTGCCAGAGGATGCTTTTCCGGCAACGCGACCAAAAACGTAGCGTCGTGAAGTTTTTCGCTGCGTAAACCCGGAGGCGGATTGGTTTCCATGCGCCAGATTCCGGCGTCAATGTCGTGACGGTCAATCAAAGCAAGCTGGTCACCTGGTGACTTTTCACGGAACAAAATATCGATAGCGGGATAATCGGCGATAAATTGCTGTAACCGCAGACGCAGACCACCCCAAATAGCCGTACCGACAATGCCCAGATGAATTCGCCCACCTTCCCCACGGCCGATTTGTTCCACGCGAGCCAGGGCCTGGTTTGCACTATCGAGCAGCAGCCGGGTTTCTTCCAGCAACACTTCACCGGCATACGTCAAGGCGACGCTACGGGAATGGCGTATAAACAGAACGGTGCCGAGCTGGGATTCTAATTCTTTGATATGGAAGCTTAGCGGCGGTTGCGACATGTTGAGCCGCGCGGCAGCTTTTCCAAAATGCAGCTCTTCCGCTACCGCCTGAAAATAGCGCAGTAGTTTTAAATCGGTACGATATGTTCGCTGTGAAGTACTCATGAGGCTCCCTATGCTCTGGCAGCCCCATAAGTTATCACTCCTGCCACGCGCTGTAATCCAGCCGACGCTTAATGTGCGAGCGGTGCCGAAGCCTTAAGCGAAGGCGTGTGGCGATACTGGAAACTAAAGTGAAAAATAATCGCCAGCACCAACGCATATCCGGCGAAGACTAGCCAAATGGTCGTCCAGTCTTTCACACCGTCCACGCTGAAGTAATCCACCACGTAGCCGCTAAGAATCGCGCCCACGTATGCGCCAATCCCGTTAACCATCGTCATGAACAGCCCTTGAGCACTGGCGCGAATACGCGAATCTACTTCTTGTTCCACAAAGACCGAACCGGAAATATTGAAGAAATCGAAGGCACAACCGTATACCACCATCGAGAGCAGCAGTAACACAAAGCCAAACGCTGATGGGTCGCCCCAGGCAAAAAGTGCAAAGCGCAACACCCATGCCACCATACTCATCAACATCACTTGTTTGATACCAAAGCGACGTAGGAAAAATGGGATGGTGAGGATAAACGCCACTTCGGACATTTGAGAAACAGACAGCAGAATCGATGGATATTGCACCACAAAGCTATTGGCAAATTCAGGCTGGCGAGCAAAATCATGCAGGAACGGATTGCCAAAGGTATTGGTTATTTGCAAAACCGCACCTAACAACATGGCAAATAGGAAGAAAACGGCCATGCGCGGGTTTTTGAACAACACAAACGCATCTAACCCCAGGCGGCTCACCCACGTGCGAGATACGCCGCCCTTTACCACTGGAATAGTTGGCAAAGTCAGTGAATACAAAGCCAGCGCCAGAGAAGCGCCCGCAGCAATATATAACTGGAGATTACTGAGCTCGAAGCGCATCAGGCTGACAGTCCACATCGCGGCAATAAAACCGATGGTGCCAAATACGCGGATCGGCGGGAAATGGCTGACGGTATCCAGCCCTGCCTTTTCGAGACTGGCATAAGAGATGGTATTCGACAGTGCAATCGTTGGCATAAATGCCATCGCATTACCCAGCATCACCCAAAACATCAGCCCCGGCTGGTTAATGCTGGCCGCCCAGGCCAACATTGCCGCACACACCAGGTGGCAGAGAGCATACACACGATTCGCAGGCAGCCATTTATCGGCAATAATGCCGACAATCCCCGGCATTAACAGTGCAGCAATACCTTTGGTACTGTAGACCATGCCCACATCAGCGCCCCGGAACCCGAGGGTGTTAATCATGTATGAACCCAGCGTGACCAGCCAGGCTCCCCAAATGAAATACTGCAAAAACAACATGATTTTCAAGCGAGGTTTTATCGCCATAGAGTTAATCGCCATGTGTTTTACCCGGTGTGTTGGAATGGCCTCAGGCGAGCTTGCCCAGGAAACCGCAGATCAGATTGATAAAGTTCTGACGCGAAAGTGCTGCCGCCGCCAAAGTCTGCGCGTGGGAAAGCTGCACGCTGCCGAGGCCTTCAGCCAAGTTAGTGATTGCCGAAACCGCCACCACTTTTAGGCCACAATGGCGAGCACTGATCACTTCAGGCACCACTGACATCCCCACCACATCGCCACCGATGATTTGCATCATGCGAATTTCGGCTGCTGTTTCAAAGTTTGGGCCAGGATAGGAAACAAACACCCCTTCAGTGAGTGGGAAGCCCTGCTCTTTAGCCACATGCTGCAAAATGCCACGGTAATCAGCGTCGTAAGCGTTCGCCAGAGAGAAGAAACGCTCACCGAAACGGTCATCGTTAGGGCCAACGGTCGGCGTACCCGGCATGGTATTAATGTGGTCGTTAAGCGCAACCAGTTGACCTGGGCCAACTTCAGGGCGCAGTGAACCCGCCGCGTTAGTCGAGAAGAGGATTTCACAACCGAGCAATTTGAAGGTACGGATCGCATTGGTCATCACAGACATGCCACGTCCTTCGTAAAAGTGACCCCGCCCTTTCATACAAGCGACGGGAACACCGGCGAGAGTACCAACCACTAATTCGCCAGCATGGCCGTGTACCGTACTAACCGGGAATCCAGGCAATTCGTCGTATGGGAATACCACTGGTTGTTCGATTTTCTCAGCCAATTCGCCAAGCCCGGATCCCAGAATGAAAGCCACGCGTGGCACCAGGCCATTAATACGTGAACGGATAATATCTGCGGCGTAAAACGGGGAGTTATCAAGAGTCGTCATCGGCATCGGGTGTTCCTTGTCATCGTGTCGAAATAATCACAGAAAGTGTGGCTAGCTCTGTTATACCGACTCGCGACTACGCACCACCAATACCGTTTAGGCGGGTGATTGATAGTAAAAATGTATTGATTGGCGGTGGCGGGAGCCACCGCTTGATAGTTTAGCGCGTTGCCCAACCCTGCTTATGCAGATAATCGAGAATGAAAGGACGGTTTTCTTTAATGATGGTGCGACGAATGTGGTCACTCCATGTGTCACGGCGAGCATTGCTACCGCGAGAAAGATAGTACTGCGCCATCTCTTCGTCATACTGCGCCAACACCTCGGCGTCGACGGGCTTATAACTATTCTCATGCACTACCATCGCAGCAGGCATACGAGGCTTGATGTCATGATCTTCATCAGGCCAACCCAGACACAAACCAAACAATGGCAGAACATGCTTTGGCAAAGCTAATAGCTCGGTCACCGTCTCGATACTGTTACGAATACCGCCGATATAGACACCGCCTAAACCCAGAGACTCCGCCGCAGTAAAAGCGTTTTGCGCAAGTAGCGCGGTATCCACCACTCCCAGCAGTAATTGCTCTGCCAGACCGAGCTGTGCCTCAGGGCAGATTTGCAAATGGCGGTTAAAGTCGGCGCAAAATATCCAGAATTCTGCGGCTTGAGCCACATGTTTTTGCCCCCCCGTCAGCGCAACAAGCTGTTCACGCAGTGATTTATCGGTAATGCGAATAATCGAACTGCATTGCAAAAAACTAGAACTTGAAGCCGCCTGGGCGCTGGCAATAATGGCTGCACGCTGTTCGTCTGTAATGGGAGCGTCGGTAAAACGACGAATGGAACGGTGTGAACGCAGCAGATCAATGGTCGGCGTCATTGCGTTTATCCTTTGGCTTTTCTGAAAGAGATTTATCGACGGGTAGCTGGCCTTTAGTCAGCAGCGGTGCCACATTTTGCGCCATCGCCCACACCATAAATGCTGCTGCTGGAATCATCAACGCAATGCCGACGAAAACCATGACTATGGCCGCAGTGGCACTGCCTATGGGAGCGGGCAACACGACGTAACCATTCAAGGAAAGATATGAAAGCAGTAAAAAAGCGATACCAATAACTTCAAGGACTAACACCGGTTTCGGCAAAGCACCAAGTGAGCGCATCCGCTTGTCTCCATAGGCAATTATCGATTGAGTATACCCTGGCCGGTAGCAGTTTTGTCCGCGCAATATAGGTGCTGAGTATCAGACTAACAGGCAAGACCTTCTTCCCATTCATCACAGTTAGCGGCATTATAGATGCCATACGCCGCTTCGTTCGGCCATAAAAAATGAAGGAGATACCATGTTTGCAGTAATTTTTGGCCGCCCAGGCTGCCCATATTGCGTTCGTGCTAAAGAGTTGGCTGAGAAACTGACCGCTGAGCGTGACGACTTCAACTTCCGTTATGTTGATATCCATGCAGAAGGCATCAGCAAAGCCGATCTGGAAAAAACTGTCGGTAAACCGGTTGAAACCGTTCCACAGATCTTCCTCGACCAGAAACACATTGGTGGTTGCACTGATTTCGAAGCTTACGCGAAAGAACACCTGAGTTTGTTCCAGAACGCAGAATAAGCCTCAAACTAAAAAAAACGGCTCGGTTTAAGCAACCGAGCCGTTTTTTTATCGCCGCTGACGGCGGAGAAGTCTACGTAAAAACAAGTAGCACAAAGCTCCAAGAGCACACCAAAACACAGCACTAAACATCCAGGCCATTTCTTGCCAGAACGTTCGCGTTGGCGACAACCAAAATTGAATGATTAGCAGACAAAGCGGTGAAGCCAGTACTGCGCCCATCAGCGGTTTGATCACTCTGCCATGGCGGGAAAACACGCTAGCGATAACACCAGGCAGGATAAAAAATAACATTCCCCACTCTGAGTGCTTATCACCCGGGTAGCTGTTGGCGGCCATTAATTTCTGAGAAAGAAACACGCCAACAAACAACACGAAGCAGCAAATGACCCCAAACCAACGTTGTCCACGCATGAACAAACATCCTCCTGACGCTCGCCTATATACCGTCATCCTTCAAGCTGCATGGGTGTTGGCTGCAACTCGAATGCTAACGGGTATAGAACTTAAAATTACAGTTCTGCACGCAGAATCTGCCCGAGTCAGATAAGTTTCAGCAATCCTTGCTAAAAAAATACATCGCGCAATTAGCATAATATTCTTACTAGCCGTTAATCTTTATAAAGATTAAACTACTGGCCATTATCAGGTCTGCGCACTGGATATTTTAATGCAAAGAAAATACATCAAATTGCGTCGTCATTAGTAGAAACCTTAAACCAAAAAACCATCTCTTTCAACAAGTTACTAGTAAACAAGAAGTTAGCCTTCGTGAATATAAACGTCGCAGATTTGTTAAGCGGGAATTACATCCTGTTATTATT
>Ga0105244_10002597_pt1 | contig 13552 bp, 9 predicted proteins | sample KBSM44metaG_FD_80423 | JGI IMG/M metagenome (GOLD analysis project Ga0105244, IMG submission 80423) | Miscanthus rhizosphere microbial communities from Kellogg Biological Station, Michigan, USA - KBS M4-4 metaG | ecosystem: Host-associated > Plants > Roots > Rhizosphere > Soil | place: Michigan...
AATTATCTTGTTAGATTTAAATATATGCATTTTGATGAAGTATTCATTATAACCAACATATCAGACAATATGGCTGAAGATGGAGATAGTAAACAAGTTCAAGCTTTATTACTCCCTCACGAATTATCAGGACAGATGATTAACTCATTCAGACAAGATGGTTTAAATTGTCGTCAAGTTTTATCAGGCGGAGCACCTAAACGTGATGAAGAAGGAAATATTCTTATTGATGATGACGGAAAAGAAGTTGATGTTGGTGGGATTCTTCTCAACACAAACTGGATGGTTGGAGAAATCGATGCTGAATTTGAAACAAGTACAAGATCGTATGATTGGGATGGAATTACTGCTCTAGAAGCATTGTTTCAATTGGCAGATACATATGATGCATTGGTCACTTTTGACACTAAACAAAGAAAAATTAATGTAGTGAAACCTGATTCAGTTGGTAAGAATCAAAAGTTTACTGTTGGCTATGGTAAGTATGCTAAGAGTATGAGTCAAAGCAATGAGATGAGTGATGTTACAACAAGATTAAAAGCAACTGGTAAAGATGGATTAACCTTTTCAACTATAAATCCAAGTGGATTAGACTCTATTGACGATTATTCCTTCTTCCTCTACCCTTTCGAACGTGATATCAATACGAAAAAAACCGTAAAATCAAGTTATCATATGCCGGATGATTTATGTCATGCTATTTATGATTATCAAGAATTAGTTGAAAGTAAAAGTGGAGAGTTAAATAAATTATTTGATGAGTTAAATGATCGACAAAAAGAAATAGACAATCGTTCATATGAGTTATCCAATTTAGAAATTGCGTACACGACTATTGAAGATAAGCTTGAAGTTGCTAAAGCTCTGAATAAAGATTTGACGGATTTAAACTTAGAAGAAGCTGCTAAAAAACGTGAAGTTGATGATAAGAAAGCTCAAATTACTGATCTTGAAAATCTTCAAACAGAAGTTAGAAAGAAAATAGCAGCATTCCAAGACGAAATAGCTGTAGAAAATAACTTCACTTCCCAACAACTTTATGTGTTGAATAAGTTTACTAGAGTGCGAACATTTACAGATGATAAGTGCGTAACTCCTGAAGATTTACTTGAGCAGACTAAGAAGCAAATGGATAAGGTTAAATATCCTCAGCTTACTGTCAATGTGGACATCGTAGATATATTCTCAGTCATGGAAGAATATCGAAATTGGAGCAGACTACAACTTGGCGATACGATTAAAATTAAGTATGAGAAAATAGGTATCAACGTATTAGCTAGAATTACGGAAATGTCTTTTGACTTCGAGAATCAAACGATTACTTTAACTATTTCAAATGTAAAACGTGCTGAAACTGCTGAGAAAAAAATAATGGATAAACTTCAACAATCTTATTCTGGAGCCACTTCATTTACTTCTAATAAATCTAAATATGACAAGATTGAGAAAACAGCTAATCAGTTAAATGATTACATGAATGGTGAATTAGATGCTACAAAACAAAGAATTATTGCTGGCGTTAATAACTCAGTAACTATTGATCGTAAAGGAATTAGAATTACAAACCCTGATTATCCAAATGATGTAGTTATCCTTCAGTCGGGCGTTATAGCTATCAGTCGAGATGGAGGAAGCAACTGGCAGTTAGCGATGAATGCTGAAGGAATTGTTGGAGAAAGAATCTTCGGTAAGATTATCGCAGGTAATAATTTAACTATTGATGCTTCTGATAAAGACGGTAATAAAACATTTACCGTTGACTCAAAAGGTGTTTGGCTTAATGGAATGGCATTGTTCATTACGGGTGAAAATGACGAGAATTTAATTGAACGATGGAATAAAGCCATCTCAGAGGGAATGGAATACAACGGTGTAAAGATTGATATTATTGAAGGCTTAACTGTGACTCGTAGTGACGGGAAGATTAAAACTGTCATGAATGCTACAGAAGGAATATCTATCTCCCACTATAATGAAAGTACTAAAGAATGGGATAAAAAGTTCTACATTGATTTAGATGGCAATATTCAGGCTCAAGATATGACAATTAGAAAGTTGATTATGATGGGAAATGATGGAAAACCTATCATTGATGCTACTACAGGCACAATTAACTTTGATAAGTTTGTCAATCAAGTTGGTACTATTTCTCCTAATAATATCGATGTAACCAACATTAGAGTTAACGATAGTAACTTCACCGGAACTTTATCCGCCACGAAACTAAACCTCAGTGAAAATTTAAAGAACACAGTTGTTAAAGATGATAGTGGAAATACTACTTTCTCCATTGATTCAACTGCAAAAGTAACTATCCCCTCTCTAAGTAGTACTACTTTAAAAGGTACAACCAAAGTTCAAGATACATTAGACCTCTCTTCTTCCATTATTAAATTAGGAAGTAAACGATGTGGAGTGAATGTTTCTGTAACTGCAAATGCTGCTACGGTTAATGTAACAGGATTAAGTGAAGCGGATACTTCATATGGAGTTTCAATTACTCCGGCTTGGAATACAAACTATTGGGTAACAAACAAAACAGCTACTAGTTTTGTAGTTAATTTCGGGACACCTCCCTCTTCTGCTATTACGTTTGATTGGAATATATACAGAGTTTAAGTAAAACATGAATTTTAAAGAGTTAAATACACTATATGTGGTATTAATTAAAATAAATAATATCTATATGTTGTGTATTTGACTTATTATTTTAGCAAGGATGTGAGACGAAATATGAGGCAATCAAAAATAACACATCAAGAATTATCTCAAACACTTTTAGAACAATTTGATAAGTTTATAGCTGCGTCACACGATATCGATTTAATTTCTGATAATGTTAACAACGCATTAGTTATAAACGAAAAAATTGAAGATTTGACGACTAAGGTTAATTCATTGTTAGATGAAATTGATCGAATATATCTTGCAATTAACGATGCTAATGTCAATATTCAAAAATTAATTGATTATAGATACGCAATTAGTGATGACACATCTGTTGCTTATCTTAGTGCTCCAGTAGAAGAAGAAACAGTTATTATTGAAGAAGACTTAAATAAGTCCGGCGATTCAAATAATGACAGTATTCTTCCTTCCAGCTAAATTTATAAGAAAGGAGTTAATCGAATGAAAAAAATTTTAAGACATGGGAAAAATCATATTAGCACTGACTATGCTTCGGAAGTCTCACTTGATATTCAAGGCACAACACTAATTCCTATGTCAAATTCCAAACTTAAATCATCTGATTATTACGTGTTGGCTAATAAGGATGGGAAAACTTCTGTTAAAATTGGGAACAAAACTTATAACGGTGTTGCTAAATTTAAGGGAAACGATTCAAGAGCTACTTTTGGTCGTAAGATTACATTTGACGATAAGGCACAAGGAAGTACGTTTTATAATCCTCATGTTATCGTCAATAAGCCTAGTCAAACATTACTCAAGCCCACAGACTCTAACTTACTAGAGCTAAATCAAGATTTCTTGAATAAAGTATCAGTCGATGATCTAGGAATAACAAATTACATTATTACTGAAACAGTGAAAGATAACATTCCGCAATTTATAGTATCACTTAATATTGTAGAAGAAATTGAGCGTGAGTTTGGTAAAATACCTTATGCTACAGTTTCAGGTAAAAAAGAATGGATTAAAGCTTACGTAGATGAGCTTAATTTTTCCGTGGTCACTAAAAAAGCTAAAGCAAATGTATTCATCCCCTCCTCTTCATCCTACGATTCTAATCTTTTGAAGAAAAATGACACAAACACTATAAATAGTCTTGATTTTACTTTTTCTAATGATGTATTGACTACTCCTAAACAACTTAAAGACTTAATTGATGACAAAGGATACATTCACTTTATTGTTTATGGAGATGTAGTCACCTCTTCTACTGCCCCTAGTTCCATCACGGTTGGTTTTATAAATGCGAATATTAAATTAAACAGTAATCAGACTTTGCAAATTCCACGCCTACCTCTATATAAAGTCACTGAATTTGAGTATGAAAGTGTTTTGAGTAGATGGGGAATTGAAAAAACTTGTAACCTCTTCCCACCTGTTGACGGAGTTCAAGATTTAGTAAATCCGTATATTGGAATTGATTCAGAGTCAGGAAATGAGTTATTTGGAGAAATTACTCTAAGAGGATTACTAGGTAAGAATGATTCGTTGAATAAAAGTGGAGACAGTTGGATTCACGTTAAATACTGGGAAAAGCTTGAGCTTGCTGTTAATAACAACAGAACGTCATTTGATGAACTGTACAGTGAAATAGTGATCATTAACAAAGCTGATAAAACTATTGTTGAAGATTTTGTAATTGAGGATTCGTTCATAAAGACACCTTCGATTATGGTAGGTAATGTCACCGTTTACTATTCTAAATTGACTCCTGACGCTATCGATGTGACTAATTATGTACATGGTAAGCTTACTATTTACGGAGACTCAGATATTTATGTAACTTCAGGAGGAAGCATTTATTATAGTCAGACTCAAAACTCCTATCAGTATGATCCAATTGACAGAGATGCGGTATTTGGAGACACGCCAAACGTTCAACATGTAATGGCAGAATACCGACAATTACTAGATAGTAGCCTTGGAAGAATTAACATGGAGAATCATTCTAATTCAGAAGCAGTTGAAGGTCTATATACAATTATTTCAAATCAAGCTGAGACGATTGAAGCTTTACATTCTAAGTACGATCAAATATATAAGCTACTTCAATCTGTCATTAATAAATAGAAAGGAGTTGCTATGATTGAGTTTCTTTGATAAAAACATCCCTCAGCCTATTCATATTCTCAAGAGAACAGGAAGTCAAGATAATCCCCATTTAGACATTGAAGAAAACATTTCTATGACAGTTAATAGAATCATACTAAAAGAAATACCAGTTCAATATTATGGACTTTTAGTTAGCTCTTCATCCGGTGAGTATTTTAATGAAGTTAAGTCTCTTGATAAGTTAAATGAAACTACTTATCATGTGGACTACACTTATGGGGTTGTGACATTTAGTGATTCAGTTATTGGAAAAACATTAGACTTTACCTATAAAGGTGAAGGTTTTATTTTACTATCAGCAGATCGTATCTTTATTCACGATGAACAAGGATTTGCAGTTGAAACTCTACAAGAGTTAATTGATTTATGTAAAACATCCACAGAAGAATATACGCAGTTAATTGCATATAAAGTGCAACAACTTAATCAAAAACTAGTTCAAGCTGACTCAGCTATTAATAACGCAAATAATGCAGCTTCACAAACTCGACAAGCTACTGCCGATTATCAAGCTGTTACAGATAAAACGAAAAAGATTTATAAGCCTATGGTAAATACATACGCAGACATTCTATCTACTTATCCTAATCCTGAAAATGGTTGGACAGTTACAGAAAAACAATATGGATTGACATATCGATGGGATGAAACAGAATGGGTTAATATTGCTGCTTCTGAAGTATATGAAGGCTTCAATGTCCATGTAGGTGAGTATCCTCCTGATAATATTAATATGTTGTGGGTCAAAGTTGCAGGTGTGACTGGCTACAAAGCACGAGTTGTAGCATCCGAAACTCCGCCTCAAGGAAACTCAATTTGGTGGAAAATAGATTAAATAGTTAAATTAATAAATAAGAGGTGAATATATTGTCAAATTTAATGTATCCCAATCCCGTGACGGGGGAATATGAAGAATTAAAAGTTGATACTAGGCTGACTACATTAGAAAATGAAGTAACTATCAACATTGATTCAAGCTTGGTAAATATCGGTATTACAAAGTTTAATCCTGTTGATGATGTATTAATGGTATTTCAGAACTCCACATTCCTCTCCCCTAATGTAGAATATACTCTTGATACAGGTTTATTAGCAATTAGACATATTAACTATCCTTTAGAAAAATGGGATAAAAACTCAACTTTCTTCTTTTTAGTTTTTAAAAATGTAAGAAGAGAAATTGAAACGAATGATGGAGCTTTATTGCAGGACGGTTCTGTAACGAATGCGAAATTAGCTTCAACAATGCAAATCGGGAGTCTTTTAAATTTAACCACAAATGTAAAAACTGATGTCGTAGCAGCAATCAATTCTACAAAAAGTGAAATTAATGATTTAATCATTAAAGCTGCTGAATTAGATGAATTGCTTGAAGATGCAGGAGCAAAAGCAAATGCCAACACAACTGAGCTATCTGCTGCACGTAAGGATACTACTGGATTTACACATGATAATATTGCTGACAGACTAGATTCAGATTTTACAAAGAATGCGACAAGGTTAGATGATATTGCTATCAGTATCCGCAATTTCAATCATGTTGGAGACGGTTTAACGGATGAGTCTACTCTATTCCAAAGCATTGAAGCAGGAAATGTAGATAAAGTAATTGACTTGGTTGGAAAAACGTTCGTTGTTAGTGAATTTCCTAGAAAAAATAAATATATTAACGGATTCTTCCTTGTTAAAGGAAATGCTGCTGCTCCGAATCCTATAGGTTCTGGATATGTTAATATCATTCAAGCTGGTAATGCAAACGTATTTATCGGACGTGGTGCAGCAGGTAATTACCGCCCCGGAGATCAATATACTTCTTCTGGTGCAGGTCATAGTTTAATTGCCATCGGAAGTAGCGCTATGTCTAGTGCAGGCTCTTACATCAAGAGTTCAATGGCTATTGGTCAAGGTGCATTAATGAACTGTAAGTATGGCTCATATAACATTGCAATTGGCGGTCAAAGTCAATATTACGTAAACGGAAATCCAAACGGAAGATTCGAAGGAACACGTAATACAGCCGTTGGAGATAATACTATGCGTTTTAACCAAGATGGATACTCGAATATTGCAATGGGACGAAATGCTCTACAAACAAATGAGCACAGTATCTACAATACGGCATTAGGTGTAGGTTCAATGGCAGGTTATGCCCCTCTTGATTTGGATGATAAGACAATTATTAACCAATCCCCTCAATCTTCGAAGTATCAAACTGCTGTTGGCGCACAAACTCTTCAATGGTCAAACGGAGATGAAAACTCAGCATTCGGTATAAATTCATGTCGTGAAATTAAAGATGGGAATCGTAACACAGGTTTAGGAGCATATACGCTAGAATTGTTAGAGCGTAGTGTCTCCGCAGATATGAAACAACGATTCTTTATTTCAGTCTTAACTGGTACATACACATGGACAGGTAACACACTTTCAATTAATATGCCGGGTCATAATCTTGGTAATAACTATAAAGCCAAACTTAAAATCGGTTCTCATGAAGCACGATATTTCACAGTTACAACTGTAAACGGGAACGTATTCACTGTTGAATCAAATGTAGCTACAGCAGAAACAGTTACAGGTGTAGTCACAATGGATGAGTATAGTAATACTACTAGTGTAGGGAAAAGTGTCGATAACACTGCTGTTGGAATTAAAGCAATGAGAGCAACTGAAAAAGGTAGTTATAATACTGCTGTTGGTGGAGTTGCCTTACATAATGGAAATGGTGACGGTAATACTGCCGTTGGTTATGCAGCACTAAACTCACTAACTTCAGGTAGCCATAATACTGCTTTAGGATATGGCGCATTGCGCTTCGACTTTGACGGTAATCCAATTTTAAATGTAACGAACAGTACAGCAATCGGATACAACTCTCGTGTTACAGGAAGTAATCAAATTCAACTTGGAGATGGCGGTACAACACTTTATGCGTTCGGTGCTTTACAAAACCGTTCTGATGCTCGTGATAAAGCTGATATTCGTGACACAGTATTAGGATTAGATTATATCAACATGCTTCGTCCAGTGGACTATAAATATGATGCTCGTGATGATTACAATGTAATGGATGAAAATGGTAATATGGTTAAACTTCCTAAGGACGGCAGTATGAAACGTGAAAGATATCATCATGGTCTTATTGCACAAGAAGTTGAGAAAGTATCACAATTAATTGGCATGGACTTTGGAGGTTTGCAAAATCACAGTGTCAAAGGCGGTAGTGATGTTTACAGTATCGGGTACAGTGAATTTGTAGCTCCTTTAATTAAAGCTGTTCAGGAATTATCAGCGAAAGATGAGGAACGTAAAGCAGAAAATGATTCTTTATTAAAAACAGTTAACCTATTAGTTGAGCAAATTTCAACTCTACAAGAAAAAGTAAAAGCGTTAGAAACTAATTAACAGAGTGAGTCTATTTCAGGCTTGCTCTTTTTATTTTGTTGATGAAAGGAGAACGTTAAATGGCAAAAATCAACAAAGATAGATTAGAAGATCAAATTGTTGATCAGTTAGACGGTTTTGATGCCTTAAATCAGAAGATTAATTATTTGGCTGAAGATATCGATGCTGCCCTTTTAGTTAATAAAATAGTGTATGACACTAATGAAGCTATTGGAGATATGACTAGTTTACAGACTGATCAAAAAGATAATTTAGTTAATGCTGTAAACAGTACAAACGTTAAGGTAAGCTCATTAGCTCAAGCTCCCAATGAATACGAGTGGCTGTCAGAAGCAGGTCAATTAGAATATACACTCCCAAATAATTCTTCATATAACCCTAATTTAAAATGGCTAGAAGTTATCGTTGGTGGAGCGCCCATTGCACCAAGCCTAATTGAAAGAATTCCTCCTAATAAATTTAAACTCCTTCTTTCCCCTTCCGATATTCTTGAAGGACTGCGAGTTGTAGCTAGATGGGTTGAACCAATTATTGCTGGAGACGGAAGTAGTACTGGAAAGCTTCATCACACTTCTCATGAAATTGGTGGAAATGATGAATTAGATTTAACCAAGCTCAAAGGTTACAAGGAAAACGTGTCTGATAAATTGGGAGACTTCAATAATCTAGATACTGTATCTAAAACTAACCTTGTATCGGCAATTAATGAGACGGTTTTAAAAACTAAAGATAATGCTGAAGCAATTGGTGAAAATGCGGATAAAATCGGAGTTTTACAGAACCTCAAGACCGATGATAAAAATAGTTTAGTTTCTTCCTTGAATGAAACAAACGATAAAATTGGGATTTTATCACAATTACCAACAACTGACAAGACATCTATTGTACTTGCTATTACAGAAGAGACACAAAAACGAAAAAACCAAAAATATTTCGTCTCTCTTGTCGATTTCCCAAGAGTTAATCCTGAAGTCGTTGATACGCCTAGAGTTCAAAGGGCTGTAGATAGTATGACGAATGGAGGAGTTTTATTTTCTCCAGCAGGCACTTACCTGATTTCAGGTTCAGGAGTTAATATGCTATCTAATATTAAAATGTTAGGTGAAGGGAATAAAAAAACAATCTTTAAAGCTAGTTCTATGACATTAGACAGCAATATGTTTAATGGCGTTAGTAAATCTGATATCACATTTGATGGGATCGGGTTCGATGGAGCGAATGATACTAATGTAAAAAGAGCTATTTATATCTCAGCAAGTAACACAGATAAGTTTCTAAAAGTTAAACGTTGTAGGTTCACAAACTTTTCTAAACCCAATAATCAAACGATTTACACATGGCATTCACGATTTATTTGGATTACAGAAAACGAGTTTGTCGATTGTGTTATTCCTATGTTTATTGATGCGGCAGATAGAGCAGTTTTTGTTGAACGAAATAGTATTACATCCCCTACTGGAATTATGGTGAATGGTGTTCAAGTTAATGCTGGTGCAAATGGAATTAGACCTATAAGTATCAGTAACAACTGGATAGAAAATGTGAAGATTGATGCTACTGGAAACGGCATTGATGGTCATGGAATCCGTTTATATAGATGCGAAGGGGCAAAGGTTATAGGTAATACAATAAGAGACTGTGTAACTTCTGCTATTTTAGTAGGGACAGCTTGTTGGGGTTCAACTATACAAGCGAACACGATATACGATAACAAGACAGGTATCTATGTCGAATTGAACAATAACGATATTACTCTTGGTGCAGGTGATGTAAAGCGTGGTGCGACAATTCAAGGGAACGATTGCTTTAATAACACAAGTGGAATTGCTACTTCGTACAGTGCTGGCACAGTGATTATCGGTAATCAAGTGCATAACAATTTACAAGATGGTATCGTTAATGATTCTCATAATGTGAGCATTACTAGCAATACCGTCTATAACAATTGGAAAAATACAAGTGCGAATTCTCCTGCTCAATTAGTTAAAGCAGGCATAAGAAACTATGGTTTTAATGGTGTTCATACTGGTAATGTATGCTTCGACAATCAAACAGTTAAAACACAAGCGTATGGAATCGCAGTTAATGATGCTAGTCATATTGTGGCGTTGAATCAATTAAAAGCCAATGGAACAGACGGTCTTTATCAAAGTGCCACTACAACCAATCAGGTGAGCTTAAATGTAACAACCTAGTTTTTAAATAAAATGTGTATTTTAAAGTATTATTAGTGTCTAAAAACGTTGATATACCGGCATTTTTGAAGTCTACTTTTTCGGTAGGCTTCTTTATTTTGTGATAAAGGAGTGAATATAAATGCCGAAATCAGGAAACGGCTGGAAAGGCTCTCAAAGTATCACAACATCTACTGCAAATAAAGAATTAGTACCAGACTCCCCTCCAGAATGGATTAATGTTAAATTTGGATTTTACAAATTTGAATTTAGAAATCTACAAAGCTGTACGATTAAAGTTAATGATAGCTCCCCTATTTTCCTCAATGCAGAGCAAGGATTCGCCAGTGACTTTAAAGATGCACTGATTACTAGCTTCATAGTTGTAGAATCTGGAATTCAATATCAGTGGATTGGAGCTTACTAACTAAAATTTAAGGAGGAGTGAAAATTGTCTGGTATATTTCTAAACACAAGGAGGAATATTATGGGACTCATTGATGGACGAATAGTTCAAGACGTAGATGGTGTCAGAATTACAGATAAAATAGCTCAATTAGCAGAGCTTATAAATCAATCTTCTTCAGACATAGATGCAGGTTTATTTACTGACACGACCACAGAAATAAAGATAGATGGAGGTAGTTTTTAATGAGTAGAAAAATTCAATTTAAGCGTGGACTAAAACGAAACTTGCCTCAATTAGATGAAGCAGAATTCGGAATGACTACAGACACAAAGGAATTATTTGTTGGTTCTGTAGATGGGAATGTTAAAATTGCTAGACAGGATGATGTGAATGGAATTGCTGGGCAGATTGGGGACTTATCTCAAAGTGTTAGTGTGCAACTAGAAAAAAAAGCGAACGATGTAGAAGTCAGAAAGAAAACAGTAAAGATTGAGCCTGAAGATTTTTCTTCTAATGCACTAGGTCTTGTCACGGGTCAAGGAAACGTGAATTTACTGTCTATTCCTCAAGAAAACAGTATAACCCCAACTAGATTAGGTATAGGAGTTCCCAAGTTGCAAAAAAGCAAGAATCTATTCAATAAGGTGGCTATTACTGATGGTTTTTTTGTCATTAGTACAACAGGTAGTCTTCAAGCTAACGTAGATTATTGGACTTCGGAATATATCGAAATACTACCGGGAACTAGTTATGCACAGAGTCATGATACTCATAAAGCTTTTTACGATATTAATAAAACTTATATAAGTGGTCAACAAGCAGGAACGGGCTATCAAAACTTCCTATCCCCTTCTAATGCTAGATTTGTAAGAGTTAGTGGAAAGAAAACGAGTCCTAACTTAGTAACGAAAGATGTTTATCAGCTAGAAGCAGGTAGTTCTTTTACAAGCTATGAAAGCTTTAAATATTTTGTGCCGTCAATTGAAAATGGAGTAAAGGTAAATTTGCTACCCAACAATTATGTAAAAAAAGAGTATATTGATGGCACAGAATGGAATTTATTTGATGTTTCAAGAATTACAGAGGGTTTTCTATTAAATGATGCAGATGGCACTAACTTAATAAGTGCCAACTACGGTGTGTCTGACTTTATTCCTGTTCAAGCTAATAAAAAATATGTAATCAGTAAAATTCGCACATTAGGATTTTATAATACCAACAAAGTATTTATTACAGGGTCGGGAATTAATAAGAATCCAATTGAATCCAACTTTATAGCGACTCCTACAGAAGATGGATTTTTAAAAGTGTCTTCTCTTTTAACAGATTTAAAAACTGGTAGATATATGGTCGTAGAAGGCGATAATATGCCAGTGGATTATTCACAACCCGGCAGATATATTCCGTGGTTGAAAATAAATCCAGCTATTAATGTTAACTGGCACAGTAAAATTTGGTCTCAACTAGGTGATTCAATAACGCAACAAAACAAATGGCAAACATACGTTTCTGAAAGAACAGGGTTAATTAGCAAGAACTACGGTATTGGCGGAACAAAAGTAGCTGATGTTACTGGTAGTGATACCCAAGCGATGTGTAGAGATGAAAGGATTAATGCACTAGATATTAATTCGCAACTAGTGTCATTCATGGGTGGTACAAATGATTGGGCTGGAAATGTACCTATTGGAACTATTTCTGATAATGGAGTTGATACGTTCTACGGAGCCGTTAAAAAAGTGACTCAAAAGCTAGTCACTCGTTTCCCGACAGCAAGAATTCTATTTATGACTACACCTTATGGCAAATACCCAAATCGAAGTATTTTCACTGATCCTTACGGTCTTGTTAACGCTTTAGGTTATACAACAGGTGATTATGGAAAAGTAATAATGGAGGTAGCTAGATTATATGGGATACCTTGTCTTGATGTGTATGGCAATGCCGGATGGAATGATATTAATATTGCGACATATTTAACTAATGATGGAGCGTATTTGCATCCTAACACAGAGGGTGGAAAAAGAATTGCAGAGATAGTTGTAGGTAAGCTTAAGTCAATCGAACCAATTTCCTAATTAGAAATTAAATAAGTTGAGCTAAAACTTTAAAATTACAATTTTAAATTAGAGTTAAATTAATAAAAACAGGACACTCATGTCACCTTGAAAGTAATCGAGCGTCCTGTTTTATGTAGTAAGAGCGTATAAAAGCCTTTACATGTACATTCTAGCATGGGAGGTGGATAAAGTCAAATAAATAAAATGAGGTGAATACATTGAATGAATTTGAGGCATCCATGATTGAGCGTGTTAGTAGAGTTGAAGAAACAGTGAAAGATCACAAAAGACGAATAGAGAACCAAGAAGATCAGAATGAAACGTTAATTACCATGACAGTTGTATTGAAGAATATGGAAGAGAGTAATAAAAAACGTGATGAATATCAAAAAGAACGTGATGAGCAACAAAATGCACAAATGAAAGAGTTTAGTTCAACAATGAAAGGTGTTAATGAAAACCTAACAGAGTTAAATAGTGGTTACAGAGATTTGAATCAACGTGTAGGTAACATTGAAGGCTCAAAGTGGAGTTGGGATGATTTATTTAAAAAGATAATCCCTACTGTTATCGCTACATTAATTGGAACAGCATTACTCTATTATTTCGGATTATAACAATCCCCTCTTCTACTCCATTTAAAGGAGGTGAATTACATTGGATATGGCTATTATTGAAAGTTTAATGAGTGCCAATTTTGC
>Ga0105244_10002598_pt1 | contig 13551 bp, 13 predicted proteins | sample KBSM44metaG_FD_80423 | JGI IMG/M metagenome (GOLD analysis project Ga0105244, IMG submission 80423) | Miscanthus rhizosphere microbial communities from Kellogg Biological Station, Michigan, USA - KBS M4-4 metaG | ecosystem: Host-associated > Plants > Roots > Rhizosphere > Soil | place...
CCATGCCCCGGCCCATATCATCGGCCACCGGCTGGAATCCCTGCTGGGCTTGCAGGAGCAGGATGAGCAGTACCTGCCGCTGGCCGCTGCGCTGCAGGCGCAGCAGGAAGCCACGCTGCTGCTGCGCACCCGCCACCGCGACGGCGCCCAGTTGTGGACCCAGCTGCACGTGGCGCCAGTGCAGGAAGCCGAGGGCGCCATCGGCCACCATGTGTGCGTGGTGACCGACATGACCGCCATCATGGACTACCAGGCCCAGCTCGAACACCAGGCCAACCACGACGCCCTCACCGGCCTGCCCAACCGCGCCCTGCTCAGCGACCGCATGGCGCAGGCGGTCACCTTCTCGCAGCGCTTCGGGCACAGCCTGTGGCTGGTGTTTATCGATCTCGACAACTTCAAGCTCATCAACGACAACCTCGGCCACCAGTTTGGCGACGACCTGTTATGTGAGATTGCCGACCGCCTGTGCGCCTGCGCCAACGAAGGCGACACCGTGGCGCGGCTGGGCGGCGACGAATTCGTGCTGTTGCTGCCGATCGCCAACCAGCGGCCGATGGCCAGCATCCTGCAGCTGGTGCAGGATGCGGTGGCGGCACCAATGGCGCTGGGCCACCATACGGTGACCATCACCTGCAGCATCGGCATCAGCGTCTACCCGGCCGATGGCGGCGAGCGGGAGCAACTGCTCAAGCATGCCGACATTGCCCTGTACCGTGCCAAGGAGGCCGGCCGCAACCAGGTGCAATTCTACGAGCCGGCCATGCACGCGCGCATCGCCGAGCGCGCACTGATCGAATCGGAACTGCGCCACGCGCTGGCGCGCGGGCAACTGAGCCTGGTCTACCAGCCCAAGCTCGACCTGCACAGCGACACGGTGACCGGCATGGAAGCGCTGGTGCGCTGGCAGCACCCGACGCTGGGTGCGGTGTCGCCGGCGCGCTTCATCGGTGTGGCCGAAGAGACCGGGCTGATTGTGGCCATCGGCCGCTGGGTGCTGCGCACCGCCTGCGCCCAGGCCAAGGCCTGGCAGGACGCGGGCCTGCCGCCGCTGCGGGTGGCGGTCAACCTGTCGGCGCGCCAGTTCCGCGACCAGTCGCTGCTGGCCGAAGTGCGCGCCGCGCTGGACGACCACGGGCTGGAAGCGCAGTACCTGGAACTGGAACTGACCGAAAGCCTGATGATGCACAACGTCGAGGAAGTGGTGGCGCTGGTGAAGGACCTCAAGCAGCTTGGCATCGCGCTGTCGATTGACGATTTCGGCACCGGCTACTCCAGCCTGGCCTACCTCAAGCAATTCCCGGTCGACTATCTGAAGATCGACCAGTCCTTCACGCGCGACATGCTGGACGAGCCCAAGGTAGCGGCCATCGTGCGCTCAGTGATTGCGCTGGGCCAGAGCCTCGGCTTCAAGATCATTGCCGAAGGTGTGGAGACAGCGGAGCAACTGGCCTACCTGCGCCAGCACCAGTGCGACGAAATGCAGGGCTACTACTTCAGCCGTCCGCTCACGCCCGAAGCGTTTGCCGACAAAGTGCGCCACGCCACCTAGCGCTCGGCCTGGCCCAAGGGCGCCAGCGTGCGCAAGCGCAGCGCGATCAGCAGCGCCAGCACCAGCGCGCCGGACAGCACCGCCACCACGCCGGGCCAACCGGCGCGGCCCCACATCACGCCGGTGGCCGAGCCCACCACGCTGGAACCGAGGTAGTAGAAGAACAGATACAAGGCCGAGGCCAGCGCCTTGTTGCTGCTGGCGCGCCGCCCGACCCAGCTGCTGGCCACCGAGTGGGTGGCAAAGAAGCCGTAGGTGCATACCGCCATGCCCAGCAGGATCAGCGGCAGCCAGTTCGACAAGGTCAGCAGCAAACCGCTGAGCATGATCAGCGCCATCAGCCACAGCACGTTGCGGCGGCCGTAGCGGTCGGCCAGCCTGCCGGCCCACACCGAGCTGTAGATGCCCAGCAGGTAGAAGAACGACACCGCGCCCACCACACTCTGGCTCAGGCTGAACGGCCCGCCCAGCAGGCGGTACGCGATGTAGTTGTACAGGCTGACAAACGCGCCCATCAGCAGGAAGGCCAGTGCGAACAGCCACGGCATCCCGGCATCGGACCAGTGCAGCCTGAAGCCGGACGGCAGTGACCGCCAGCCGCCGTGCGCCGGCGCGAAGTGGCGCGACTCAGGCAGGCTGCGCCAGAACTCAATCGCCGCGGCTATGCCGGCCACGCCAACCATGCCCAGCGCCAGCCGCCACGAAAAGTGGTCGCTCAGCACGGAAGTGATGACGCGCCCCGCCATGCCGCCAAACGCGCTGCCGCTGATGTACAAGCCCATCGACAGGCCCAGCGACTGCGGTTCGATTTCCTCGCCGAGATAGGCCATCGCAATCGCCGGCATGCCGCCCAGCGCCACGCCCAGCAAGGCGCGCATCACCAGCAGTTGCCCGTAGTTGTGGGCGAAGGCGCACAGCAGGGTCAAGACGGCGGCAACCGCCATCGCCGCCACCATCAGCGGCTTGCGGCCCAGCCGTTCGGAGACGGCGCTGGAAGCCAGCAGCGACAGCGCCAACGCGCCGGTTGAGATCGAGAGCACCATGCTGCTCTGCGCCGCGCTCAGCGCGAACTCGTGCGACAACAGCGGCATCAGCGGCTGCACGCAGTACAGCAGCGCGAAGGCCGAGAAGCCGCCAAAGAACATGGCGCGGTTGCTGCGTTTGAATTCGGGACTGCCGAGGGCGATACGTGGGATGGCGGCAACTAACATGGCTTGCGGTTCCAGGAGATACGATGACTTCATCTTAGGATTGCCACATTAAGCTGTCCAATATATATTTAAACCATCAGTCATACTTTTTAAAGATAATGGAATTACGCCACCTGCGCTACTTTGTTGCCGTTGCCGAGGAGTTGAGCTTTACCCGCGCGGCGGAACGGCTGCACATCGGCCAGCCGCCGCTCAGCCACCAGATCCAGCAGCTGGAAGCCGAAGTGGGTGCTCAGCTGCTCGAACGCAGCAAGCGCTGGGTGCGCCTGACGGAAGCGGGCAAGCTGTTCCTCGACGATGCACGCCGGGTGCTGGCCTTGTCCGAGCAGGCGATGCAGACGGCGCGCCGCGCCGAGCGCGGCGAGGCCGGCGAGCTGCGCGTCGGCTTCACCTTTTCGACGCCGCTGACGCCGCTGTTTGCGGCCGTGATCAACCGCTATCGCCAACAGTATCCGGGCGTGCAGCTGACCTTGCAGGAGATGTCGACCGTCGGCCAGATCGAAGCGCTGGCGGCGCGTGAACTGGACCTGGGCCTGGTGCGGCCGCCGGAGCTCACGCTGCCGGAATCGGTGGAGTTGACGGTGCTGCGGCGCGATCCGCTGGTGATGGTGCTGCCAATCCGCCATCCGCTGGCAAAGAAGAAAAGCATCGCCATCCAGGATTTGAAGGGGGAACCGCTGGTGATGTATCCGGAAAGTGCAGGCACAGGCATTCATCCGCAGATCAACCGTTTGTGCCGGGAAGCCGGCTTCAAGCCGACCATTGCGATGGAGGCTGGGGAAGCGTCCACCATCATTGGGTTGGTGGCGGCGGGCTGCGGCGTGTCGGTGCTGCCGAGTTCTTTCGACATCATCCGCATGAGCGAGGTGTGCTATCGCCCGCTGGCCGATGCTTCGGCCACCACCGCGCTCTATCTGGCGAAACGCAAGGATGCCGTTTCGCCTTTAGTGGCGGCCTTCGTTGCCGTCGCAACGGAGGCCGCCGGGGCTCAGGAGTAGTCCGCGTCGAGCTCGGAACCGGCGTAGTTTTCCAGTTCCGCGAACAGCGTTTTCATGGCCGTGCGGCCCTTGATGTTTTGCAGCACGGTGCAAGTCTGGCGATAGCTGTCGATGCGATCCAGCAGCACCGGGTGATGCTGCACCGGCACCTTGGCCACCAGCGCCGCCCAGCCGGCCTCGTAGTCCGGCTTGTTCTTGCGCACCGCTTTGACGAAGCGCTCGAACTCCTTCTGGCCGGTACGCGCCACGATCATGCCGCCGCCTTCCACCGCAAAGATGATGGCCAGCGCAATCACGCCTTCCGCGTTGAGGTCGGCATCGCTGACCGGACCTTCGGTATTGTGGCGGCGCAGCCAGTTGGCCAGCCGCACCACCGCCTGCACTTCCTTGCGCTGCTTGAACTGCACCGCGTAACGCGCGCTGCCATCCCAGTTCTGGTTCGGATCGGTCTGGCAAATGTCGACGAACTTGTCGCGCAGGCGGCGTTGCGCATACACCGGATCGGTGTCGTACTCGCCCACCAGCGCGTCTTCCGGCATGGCCGACAAGTCCTTGATCATGCGGAAGCCGATCTGGAACGCATGCTCCGCACCTTCGTCGATCAGCAAGTTCAGCGCGGCCAGATCATCGTCGTCCGGCAGCGCGTGATCGAGGCCAAGCGACACGCAGCCGGTGGTCAGCTGCAGTGCCTTCTGGATGCCTTCGGCCGTGCGGTCGTTGGTGAACTTCTCGGCCACCATGGCGGTGATGCCGGTCAGTTCATCGGCCAGCGTGTAGGCGGCGTCATCGTCAGGATGGGCCGCCAGTTGCTGGATCGCGCGCGTCAGGCGCGGCAGGGTTTCTACTACGAGTGCTGGCAGCATCGATCAGGCACCCATCACGAGAAGATCTTGGTGCCGACCGAGCGGCGCGAGGTCTTGGCGGCGCGCGTGGACGGTACTTGCTTGCGCAGGCGGTACAGCAGTTCCTTGGTCGAGCGCTGCAGGATGGTCGGCTCGGCGTCCGGATCGTCCTCGTACTCGGCGTCGGCCAGGTCGGCGCTGTGGCGGAATTCCGGGAACAGCTCGAACAGCGCGCGGTCCCAGCCGTCTTCCGAGGCTTGCGCCAGGGCGATCGCCACCGGCACGATATCGCTGTCGGACGAGGTCTGGCCGGTCAGGTATGGGCCTTTCGAAATTACTTCGCCGGCCACTTCCAGGATTTCCTTCGGCGCCAGCGAGAACAGAATCGCGAAGATGGTGGCGCCGTGGTCGGTGGCCGACGCCGCCTCCAGCAGTTCGTTGCGGCGCTCTTCGTCGTCGGTGGCAAAGGCCACGCCGTGCACGTGGGCGAACAGCGATTCGGCGATGCGCTCCGGATCGTCCTCGATCTGGTCGTCCGGCCAGGTGGCGGCGATGAAGGCCAGGCTGTCGGCCCAGGCTTTCGGCGGCACCAGCAGCGTGGTCAGCGACATCTTGCCGCCGTCAAAGCCGGCCATGTGCAGCGCGGTCACTTGCGGCGGGATGTTGTTGAGCACTTCCACCACCGCCAGGTCGCCGAACTGGTCGGCGGCTTCGGCAAAGGCTTCCTCGGCGTGGCTCAGCGAGCCGGCCAGCACCAGTTCCGTCACTTGCTTGCTCAATGCGGGCAGATTGCTTTTATCGGACATGCTTTACTCTCCATCCTGATCGAACATTTGCGCGAAATCGTCGGTCGCCATGTCTTCGTCTTCGATATCGTCGCCGTCGTCGTTGGCCGACAGCTGTTCCAGCGACTGGTCGTCGTCATCCCACTTGCGCGGATTCTTGTGCAGGAAAGCGGTGATGATGGCCTGGCGCGCCAGGTCCGGCATGCTCTCGGCAATCGCCGCATACATGCGGGCCGGCTCATCGCCTTTGCAAGAGGCCATGGCGAATACGCGCGCAGCGTCGCCGAACTCGTAGTCCTCGGCTTCGGCCAGCAGGCCTTTCGGGTTGTTGAACTCGATGTGGTCGACCAGCGCGAAGGCCAGCATGTTGACGTCCTCGATGCCGCCGCCGTCGGCGTATTCGCCCACCAGCGCGTCCACCATGCGCTGGTAGTTCTTGCGATCCGGCGGATCGCCCAGGATGCCCTCGATCTGGCCTTCCAGCTCGCGCGATTGATAGGCGAATTCCGGGTGTACTTTTCTCATTGCTTACTTTCTCTTCAAACAGGTTGCTTCACGCGGCCGGCAGCGTGGTGCCGTGCAGCGCGAACACCGAACGCCACAACTGATACGCTTCCGCCTCCGCATCAATGATGATGCGGTGGTTCAGGCTCTGGTTGTATTCCTCGCGCTTGACCGGGTCCGACAGGATCTCGTAGGCCTTGGTGACGGCCTTGAAGCGCGCATCCGCGCCCGGCGCGGGGTTGCGGTCCGGGTGAAAACGCATGGCCAGCGAACGATAGACCTTTTTGATCTCATCTTCGGTGGCGTTCGGCGCGATACCCAGTGTGTTGTAATAATTTTCCATTCTGGAAACTCCTGGCTATGTTGCGCTGCAAATAAATCGCAAATTAATCGATCATTATACCGCGCCGCAGTCTCCCCACTGGCAATACGGCAAAATGCCGCAATATAGAACTTTTGCACAGCCAACTTTCAGATGAGCAACGATAAAAACAGCCCAGCGCCAGCACTACCCTCCAATTTCCTGCGCGCCATCGTCGAACACGATCTCGCGGCCGGCACCCACGTCCGCGACGGCATGCCCAGCGTCATCACCCGCTTCCCGCCTGAACCGAACGGCTACCTGCACGTCGGCCACGCCAAGTCGATCTGCCTCAATTTTGGGCTGGCGCGCGATTATCAAGGCCGCTGCAACCTGCGTTTCGACGACACCAACCCGGCCAAGGAAGAGCAGGAATACGTCGACACCATCATCGACAGCGTGAAATGGCTGGGCTTTGACTACGACTATCCAAAAGCCGATGGCTCGGTCGAGCACCACCTGCACTACGCCTCGGACTACTTCGAGCAGCTGTACCAGATGGCCGAATGGCTGATCGAGCAAGGCTACGCCTACGTCGACAGCCAGTCGGCCGAAGACATGGCGGCCAACCGCGGCAACTTCAGCACGCCGGGCACCAACTCGCCGTTCCGCAACCGTCCTGCGGCCGAATCGCTGCAACTGTTCCGCGACATGCGCGCCGGTAAGTACGCCGACGGCGAGCACATCGTGCGCGCCAAGATCAGCGAAGACGCGATGTCGTCGCCGAACATGAATATGCGCGACCCGGCCATCTACCGCATCCGCCACGCCCACCACGTGCGCACCGGCGACGCCTGGTGCATCTACCCGATGTACGACTACACGCACCCGATTTCGGACGCGCTGGAAAACATCACCCACTCGATCTGCACGCTGGAATTCCAGGACCACCGCCCGTTCTACGACTGGCTGCTGGAAACCCTGTCGAAAGGCGGCTTCTTCAAGCTGCCGGTGCCGCGCCAGTACGAGTTCTCGCGCCTGAACCTGACCTACGTGGTCACCTCCAAGCGCAAGCTGCGCCAGCTGGTGGAAGAGAAAATCGTCGACGGCTGGGACGACCCGCGCATGCCTACCATCGTCGGCCTGCGCCGCCGCGGCTACACGCCGGAGTCCATCCACCTGTTCTGCGAACGCATCGGCGTGACCAAGGCTGACGGCTGGATCGACATGAGCACGCTGGAAGGCTGCGTGCGCGAAGACCTCGACCCGAAAGCGCCGCGCGCCACCGCCGTACTGCGTCCGCTCAAGCTGATCATCGACAACTACCCTGAAGGCCAGACCGAAGAGTGCACCTCGCCGGTCCACCCGCACCATCCGGAAATGGGCGTGCGCACCTTCCCGATCTCGCGCGAGCTGTGGATCGAAGAGGAAGACTTCATGGAAGTGCCGACCAAGGGCTACTTCCGCTACTACCCGCCGATCGGCGACAACCCGGGCAGCCGCGTGCGCCTGCGTCACGGCTACGTCACCGAGTGCGTGGGCTACGACAAGGATGAAAACGGCAAGGTCATCGCCGTGCACGTGAAGTACTTTGAAGATTCCAAATCCGGCACGCCGGGTTCGGACAACTACAAGGTCAAGGGCAACATCCACTGGGTGTCGGCCGCTGCCGCGCTGGAAGCCGAAGTGCGCCTGTACGACCGCCTGTTCACCGACGCCCAGCCGGACGCCGGCGGCAAGGACTTCCTCTCGCTGCTGAACCCGAACGCCAAGGAAGTGGTGACAGCCTACCTGGAGCCGGGCATGAGCGCGGCCGCCGCCGACCAGCGCTACCAGTTCGAGCGCCACGGCTACTTCGTCGCCGACCGCGTCGACTCGCAGCCAGGCAAGCCGGTGTTCAACCGCATCGTCACCCTGAAGGACAGCTGGGGCCCGGCCAAGTAAGCCTGCCCTGTCTACCTGGAAACGACACCCTTGAGGTGTCGTTTTTTTTGCCATTTTTTGTTAACACTCCGTCTAGGACAAGTATCATTTCAGCAAAATGACTTGACTAGCCAAACTATTATTTCCTATAGTCAAAAAACTATTGGCTATTCAAAGGGTAGGCAGTGGCGGCCTTTTCTGGAGCAAGACAGCTGTTCTCCCATGCGCGCCCAGTCTTGTGGGCCGGCGTGCTGCTGTCGCTCGGTATCGGCGGATTGTTCTACTGGGCCGCCAGCAAAACCATCGAATACGACGCCGGCGAACGCTTCCTGCACCAGGCGCAAAACGCCCAGTACAACATCAACTCGCGCCTCAACGCCTACACCGACGTGCTGCGCGGGGCGGCCAGCTACTTCCATGCGGCCGGGCACGTGGACCGCGCCAGCTTCCACCGCTATGTCAGCGGACTCGACATCGAGCGCCAGTTCCCGGCGCTGGACAACATCAACTACGCCCAGTACGTCACCGAAGACCGGCGCGCCGCCTTTGAGCGCAGCCTGCGCGCCAGCGCCGGGGAGACCGCGCTCGGCTATCCTGACAGCCCCCTGCTCTCGCCGGCCGGGCCGCGCGCCGAGTACTGGGTGCTGACCATGATCGAACCGCTGGCCGAGTTTCGCGAGAAGATCGGCCGCGACATCGGCTTCCGCGCCCCGGTGGCGCGGGCGCTGGCGCAGGGCCGCGACAACGCCAGCCTGAGCGCGTCCGGCACGCCGATCGACAGCGTGCACCAGCCGGCCGGCGCCGGGCTGGCGCTGCGCCTGCCGGTGTACCGTACCGACATGCCGCTGACCACGGTGGAGCAACGGCGCGCCGCCTACATCGGCTCGGTGGGCATCGGCTTCAGCGTGCCGCGCCTGGTGCAGTCGGCGCTGGAGCAAATCCAGGTGCGCGACGCCCGGCTGGTGCTGTACGACAGCGGTGACGCCCACGACGGCGCGCCGCAGGCGCCGCTGCGCCTGTTCGACAGCAAGCCCCACGGTCCGGCGCTGTCTGCCGGCAACCAGTTCAACGTGGTGCTGCCGATCGACTTCAACGGTCGCCACTGGAGCGCCTGCTTCTGCGCCCCCAAGGCCAGCTGGTACAGCCGCTTCGACAGCTCGCTGCCGTGGCTGGCGATGGGCTGCGGCTTCACCGGCTCGCTGCTGTTCTTCCTGCTGTTCCACACCCTGTCGTCGTCGCGCATGCGGGCGGTGAAGATGGCCAAGGAAATGACGCGCGAGCTGCGCAACAGCCAGGCCAGCCTGCAGCAGTCGCACCACAAGCTGCGCCGCCTGGCCGCGCACGCGGACCAGATCAAGGAACAGGAACGCAAGCGCATCGCGCGCGAAATCCACGACGATCTTGGCCAGAACCTGCTGGTGCTGCGCATCGACGTCGACATGCTGTGCACGCGCACCCGCCACCGCCACCCGCGCCTGCACGCACGCGCCCAGCACATGCTGGGCCAGATCGACCGCACCATCAAGAGCGTGCGCCACATCATCAACGACCTGCGTCCCACGGTGCTGGACCTGGGCCTGAATGCGGCGGTGGAATGGCAGATCGCCCAGTTCCGCACGCGCTCCGGCATGGTGTGCGAGCTGATCGAGGATGACAGCGACATCCGCATCGATGACCACTGCGCCACCGCCTTCTTCCGCGTGCTGCAGGAATCGCTGAGCAACATCCTGCAGCACGCCAATGCCAGCCTGGTGCGGGTCGAGCTGCGCCATGACGGCGGCATGCTGAGCATGACCATCAGCGACAACGGCATCGGCCTCGGCGACGCCAGCCGCAACAAGGCCGGCTCGTTCGGTCTGGTGGGCATCGAAGAGCGCGTCAGCCTGCTGGGCGGCAGCTGCTCCATCACGGGCAGCCCCAACGGCGGCACCACGGTGGCCATCACCGTCCCGCTGCACAAGCGCGCCGCCCCGGCCGCGCCTGAAGCACTCGACTTCGCGGTATAACTTTCCTTTCAAACATTGATTTACATCAAGGAACAGATGTCTCCTGGGGGCAAAATCAAGCCGTTCGCTGCTTTTTTTCAACCCGCATCAATACCGAAAAGGAATATCCGATGAATGCCCAAGACATGCACGCCATCGCCGCACTCGACCTGGAACCGATCAAAGTCAAACTGATGCATAAAGAGTCCGGCGAAGGCTGGACGCTGGAACGCGCCAACGCGGTCGAGTTCGAATACCGCCGCTTCCTGATCCTGATGAAAAAATTCCCGAACGAGCAGACTGCGCCGCTGGTGGATGTCGATACCTTCTGGCATTACCACATCCTCGACACCATGAAGTACGCCGCCGATTGCGACGCCGTGTTCGGCCACTTCCTGCACCACTTCCCGTACATCGGTCTGCGCGGCGAGGATGACGAAGCGGCCCACATCCGCGTCGGCCTGCGCATGAAGGAACTGTACGAAGACACCTTCGGCGAGGACTATGTGCGCGAGTCGGCCGCCAATGCCGATACCGCCCACTCGGGCGTGGCGGCGGCCTCGTATGCCCATTCCGGCGTGGTTGGCGCGCAGTTTGCGCACTCGGGCGTGATTGGCGCCAAATTTGCCCACTCGGGCGTGGTGGGCGCCCAGACCGCGCACTCGGGCGTGGTGGGCGCCAGCTACGCGCATTCGGGCGTGGTCGGCGCCGGCGCGGTCATTGCCGCACAACAGTTTTACCAGCAGCGGCCACGCCTGGCGGCATAAAAAGCGGCGGCTTGCTCAAAAAAGTGGCATACTCTGGAGTCTAGAGCAGAAGATGGGAGCACATCATGGCTGTCAATACTGTCACCTCCAGCACCGCCAGCAACACCGCCATTCAGCAAGCCGTGCCGGCGCGCCAGCCCGAGCCGGTCAAAGCCGACAAGCCGGCTGAGCGCATCGAGCAACCGCCGCCGCCACCGCCGCCACAAGCGGCCACGGCACCGACCGTCAACACCAGCGGCCAGCGCATCGGCACCACCATCAGCACCTCGGCCTGAGCCGGATCGCCCAACAAAAACGGCGCGTCACCTTGCGGTGCGCGCCGTTTTTTATTGCTGCCCGCAAAATCAGGAAGCCATCATTTCGCGCAGTTCGCGAATGCTGAAGTCGCTGATCTCGTGCATGCGAATCAGGATGGTGGCGCCGATCGGCAGCGTGTTGTGGCGGATCTTGGAGATGACCGGCGGGGCCACTTCCAGCGCGCGCGACAGCGCTGCATCGTTCTTCAGCTGCAGTTTTTCAATGATCGCGTCCAGCACGCGGTTCGGATTGTAGGTCGGCGAGGCGGTAATTTCTTTGAGAGACATGATAGTAAGTAGGTTCACTGTCGTTCTTGGAAAAAAAACGACACATAGCCATAAAGAGTGAGAATTGGATAGATTCTAACCCTATTTTTTATGCTATGGAACTTTTTTGTTGTAAAAAAAAGTATCAAACCATGTAAAGATCAACTCGGACGGCGCACGCCGGCGGCAAGGAAACACCATTCAACGGCCATCAGGGCGGCCAGTTGGGCGATCGAGCCTGGGAAGAACAAAGTGGAGGAAGAGAAGCGGTCGGGATAATCAGCGCTGTAGTGCCAGCCTAGCTGGCGCCGGATTTCTTCCGGCATCGGCGGCGGGCGGTGGCAAAACTCACGCTGTCGCTGATGCATGTAGGCGCGGACTTGCTCCTTGGTGGGCTGCAAACAGGCTGCCATGCGCACACTCCTTATTGGAAGATGGCTCAGACTATCTTATCACGCGACGACTTCTTTGATCTCCATCAAACGTTTCGTCTTATAAGTTTGTCACATAAATCTGACGAAGGCATTTCAATAAATTAATTTTCGTTGCTTATTTACATATCTTTACACGATAAAGCGCTGGCCACGGTCGGATGGCGCAGCCGCACGCCCAATTCGCGCTTGATGCGGCCGTTGCGCAGGCGGCGCGATTCCGACATGAACGACAGCAAGGCCGGGGTTACCACCTGTTCCAGCTCGGCGCGCGGCAAGCGCGGCGGCCGCGGCAGCTGGTAGGCATCGGCCACAGCATCGAAATACTCGGCCATTTTCATCTCGCTGTCATCCACCGCATGGTAGATACGGTTCGGTAGCGCACGTAACAGCGCACGCGCGATGATGGCAGCCAGATCGTCGGCATGGATGTGGTTGGTGTAGACGTCGTCGGCCTCGATCAGCGCCGGCGTGCCCTGCTGCAAGCGCTTGAGCGGCAGGCGGTCGGCCGCATAAATGCCCGGCACGCGCAGGATGGACAGTGCCGTCCCACTGCCGCGCGCCCAGCGCCGCAGGGTGTGCTCGGCGTCGACCCGGCGCAGCGCGCGCGGGTTGCGCGGCGCCACCGGCCGGCTCTCGTCGAACAGCGCGCCGCCGCAGTCGCCATAGACGCCGGTGGTGCTGACATAAACCAGCCGCCCTTGCTCGGGTAAAATGGCGGTCAAATTGCGCGTGCGGCGGTCCAGCGCGCCTTCGGCAGGCGGCGGCGCCAGGTGCACCACCCACGGCGCCAGCCCAACCAGGCGGCGCAAACTGGCGGGATGGTCAAGATTGGCCACCAGCGGCACGGCGCCGGCGGCCCGCAGTTCGGCGCGGCGTTCCGGCTGGCTGGTGGTGGCAAATACGCGGAAATGCGGGGTCAACAGCGGCAGCAGACGCATGCCGACATCGCCGCAGCCAACGATCAGCACGCGCGGCCTGGAGAATTTTTGAGTTTTGAAGTATTTCATCAGAAAGATTGTATGACGTTTCAGATAACTGTACAGCCTAGTGGCCACCAATTCAGCTGCGAGGAAGACGAAACCATCCTGGCGGCTGCCATGCGCGCCGGCGTCGGCCTGCCTTACGGCTGCAAAAACGGCGCCTGCAGCTCCTGCAAGGGCAAGATCGTTTCCGGCTCGGTCAAGCACAAGCCGCACCAGGAGCGCGCCCTGACCAAGGACGAAGAAGCGGCCGGTTACTCGTTGCTGTGCTGCGCCACCACCGAGGGCGACCTGGTGATCGAAGCGCGCGAAGTGGCGGGCAGCGATGACTACCCGATCCGCAAGATGCCGTCGCGCGTGTCGACGCTGGAAAAAGTGGCGTCAGACGTGATCGTCATGACGCTGCAACTGCCGGCCAACGAAACGCTGAAATTCCGCGCCGGCCAGTACATCGAATTCATGCTGAAAGACGGCAAGCGCCGCAGCTACAGCATCGCCACCGCGCCTGGCCTGGAGCAGCCGCTGGCCCTGCACATCCGCCACATGCCGGGCGGCCTGTTCACCGACCAGGTGTTCAGCACTATGAAGGAACGCGACATCCTGCGCTTTGAAGGCCCGATGGGCACCTTCTTCGTGCGCGAGGATTCCGACAAGCCGATGGTGCTGCTGGCCTCCGGCACCGGCTTCGCGCCGATCAAGGCCATCG
>Ga0105244_10002604_pt1 | contig 13519 bp, 20 predicted proteins | sample KBSM44metaG_FD_80423 | JGI IMG/M metagenome (GOLD analysis project Ga0105244, IMG submission 80423) | Miscanthus rhizosphere microbial communities from Kellogg Biological Station, Michigan, USA - KBS M4-4 metaG | ecosystem: Host-associated > Plants > Roots > Rhizosphere > Soil | place...
AGGCCCGGCGGGGCGGCCACAGCTGCTGCTGCCGCTGTGCCGGTGAATCGCGCCTGCCAGATTTGCCGGCAAGAATTTCCCCGGTGCACGTTTACCGGAGTTGTGGTTCCCTGGCCATCCGTGGACATTGCAGAGGTGGGGGTAAAGGGCTAGGTTCCTCCCTGGGGGGACGGTTCTCTGAAACCGAGAGACACGCATCGGGCTGGACGTGTCTCATGCTCACATATCTCGCGTATCCGATATTTATGTCTGAACCGTGCCGAAAGTTGTCTCTGTAACAGCGATTTGTTGCATGACTTTTGGGACTACATACGGGACGGTTATGTTTCGCGTGATCCGGCGGATTCGGATGGGTGGGGAGTGTCGCATAGGGGGTTTCCCACTTCTAAGGGAAGTGGGACGGCTAACTGTGTAGCGTTTAGGGCACCTTCACCGGGCGTTTTTGCGGGCGGGTCTTATGGAAATCCAGTAGCCCTGGAAAGGCGGGATTCCGATACACGTTCGAGGTGGCCGGTGGGGGACCGGCTTACGGGCGCGCGACAACGGTCTCATTTGGCGTCCAGACCCATGCCCGCTTCTGCTTCGGACCATGGCACTATGTCTTTGTGATAATCGAGTCGATGAATGAGTCCATGCGACCCCTTCGTCTTTTGGCGCAGCCCTTCGTTGAGTCCGGCAGGCTGGATCCCCACATACAGGCTGAACTCGATAAAGGACTGATGATTCAGGACGGGTGCCTACTTCTCGTATCGCAACTGCACAACATCCGGCAGTCGAGTGTGGCAAGTCTCGGTGGGCCCACCGGATTCGAGGGCTACATTAACAAGCTTCCGCTAGATTGCCTGATCGACCGCGCCGATAGGTCGGCTTCTTGGCCGGCCTTCGTGGGCACGAGCGAATGGGCTGCCCGCTGTCTGACCCAGGGCATATTGCTGGGCCGCGGCGTCACTTCAGCTGCCGCTGATCTAGCGGGCAAGCCGGTCGACGTCTGGATGTCCGTGGATTACGGTCCCGACGAAGAGTACCCCTCGGCTGCCTTCCGCTTCGTGACCTACAGGGCAGACGACCTCTGGGTCGGCGACTTGGCGGGCTTCGAGCAGCCCGTCCTTCGGATGACTTCCCAACCGGCGACCTGTGAATGAGGTACTCATCGGTCACACGGGAACACTCCGCCTCCGTACAGAGCCAGGGGAACGTAGTCCTGGCGCGACTTCCGATTACCTCTTGATCACAGCGAACTTCGATGGGCTCTGCGCCCGCAAAAGGGTCTACGACCTCGATGGGTGGTCGCTTCTTCTTTCGTTTTTCGAGGAGCTCGAAGCCTGTTGGCGGGGTTGGGATGGCGACAAACTGTTCGCTTCTTTGGAAGGAGAATTCCGACTCGTCGCGAAGCACGTCGGGCACATTCGTTTCTCCATCGAGCTGAACGACTTCGAGCGGCTGGATCCTTGGACGGCGAAAGGTGACTTCGATCTGGATCCCGGCGAAGAGCTAACGGCTGCGGTGGAGGCGCTCAGGGGCCTGCTGACTAGTTAGCGGAATGCCGGTCTGCCAGATTTGAGCGGTCCAAATTACCGGATCCGCAACAGGAGTCCGTTTCAGTTACTCACTCTGGAGGTCAGCATGCTCGAGCCAGTCTTGGTAGTCCTCAAGCAGGCTCTGAACACCAGAGCTTTCCTCAGGCCATAATGTGCCTGCAGCGAGGCCCGCCTGCATGCACTTGATCATGACCTCGACTGTTGACCTATCAAAAGCATCAATCATGAACTTTTTTGGGTCAAACAGGACGACACCGTATCTAGACTCTGGAAGGAGTTTCTCCCGAACCTCGATAGCCTTGTCGCGGGTCAGGCCCGGTATAGCGATTCCCCAGGCATCAGTTCTCATTTTTGCCGCTCCAGAAGTGGGTCATAAGGTCCTAGTCTAGTTTTGGCTCCAGCCCCTCGAAGCGGCCTCTTCCACGCAACAGGTCGATAGGCCGCGACGCCCACCCTGAAAATGCTGTGCACGGTGATGGATCCCCCATCGGACGCCGGAGGGATGATCCACCGACTAAACGGCGCACGCGAAACCAAGTGAGCACACGCTGCCGCCAACGGTTCGGTCAAATCCGCGGCCCGGCATTCTGGTCCCGCTGTCAGTCTCGCCGTAGGACATACCGAATGCCCACATCCGAACCGTCACTCAGCTTGGTCATAATGCGGATGTCTTTCTCATCCCCAACAACCACCAACACCACTCCTGTGCGAGTATTCGTTGGCGAGGCGGGATTGATCAGGCTCAAATGGATCCCGGGACGACCCTGGGCGCCGCTGTACTTGTCCAGCTGCGGGACTATATCCCACCTTCCGGTAGTGGAGCGCCCTTCGCCAAAGATCACGGAGTCAGGAAAGCCAGGATTGGGATAATCCTTGACGGTCGCTGTGCCGTCGGGCCGAAGATCCACGACGGCAGAGGATGGGTCGGACTCTCTCAGCTGGTCACTTTCCGACGACGAGAATATCCATGTCTCTACCACCTGGTCATGACGCGGAACGGGAGCAATCGGCGCTGAGCACGATGCCGTGGAGGTAGCAACTGCAAACGAAAGCGCCAAAGCCGACAATTCCACACTGCTTCGTCGCTTCATCACCGGGAGTTCCGTTCTGTTGTTGTAGCTCGCTTACGAAGTGCACGATGTAAGTCCTGTAGGACCTGGGTGATAGTAGCTGCAATTATCCTGCCAGACGGCATGCAGCGGCCCGTCCGCTGGGGGATCCACTTACAAACAGACAACCGCAATGAAGACGGCGTCCGACTACGGTGGTCCAATGGAGTCAACAATTAATGTATGAATCAGTCGCAGCGTATCTGCTCTCCCGCTGGGGTGACCCAGCTGGGCGAATCAGGTTCGACGTCGAAGGGCTTTTCATCCAGGTGTGGAAATGGGATGCCGCGGCCACAGGGGAGGGAGTCGACGTATACGTGACCATAGGCGCCGCCGGCGGCGCTCCTACCCACAGTCCGGGCACGGTAGATCATCGTGCCGAGTTCCTGTTAGGCCTGCGGCCGGGACAAGACGCAGTGGCCAGTCCATTCGCCGCATTAGGGCTCTATGGACATCGGAACGGAGTCACCATATCGGACGGACACACCGTCCCGTCGGATGGCCCACTCTGGCCTGGAACAGAAATGATGGCGTTCCTGATCCGTGAACAGGAAGCGATAATTCCGACTGTCCAACTATCGGATAGGTCGCACGTCCACTTCCTCCAAGCTATGCCACTGCATGAATCTGAACTGCTATACAAGCGCCGTCACGGGATGGATGCCCTGATGGCCCATTGGGAAGAGCGACTTGTGCCTTTCTGGGATTCTGAGCGTGGACCTGACGCCCCGATGTTCTAAGTACAGGAGTGTCGCGGTGAAGGATCGGCTTACGGGCAGGCCTCCCGGCTTTCCGCTCCGGCATCTCCTGGATTGGTGGGGGAGCGGTCCAAGCAGGCCGCTCACTTCTAAGGAAATGGGATGCCTTGCTCTCTGGCAGGAGCGCTGGTTCCCTGACATCATTCGACTACTGTTCGTCCGATCTGAGGCGTCAGGTTGTGGTGCACGGTTGGGGAGTCCATGGCATCTAGCTTTGAAGCACACGTACCGACGGAAGGGGATTACATCCCCAGGCTCATCGCGCTGGATGAGCGGATCGCGGGCCACTCGGTGATCGAGAAAGCTGCTGGCCGATAGAGAGGGACGGCGTCCGCCGTCGTTTCTGGGGCGTATTTTCGGGGCCGACCCCTTGAGCCCGAATGATTATCCCTGGTACAAGGGTGCTCTGGGTGAGATAGCAGTCGGACGTCTCCTTGAACGGCTAGGGCCTGAGTGGACGGTCCAAGGAAGCGGGACATTCCGACCTAAGCCCTAGCAGGTCGGATGACGGGCCATGAATGCCTGGCCGCGCCCTAGCGCGCCTCCGATGAGGCCGGCCTGCCTGCCAACATCCTGCACCCGTGATTTCATGCGGTTCACCAACAACCTGGCAATGGCCGGAGAGCATAACCGCAACAAGTAGCTTCATGTGAAGTATCTTGACATGAAGCTATTGCCCGCCTACGATTGGTAGACGAAGGCCGGAGACACGTCGCGCCGGGGTTCAAGGGAGAACAGAAATGCATGCCACGAGATGGCCAAGCGCGGGTATTGCATTACCCGGGCGTCCGATGTCTTCTGCGCGTCTTGCTGCTGGTTGGGACCCGACCGTGAAACGCCCTTTCCTCGTACTCGCGACTACTTGGTTGGTCTCGGGCACCAGTAACTCCGAGGCCGAGCCGAAGGATGATGCGAGATGTGCGGCGATCTACGTTCTCCGATGCACCGAAATCGCCTTTCGTGGTTCAAGTGCGCACGTCCCAAGAAACCAGACCTCGGGTTGGAGTACAGCGCGTGGCAGCCGTAGGAGCCTGCGGGACAGCGCGGGCAAAACCATCGGAGCTTTTGCCCTGGCTGCGTTCGCTGCCGCCAGTAATCACGCAGGATTTCGGTGCTTCGCAAGCCGGCGCCCGCTGTCTTCACTTGGACGCTACGACTTCCGGCTGAACGCTGGCTCACAGCCTTCGAAATGCGGCTCTCCCACCCGGGATGACCGAACGATCCACATCCAAACAAATCGGAGGAATTCCTATGTCTATTGACTTCGAACGGCGGGGTCCCGTAGCGCTCATCACCATCAATCGACCTGAGGCGATGAATGCCTTGGACGTGGAGCACAACCAAGCGCTGGAAAGTGCTTGGAAGCAGTTTGAAGAAGAAGACGAACTGCTCGTGGCCATTCTGTCAGGGGCTGGCGGCAAAGCTTTCTCCTCCGGTGGCGATTTGAAGAGCTACTTGCCTTGGCGGCGCGAGCAGGCATTCCAGGGACGCGAAGGAGCGATCAGTTTCGGTGGGATGACGCTGGCCAGGGAAATCACCAAGCCGGTCATTGCGGCAATTCAGGGATACTGCGTGGGCGGTGGGCTCGAAATCGCGATGGCTTGCGACATCCGAATATGCACACCAGACGCACGGTTTGCACTGCCCGAAGTTCGTTGGGGTGTGTTGCCTGGTGGGGGCGGCACACAGCGGCTCCCGCGTCTCATTGCGACGGGCCTTGCCCTCGAGCTGATCCTGACCGGCGACACCATCGATGCCGACCGGGCCGAACGAATTGGTCTCGTAAATCGGGTCATCGCTTCCGACGAGCTGATCGAGACAGCTCACTCCATCGCCGAACGTATAGCTCAAAACGGACCGACAGCTGTCAAGGCCGCGAAGCGCTCGGTGATGAAAGGGCTGGATGGCCCGCTGTCCGCCGGGCTGGAGGTCGAGAGCGGGCTGCAGAAACAACTGCTCCAGAGCGACGACGCAGAGGAAGGGCTCCGTGCGTTCGCCGAACGCAGACGCCCGATCTACGGCAACCGCACATCAGAAACAGTTGCCTAGAGAAGATCAACAGGAGATCCAGGAAGTTACACCATGCAAGAGAAACACACCATGGCGGAGGCCCCGCGAATTGAGACGATCACATCGGACAAGGCCCCGGCACCATCGGGCCACTATAGCCATGCCGTGCTGGCAAATGGCCTGGTGTTCGTCGCAGGCCAGCTTCCCCTCGATCCCGAGACCAGGGAGATTCCGGCGGGGCCACAGGCCCAAACTACGCTTGCCCTGGCAAATGTGGCGGCCGTTCTAGATGCCGCAGGATCGCGGATGGAGAACGTTCTGAGCGCGACCGTCTACATCACGGACATGCACCACTGGCCAGATGTCGACGTCGCCTGGTCTGAGGCATTCGCCGATGCACGGCCCGCGCGAGCCGTTGCGGTTTCCCCGCAGCTACATTTTGGATGTCTTGTAGAAATCCAGGTCATCGCACTCCAGGGGCAGTCATGAGCGAAATGAGGGAAACGACGTTAGTTGCCGCACTGATGCGCGATCCAGAACGACTCGCATTCCGCGTAGGTAGCCATAGCGTCAGACGCGGGGAACTTGCCGGTGCAGCAGTCGGAATGGCTGTCAGGCTCCACGAGCTTGGCCTAAAGCGCGGCGATGCGGTCTGCCTCTGGCTGCCGGATGGAGGCGCCTGGCTGCAGGTGCTTATAGCCTGCGCGCACGCCGGCATTACCGTGGTGCCGATTAGCACTCGCTATCGTGTTTCCGAAGCAGAACATGTCCTAAGGACCTCGCGCGCGAAGGCAGTTTTTGTCGTAAAAGACTTCCTAAAGACGGACTACGTCGGGATGATCGAGGAGGTCCGGGCCGATCTTCCCGATCTGGAAAATGTTCTCGAAATCTCAGCCAGCGAGCTCTTCTGGCCCGTCCCCGATGGCATGACCAGCTCTCATGCTGCCGGCATTCAGAGTGATCCGCTTTGCACATTTACCACGTCCGGGACAACGAGCAGGCCAAAGCTTGCTCTGCATGACCAAGGCAGCATCGTAGCGCACGCGCACAACGTCGCCGAGCGATTTAATATCACACCTGGCGACACGATGCTGTGTGCGTTGCCGATGTACGGGGTCATCGGCTTCAGTGCAGCCATGGCTGCCCTGATGGGCGGTGCGAGTTGTTCATTCCTGCCGGTCTTTAATGCAAAAGATGCCGCAAACATCATCGAACGTGATGGCGTGACACATCTTTACGCTTCGGATGGACTTATTGACCGGGTTCTTGAGGTCGAAGACGCGGACCTATCCAGCTGGCGTGAGGGCGGCTTTGCGGAGTTTGCCGCACTTGGAGAAAGCATAACGAAGCGTGCCGAATCGCGATGGGGTGTGCGTTTGGTGTCGGTCTACGGCTCCTCGGAGTGTCTGGCATTTACGGCGATGAGATCGTCGACTGACGAGACGCGCGATCGAGTGCCGATTGGCGGCCGGCCCGTGACCGACAGCATCGAGTTCCGCGTTATCGATCTGGACACGGGCGCTCCAGCGGCCTCGGGCCAGGCCGGCGAGCTCCAGATACGTGGCTATAACGTCATGTCCGGCTACCTCAACAACCCTGAAGCAACAGCAAAAGCCTTCACAGAAGATGGTTGGTACCACACCGGGGATTGCGCCACCACACAGGAATCTGAGTTCACATTCATGGCGCGGCTCGGTGATGCTCTTCGTATGCGCGGCTATCTCGTGGACCCAGCCGACATAGAGACCTCGCTGCTCGCTCATCCCGCGGTCGATGCCGCCCAAGTTGTGGGTGTCAAACGCACTGGAGAAGGCGACGTAGCGGTCGCGTTCGTAGTGGGGCAAGCGAATGCCGTTACCGAGGAAGACCTCCTCGCGTTCTGCCGAAGCCGCATGGCCAATTACAAGGTACCGAGCCGAGCCGTCTTCATCGACAGCTTTCCGTCAGTAGACGGCCCGAACGGTACGAAGATCCTGAGAACCGAACTCCGGACACTGGCAGAAACGCTGGTTCCGATAGCAAAGGAATACGCAGATGAAACGCGGTGAAGTTAAGTCCGATCTCGCCTGGGCCACACCAACGAAAGTTGTCGTTCAGGGACTCGACCTCTGCGAGGAGATCGTGGGGAAAGTTGACTTCGGTCAGATGGCATTCCTTGAATTCTTTGGCCGCCTACCCAATGAGAATGAAGATCGCATGTTCAACGCGATGATGGTCATTCTCGTCGAACACGGCATCACACCTTCCTCCCTCGCGACCAGGCTGACCTATAGCGGCGCCCCGGAAGCAGTACAGGCGTCCGTTGCAGCTGGACTCTTGGGGCTGGGCTCAGTCTTTGTCGGGTCAATCGACGGGGCAGCCAAGATGCTGCAAGAAGCTCTGCCAAATCCCGACGAGCACACAGATCTCACCGAGACGGCGAGTAACATCGTCGCAGAGTTGCGTTCACGCCGGGAACTCATCCCTGGTCTCGGCCATCCATTCCACAAGCCCGTCGATCCCAGAACGACGGCACTCTTCCGGGTCGCGAGCGAGACTGGATTCGATGGACCATACATTCGCTTGATGGCGCTTATCGCAGAAGAAGCGAGCAGCCGGGCCGGAAAAGACATTCCCCTCAACGTGACCGGCGCGATGGCGGCCATCGCGAGCGAGTTCAGGCTGCCCTGGCGTGCTTGCCGTGGACTTGCCGTGGCCGCACGCGCCGTGGGTCTTGTAGGTCACATCTTGGAGGAGATGCGCCAGCCCATGGCGGACGAGATCTACATGCGGATCGAGGACGAGGCATCCGCCCACCTGCGGCCTGGTGCTTAACAACAAACATGACGGGGGTCGGCCCAAGGCTAAAAGCCCGCACCGACCCCCTATACCCAGTGTCGGGTACACGAAACCCAGCGCTCCCGACGCAAGATCCAGCCACTACGCCGCTCACAGGAACCTTGAAGCGCGTGCATCATTGCCCGCCGGGCACGGGCCTCAGGTCGCAAGCGGGGGTTCCGCCTCCGGTACCGACCCAGGACTACAACGGACTCGGATCAGCTGGCTGATGCATCCCTCGCAGGCTCGAAAGTTGCAAGAATTCTCCGAAGGATAGGGGCCAAAGTGTCTTTTTCGCTCGGCGGCAGTGACCGCAGCAACTCCCGGGCCGCAGAAAATTGCACGTCTATGGCCTTTTCCGCCAAGGCCAGGCCTTCGGGCGTGAGTGCGACCTGTATCGCTCGACGGTCCGTCGGATCAGACAAGCGCTCGATCAGCCCGAGTCGTTCCACCTGATTGAGGCGGTTAGTCATGGCCCCCGACGTCAGGAGACAGGCTGCGTTGAGTTCCGATGGGCGCATCCGGTAGGGCTTTCCAGACCGACGAAGAGATGCCAGGAGGTCAAAGCTCTCCCAAGTAAGCCCCAGCGGTTTCAAGCCCTTATCGAACTCACGGCGAAGGTGCTCGCTAATGCGCCAGATCCGCCCAATTGTCTCCAAGTGAGATGCGTCGAGCCCCGGCCATTCCGCCGCCCATTCGTTCACAAAATCATCCATCACATCATCGATCACGATATTTACCTTTACGTGAAGTATCTTGACGTACACCTTTTCTAGTCATATCGTAGCACCGAGTGCAGGCTCAACGTCGAGCCAAGGTTCAAGGGAGAACACAATGCAAGAATCTGAGATCCGCAGCAGGATCGACAACCGAGGCTGGGGTAGCTTCTTCAACAAGCTCTGGATGGGTTGTGGACTCGGCTGGATGTCGGATGCGATGAGTATCGCAGCGCTGGGGTTGATGTTGCCGCTCATCCTCACCGACCTCGACCTCGATCGTTCGGAAGGTGCTCTCATCGTGAGCGCCACTTTCGTCGGATTCATGGTCGGCGCCCTCGTTTCAGGGAGGCTGGCCGACATTTTGGGCCGTCGTACCCTGCTTATAGGCAACATCGTCTTGTTCAGCCTGGCCGCTCTCGCCACCGGGTTCGCCCAAGACTTTTGGATGCTGCTCATCTTCCGCTTCATCCAAGGCCTCGGGATGGGTGGAGAGTTCCCAATCATCTCGGCCTACCTTAGTGAGTTGAGCCCTCGCCGCTACCGTGACCGGCTGGTCGGCCTAACCTCTGCGTTCTACGCATATGCTTTTGCGCTGACTCCGCTGATCGGGCTGCTCCTCGTGCCGATGCTGGGTTGGAGGGGACTTTTCTGTTCCCTCGTCATTCCGGTGGTCTTCGCGATCTGGATCAGGCGTTCGCTACCCGAGACGCCCGTCTTCCTGGCCAGGAAGGGACGCTTCGCAGAGGCAGAGAACGCGTTGGTACTGATCGAGCAAGGCAGTACAAGGAAGGTAGAGGAGTTCACGCAGGAAGTTGACGGCGGACCCCACGGTGGTCAACTCCTGTCGGGTCGCACCGTAACGCTTATTATCATCTGGGTACTCATCTTCTTCAGCCAGTACGGCTTCGCTAGTTGGATCCCCACAGCGATCAACGAAGTCGGCGGTAAGGAGTCGTCAGGCTACCTGCTCACTTCGGTCCTTTTCAGTGGCATGATTGTCGGGTATCTGCTGACGTCCTTCCTCGGGGATCGTTTCACCCCTCGCGCCCTCCTTACCTTCGCTTTCGTGGAGTTCGGCGTCTCCTTGCTTCTGTTTGGATTCTCCGCTGACCTCGTTCCGATGATGATCTTCGGATGGCTGGCTTCCGCGGGTTACGGCTTCACGACGATCGCGGCGTACTCATACACGCCCCGGCAATTCAAGACCTCCGTGCGCGGCACGGGCATGGGGATCGTCACAGGCATCGGCAGGGTCGGAGCGATCTTCGGGCCTCTGATCGTCGCATGGCTCTCGCCGATCGGCAGCTTGGGAGCGTCATTCGTTGCCTTTGGTATCGCTTCCCTAGTGATCGTAGTGCTGGTGCAGTTCCTTACGGTTCGAACCGGTACGAGGACACCGGTCGCCGTACATTGATGACCGGTCGAAGAACCTATTCGATGGACGGCGGACGTGGTTGCGATGGTCTTCGACGCGACGCGGGCATCATCTCGAGTGCTTCGATGAATGACAACGTCCCAGTCCCAACGGCTCTGGAAGTAAGGGCCGACACTGTCCCGCAGGCTGAGGAACGGCTCGATGCCGCTGTACTGTCACTGCAATCGCTCGCGACACACGGGTACGGCATCCTCGTGACCCGACTGGGGCCAGGACACTTCTCCGTGGCCCTCAGCGGGGAAGTGCCATTCGGCCAGACCCGGGAGCTCTCCCGTTAGATCAAGGCCACAGCTAATTCAGCAGGATGAGGGGCGGTCCATTGACCGCCCCTCATCCTTGTGCCGAAATTCTCGTCGATGATGCCATGCCGGACCACCACCGCCGAAGAGCGCAACTGGTACGCCGCTGCGGCCGTCGAGTACGGCTGGTCGCGGAACGTCCTGCTGAACATGATGATGAACCGCTCGATGGAGCGCACGGGCATGGCCCCCTCGAACTTCACCCGCCAACGAGCATCCCGGACTCGGAACTGGCCGAGCAGATGGCACAGGACCCCTACAACTTTGAATTCCTCGGCCTCTCCGGTGAAGTCGCCGAACGCGATCTCGGAAACGCACTCACCAACCGGACCACGGAAACACTGCCGGAACTCGGCCCGGGGTTCTCTTTCGTCGGCCGCCAAGTCCACTTCGACGTCGATGGGGATGATTACTTTGTCGATTTGCTCTTTTCCACATCGAGCAGCTGCGTTACCTGGCCGTCGAGCTTAAGACTGGCCGCTTCCGTCCGGCCTGGGCCGGCCAACTCAATTTCTAAGTAGCCCTGGTGGAGGACGTCCTCCGGCGTGAGTATCACAACGAAACCGTCGGCATCCTGATCTGCGGCACCAAGAACGACCGCAGCGTCCGATACAGCCTCGGCCGCTCCACCTTACCCATGGCAGTCTCCACCTACACCTACGACACGCTCACCTACGACACGCTCCTCGTCGCCGGACAGCAATCCCTACCCACCGATGCAAACCTCGTTGCGGCCCTCGAATGGGCCGAACCCGACGACGAGTGACCTTCGCGGCACTCGAACCGGCACGCCGTCTTGTTCACGACGTCCCGCCAGAGCTGAGATGTCTCGTGTGGGCTATCCGGTGGGGAAAGGTCCGATACCCGCCGAGGAGGCTTCCTGCTTTAATGTGGGTTGTCCGGCCAGGGCGCCCATCGCGTCGGCGTCCGAGCCGGGAACCTTCATCTCAAATGTGTCAGTGACGACGGTGTAGTCGTAGTAACCCATTCGTGCAATCGGTTTCACCTTCGGAATATCGATCCTCCCGTCTGGTGTCAGGCAGTTTTCGTCCAGGTGGATGCGCTCAACCGTCGCGTAGACGACGTCGACGCTTCCGACCGTGGAGTTGCCAGGGAGTCGGTGGGTGGATAGGTATCGGCATTCGAAGTGGAACGGGCTATCAGCGACCATGGGCGTGTTAGAAAGGTCTGCCGTCTTTTTTGTGACTTGGAGGCGGTCGAACTCGCTTTCTCCCCGAGGCAGAACCATCGCGCTGATGTTCACAGCTTCGCGGAGGTCCCAGGTTGCCATGTTCCAGACGAACCAGCCCGTTTCTTCGGCGTTAATGACTGTGTCTTTGCGCCGTCCGTCGGGGTGCTGGTTCGCTGCAAACATCACCATCGGAGGGTCATGCGTCAGGTTCTGCCATTGACTGAACGGGGCGATGTTCTCCACCCCGTCGCTGCTGATGCTGGAGAGCCAGCCGATGGGTCGGGGGACCGTGAGGCTCTTGAACGGAGCATACGGTAGGGGGCTTTTTTGGAGGTTGGGATCGTATTTCATAGCGGTCTCCTGCGGACGATGGGCAGATGTGGGGGCGGATCATGATGGCAGCATCACGCTGCTCGATTACTGAGGGATCGGAGGCGTAGTGCCGTGGCGTTTTACGGGCGTGCGTGAACAGGTAATTGAGATGAGTGTTCCCGTCTGCGATGTATGGTCCGCCCTCACCCTTGGCGCAGAAACCGAGATCCTCCAGCAGGATAAGCATTCGGTGGGGGTGACGGTCGACATTGCTATTTGATTGCCATTGGGTTTACGGGCGACCCGACCGCCTGCGTGAACGGCAACGGCGGTGCGCAGAAGAAGAACTCGTACCGTTTGTCCTCGGCGCAGTCGTCAGCCAGCGTTTCGAGATCGAAGATCTCCCCGATGTACAGGCCCATGCCCACGAGGAGGACGCAATGCAGTGGCTGAAAGACATCAGGGGTCTCGTTCGGGAGCACCTCCATGCCCCAAGTGTCGGTGGCCAGCCCCGCGATGTCGTGGTTGGCGATCCAGGGCACGCTGGAAAGTCCTAAACCGGGGGCATGCCCCCCTGCATAATCGCCCCAATTGCCGCGGCGCGCCCGAAGCTGGCCGGTGCGCACCAGCACGAAGTCACCCTTGCCGACTTCGACGCCCTGGCTTTCCGCGCAGCTCTCCAGGTCCTCGGCGGTGATGGGGTAGCCGGCCTCGAGTGCCTCAACGCCCTTGGCACGCGGGAGATCCAGCAGCACGCCACGCCCAGCGATACGGTCGGCAGCCTGCGCGATGTCGTTGCGGGTGGCTCCCTTGCTGGTGACCCTGGTGGGGTCATAGCCGTTGTACATCTTGCCGTCGAAGATGATGTGCGACAGCGCATCCCATTGGGTCCCCGACTGCAGCGGCATGATGATCATGTCGTCGGTGCCCCGGCAGTGCCGGTCGTTACCATCGTAGAAGTCGTCGATTATCGTGCCGGTGGCGATGTCGTTACCGTCGCGGAACATCAAGTGGATCGGGTTGAACCGGCCAAAGCCCCCGCGCTGCGGGCCGTCGGAGTCGAACGGAAGCGCGAGCGAGAGGCGCTTGCCTGTCCGGATCGTTGCCGCAGCCTGGACAACATTCTCCGGCGTGACATGGTTAAGGGTGCCTACCTGGTCCTCGTCCCCCCACCTGCCCCAGTTGGTGTGCTTGGCTATCAGGGCGCGTACCGTTTCAACGTTCGGTGCGGCCTCGATGGGGGTGCAAATATGGTTCGTGGTATTGACGGTCATGATTCCTCCGGGCGTCGGGATGTTGCGCTGGTTGCGGGTGCGGACAGGCGGGTCGC
>Ga0105244_10002609_pt1 | contig 13507 bp, 15 predicted proteins | sample KBSM44metaG_FD_80423 | JGI IMG/M metagenome (GOLD analysis project Ga0105244, IMG submission 80423) | Miscanthus rhizosphere microbial communities from Kellogg Biological Station, Michigan, USA - KBS M4-4 metaG | ecosystem: Host-associated > Plants > Roots > Rhizosphere > Soil | place...
CAAGCAGTGCCGCCACTGCGAGGCACTATTCATTTCAGGAGCGAGACCATGAGCGCATCTCTACGTAGCGTCGACGGCCAGGACGAAGCAGCCATTTTGCGTGAGATCCAGAGCGCGTTGCGCGACCTGCGGTTTGGCGCGGTGGAAATCACGGTGCACAACGCCCAAGTGGTACAGATCGAACGCAAAGAAAAATTCCGCCTGCAGAACCCGGGTAACAAACCGGCGTAAGCAGCCACGGCGATTCGCATGCTAGACCCGCAACTATAAGAAAAAGCCAACACCCAGAATTTTCAGGAGCTTCTATGTCGTCGATTCGCCGTTACGCCCTGGCCGCCCTGGCCAGCGCCGTGTTTGCAGGTTCCGCCGTTGCCAAGGACTACGAGTTGCTCAACGTCTCGTACGACCCTACCCGTGAGCTGTACCAGGACTACAACGCTGAGTTCACCAACTTCTGGAAGCAGTCCCACCCCGGTGACAACGTCAAGATCCAGCAATCCCACGGTGGCTCGGGCAAACAAGGCCGTGCCGTGATCGACGGCCTGCGCGCCGACGTCGTGACCCTGGCCCTGGCCGGTGACATCGACGAAATCGCCAAGCTGGGCAAGACCCTGCCGGAAAACTGGCAGACTCGCTTGCCGGACGCCAGCACCCCGTACACCTCGACCATCGTGTTCCTGGTACGCAAGGGCAATCCTAAAGGCATCAAGGATTGGGGCGACCTGATCAAGAAAGACGTCTCGGTGATCACCCCGAACCCGAAAACCTCCGGCGGTGCGCGCTGGAACTTCCTCGCCGCCTGGGCCTACGGCCTGAAAGCCGGTGGCAGCGAAGCGAAGGCCCAAGAGTACGTGAAAGAGCTGTTCAAGCACGTGCCTGTGCTGGACACCGGCGCTCGTGGTTCGACCATCACCTTCGTCAACAACGGTCAGGGCGACGTGTTGCTGGCTTGGGAAAACGAAGCCTTCCTGGCCCTGAAAGAAGACGGCGGCGCCGACAAGTTCGACATCGTCGTGCCTTCCCTGTCGATCCTCGCGGAGCCACCGGTTGCCGTGGTCGACAAGAACGCCGAGAAAAAGGGCAACACCGAGATCGCCACTGAATACCTGAAGCACCTGTACAGCCCGGCTGGCCAGGAGATCGCGGCGAAGAACTTCTACCGCCCACGCGATGCGAAAGTAGCCGCCAAATACGCCCAGCAGTTCCCGAAACTGGACCTGGTGACTATCGACAAAGACTTCGGCGGCTGGAAGACTGCCCAACCGAAATTCTTTAACGACGGCGGCGTGTTCGACCAGATCTACACCGCACAGTAAACGCATGCCCCTGTAGGCGCTGGCTTGTTGTGGCGAGGGAGCAAGCTCCCTCGCCACACAAAGCCGGCTCCTGCAGTTAGAGCCCGCATTCATTTGCGGGTTTTGTATGTTTGTCCCCTTACTCAAGGACTCTTATGTCGCGTCGTATCTCCCCCGTCATACCCGGCTTCGGGCTGACGCTGGGCTACACCGTGGTGTACCTCAGCCTGATCGTACTCATCCCGCTTGCGGCGATGTTTGTACACGCCGCTCAACTCACCTGGGATCAGTTCTGGAACATCATCTCCGCACCGCGTGTGCTGGCGGCGTTGAAACTGAGCTTCAGCACCGCGCTATACGCCGCGCTGATCAACGGTGTGATCGGCACGCTGCTGGCCTGGGTGCTGGTGCGCTACACCTTCCCCGGCCGCAAGATCATCGACGCGATGATCGACCTGCCGTTCGCACTGCCCACTGCCGTGGCGGGTATCGCGCTGACCGCGTTGTACACACCCAATGGTTTCGTCGGCCAGTTCGCGGCTGATCTGGGCTTCAAAATCGCCTACACCCCGCTGGGCATCACCCTGGCGCTGACCTTCGTCACACTGCCGTTCGTGGTGCGTACCGTGCAACCAGTGCTGGCCGACATTCCTCGGGAAGTCGAAGAAGCCGCGGCCTGCCTGGGCGCCAAGCCGTTGCAGGTGTTCCGCTATATCCTCGTGCCCGCGCTGCTGCCTGCTTGGCTCACCGGCTTTGCCCTGGCGTTTGCCCGTGGCGTTGGCGAGTACGGCTCGGTGATCTTCATCGCCGGCAACATGCCGATGAAGACCGAGATCCTGCCGTTGCTGATCATGGTCAAGCTCGACCAATACGACTACCGCGGCGCTACCTCCATCGGTGTGCTGATGCTGGTGGTTTCCTTTGTCCTGCTGCTGCTGATCAACTTGTTGCAGCGGCGCATCGAACGTCCATAAGGAGGCGCGGAACATGTCCCAATCGTCTATTTCCGCTGCGTCCTCGGCCAACGCTGCCCGTCGTGGCAGCGCGGCGTCCCGACGCATTCTGATCAGCCTTGGCTGGCTGGTGTTCGCGTTGTTCTTGCTGTTGCCATTGCTGATCGTGGTGACTCAAGGCTTGAAGAACGGCCTCGGCGCATTCTTCACCGCGATCCTGGAACCCGACGCGCTGTCGGCACTGAAACTCACGGTGATTGCCGTGGTGATCTCAGTACCGCTCAACGTGGTATTCGGTGTCAGCGCCGCCTGGTGCGTGAGCAAGTACTCGTTCCGTGGCAAAAGTATCCTGGTCACGCTGATCGACCTGCCGTTCTCGGTGTCGCCGGTGATCGCGGGCCTGGTCTACGTGCTGATGTTCGGCGCCCAAGGCTTTTTCGGCCCGTGGCTGGCCGACCACGACGTCCAGATCGTGTTCGCCTTGCCCGGCATCGTGTTGGCGACCATCTTCGTCACCGTGCCATTCGTGGCCCGTGAACTGATCCCGCTGATGCAGGAGCAGGGCACCCAGGAAGAAGAAGCGGCACGCCTGCTGGGCGCCAACGGCTGGCAGATGTTCTGGCATGTGACCGTGCCGAACATCAAGTGGGGCCTGATCTACGGCGTGGTGCTGTGTACCGCACGGGCCATGGGTGAGTTCGGCGCGGTGTCGGTGGTGTCCGGCCACATCCGTGGCGTCACCAACACCCTACCGCTGCACGTCGAGATTCTTTACAACGAATACAACCACGTCGCCGCGTTTGCGGTGGCCAGCCTGCTGCTGATCCTGGCGCTCTTCATCCTGCTGCTCAAGCAGTGGAGCGAGAACCGTATCAACCGCCTGCGCAAAAGCGCCGGTGAGGAATAAGTCATGTCGATCGAAGTCCGTAATGTCAGCAAGAATTTCAACGCCTTCAAGGCCCTGAACAGCATCAATCTGGACATCCAGAGTGGCGAGCTGGTGGCGTTGCTGGGCCCGTCCGGCTGCGGCAAGACCACCTTGCTGCGCATCATCGCCGGCCTGGAAACCCCGGATGACGGCAACATCGTGTTCCACGGTGAAGACGTGTCCGGCCACGACGTGCGTGATCGCAACGTCGGGTTTGTGTTCCAGCACTATGCGTTGTTCCGCCACATGACCGTGTTCGACAACGTCGCCTTCGGCCTGCGCATGAAGCCCAAGAACCAGCGCCCGAGCGAAAGCCAGATCGCCAGCAAGGTGCACGAACTGCTGAACATGGTGCAGCTCGACTGGTTGTCGGATCGCTACCCGGAACAACTCTCCGGTGGCCAGCGCCAACGTATCGCCCTGGCCCGCGCCCTGGCGGTCGAACCGAAAGTGCTGCTGCTGGACGAACCCTTCGGCGCCCTTGACGCCAAGGTGCGTAAGGAGCTGCGCCGCTGGCTGGCGCGCCTGCACGAAGACATCAACCTGACCTCAGTGTTCGTGACCCACGACCAGGAGGAGGCCATGGAAGTCGCCGACCGCATCGTGGTGATGAACAAGGGCGTGATCGAGCAGATCGGCTCACCAGGCGAAGTCTACGAAAACCCGGCCAGCGATTTCGTCTACCACTTCCTCGGCGACTCCAACCGCCTGCACCTGGGTGAAGACCAGCACGTGCTGTTCCGCCCGCATGAAGTGTCGCTGTCGCGCCACGAGCTGGAAGACCACCACGCGGCCGAAGTGCGCGACATCCGCCCGCTGGGCGCGACCACCCGTGTGACCTTGAAAGTGGAAGGCCAGAGCGAACTGATCGAAGCCGAAGTGGTGAAAGACCACGACAGCCTCACCGGTTTGGCCCGTGGCGAGACCCTGTTCTTCAAGCCCAAGGTCTGGCAAAAAGCTTAATCCCACCCATCCCCACCCTCTGTGGGAACCGGGCTTATGTGGGAGCGGGTTTGCTCGCGAAGGCGGCGTGTCAGTCAAAGATGTTGTGACTGAATCACCGCCTTCGCGAGCAAGCCCGCTCCCACATTTAGACTTTGCTCGGCTTTAGATCACGGCGCTCCACCGGCCCCGACCGCTCTTCGATCTGCTGCTTGAGGTCACCCCGCAACCCCACCAGAAACGCCAGCTCCGCCACCACAAACAGCGGCCCGACGATCAGTCCCGATACATCGTCCACGAACGCCGGCTTGCGCCCTTCGTAGTAGTGCCCGACAAACTGGATTACCCAGCCCACCACAAACATCCCGATGCCGCTGCTCAGCCACACCAGGGTGCTTTGCGCGGCCAGCACGTGCCCGGCCCACACCGACAAGCCCATCAGCAGCGTCATCAGCACGCCCAGCGCCAACTCCAGGCGCAGGTAAAACCACGCGGAAAACAGCGCGAGCAGAACGGCGGGTGAGAGCCAGAGCCCGCCCACTGCCCATTCGGGGCGCGACAGCAGCACCGCCACGGCCACGACAATCAGCGGGATGCCGATAAAGTGGCTGGCGATATTGCGCGGGTCGCGGTGGTAGGCAGCGTATTGACTGAGATGGTCGACGAGGCTTTTCATTGTTGTTCCTCCTGTAGGATGTTTGATCATGCCCTGTCAGCCTTTGCCTGACTGTCAGCTGGGCGACAATCTTCGGAGTGCTCATGGACACAGAGAAATGGCGTTCGCGACTGGCCATCGGTCACTGGTTCAGCCACCTGCCCGAGTCCTTTCAGCATAGCCTGCTGGCCCAGGCCCGGTTACGGCAGCTGGCGGCGGGGCAAACCCTGTTCAAGCGCGGCGACCCACCGTGCGGCTTGTATGCGGTGCTCGACGGAACCTTGCGCATCAGTGCAGTGAATGAGCAGGGCAAGGAAGCGATATTGAGCCTGGTGGAGCCGCCTTACTGGTTCGGTGAGATTTGCCTGTTCGACGGTTTGCCACGCACCCACGACGCCTGCGCCGTCGGGCCGTGCACCTTGTTGCAGGTGCCGCAGCAGGCGTTGTTGAATATCCTCGACGAAGCCCCGCACTACTGGCGCAACCTGGCGCTGTTGATGAGCCAGAAACTGCGCCTGAGTTTTATCGGCCTGGAACAGCTCAGCCTGATGCCGGCCCCGGTGCGCCTGGCCCATCGGTTATTGATGATCGTCGAAGGGTACGGCGACATCGAACACTCCAGGCGCGTGCTGCAACTGCCCCAGGAAGACCTGGCGGCGATGTTGAGCCTGTCGCGCCAGACCACCAATGCGTTGCTCAAGGGCCTGCAGGCCCAGGGCGTGGTGCGTTTGGGCTATGGCGAAATTGAAGTGCTGGATGTGCAGCGGCTGCGGGAGGTTGCGCATACCTGAGGGGGCCCCATCGCGGGCAAGCCCGCTCCCACAGTTGGAATGCATACCCCTGTAGGCGCCGGCTTGCCGGCGATAGGGCCCTCACCATCGCCACAAAACGGTCTACCGCAACCCATCCCGAAACTGCCCCGGCGTCAGCCCCGTCCAGCGCTTGAATGCGCGGTTGAAACTGCTGGTGTCGGCAAACCCCAACAAATGACTGATCTCCGCCAATGAGCACTGCGGGTCGCGCAAATGCAGCAACGCGAGGTTCTCCCGGCACTCATTGAGCAACGCATCAAAGCGGCAGCCTTCGTCCGCCAGGTGCCGTTGCAGGCTGCGCAAGCTCAGGTGCAGCGCTTGGGCGACGCGTTCGGCACTCGGCTCGCCATCGGGTAGTTGCGCCTCGATCACCCGGCGCACCTTGCGCTCCCAGGTCAGGGGCTGCAGTTGGGCGAGGGTGCGTTTGAGCACGGTCTCGTTGTGCTCGGCCAGCTCCGGGTTGGCATCGTCCAGGTGGCTGTCGAAGTCGTGGGCGGCGAATTCCAGGCGATCTTCCTCGGCAGCAAAAAATACCGGGGCGCGAAATACCGTGTGCCACGGCTGGGGATCGGCCGGTTCAGGCCGGCGCAGGTACACCGCCAGCGGTGCGTACTCACGGCCCAGCCGGTTGCGGCAGGTGCGCACGTAAATCGCCGCAAACGCATCGATGGCCTCGAACGCCGGGGCCGGGCTACCCTCAGGCTGCAGCAGGCGGAAGCGGTAACGCTCGCCGTCTCGGCTAAGCTCCAGGGCCAGGGCATCGCTGACCACTTGGTGATAGCGCACGATGCGCTCGAACACCTCGCGCAGGCTGCCGCTGGCCACCAGCGCATAGCCCAGCGCATGAAAGGTGGTGGGGCTGACAAACCGCGACACGCGCAAGCCGATCGCCGGGTCCCCGCTGGCCTGCACGGCCAGTTCCCACAAGCGTGTGGTGGCCGACAGCGGGTAGCGCGCATTCGGGTCGTCCATGTGCTGCGGGTCGAGCCCGGCCTGGGCGCACAGCGCGGCGCTGTCGAGGCCCAAGGCATCGAGCTGCTTGCGCAGGGCGCGGGTCCAGCTGGCGAGTGAAGTGGGTTCGGTCATGGCGATTGGCGCTTGCGGTCAACAGGTTGGCGTCCGGGGCTAGCGTCCTGCGAGATCGCTTGGGGCAGGATGGGCGCATCAATAAGCAAGAGGATGGAAGCATGGACGGTACTTCTGCAAGTCCCCAGCAGATGAACGCGCAACAGCGTTCGGCGCATATCCGTGACGTGGTGCTGGCCGAAGGTGTGCGCTTGCGCCAACAACACCCCTGGCTGCTGCATCAGGACGCGCTGGGCGCGGGCATCCTGGCGTTTGCGTTGGTGGGCATGGTGGGCTCGGCGGCGCTCTACATCACCGGCCACATGGCCTGGTGGTCGTGCCTGCTGCTCAATGCGTTCCTCGCCTCGCTGACCCACGAGCTGGAGCACGACCTGATCCACAGCATGTACTTTCGCAAGCAGCGCCTGCCCCACAACCTGATGATGGGCCTGGTCTGGCTGGCGCGACCGAGCACGATCAACCCGTGGGTGCGCCGGCATCTGCACCTCAACCACCACAAGGTTTCCGGCACCGAGACCGACATGGAAGAGCGCGCCATCACCAACGGCGAACCCTGGGGCGTGGCGCGGTTGCTGATGGTGGGCGATAACGTGATGTCAGCGTTTATCCGCATCCTGCGGGCCAAGACCTGGAAGCACAAACTCAGCATCCTCAAGCGCTCGCTGCTGGTGTACGCACCGCTGGCGCTGCTGCATTGGGGCGCGTGGTACGTGTTCCTCGGTTTTCACACGGCGAACGGGATCGCCAGCCTGTTGGGCGCGCCCATCGAATGGTCAGCCACCACCCTGCAAGTGATGCAGGTGATCGACATCGCCGCCGTCGTGATCATCGGCCCCAACGTGCTGCGCACCTTCTGCCTGCACTTTGTCAGCTCCAACATGCACTACTACGGCGATGTGGAACTGGGCAACGTGATCCAGCAGACCCAGGTGCTCAACCCCTGGTGGATGTGGCCGTTGCAGGCGTTCTGCTTCAACTTCGGCAGCACCCATGGCATCCATCATTTTGTGGTGAAGGAGCCGTTCTACATCCGCCAGATGACCGCCAAGGTGGCGCATAAAGTGATGGCCGAGATGGGCGTGCGCTTCAATGATTTCGGGACGTTTGCCCGGGCCAATCGGCTTGGCTTTCCACCGCCAGCAGGGTTTCGATCAGCGCCTTCGCCGCAGGCGACAAGCGCACCCCAGCGCGGCTGATCACGCCGCAACGGTTATTCAGGCTGTCGAGGTTGTGAGGCAGGTTGCGCCAGTGCAGGACCTTCAATGCGCCGCTGGCCAATTCATCGACAAACGCCTCTTCGGCGCCCAGGCCAATGGCGTCGGACTGACGCACGATGGTGGCCAGCGCCGCGAACTGTTCAAGCTCAATGGCGGGTGCAAAATCGATGCGCCCGCTGAGGTTGGCGAGCAACTTGCGAATGCCCGGTGCAATCAACGGCGTGGCCAGCGGGAAACCGAACAGGTCGTTGGTGGAAAGGCTGTCCTTCGCCAGCAGCGGGTGACCGGCGCGGCAGAAAAATACGCTGCGCCGGGGCGTGAGGGCCTGGATCTGGAAGTTGGGGTCAGCCTCGAAGTGGCGCACATCGGCGATAAAGAATTCGATCTCCTCGCGGCTCAGGCTGCGCCCGAGTTTTTCCCAGTTATCCACCTGCAACGCGGTGCGCACCTTGGGGTAGGTGGTGATAAACCGCGCCATGGCCTGGGGCACCAGGTTGACGGCTGCGACGGCATCGCTGCCCAGGCGCACTTCACCGGCGTCGAGCTTGGTCATGCGCGTGACTTCATGGCTCAGCAGCGCGGCGCCCTGGACCAGGCTCAAGGCATGTTGCAGCACCACCTGGCCCTCGGGCGTAGGGCGCAGGTCCTTGTGGGCGCGGTCCACCAACACGCAGCCGAACTCCTGTTCCAGACCCTGGATGCTGCGGCTGAACGCTGGCTGCGTGATGCCCATGGCGTCGGCGGCGCGCACAAAACTGCGGTGCTCGTTGAGCGCGATGAAGTAGCGCAGCTGACGAAGATCCATGGGGCGCCCGGCGTCCAAGAGGGGAACCGGGATTTTAAGGGGCTTGCTTATTCCGTCAATGAAGCATGTTTGTTTTATCTAGATCTTAAATGCATATCTATAGAGCAGGCACCGTGCGGTAGGTAGCCGGGCTGAACACCCGCGTCACCACCAGCATCGCCACCACGGTCACCGTGAGTACTACCCAGGCGCTGACAAAGGTGCCGGTCAGTTCACGCAGCCAGCCGGTCAACCAGGGCGAAATTGCATTGATCAAGAAGCCCACGCCCTGCACGAAGGCTGCCAGTTGCCCGGCTTGGCGCGGGTCGCGGTGGTGATCGAGGGTCAGCAACAGGCTCAAGGCGAAACAGGCGCCCAGGCCAAAGCCGATCAGCGCGACCCACAGGTGGGGAAACTGCTGCGGCGCCATCAGCAACCCGAGGTAACCCACGGTCTGCGCCAACAGGCTGATGCCGAGCAAGGGCCGACGGTCGATCCCGCGTTGGGCCAGTACCGGCATCAGCAACGCCGCGATCACCTGGAAGATGGTCATGAACGCCAGCAGCGAACCACTCGGCAACACGCCCCAGCCCAGTTGCTGGTAGTACGCCGGCAGCCACGCCACCATGCTCATGTAGCCGCAGTTCACCAGGCCGAAATACAGCGCCAGCAACCAGGCACGGCGGTTGCGCAGGCCTTTGAAGGCGGGAATCACCAGGGCGCTTCTGGGCGCTCCCAGCGGCACAAATGCCCACAGCAACAACGCGGCCAACGCCGGCAACAGCCAGATCCCGAGCCCCGCCTGCCACTGCTGGAAGTGCGTGGCCACCACCGGGCTGAGCAACGCGGCCAGCCCGCCACCGGCCATCAGCGAGGCCGAATACACGCCCATCGCCACCGGCACGCGGTGATGGAATTCGCGCTTGATCATTGCCGGCACCAACGCTTGGATCAGCGCCACCCCGGCGCCGCCGAGCAAGGCTGTGACCAGCAGCGCCGAGGCCTGGCCCATCAGCCAGCGCGCCAGGCACGCCAACAGAATCATCATCAAGCCCAAGGCGATGCCGCGCCGCTCGCCCAGCCGTGCCTCCACCCGCACGCCGACCAGGGCCACCAGGCCCATGCACACCACGGGCAAGCTGGTGAGCAGGGCACTGCTCTGGAAGCTCAGGCCGGTGGCCTGGCGGATCTCGCCCAACAGCGGGCTGATGGAACTGAGGATCGGCCGCAGGTTCAGGCCCAGTACCACCAGCAGCCCCCAGCCGGCGAGGGATTTATTGAGGGTCATGCAGGGTTTTCCATTGCTGGTACAGGGTAGTCATGGCCGCGTCGGGCAGGTGCTGGATCGGCAGGCGCTGCTCGTCCAGGGGTAAGCCGACCTGTTGCCCAATCGCCGCCGTCGACAAGCCGAAGGGCTCGGCCATTGCGTTGCTGGCCGCAAACACCACCCGTTCCACGCCGCACAGGTACATGGCGCTCAGGCACATCGGGCAGGGCTGGCCGCTGGCGTAGATCACGCAGCCTTCCAGGCGCGCACCGAGTTGGCGGCTGGCCGCGCGGATCGCCAGCAGCTCGGCGTGGGCGGTGGGGTCCTGGGTCAGATGGATCTCGTTCACCGCTTCCGCCAGTACCTCGCCGTTGTGCGTCAGGACCGCGCCAAACGGCCGGCCGCCTTGACTCACATTGGCCCGGGCCAGGGCGATGGCGCGTTGCAGGTGCGGGTGGTCATCGCTCATGGCGCTACCTCGGGGAGGAATGGAGGGTGAAGTATGGGCAGCGGCCTTGGTATTCTGAAATTAAATATAACCATGCCAACCAGTGGTAAAGAGAATGGTGAGGCCCATGTTCGACCCCGTGTTGCTGCGTAGCTTTGTCGCCGTGGTGGACTGCGGCAATTTCACCCGCGCTGCCGAGCGCCTGCATGTGACCCAGTCCACCGTCAGCCAGCAGATCCGCCGCCTGGAGGACGCCGTGGCGTGCCAACTGCTCGACCGCGACCAGCGCCGAGTAGTCGCCACTGCGGAAGGTGAACGCTTGCTGGCTTACGCGCGGCGCATCCTCGCGCTGCATGAAGAGGCCGCCGACGTCTTGATCAACCAGCAAAGCGACGGCGTGTTGCGCCTGGGCGTGCCGGAAGACTTTGCGGCCGAACGCCTGATGCCATTGCTGTCGGCGTTTGTGGTGGCCTACCCCCGGGTGCGTCTGGAGGTCACCAGCGGCCTCGGCCCGGAACTGCAGCGTCAATACCGGAGCGGTGAGTTTGATGTGCTGCTGGTCAAGCAGATGGGCGACAGCGATGACTGCCTGGCTTCCTGGCCGGAGCCTTTGTGCTGGGTCGACAGCCGGAGCACGCCATCCCTGGGGCGCGACCCGCTGCCCTTGGTGGCGTTTCCGGTGGGTGGCCTGTACCGCAACGAAATGCTGCAGCACCTGGAAGTTGGCGGCTGGCGTTGGCGCATCGGCTATTCCAGCGCCAGCCTGGCCAGCGTGTGTTCAGCCGTGGCGGCGGGGTTGGGCATCAGCCTGTTGCCCAAACGCGTCGTGCAGGCAGGGCACGTGGTGCTGGGACCAGACAGTGGCCTGCCCGCCGTGCAGGGCGTGCGGCTGGCCCTGTATGCCCGTAGTGGTTTAGGCCCGGCAAGGCAGACCTTGCAGCGCCAATTGCTCGATTTGTGCGCAAACAGCCCTGCCTGAGCCATGCCTTTGCCGAATATTTTTTATGCCTCAAAAGCATCGAAAAACGCGGCCTACGCGCCAGGCCGCGCAGGACGTGGCTTTGGCGTTTCGGGATGTATCATTTATTCACTTTAGATCTATGTATAACTTTAAAGATTACTTTAAGAGATAAGCGTCTGGCCCCGATGATTCAGCCCTCGACGGCCTCCCAGGCAGGCCTGTCGGTTTTTTTGTTTCAAAACCGTAGGGAGTGAATCAATGGGCAATGTCCAGACCGCCGCCAGTGCACCCGAGGCGCTGTGGCGCCAGGCACCAGGTGGTGAGTTGGTTGACCTTGGCCGGCCGCACCGTGCGCCGTTGGGGCAGCAGCGTTTGCAGCAAGCCCCGAAACGCTTTTCGAGCCGCCGCGAAGGCCTTTTGCTGGGCTTGCTGGTGCTGGCCCTGCACGGCGCGGTGATCTATTGGGTGAGCCAGAAGCCGACCCCGGTGTTGCCGATTGTGCCGCCGGAAATTCCGCCGATGACCATCGAGTTTTCCCAGCCGGCGCCGCCTGTGGTCGAGCCGCCTCCACCGGTTCCGCCACCCCCGCCGCCGCCTGTGGTCGAGCCACCGCCACCGGTGGTGGATGAATTGGCCGCCAAGCCGGCGCCACCCAAACCGATTCCAAAACCCAAGCCCAAGCCAGTGCCAAAACCTGAGCCCAAGCCCGCGCCTAAACCGGTCGAGCAGCCACCTGCGCCACCGACGCCCGCGCCACCGGCTCCCCCTGCGCCGGCCGCACCGCCGTCGCCGGCACCCGTGACACCGGCTTCGGCCAACGCCGCGTACTTGAAGAACCCGGCGCCCGAATACCCCTCGTTGGCCCAGCGCCGGGGCTGGGAAGGCACGGTGTTGCTCAGGGTGCATGTGTTGGCCAGCGGCAAACCGGGCGAGATCCAGGTCCAGAAGAGCAGCGGTCGCCAGCAACTCGACGACGCCGCGCTGGCCGCCGTGAAGCGCTGGAGTTTCGTGCCGGCCAAGCAGGGCGACGTGGCACAGGACGGCTGGGTCAGCGTACCGATCGATTTCAAGATTCACTAACTATTCGGCTGCGGTGTGTTGGACACGCCGCGACCTGCACAGAGGGAAAACATCATGGCATTAGCATCTCCACTTGAATCCATCGAAAGCGCGGTGATCTGGCTGCTGGTGGTCTTTTCGGTTGCCACCTGGGGCTTGGCCCTGCTCAAGGGCGTGCAGTTCGGCCGCCTCAAGGCGCAGGATCGCAAGTTCCATAAACAGTTCTGGGCGGCGTCGAGTCTCGACTCTGCCGCCGAACTGGCCGAAACCCAGCCCGGTGCGGCCGCTCGAGTCGCCCAGGCCGGTTATGCCGCGATCCAGGTGGGCGATGCGCCACACGCCGCCGATTTGAGCCAGGCCATCAACCACCAGGACCGCCTCGAACGCGCCCTGCGCCAGCAGATCGTGCGTGAACGCCGCTCTCTGGAAACCGGCCTGGCCGTGGTCGCCAGTATCGGCAGCACCTCGCCGTTCATCGGTCTGTTCGGCACCGTGTGGGGCATCATGGAAGCGTTGAAAGGGATCAGCGCCGCCGGTTCCGCCAGCCTCGAAACCGTGGCTGGCCCGATTGGTGCCGCACTGGTTGCAACGGGTGTGGGTATCGCCGTCGCCGTACCTGCGGTGCTGGTCTACAACTACTTCCTGCGTCGCCTCAAGCTGACCGCCGCCGACCTGGACGACTTTGCCCACGACTTCTACAGCCTGGCGCAGAAGAATTCCTTCCGCGTGCTGCTGCACCCAACCCTGAACAAAGCGGCTGCCGGCAACCCGCAAAAAGTGAAGGAGGCGTCCTGAGATGGCTTTCTCCACGCAAGACAGCGATGAGGTGCTGAGCGAGATCAACGTGACGCCCCTGGTGGACGTGATGCTGGTGCTGCTGGTGGTGTTTATCGTCACCGCGCCGCTCTTGACCAACGCGATTCCGATCAACCTGCCCAAGACCCAGGCCGTGGCCCCGGTGGAGCAGAAAGACCCGCTGGTGGTGAGCATCGACGGCGCCGGCAAACTGTTTATCAACAAGGACGAAATCCAGCCGGACCTGCTGGAATTCAACCTGCAGGCGGCCAAGGCCAAGGACCCCGATGTGCGGGTGCAACTGC
>Ga0105244_10002612_pt1 | contig 13497 bp, 10 predicted proteins | sample KBSM44metaG_FD_80423 | JGI IMG/M metagenome (GOLD analysis project Ga0105244, IMG submission 80423) | Miscanthus rhizosphere microbial communities from Kellogg Biological Station, Michigan, USA - KBS M4-4 metaG | ecosystem: Host-associated > Plants > Roots > Rhizosphere > Soil | place...
AACGCCAACAGCGCCATCGTGGTCAGCATCTCGCCGGAAGTCGATTATCCGGGCCACCCGCTGGCCGGTGTTGCCTTCCAGCGCGACCTCGAGGAGAAAGCCTTCAAGCTGGGCGGCAGCACCTACAATGCGCCGGGCCAGTTGATGGGCGACTTCGTGGCCGGCAAAGCCTCGACCGATTTCGGCGCGGTGGTGCCATCGTACAAGCCGGGCATTACCCTGACGGACCTGGCGCAAATCCTGCCGGAGTTTGCGGTGACCGCGCTGCGCGAAGCCTTCCCGGCTTTCGACAAGCAGATCAAGGGCTACTTCAAGCATGACGCTGTACTGACCGGGCTGGAGACGCGCACCTCGTCGCCGATCCGCATCAAGCGCCGCGACGACACGCTGCAAAGCCTGAACACCAAGGGCTTGTTCCCGGCCGGCGAAGGCGCCGGCTACGCGGGCGGCATCCTGTCGGCCGGCGTGGACGGCATCAAGGTAGCGGAAGCGGTCGCCTTGTCACTGGCCGCGCAATTGGCTTAACCCTTGGCATCCCGCACCGGCAGCCGCAGCTTGAGGCGGCAGCCGGTGCCGGGGCCGTTGCTGGCCACTGCGACCTGGCCGCCCATCTGGTGCACGATCGTGTAGACGATGTGCATGCCCAATCCCGAACCACCCTGCCCGCGCTTAGTCGTGAAGAACGGCTCGAATAACCGTTCGCGCGCTTCCGGCGTCAGGCCGACACCGTCGTCGGCAAACTCCACCAGCAGCCAGTCGGCCCCGCATTCGAACGCCATCTGCGCGCTCATGGTCACCTTGCCGGGGCCGCCGTTCGGATAGGCGTGCTTGGCCGCGTTCATCAGCAGGTTGGACAACACCTGCGACCAGCGCCCGGCGTCGAGCCGCGTGCGCAAGTCATCGGCAATGTCGACCTCCACCGTAATGCCGACCTTGCGCAGCTCCGGCCCGTGCGCCGACACCACGCCCAGCGCATGCTCGCGCAAGGCCACGTCCGACACGTGCTCGCTGCCCTGGTCCACCGCCAGCTGCTTGAAGTTGCCGATCAGGTCGGCGGCGCGCGCCAGGTTGCGCTCGATCAGCTGGGCGCCTTCACTCAGCCGCTTCGCCAGCACCTGCAGCTCGGAACGGCTGACGCGTTCGCCGCTCACGCATTTCAGCAAATCATCGGCATAGCTGGTCATCGTCGAGGCGGCGGTCACCGCCACCCCGATCGGGGTGTTGACCTCGTGCGCCACGCCAGCCACCAGCGCGCCCAGCGCCACCATTTTTTCCTGCTCGACCAGGGTCGCCTGCGCCGCCAGCAAGGCTTCGGTGCGGCGCTGGACCTTGGCTTCCAGCTGCTGTTCGCGATCTTGGTGCTGCAGCTCGGCCGAGCCGCGCGCGGCAAAGATCGACAGCAGCGACAGCGCCAGCAGGCGCTTGTCTTCGGAGATCGGTTTGGTGTCGATGGCCGACAGAATGCCCAGCGTCTGCCCCTGGGTGTCAACCATCGGCATGCCGATGTAGCTTTCGGCGCCCATCTCGACCAGCAGTGTGTCTTGCGGGTAGTCGGCCTGGATGCCGCTGGCGTGGAAGCACATGCATTGTTCGGTCACGTCCTGGCAGGGGGTGTGGCGCAGGCTGTAGTCCATATTGGGCAGGTAATCCTTGCCGCCCCACACCGCCAGCGTGCGGATGCCTTCGTCGCCATCGTCGAGCCGGATCACGCGGCCGGCAATCACGTAGGTGACGTCCAGCGCGCGCGCCAGGTCGCGCACCAGGATGCGCAGGAAATCGTCGCCGCGCGCCCGCGCCGTCGAATCCGTAATCGAGCGCAGCGCGACCTCGGCCAGCGTGCGCCCGTCGGCTGCATCGAACAGCGGCACTGCCTGTATTTCGTCGCTCATGGCCCGGCTCCCGGTCACTCAGTCATACACATTGTATCGTTATTTATCAGCGTAAACATGGTTGAATGTTTGATCAACGCCTAGCATATTTCCGCTATAAACAGCCAAAAGTTTTGTATTTTTGTGTAAAAAACGCGAAATTTCTGGCAAAAACCGCAGAAAGTGTTGTTTATTTCAAAGTTGTTACAGACACATAATTGACCTTGGGCGGCACGAAGTGGTCTGATGACCCCGCAATGGATAATTTCACTTATAGAATATTCATAGTGTAAGTTTCGATAATAAAGTACCAAGAAACACCCCCAAGGAGTTGATCAATGATGATGGAAACTGTTTTGTCGCGTTCGCTGCGCGTGATGTTTGCAGGCAGCGCCGCACTGATGCTGGCACAACCAGCATTCGCCCAAGACGCGCCTATCCAGCGCGTTGAAATTACCGGCTCGGCAATTAAGCGTATCGACGCTGAAACCGCCGTGCCAGTGACCGTAGTGAAAATGGCCGACCTGAAAAAGGAAGGCATCACCACGGTTGAACAAGTCTTGGCCAACCTGAGCGTCTCGCAGTCGCAGCAGGGTACCAGCCAGGTGGTCGGTTCCGGCACCGGTGGCGCCTCGTTCGCCAATCTGCGCGGCATCGGCGCCAACAAGACCCTGATCCTGCTGAACGGCCGTCGCCTCGCGAACAACGCCTTCGACAGCTCGGCGCCTGACCTGAACATGATTCCATTTGCCGCGCTGGAGCGCGTTGAAGTGCTGCGTGACGGCGCTTCCTCGCTGTACGGCTCGGATGCAGTGGGCGGCGTGATCAACTTCATCACCAAGAAAGACTACACCGGCGGCACGGTCACCCTGGGCGCGGACAATCCACAACACGACGGCGGCTTTGCCAACAGCGCCAACATCGGCTACGGCTTCGGCGACCTGGAAAAAGACGGCTTCAACATCTTCGCCATGGTGGACCACCAGTCGCAGCACCGCATCGGCGGCACCCAGCGCGACTTCAACACCCGCTATCCGGGCGGCCTATCGGGCTCGACCTTCCCTGCCAACTACTACCAGGAAGTATCGGCCAACCCGGCCGGTCCTGGTTGCACCACCGGCAGCCACCTGATCTCGGCCGGCGACGGCTCGTGCCTGATGACCACCTCGTCGTTCGTCGACTACGTGCCAAAGAGCGAGCGCACCACCGGTCTGATCAAGGGCACCTTCAAGATCAACGCCGACCACGAACTGGGCGTTGAATTCCTGTCGACCCAGAGCAAGGTACAAAGCGCGATCGCGCCGGTACCATACGGCGGCCTGTACATCAACCGCCTGCGTCCGGACGGTTCGCTGAACCCTTACTTCCCGGGCAATGGCAGCATTCCTGCCGCCGTGGCGCTGGACCCGACCTACATGGACATCGGCGGCGAAAACACCGCCGGCGTACAGCCAGGCTTCGTGCACGCCAAGTGGCGCGACCTGCCGAACGGCTCGCGTGCTGACGAAAACATCAACAAGCAAGAACGCCTGGTGGTGGAACTGAAAGGCACCGTGGCAGGCTGGGACTACCAGACCGCACTGACCTACAACCAGAACAAGGTCAAGGAAAACCTGTACGGCTACAGCGATGGCGGCATCATCACCAAGGGCGTGCTGGACGGCGTGATCAACGTGTTCGGCGACCAGAGCCCAGCTGGCACCGCGCTGCTGAACAGCGCTGCGCTGAGCGGCAACATCATGAACGCCAAGGGCATCAACAAGGGCGCGGACTTCAAGATGAGCCGCGAAATCGGCGACTGGCTGAACACCGGCCACCAGGCTGCTCTGGCCGTGGGCGCGCAATACGAACACCAGGAATTCCGTAGCGCGGCCAATGCCCCGTTCGCTGAAAAAGTGATCGCTTCGACCGGTATCGATCCAGCCACCCTGAACGAAGGCAGCCGCAGCGTGTCGGCCTTCTTCTCGGAACTGAACCTGCCAGTGCTGAAGAACCTGGACGTGACCGCTGCCTTCCGTTACGACAAGTACAGCGATTTCGGCCACACCTTCAATCCGAAGTTCGCCTTCACCTTCCGTCCGGTCAAGGACGTGCTGCTGCGCGGCGCGTTCTCGAAGGGCTTCCGTGCGCCGTCGCTGTATGAGATCAACGCACAGAACACCTACACCAACGCGGCCAACACCGCCAACGACCCGATCAACTGCCCAGGCGGCACCCCGATCCCGGGCAAGTCGGCAGCGGCCAACTGCAAGCAGCAGTTCCAGGTACTGAACGGCGGTAACGCCAAGCTGAACCCGGAGCGTTCGAAGACCGGCACCCTGGGCATCGTGTGGGAACCGCTCAACAACCTGTCGCTGGGTGCTGACTGGTGGTCGATCCGCATGACCCAGCAGATCTCGCACCTGCAGGACTTCGACGTGCTGAGCGATCCTGTCACCTTCGCGTCGTACTACCACCGCAACCCGGCCGGCGACCTGGCCACCGACGGTTCGCAGTGCCCGAACCCGGTAACCTGCGGCTACCTGGACCTGCGTAACCAGAATCTGGGTGACCTCAACACCAACGGCGTTGACCTGTCGGCCAGCTACAAGCTGCGCACCAAGGACTACGGTACCTTCACCTTCTCGGACAACGCAACCTGGGTACACAAATATGAGTACCAGAACTTCGTTGGCGACGTGATGCACCAGAACGTGGGCATGTACTCCGGTAGCGGCGTGATCTTCCGCTGGCAGAACACCGCCAACGTGAACTGGAGCATGGGCAAGTTCGGTGGCGGCCTGGTCGCTCACTACAAATCGGGCTACCTGGACCAGGACGTTGAAGACCACCCAGGCCACCGCGTGGCGTCGTACACCACCTTCGACGCTTACGGTTCGTGGCAAGCACTGCCGAGCCTGAGCCTGACCGCCGGCGTGCGTAACCTGTTCGACAAAGAACCACCGCTGTCGTACCAGACCACGACCTTCCAGGCCGGTTACGATCCTCGTTACACCGACCCGGCTGGCCGCACCCTGTACGTGCGCGCTACCTACAACTTCTAATCAGAAGTTAATGTGAAAATCCCGGCTTCGGCCGGGATTTTTTTATAGCCAACCGGCTTTCTTGAAGCGCCGGTGCAGATACAGGCAGACGCCCACCATCACCGCAATCGCCATCGGATAGCCGAACTTCCAGTCCAGCTCCGGCATGTATTTGAAATTCATGCCCCACAACCCGGCAAACGCAGTCACGATCGCAAAGATCGCCGCCCATGCCGCCAGCCGCTTGTTCACTTCGCTTTCCTCGATCGCCACCATCGACAGGTTGACCTGGATCGCCGTCGCGATGGTGTCGCGGATGCCATCCAGCGAAGCGCTGATGCGGTGCAAGTGGTCGTGCACGTCGCGGAAGTATTCCTGCGTCTCCTGGCACATCGACGGCACGCGGCCGCCGTGCAGGCGCCCCACCGCTTCCATCAGCGGCGCCACCACGTGACGCACCACCGTCACCTTGCCCTTCAACTCATACAGGCGCTGGATGTTGTCGCGCTGCTGGCCTTGCGTGAAGATCAGCTCTTCGATTTTTTCCAGCTCCGTCTCCAGCATGTCGAGCACCGGGAAGTAGCGGTCCACCACCGCATCCATCAGCGCATACAGCACAAAGGCCGGGCCGAGGCGCAGCATGTGCGGCTCTTTCTCGGCGCGCGCACGCACGCCAAGGAAGCCTTGCTGCGCCTCGCCGTGGCGCGACGACAGCACATAATCCTGGCCGACGAAAATATCCACCTCGCCCACCGCCACCTCGCCGCCGCGGCACTCGATGGTCTTCACCACCACGAACAGCGAGTCGCCATACTCCTCGATCTTGGGGCGCTGGTGGCCGCGCTGGGCGTCTTCCACCGCCAGTTCATGCAGGCCGAATTCTTCCTGCATCTGGGTCAGTTCTTCCGGCTGGGCGTCGCGCAGCGCCACCCACACAAAGGTCTCCGGCTTGACGACATACTCGCTGATGTCCTCGACCGGAATGTCGGCCAGTTTTTTGCCATCCTGATAGGCCACACAATTGATCAGCATACGTCTTCCATAAATAAAAAAAGCCCTTGGCTTGGTCAGCCAAGAGCTTACCTCAAACGCGGGCCCAGCCGGATTACGCTGCGGTTAAGTAGCGCGCGCCCGGTTTGTTGCGCGACAGGTTGCCGGCCATTGCGTGACGCGCCTGCTCCATGCGGTTGAAGTCCTCCAGGTCCGGCAGCGACGGTACGGTCACCAGTTCGCGCTGATCGAAGCCTGCCAGCGCGGCGTCGACCAGATCTTCCGGCGTCATCACCCATTCGGCCGGCAGGTTGTCGACCGCGTGACCGGCGCGGTCCCAGAACGGCGTGGCGATGGCGCCCGGCAGCACGGCCTGCACCTGCACGCCCTTGTCGCCCAACTCGTGATGCAGCGACTGGCTCAGCGCCAGCACGTAAGCCTTGCTGCCGCCGTACACGCCGTTCAGCAGTTCCGGCTTGAGCGCCACGATCGACGAGATGTTGATGATGGCGCCGTCGCCGCGCGCTACCAGTCCCGGCGCTGCGGCGCGAGCCAAACGGGTCAACGCGGTGACGTTCACGTTGATCAGCGTATCCAGCTCTTCCGGCGTCGAATCGACCAGCGATTTGACGGCGCCGAGGCCGGCGTTATTGACCAGCAGGGCGATGTTGCTGTCGCTGGCCAGACGCTGCTCGACGCGGCGCAGGTCGGCGCTTACGCCAAGATCGGCGGCGATGGTCTCGACCTTGCGGCCGGTCTCGCCCTCCAATCGGGCCGCCAGCGCGGACAGCTTGGCGGCATCGCGCGCCACCAGGATCAGGTCGTAGCCACGGCGGGCCAAGCGGTCTGCATAGATGGCGCCTATGCCCGAGGAAGCGCCGGTAATCAGTGCGGTTTTCATAAGGTTGCTCCTTTTCGATTGAGTTGACAGGGCCAGTGTAGCGGCGCACACTAAGGCCCATGTGACGTAGATACCTCAATTTGGGCCATCATGAAAAAATCCATCGGTTTAATGCTGTTTCCCGGTTTCCAGATCGTCGACCTGGCGGCGGTGACGGTGTTCGAAGTGGCCAACGGCATGCCGGGCGGGCCGTATTACGAGATGCAGATGCTGTCCGAGCACGGCGGGCCGGTGCTCAGTTCCTCCGGCGTGCCGGTCGTGACGCAGCCGTTCGGCGCGCCGGGTTTCGACACCATCATGGTGGCCGGCGCCATGGAAGTACTGCCGTCGACGCCGGCCTTCGTGGCGTTTTTGCGCGAGGCCAGCCAGGCGTCGCGGCGTACCGCCAGCATTTGCACCGGCGCCTTCCAGCTGGCCGAAGCGGGCCTGCTCGACGGCCGCCGCGTCACCACGCACTGGGCGCTGGCGCGCGAGCTACAGCGCCAGCATCCGCGCACGCGGGTGGAGGAAGACCGCATCTTTATCGAGGACGACCGGGTGTGGAGTTCGGCCGGCATGACAGCCTGCATCGACCTGGCGCTGGCCCTGGTGGAAGCCGATCACGGTGTCGAACTGGCGCGCGCGGTGGCGCGCAAGATGGTGGTGTATCACCGTCGCACCGGCGGGCAATCGCAGTTCTCGGCGCTGCTGGAACTGGAGCCGAAATCGGACCGCATCCAGACCGCGCTGACCTACGCCAAGCGCAACCTGCACAAGCCTTTGTCGGTCGACGAACTGGCCGATGCTGCGCACCTGAGCCGTCGCCAGTTCACGCGGACCTTCAGGCTGGAGACCGGGCAATCGCCGGCCAAGGCAGTGGAAACTTTGCGCGTGGAGGCGGCGCGCCTGATGCTGGAAGAAGGCAACCACGCCATCGACGTGGTGGCCCGCGAAGTGGGATTTGACGACCCCGAACGCATGCGCCGCGCTTTCATCCGCGCCTACGGCGTGCCGCCGCAAGCGATCAAGCGGGCAGTCCGCTCAGCTGCGTAGCGGCATAGCGTGCAGGCGGCACACCGACATGCCGGGTGAACGCCACGCTGAATGCGCTGGCAGAACCATAGCCAACCTGCTCCGCCACTACTGCCACGCCGCTTTGCCGGCGCAGCAGATGCTTGGCCTGCGCCATGCGCCAGCGCAGCAGGTACTCCATCGGCGCCACCCCCACCGCCCGCTGAAAACGTTCGAAGAAGGCCGAGCGTGACAGCGCGGCTTCTTTCGCCAGTTGCGCCACGGTCCACGGCGTGGTGATCTCTTCATGCATGCGGCGCAGCGCCTGCGCCAGGCGCTCGTCGGCCAGTCCACGCAGCAGACCCGGTGAGGCCGCCGTGCCTGCGCTGGAGCGCAGTGCTTCAATCAGCAGCACTTCCAGCAAGTGTGCGAGCACCACCTCGCGTCCCGGCCTTTGCGCGCGCGACTCGCCGCTCACCAGTTGCACAATGGTGGAGAGACGCTGCTCGCCACGGACGTGTATCCATTGCGGCAGCAGCGACACCAGCAGCGCGGCGTCGGGCGCATCGAACGCGCAGTGGCCGACCAGCAGCATGGTCTGCTCCGGCCCGTCCGCATCACCAAGACGAAATTCACCGCTGGGCAGCTGCACTGGCACGGCATCGATGGCATGCGGTGGCGGCGGCTGCATGCTGGTCATCGCAAAATCGTGCGACTCGGGGATCAGCACAAAATCGCCTTGCTGCAGCGGCAATGGCGGCTGGCCATTCACCGAGAGGCAGCACTCGCCTTCCAGCACCACACAATAAAACGGCTGGCCCGCATGCGAACGCCGCACGCGCCAGACACCCGCGCCGGCAACGACTTTTGAAAAGCGCGCACGCGGCTGCAGCAGCGTCACGACTTCGGCGAGGGGATCAATCATATCTGGACTCTTGCTAATGAAAGCTGGACTTACGATTATAGCCAGTCTTGGCTCAGCAAACTACAGTGGTAACACTTTCACCTCACTGGAGTTCTCATGAAAACGATTCTTATCACTGGCTGCTCGTCTGGCTTTGGCCTGGAAACTGCGCGTTATTTTCTGGAGCGCGACTGGAACGTCATCGCCACCATGCGCAGCCCGCGCGAAGATCTGCTGCCACGCTCCCCGCGTTTGCGTGTGCTGCCGCTCGACGTGACGAACGAAGACAGCATCCGCCAACTGATCGCAGCGGCAGGGCCGATCGATGTGCTGGTCAATAACGCCGGCATCGGCATGCTGGGTGCGCTGGAAGGCGCCAGCATGGCAACCGCGCGCGAAGTGTTCGAGACCAATACGCTGGGCACCATCGCCATGACGCAGGCGGTGCTGCCGCAGTTCCGCGAGCGGCGCGCGGGTGTGGTGATCAATGTCACCTCCAGCGTCACCCTGAAGCCACTGCCGCTGCTGGCGGTGTACACCGGCAGCAAGGCCGCAGTGAACGCCTTCACCGAATCACTGGTGCTGGAACTGCAGCACTTCAACGTCCGCGCCCACGTGGTGCTCGCGGGTCGTGCGCCTGCCACCAGCTTTGGCGCGAATGCGCAGCAGCGGATTCAGATGCCGGAGGCGTATGCGGCGCTGACGGAAAGCGTGTTTGCGGAATGGGCGAAATCGGCGGAGCAAGTGACAACTGCGCTGGATGTCGCCGAGGCAGTGTGGCAGGCGGCCACCAGCGACAACGCGCCATTGCGCATCGCCGCCGGCGCAGATGCGGTGGCGCTGATGTAACGCCGCGCCCGCAGCAGCGGGAACGGCGCAGTGGTCAATCGTCCTTCGCGCCGTCGATGCCGAGCTCGGCGATCTTGCGGGTGATGGTGTTGCGGCCGATACCAAGGCGTACCGCCGCGTCGTTCTTGCGTCCATGTGTGTGCTTGAGCGCGGTGCGGATCAGGGCCGACTCAAACTGCCGGCCGAGCACCGCCATCACTTCCTGCTGGCCGCCGCTGAGCATGCTGGCAGCCTGCGACTCCAGCAACGACAGCCATGCATCCGGCGAACCTGCACCGCCCACACCGGCTTCCAGCGCCGCCACCGACGTCACGGTGCCGTGATGCTGCTGCGCGCTGTAGCTCTCCACCGGCGCGGCCGAAGATGGCGCTGCCGAAGCCGCACTACCTGCCTGCTCCTGCGACAGCTCCAGCGGCAGGTCCTTGATCTCGACCGTCTGGCCTGGCGCCATCACCGTGATCCAGTTGCACAGGTTTTCCAGCTGGCGCACATTGCCCGGCAGCTCAAGGCTGCACAGGAACTGCAAGGCAGCGTCGCTCATGCGCTTGGCTTCCACGCCCAATTGTTTCGCGCTCTGCACCAGGAAGTGGCGCACCAAAATAGGGATATCCTCGCGGCGCTCCCTCAAACTGGGCAGGCGCAGGCGAATCACGTTCAGGCGGTGGAACAAATCCTCGCGGAACAGGCCGTCGCGCACGCGCTGCTCCAGATTTTGGTGCGTCGCTGTAATCACGCGCACGTTGGCCTTCAGCGGCTGATGGCCGCCGACGCGGTAGAAGTGCCCGTCCGACAGCACGCGCAGCAAGCGCGTCTGCAAATCAAACGGCATGTCGCCGATCTCATCGAGGAACAGCGTGCCGCCCTCGGCCTGTTCGAAGCGGCCGCGGCGCGTGGTCTGCGCGCCGGTGAAGGCGCCGCGCTCGTGGCCGAACAGTTCGGACTCGAGCAGGTCTTTCGGAATCGCCGCCGTGTTCAGCGCGATGAACGGCTGCGCCGCGCGCGGCGAGTGCTTGTGCAGCGCGCGCGCCACCAGCTCTTTGCCGGAACCGGATTCGCCGGTGATCAGCACCGTCACATTCGATTGCGACAAGCGGCCAATCGCGCGGAAGACTTCCTGCATGGCCGGCGCCTGGCCGAGGATTTCCGGCGTTTCCGTCGGCCCCGATTCAACGCTGGTTTCGCGCAGGCTCTCGTCCAGCGCGCGGCGGATCAGCTCAACGGCCTTGTCGATATCAAACGGCTTGGCCAGGTATTCAAAGGCGCCGCCCTGGAAGGCCGCCACGGCGGAATCCAGGTCGGAGAAGGCGGTGATGATGATGACCGGCAGGCCTGGCAGGCGCGACTTCACCAGCTGCAGCAGGTCGAGGCCGGAGTCGCCCGGCATGCGGATGTCGGACACCAGCACTTGCGGCGTCTCGAACTCCAGCGCGGCGATCGCATCGCGCGCATTGGCAAAACTTTTGGTGGCCAGGTTCTCCCTGGCCAATGCTTTTTCCAGTACCCAGCGGATCGATTCGTCGTCGTCTACTATCCAGATTGGCTTCATTGTTTATGTGCATTCCTATGGCAACGGCAACAGGATACGGAAATCCGTAAATCCAGGCCGGCTCTCGCATTCGATCACGCCCATGTGCTGCTGCACGAAGGTCTGCGCCAAAGTTAAGCCGAGGCCGCTGCCGCCTTCCCTGCCCGAGACTAAGGGGTAGAAGATGCGGTCGCGGATCTGCGGTGCGATACCCGGTCCATTGTCAATGATATGCAAGTCTAATGCCAGCCCGTAGCGGACCTTCGCCAGCGTGACCTGGCGCGCCACGCGCGTCTTGAAAATGATCTGCGCGTCGCCTGCTTCGATCTGCGCCGACAGTGCTTGTGCGGCGTTGTGTGCGATGTTGAGCACGGTCTGGATCAGCTGCTCCTTATCGCCGCGGAACTCGGGAATGGAAGCGTCGTAATCGCGCAGGATGGTCAGGCCGGACGGGAACTCCGCCAGCATCAGGCTGCGCACGCGCTCCAGCACTTCGTGGATGTTGACGTCGCCGACGATGTGCGGCCGGCGGTGCGGCGCCAGCAGGCGGTCGACCAGTGTTTGCAGGCGGTCCGCTTCCTTGATGATGACCTGCGTGTATTCGCGCAGCTGCACCGCATGCAGCGCCGGCAGTTCCATTTCCAACAGCTGCGCCGCACCGCGGATGCCGCCCAGCGGGTTCTTGATTTCGTGCGCGAGGTTGCGGATCAGTTCCTTGTTGACCTGGCTCTGGTCGAGGATGCGCTCTTCGCGGTCGAGCTTGAGATGCTGCTGGTTTTCGCGCAGCTCGATCAGCACGCCACACACCGGCTCTTCCAGCGCGGAGACCATGCTGTGCACATGCAGCGGATCGCGGCCGGCGCGTTCCAGCATCAGGTCCTGCCGCAGGTCGGAGAATTTGTGTTCGCGCGCCTGCGCACAGATATTGTCCAGCTCTTCGGTGTTGAGGAACAGCGCGCTCAGGGTCTGGCGCGACAGCGCCTTGAGCGAGCTTTCCAGCAGATTCTCGGCGGCGGCGTTGGCGTAGACGATGCGGCCATCGCAGTCCAGCACCACCACGGCGGAGGCCAGCAGCTCGAGCCCGGCCAGCGACGGCGGACGGCTGGTGACGGCGGCGATATTACTCACAAGGCTCATATTAAACTCGTCATCGGATATTCGCGATTTCACGCTTCAAGGCATCGACATTCTTTTCCGAGCGGCTGATGCTGTCGCGCAGCGCGGCCACCCGTTCCTGGTACTTGGCGTAATTGCGTTCATCGCCGCGCCGCTCCGGTTCACCGTTGTTGAACTCGCGCCGCAGCTCGGCCAGTTTCTGCATTTCGCTCTTGAGCTCGTCCTCGAGGATGCCGCGGCGGTCGGCGTCGCGCGCGCGCTGCTCGGCGCTGTCGACGCGCGGGAATTCGCCCGGCACGCTCACCGGCGGCGCACTGCGCGGCGCCGGTCCGGCCCGGCGCGCCGGCGCCGGCACCGTCATGCCCGGCAGGTCCATCGGCTTGCAATAGCTGCCGCGGTTGATGTCGGTGAATTCCACGCTGCCGCCGGGCGGCTGGCACTTGTAAATCTGCCCATGCGCAGCGCCCGATACCACCAGCGCCAGCAAGGCTGGCCACAACCTCAATTTGAAACTCGTTGTCATTCTGTATCCGTGGGTGGAAGCATCCATCCCGAATATACAACATCCAATAAAAAACGCGGGGAAAGCCTGGCCTGCCCCGCGTTCTTTGCTACATCACCGAAGTGATTACAGCGAGTAGTACATGTCGAACTCAGCTGGGTGAGTGGTCATGCGCATACGCTGCACGTCTTGCATCTTCAGTTCGATGTAGGCATCGATCATGGAGTCGGTGAACACGCCGCCACGGGTCAGGAAGTCGCGGTCTTTGTTCAGGTTGTCCAGAGCTTCTTCCAGCGAAGCGCACACGGTTGGGATCAGTGCATCTTCTTCTGGCGGCAGGTGGTACAGGTCTTTCGACGCTGCTTCGCCCGGGTGGATCTTGTTCTGGATACCGTCCAGACCGGCCATCAGCAGCGCTGCGAAGCACAGGTAGACGTTGGCCAGTGGATCCGGGAAGCGGGTTTCGATACGGCGGCCTTTTGGATTGGCCACGTGTGGAATACGGATCGAAGCCGAACGGTTTTTCGCCGAGTACGCCAGTTTGACTGGAGCTTCGTAGCCTGGCACCAGACGCTTGTACGAGTTGGTGCCTGGGTTGGTGATCGCGTTCAGTGCTTTAGCGTGCTTGATGATGCCGCCGATGTAGTACAGCGCTTCTTCCGACAGGCCGGCATAGCCGTCGCCAGCGAACAGGTTTTTGCCGTCTTTCCAGATCGACTGGTGCACGTGCATGCCCGAACCGTTGTCGCCAACGATAGGTTTCGGCATGAAGGTGGCGGTTTTGCCGTAGCTGTGGGCCACGTTCCAGACCACGTATTTCAGGTTCTGG
>Ga0105244_10002619_pt1 | contig 13488 bp, 14 predicted proteins | sample KBSM44metaG_FD_80423 | JGI IMG/M metagenome (GOLD analysis project Ga0105244, IMG submission 80423) | Miscanthus rhizosphere microbial communities from Kellogg Biological Station, Michigan, USA - KBS M4-4 metaG | ecosystem: Host-associated > Plants > Roots > Rhizosphere > Soil | place...
CTCTGGATTTTCGGTGCGGTGTACTTAAGGTTAATTCAGCATACATGGTAAAGCCTCCTTTCAAAACGCCATTACGGTTTGTAACCCGTAATAGTACATATCATTTTGTTTCTTTTTCCACATGATTTCGGCAATTTTATATTCTTTCTCATTGCCTTTTTCAATAAAAAGATGCACTTCTGATTTTTTAATAGAATGAGGTGTTTCTAATTTCATTCCGCTCTCGCTCATATCAATAATCGTGCCTAATTTTGAAGAAGCATTTCCTTTTACCAAAAAAGAAGCGGAATGAGAGGTAATGATGCGGGTTTCTTTTCGAATGTTTTCTAATACATGGTGTGTAAGAATGGTAAATGCATAAAAAGAGTGGTTTAAAATGGTTCGTACACCGTTAAACGTGGTTTCGTATTGATATAAAAACGTATCTGATTGATGAGATAACGTATAGGACTTATCTTGTTCAAATAAAATTTTTTCGTGGTCTAAACAAGGGATAGTGGTCAGAATCGTATTGCCTTCTATGTACAAAATATCAACAGAAAGATGTTTTAGGGTGTTTAATGATGATGCATAGCCAATCATTTATATCACCTCTTTCTTTTGAATTGAAAAATCATACATATAGTATTCGCTTTGGGAAGGCTCTTGCGTGTTTTCCCAATGGATTTCGCCTATCGTTGAAAATTTTCGTTTTCCGACGTAGTAGAAAATTTCCAAAGGTCCCTTTAATAGTGGAAAAGATGATTTTACCTTCCATTGTGTTTTGGAGGTATCCGTCACTTCGATTTGTTGATAAGCTGTTGCATCATAATGAAGAGCTTGGTAACAATGAGAAGCGTGTATCTCATTTCGTAAATTCGGATACGAGGTTACTTCTTGGATAGTAAAATGATAATAAATACGGGTTTTTATCATATGAATTTTATCAAACACAGTACGCAAAACAAAAACCGTTCCGTTGTCATCGATAAAGTGAACATGAAACGTGTCGTGTGGATAAAAAACAATGAATTGATTACGATTGGAAGGGACGATAATGAGAGTTGAATCATTTGGCTGATACAATAACTTAATTTTCATCAGCAGTTTGTTTTCTTGGTACAACTCGCCCTTTTGAAACATTGTAATCACCTCTCCAATAAGTTATTTCAAACATTTAATTATTTTTATTCATTATAGCAAATAATAAAAAAAAGGGCTGATTAAAGCCCTTTTTTCGTTTAAATGAAACAACTGTTGGAAATTTTTAATTATTTGTTATAAACACGCCACTAAAAAAGGGTAGGGAAAGCTTATTTTAAATGGTAAGAATGAAGTGTTATAGATGTAAAAGATACATGAAAATACAGAAGAAGTGCATGACGCTTCCTGCTACGACAAAAAGGTGCCATAAGGCATGGTGATAGGGAAACATGCGCCACACATAGAAAATAGCTCCGACCGTATAGAAAACTCCACCTAGTACGAGTAGAAGCATGGCTTCATGAGGAAGGTGGCTGGCGATAGGACCCCATGCAAAGGTAATCATCCACCCAAGTACTAAATAACCAATTGTGGAGACGAATAGATATTTTTTAACAAAAAAACATTTAAACACCGTTCCTGCGATAGCTAAACCCCATATAACACCAAATAATGACCATCCCAATGAACCTTTGACGGCTAAAAATAAGAAAGGGGTGTACGTCCCTGCAATAAAAAAGTAGATGGAGGAATGGTCTAATATTTCAAAGACATTTTTGGCTTTTCCTTGAGGAAGACTGTGAAGCATAGTTGAAGATGTATAAAGCAAGAGCATGGTACTGCCAAAAAGCGTAAAGCTGACGACATGCCACGCGTTTCCTTTTAACGAAGCGAACACAATGAGTAAGACAAGAGCAACAATACTCAATACCACGCCAATACCGTGAGTAATTGAGTTAGCAATTTCTTCTCTTTTCGAAAATACGTGCGTATTTGCCATAATTGGCACCTCCTAGTTGGAAAAAGACCCCCTCAAATAGAGGGGTTCTCTTATTTTCCGAATTTTTCATGCGCGATTTGTTGCAGTTCCACATAATTGGTTTTTCCTGTTTGGAAAATAGGAATAGCATCAATGGGTTCCACTTTTGCAGGAATCAATAGGTTAGGTAACTTTTGTTCTTTAATATATTTTTTAAGGATTTTCTCTTTATGCTCAGGGGATGTGGTAAATAAAATGATTTTTTCGCCTTTTCGTTTATCACTGATACTTACGGCAGCCATTTCAGTATCTTGGAAACATGAAATAGCGGTTTGCTCAACCAGATTTAAAGAGACCATTTCGCCTCCTAATTTTGCAAAACGTTTTAATCGAGCTTTGATAAAAAGATGTTCGTTTTCGTTTAACTCGACCACATCTCCTGTTCGATACCACCCGCTATGAGATTCTACTTTCCCATCTTTTAAGTATCCGCGCATAACGTTGGCACCTTTAATAAGAAGGTTGCCTCCGTTTTCTATCCCTTCTATGGGTTCAATTTTGTACGAAATACCTGGAATCAGTTGTCCTACGCTCGACGGCTCATAGTGAGTGGGAAGATTAAAGGCAAGAACAGGAGAGGTTTCAGTAGCTCCGTACCCTTCAATTAAACGGATGCCGAATTTGGTGTACCACAAACTCAAAACCTCTTCTTTTAATTTCTCTGCGCCTGCAATTGCATACCGAATGCTTTGGAAATAATGCTTTTCTGCTGTTTTCCCGTAGTTTAAAAAGAAAGTAGAGGTTCCGAATAACACGGTTGATTTCTCTTTAAAAACGGTCTTTGGAATGGTTTTATAGTTAATCGGTGAAGCATATAAAAACACTTCCAGCCCGTACATAATAGGGAGTAAAGCGCCTACCGTTAAACCGAAACAGTGAAACATCGGGAGAACGTTCATGAATTTATCAGAGGGGCTTAATTGAATAGCGCTGACCGCTTGTTGAATGTTGGAGTATATATTGTCGTGAGACAAAATAACGCCTTTAGGTTTGCTTTCTGAGCCTGAGGTAAATAAAATCACTTCATCGTTTGTATGTTTGCTTTTTTTGTAGCGCTTGGCATCGGCAGCACCTAGTAGTTTGTCGGTAGATGTTAAGTTCTTTTTTACATCTTCCAAATAAATAAACTCAATATGTGTAGATAAGGTATCGACTAAGGGTTCCAAGTTGCCTTTTTTTATGAATTGCTTGGATGTTAGGATTTTTGTCACCGAAGCGTTCTCACAGCAGTCTTTGACATTTTGAATACCCATGGTGAAATTTAAAAGAGCGGGTGTTTTGCCTGCTTTAATAAGAGAAAAAAAGGTAATGGCATAAAATAACGTAGTAGGAAGTAAAATGCCTACTCGTTCCTCTGAGGAAAACATTTTTTCAAATTTTTGTCCCAATACGTTTACGGTGATATAAAACTGCTTATAGGAAAACGAAGCGGTTTCGTCTTTAATTTGAATGGAAGAATCGTTCACGCCTTTAACGGTCTTAGAAAGCTCATCGAAAAGATTCACATTGGTTTTTTCAATAGAAAAATACTTAAGATTATTAAGTTCTCGGTTTAATTGCTGACGAATGGACACCTTATGCTGGTCAGAAGGAGAATGAATAAAAAAGGTGTTTCCTGCAGTAATTCGAACTTTTGAGGTCGTGGAGATGGTCTGGTCTTTAAAAGGAGAACTTTTAATATAAGGAGCTCCATTAATATTTAAAGGAATAATAGGTGTTTGGCTATCTACTGATGAAAAGAGCTGAACAATTTCACTTGGGATAGGAACGATATTTCCGTTGTAACTAATTGAGCCCTCAGGAAATAAGAAAATAGATGTTCCGTTTTGCAAAATCGTTTTTATTTCGCTAATAATACTGTCATTTATTTCTTCGTACAATGTGTACGGTCTTTTTTTTAGAACAGAAAGATTTATTTTTTCCTCTTCTTTAGCGATGAAGAGATGAACATTTTTAGGAAGAATGGTATCGAGGAGTGAAATATCTTCTAAAGAAATGTGATTGGATATATAAATAGATGCTTCGGTTGCTTGTATGTTTTCTTTTCCTCTGTATTCAAACGTTGTTGGCGTTATAGCAGTTAAGGTTTTGTTTAAATTGAATAACAAAAAAACACCTCTTCTCGAATAGAATTCTCTTTTGTTTTATTGATGAAAGTGACTTTTTTTCCTCTTTAAAACCCGATAAGAGTAGGGTAAACTAACAATATGGCAAAAAGTTGTTGAAAAAAATATGTTTTTAGTTATGATGACGATAAATCATACTACAAAACAAGGGGATGTTCTAAATGAAAAAACTTAAAAAACTAAATCTTAAAAAATTCGGTCTTGTATTCTTACTACCAGTACTTTTATTAAATGTGGGTTTTGCTTGTTTTCAAATTGGGGCTTCTGCCGAACAAATTAACAGCGAAATTGACTTACATACATTTAAAAAAGATAATCAAGATTATTATACAAAAATGGTAGCAAAAGAAGTACCGACATTTGAAACAAAAGATAACAAAACACAACAAATGGTTGTTGTTGTTGATTTTCACGCTCATGTACATGGCGGAGAACAACACATTGTAACATGCAAAAACAATGGTAAAGATTGTGATAAACCTGAAGGAAGAAAATTAACTCTTCTAAAACATTTATCAAAAGAACAAAGACAATATTACCAAGACATGTTAAAAAATTAATAGAGACAAATTAAAATACTTTTAACTCATGTATATCCTTATGCATGGGTTTTTTCCTGTCTTCAACAATGATTCGTATATATAAAAAGGCGCACCAACTAATTAGTTGATGCGCCTTTAAGTAAACTAGGAAAAGAAGATAGAGTGTTAGTCATTGATGATGTAATAAAAAGGATGGTTGTATTCTTGAACATATACAGGGGTACATGTAGCGGAAATGTCTTCCCACTTAACTGTTTTCCAATTGTTTTCTTTAACTGAAAAAGCAATAAGGCGTTGGTGGGAGTGAAAACGAAAGAAAGGGTTAATTTGAATGCTTAATCCAGGGTCGATTCCACGAATGGACGTGCGAACAGTAGGAGGGAGAGAATTGCAAATGCCATTTCCTTTTTCCCCGCCTTTAAACTGAATGTTTTTTAACGCGCGTATCGACACAGCTTGCTCCAACATAAACTGCTGAAATTGTTCAGGTGAAAAATCGCAAAAGTCTTTTTGGTCAATTGTAGTAGAAAAGTCTTTTAACCATCCGTTTATTTTTCGCGTTATGTAGGGGTCTTCGTTTTGATAAAGAAGCAATACGTTCTTTTTTTCTTTTTCCCATTGAGTCGTAAAATAATCGCCCTCTGTTTCAATTAAATCCATAAAATCAATCATTTCGACCACATTACGAACACCTGTAATGCGCTCTGCGGTTTGAATGAGTTCGTGTAACAAATGAAACGTCTTTGTGACAGTTTCATCTGTCCATTTCATAATAGGTTGATACAGAAATCCTTTGTAGGCGATGATAAAACGAAATCCGTAATCATAGAAAGAACGAACATGTTTGGCAAGTAAATGTAAATGAATGAACGTTAGTAAGTCGCTCATGTCGGGGAGTAATTTGTGATTGGTAATGGAAGGGTTGGTGATTTTAGGAGAAAAACTAGCAAAAAACGTAATAATAGGAGAGCCTTTTGCTACAAGAGTAGAAAACGATTGGCGATAAAGATGTTCTGCTTCAGATGAAAGTTCGACGTGACGCTTGTGTTGAATAAAGCCTTTTTTAGACGTTAGATAGTTATAAATGTTATCTCCAATGGTCAAATTAAAGTCTAATTGCCCTTCATACTCATGAATAACCTGCTGTAGCTGCAGGTCGTCAAGAGAGAGGTCTTTCAAAGATTTAAATTGAGATGGTACCATAATATCACACTCCTTAAATGTTCGTTATTATAGCTAAAATACAAAAAAATGCAATAAATAAAAAAAAGCCTTTCGGCTTTTTTTATTTGTTTGAATCAGTATCAATCGGTTTTGGATTTTCTCCATCCAATACGTCTTTGATATAAGATTTTACTTGTTCTAGCGAATCTTCTTTCACTTGTACATAAGAGACACCGCTAATAAACGTAGGATAAGCATCCATTGGAATTGTGTAAATGTTTTCGCTGGAAGTTGATTTCATTTTTGCAAGCGTACGAGATAACACATCAAAGTCCATGTCTGTTTTTACGTTGTCGCCTAAATCATCTAATAATCCTTTGATTTTGGTTACATTGCGGAAACTTGTTGATTCATCGACAATCGCTTTTAATACTTGCTGTTGACGACGGTTACGTCCGAAGTCGCCTTCGCCATCGCTTCTAAAACGCGCATAGTTTAATGCTTGAATAGCAGTTAACTTTTGTTCGCCTTTTTCTAAGCTAAACTGTTTACCCGTAATACGGTCAGGGAATGTCATATTCTTTTCTACATCTACATGAACGCCACCAAGTGTATCAACTAAGTCTAAAAATCCATTGAAGTTGATAGTTGCGTAGTAATCAATCTTCACATCAAGGAAGTCTTCCACTGTCATGATAGTAGAGTTAATACCATAATTGTGTGCATGAGTGATTTTGTCCATTTTTCTTCCTGCGATTTGAACGTAGGTATCACGGGGGATAGAAAGAATGCTTGTTTTTTTGTTTTTCGGGTCAATAAAGGCAACCATAATGGTATCGGTACGACTATGGTCCATGTTTTCAGAGTCGATACCTGTTAGTAAAACGCTGTATGCACGCTGTTTTACATCTTCTGATGGTTTGTAAATGTCTTCTTCGTGTTTACTTAGTATCTTGTCTAAAATACTTCCTTTTTCAATATCAGGTCTTTCTTGGTACACTTCTCCGTAAACAAAGTATTTGAAGGCAAAATAACTTGCACTACAAATTAGAAGAAGGATGAAGATGAATAAGGTCACCTTTATTAATTTTCTCATCAGTGAATCAACCTTTCGTCAAAATAAGCGTGTTTATTTGTTTGAAGTTTAGTAATTTGCTTTAAAAAATCAATAAAAACGCAGCAAAAAAACATAAATGTTAATACAAAAAAAATTCAAAAAAACCTTTTTACGTTTGTGTAAAAAATAAAAAGCTCCCATCCAAGATGAGAGCTTTTGGTTTAGTCTTTTCCAACGCCAAAGAAACGTAATAACTGTAAGAACAGATTAATAAAATCTAAGTATAGTTCAAGAGCGCCCATGATTGGGTATTTACGATACCATGCTTCGTTTTTAATCATTTGCATATCGTAAGCTGTTAAACCTGCGAAAACGAATACGCCTAAGATTGAAATGACAAATCCTAAAGCAGTTCCTCCTACAAAGATATTTACGAGAGAAGCAAGGAGTAAGCCAATTAGCGCCATGAACAAGAATGTTCCCCATGTCGATAAATCTTTTTTTGTTGTATAGCCGAATACAGCTAAAGCACCGAACATACCTGCTGTAATAAAGAATGTATTTACGATAGATTCGCTTGTATACTTTTCGAAAATACCAGCAAATACAATCCCATTAATGACCGCATACAGAAGGAAAAGAAGTGTAGCGGTTGTTTGTTTCATTTTTTTAATGCGTCCTGCTAAGAAAATAACTAGAAGAATTTCAGCGATTAATAGAATGAATACACCAGGGCTATTAATAAATGCTAACATCCCTTCATTTGTTGAAGCGAATAATGATACCAAAGCTGTTACAACTAACGCTGAAAACATCCATAAAAAGACTTTTTTCATGTGGTTGTTAGTTGAAGAAACACTGCTTTGAAAATCAGCGGTTTCAAAATTTTCGTACATAATTCATCCTCCTTAGGATAAAAAGAACCTTCCTACTTTATATACCATAAAAAAGTAGAAAAAACTCCATAATGAATAAGAATTTTAAAAAGATTTGTTGATTAATATACGTAAATAAAAGAAAAAAGTTTCAAAAATATATATTTTTGAAACTTTTTTAATGGAAGGTGTTTTTAACTACACAAACTTTGTCAGGTATCTATTGATATCGGTGTTGAATTAGCCTTTGTGTTTCTTTCAAGCGAACAAGGTGTTGCTGAGACACTTCTGCTTCTTTTTTAGAAAGGAAGCTTTGAAGATTTTCTAGTGTTTCGTGTAACATGATGATGCCTACGTCATCATATTGATGAAAAATCCCGCAATAATGAACAAGAATGTCGTGCAATTCTTGCGAAACCATGCGTTCTATATCATGTTCTAATTCGTCTAGTTCTCCGTCTTCAATGGCTAATAAGAGAGAAGAAGAACGAGTAAAGATATCCGTAAGAAGGTCAAAACATTTTTCGTCAAAAATATGTTGTTTTTGTTGCATTAGTGCGTAGACCTTGTCTAACGAAGTGTTTAACACACTGGTTTGACCATCTTCTTTCGATTGGAAAGAAAGAGAAGGGGACGGAGGGCGGTTCCATCCTACGTCATTTAGTTGTGTAAACGAGCGTTCAAGGTTCGATAAAAAAGGAGGCGATGCGTTTTCTCGGTGTAATAAAGGTCCATAGTCATACGTTTTCCCCTTATAAACCCGAATTTCATCATAGTCAATTTTGTTAGTGGAACGATTAAACGAAGTAGCATATAATACGAAGCTTTTGTTTGTTTCTTTTTGAGACAAATCGCATACTTTCCATTCGAACTGAGTAGGGCTGACGGATATATGAATGCGATAATTGTACAGCTTCTTTTCAAACGTCTCGTGATGTTTATCATTGGCAAAGTCGTCCGTTTCCTTCGCTTTTGCAATAAGTTCTGTTAACAGTTGTTGAGAACAATCGAACAGTTGCTTTGACTCAGTAGATAAAATCGTCTTGTTGAGATTATTGGTTATGTCATCTTTAGCAGAAGATACCTGTTTGTGCATCCTTTTCTTTTTGTCTTTCTTGTCCTGTAAGAGAAGTGTTTTACTTCCTAGTAGCAAAAGAAAAAAAGAGCATGCCGATAAAAAAAGTGAGCCAAGCATGTTATAAGCCTCCTAGTACGTTCATTTATTGTTCTTGATTCAATTGAAACTTTGTTTTTAAAAAGCGAAATTTCTTCTCAAGTTCGTCTTGGTTTTGTTCATTGAGTTGCTTTTCCATGTCATTCATTTCAGTTAAAATGGTTTTAAAAATAATGAGGAGCTCCGCTTCTTTTTCAGCTCGCGAATGATGAGTCGGTTCAATGGAATGAAAGAGTTGAAGTGCTTCTTTAATGTCTTTTTGAATCAATGTTTTAAATTTGTGGCTCATTTCAAATAATTGATATTCTTCAAAGTATGGAAGAAGAGTCAGGGTTTTATCAATCATTTGTTGGATTTGAATTTGAATGCCACCATTTACCCGATTCTTCATGCTATTAATTTCTTGAATGTCTTGGTACAGTTCATCAAAGTAATAGTACATAACAGCTTGCTTGTTTTGCTTATCTTGTTTAATCGTTTCAAACAAAAGTGAGCGGATTTCTAGTACCGTTTCATCAATGGCTTGTGATTTTATTTTTTTATTCTTTTTGAGGTACTCGAAAATTTGAAGACTTTGGTCTTTTGGTAACATTTTTGAAAATAACAGCTGATTCGGTTTGTCTTTAGCTAAAAATAAGATAGACATAGCTTGGTCAGATAATTGACGTTGATTTACATATGTCGCAAAAAGCGAGCTTGCTGTAAACTGGTGAAGCATGTCCTTGCTTTTGTGCGGAAGCTGATGAAACTGGTCATTTTGTTTTTGGAACGGATTGAGCTTTTGGTTAACCAAGCTTTTCCCAGTATAAAACAAAATGAAAGGTGATGCAGCGAGTAACAATGTACCTGCAAGTCCTAACCCTAAAAGGGTGAGTAAAAATCCCATAACAAATCCTCCTTGATAGTGGAAAAAAGCATCCTTAAAGGATGCCTTTGTTACTTACCTCTTGTGATTTTTGCTTTCATTTCCTCGTTAAACTTGTCTAATTCTTCGATAAACACTTTTGAAGAACTGATAGTACGAGCTTGTGATTCTTCTACGGTTGTAATGGCATCAAATACGTTGTTAAACGATTCGCGTAGCTTTTCAATGCTGATAGCAGGATTCTCCATGATTTTAGCAATTTCTACGCTGTTTTGTTTCAATGAACGTGAATTCGCTAATACCATAGATTCAATAGCAGAGTTTGTCCCATTGACAGCATCGATAACTTTCTTTTGACGGTTTAAAGCCAATTGAATAGTTGTAGAAATAGTTACAACCGTACGAACTTTGGTAATGGCATTACGAACAGCATTTAAAAGTTTGGTATTGGTTTTTTTCAACATGTCGATAGAAGCGATAGATTGAAGAAGGATAGCTTTTGATTCTTGCATATCGCGGACACGAACGAGGGTAGTTTCAAGTGCATCATCAATAGTGGCAATGTCTTTTGAGTTAGCAGGTTTTGAGCGTTGCTCGTCTAATAAAGTGGCAAGTTGGCGACCTAGATAAATGTCTTTATCTAATTCATAAATCTTTTGTTGGGCATCTTCTTTTAACATATCAAGCGAAATGGAGTCTGCTTGCAAATTGTCGCGCCCGATTAACAAACTTTTGATAATCGCATCAATTTGCTTATCGATGGTTTGATATTTTTGAGTGTATTTCTCAATAGGGTTTCGGCGTAACATCTTGTTCATGAATCCTTTTAATCCTTTAGCGTGTAAATCTTCGGCATCTAGTTCGCCTACAATTTTACGAAGTTCTAAAAGAGTTTTAGGAATTTCATCATTTTTACCATCCATTAACGACTTTAGAGGTCTTTTTAAGGTTGCTAACGCGTCTCCTGCCTCGCGTTGTGATGCATCTCCGATATTAGATAAATCATTTAATGTTTTCGAAAGTTCGCTTCGATTTTCGGTCGTAATCTTTTCAACAATTTGTTCGGCTTCTTTATTAATTTTATCAACCAATTGTTTGTCGTTCAATACATCTTCAAGGGTTAGCTCAGCTACTTCGTCAGTAATTTCTTCGCTGCGCAACTCCTCTGTGTCTGTATCAACTTTGGTTTTGGTCTGAGTCTGAGTTTCAAATTCGCTCATGTAAAAACGCTCCTTTTTGAATGAAATATCATTTTGTCAATCTACCATTATAGTGAAAAAGAGCAGAAAGCAAGCAACCTATAAAGAAAGATAGTTACTCTTCTTTTTTATATCGTTGCTGAATGGTACGTAATTCCCTTTCTATCTCAAACGATTGATGGTCGTTTAATTTCCGTTGCATATCGGTAAGTAAACCGTACATAGCGTGAAGACTATCGGCTATTTGCTTACGGTGAGATGCATCATGTTTGGTTTGTTGGTAGATGGAGTAGGTATTTATAATGTCTCGCTTAGCGATGTGCTCGAATAAATGATTTGTTTCTTCATCAAATTCGGCAAGTTGAGGGGAAAGAGTCAATGTTAAATGAATGACCTGTAAGAACAATTCTTGATGTTCAAAGGGGTGCTCTTCAATTTGATGTTGCAAATCCACTAATTCGCTAAAGTTTTGTAAATGAGTAGGTGTTTTTTCGTATTGGTTTAAGTCTACGTGGCTGTCAATGACGCCTTTGACAATATCCACGCCATACGTTGAGTCTTTTGTGGATGCTTCAAGAAGGTGGTTCCACTGGAAATGGCTAAGGTAATCAAAAAAGTTTTGGATATAAGCAATGTCCTTTTCCTTCTTTTTCGGGTGAAGAATAAAATCAGACACGTGGCTTTCTAAATAGGTTTGTGTGTTTCTATCAAATACGTATTTTAAGACCGTTTTGTTCCCCTCTCGGTGTTTGGCAACAAACGTGAGGAATTGGCGATTAGACGTCAATTTAACGGAAAAGACGTGCTTGTCTTGTTCAAAGGTGAAAGTGTAATCGCCTTTTATGTCACCTTCTTGGATATCTACGGTTTCTTTCGTAATTCGCCGTTTTTTGTGTATCCACTTCATTACATCAACAAACCGCCGATTATACGCGCGTGTTTCTTTAAGTGTTTGTACAAAAGAGCGAATCAAATTATATGTAAAAAAGGTAGCGCACGCGCCTGTTAGCACGGTAAAAATTACTTTAATTAAAAAAAGGAACATGAGAAGAACTCCTTTTCTTTACAAAGATGGTTTGCCTTTGTCCTTGTCTTTCTCTTTTTGAACACGTACATCTTCGACAATAACATCTACGTTTGCAACATGGATATCAAGCATGGTTTCAACTTGGTGTTTAACGCGTTCTTGAATGCTACGCGCAACTTCTGAAATTTTCACTCCATAGCTAACAATAACGTGAATATGAATTTCAATTTCGTTTTCATCGATATTCACGACAATTCCCTTGCCGTAGTTCTCTTTTCCCAGTAAATCGGTTACACCATCTTTAAATTTATTTTTAGATGCCATACCAACTACGCCATAACATTCATATACGGAAGCTCCGATGATATTTGAAATGACTTGGTCAGAAATATTTACTTTTCCATTTGTTCCTGAAAATTCAATTGAAGACATTGTCTTTCTCCTTTCGTAGGGGGTTAATTAAAATAAGATAATAGGGGTTCCTCGGTGGTAAATCGATATAGTTTTGCTGCATTGTTTGAATATTGCTTAGATGTTTTTACGCAATTGTTCTCATCCATACATTCTTCAATTAATCCTTTGGTCATTTTAGATAAAGTGATTTTTCGAATGAAGTTAGATGAATTTAAACGAATTGATGGCACGAAAGCTTCGAGTAACTCGCGCAGTTCTGAAAGGGTAAATTCTTCGTTAAGTAGACCTTTGGCAATTGAAGAAGAAAACATCTTTTTTTGTACCTGTTCATACACATTCACTTCTTCTCCACATAACGGGCTTAATCCACCAAACAGTATTTTTTGGTGAAGGGGAAGAACATCTTTTTCCTGGGCTTCATCAATGGAAAGTGCTGTATAAGGAGAATCTTCGTGTAGAAGGTGGGTTAGGGATTCTTCTTTAATAAATGCGTAATAAACAAGTAGTGGTGTGTAATCTTTATCTGTTGCGTGTTCTTTCTTACGAGGGATGTAAATGGTTTTGAGTTGTTCAGCAAAAATATCATCCTCGATGGATAATGTGTGTTGAAGTTCTTTTTGCACAGCATGTTGCAACATATCTGTTCCGTCTAAATCACCTTGGAGCAATTGATATGTATCATTGGCTGTTTGTTTCATTAAAATATTGACTGTTTTATTCATTAATGTCTTTCTTACAGTGTTTTTACGATGGTTTCGAATGGTGAAAACACAGTATAAAAAAGGCAATTTGGAGTTAAAATGCAACTCGCTCAATGAGAATCACCTCTTGTGTATTTCTTATTTTCATTTTAACAATACAAAATGGAATATTCAATATTAATAAAAAAATATTTTTTTAATATAAAATTGACAAACATGCATTTATTTTTACATTAAATATATGTTTTTTTGTGAAAGGAGAAAAAAGATGGCTGTTATTCATTCATCTAATAATGAACTGAAAAGGCGAATACGAAAAAACAATCTCACATCACTGAGTGC
>Ga0105244_10002621_pt1 | contig 13485 bp, 11 predicted proteins | sample KBSM44metaG_FD_80423 | JGI IMG/M metagenome (GOLD analysis project Ga0105244, IMG submission 80423) | Miscanthus rhizosphere microbial communities from Kellogg Biological Station, Michigan, USA - KBS M4-4 metaG | ecosystem: Host-associated > Plants > Roots > Rhizosphere > Soil | place...
CAACACCAGGGCATCGAGCCCGTTGCCGAAGCTGAGCAACAGTTGCCCCAGCATCATGCCGACGTAGCTGGCCACCATATACAGCGACATGGCACCGCCACGGCGGCCACTCGGCGCGCAGTCGTTGAGCCAGCTTTCGATGACCATCAGTTGGCACATCATCGCCACGCCGACCACAAACCTCAGCGCCAGCCACAGCGCCAGCCAGTCACTCAACTGATGGCTGAGCACCGCCGTGACGATCACGCCGGCACTCACCACGAATGCCCGCACATGCGAGATCCGGCCAATCAGCCAGTAACCGATCCGTCCTCCCAGCACCATTCCCAGCGCATTGGCCGCCATCAGTGCGCCGCCCCAGACCTCGGCGATACCGGCGGCGTTCAGGCGCAAGGCCAGATACGTCATCAGCAGGCTGGAGCCCAGTTGCATCAGCAGCGCGGCAGCGTAAATCGTTGCAAACACCTTGGTGAGCGCAAACATTTTCGGTTTCCCGGATCAGATGAGGCCGTGACGTTGCTTCCAGTCACCGGGATGCACGACATAGCCAAACAGTGCGTGGCCGCCGTAGACGAGCTCGGTACCTTCGGGAATCCAGAGCAATTGCCCAGGTACGACCCGGTACAGTTCGCCGTTCGCCCGCAGTTCGAAGCAGCCTTCGATGACGAAAATGACTTCGTCATACAGCAAGGTCCAGGCAACCTCGGCCCCCTCCCACCGCGCAAAGCCGATCCCCAGGTGAGGTGACACGTCGTTGCTCACGGCACGGGCAACGCTGGCGCCCCCGGGGGGGCCGCCGCGATGCACGAAGTCCAGGTCCCGGTGATCGACCAGCAGTACCGGTTTGCTGTTGGTCGACGCGCTGGTCATAACTCGCTCCTGCTGTTCCAGGCCGCCCACCGGATACGCGAACGCACCCCGAGCCCCAGGAACGGTTCCGGGGGATTGCGCGAAGGCATGCCCGTCACCGTTTCGATGTCATCGAGCCGTTGCGAGTCGGCCCCCAGTACCTTGTCCGCCAGCAACGTGCCGGATATGGTGCCCCACGCGGCCCCTACCCCGTTGTCGCAAGCGGTGGCGAATACGCCGTCGTCGAGTTGCCCGAAGAAGTTGGTGAAGTTGCGCGAGATCGCGTAGACCCCGCCCCATGTGTGCGTAAAGGGTACGTGGGCAAGCTGGGGGTAACGGGAAAGGAAAGCCGCATGATGATCTTCGCGGACTTTCAGGCGAGTTGCGTCATTGATGCTGCGCCCGTAGCGCGGCACATGCTTGTAGGTATTACGGATGATGAGACGGCGATCGCGGGTCATCCTCACCGTGGTACCGGCGTGGTCGGCTGGCGTCAGCCCCCAGTCGGCCTGGGCGCCGACAGTCGCCATCTCTTCGTCGGAGAGTGGACGCGTCCAGCTGGCAAACGTCATCACCGGCAGCAGCCGATTGCGCAGGTAACCGAACTCCTGGGTGAAGATACTGGTGCCAAGCAACACCTTCGGCGTTCGAATCAAACCCTCTTTGCCCTGCAGGATCCAGTTGCCGCCGGCGTCTTTCTCCAGGCGCTGGATGGGCGACTCTTCGAGTACTTCGACGTTGTCGGGCAGTGAGGCGCCCAGACCGCGCACCAGTGCCGCCGGCTGCATGAGATAGCAACCCGGCGTAAAGATCGCGCGGCTGTAGTAGTCGGTGCCCAGCACGTTGGACAGTTCCTGGCGTTCCACCACGCGATAGGGCTCGCCGAGGTCCGCCATCAGTTTTTCGAAGTGACCGAGATACGCCAGGCCACGCTCACCCACTGCGCCTTGATACTTGCCGGCATGGGACCACTGACAATCGATGCCGTGACGACCGATCAGGGTCTGCAATTGGTCAATGGCCGCGCGATTGAGCCCGAGCAGGCGCTGCTTGTGCCGGGGGTCCGGATGCTCCAGGGCAAACTTGTGCGGCAAATCGATGACGAAACCGGAGTTGCGCCCCGATGCCCCGTAGCCGACACGCTGGGCGTCGACCAGCAGAATGCGCGACTGCGGCATGTGCTCGGCCAACCGACGCGCCGCGGCGAGCCCGGCGAAGCCCGCGCCGATCACCACGTAGTCGGCCTTTTGCTCACCGCTCAGGCGCGTGGCCGGCAGCGGTTCCGGCAATGCGGCGTACCAGCCACAACTGCGGTCATCATGAGGCAGGTTAACGATACTGTTCATTGGTCGACTCTCAGGCCACATGCTGTTGGGTGTCCTGGCAGCGTTGCAGCCAGGCATTGCGTTGTTGTTGGGCCTGCCGTCCGAGCAGGACGAAGCCGCGCAAGGCGCCGGCGTTGTCACGGAAGGCAGCGCTCAGTCCGTCCCCGGTCGCGTCGCAGTGCCATTGCCCCTCACAATCGACGGGGGGCGGCAGCAGGCACAAAGGTGCCGCCGGCGTCTTCACCGTCACCGGCGCGAGTGGGTACGTCACCGGCGTCGGCTGCCCGGACAAGGTCCTGGCCAGGGCGCGGATGCCCTCGTTGATCGGCGCGAGATAGGGCAGCAATTGCCCATCGACCTCGATGCAATCGCCCAAGGCATAGATGCCGCGCTGCGAAGTCTGTAGCTGCGCATCCACCTTGATGCCGCGTCCGCAGGCCAGGCCGGCGGCTTGCGCCAGTTCCAGGTTGGGACGCAGGCCGACGGCCGACAGCACCAGGTCCGCCTCGAAGTGCTGACCATCGGCCAGCGCCAGTCGATAGCCGTTCGAACCCTGCTCGATACGCTGCAAGGTCGTGCGCAAATGCCATTGCACGCCAAGACCGGACAATGCCTGTTGCAGTTGCAGGCCCGCCGGTTCCGGCAACAGGCGCTCCATCGGCCACTTGCCCAGACCGATGACCCGAACCTGATAACCACTGCTCGCCAGGTCATTGGCGAACTCACAGCCGATCAGCCCGTCGCCCAGCACCGCCACGCTGCGCACGCCGTCGAGACGTTCACGGAAGGCGCGGTAGTCCTGCAGGTTGTTGACGCTCAGCAGCGCATCGGCACAACCCTCGATGGGCAGGCGCAGCGGCGAAGCACCGCTGGCCAGGACGAGTTGGCCGTAGGCCATTTCGCCGAGATTGGTGTACAGGCGCCGTGCCTGGGCGTCGATTCGCTCGACCCGGCAATGGCTATAGATGCGAATGCCCAGGCGCTGTTCGAGGGCTAGCGGACTTTCCGTCGCCAGCGTCTCGGCGCTGCGCCCCTGGGCCAGGGCGATCGACAGCGCCGGCTTGGAGTAGTTGTGCCCGCAGTCCTGGGTCAGCACCCGGACATCGAGTTGCGGGTTGGCTTTGCGCAGCGCCTGCGCCAAGCCGTAACCGGCATGACCGCTACCGATGATGACCACCGGCTGGGCCGGCGCAACCACAGCAGCGGGCAGCTTGGCGATTGCCGGCGCAGCCGCCACGGCTTTCACCGGCTCGCTGATTTCGATCATCTCGAAATCGGCTTTGCCCACCTTGCACTCGGGGCACAACCAGTCTTCGGGGACGTCTTCCCAGCGGGTCCCGGCGGCAATGCCGTCGTCCGGCCAGCCCAGGGCTTCGTCATAAATCAGGCCACAGATAATGCAGAGCCACTTCTTCATGGTGCTTTCCCCTCACTCGCCCGCGATACGCACGGCCAGGTTTTTGGTGCGCACGTAGCTGTAGAGCGCTTCCTGGCCTTTCTCCCGCCCGAACCCGGAGAGCCCCACGCCACCGAACGGCGTTTCAATGCCGCCGGCGTACCACTCGTTGATAAACACCTGGCCAGCGCGCAGTCGCCGCGCACAACGCAGGGCACGATTGAGGTCCTGGGTGAAAACCCCCGCGACCAGACCGAATTCGGTGCCGTTGGCGATGGCGATGGCTTCTTCTTCGGTATCGAACGCAATGACCGCGAGCACCGGACCAAAGACCTCGGCCTGGGCGATCTGCATCTGCGGGGTGACGTCACGGAAAACCGTTGGCGCCATGAAATGCCCGCGCATCCCGCTGAGCGCCTCACCGCCGGTTGCCAACACAGCACCCTCTTCCTCGGCTCGCCGGCACATGGCTTCAATGCCCTGGAGCTGGCCTGCGGAGATCACCGGCGTCAGGTCCGGATTGTCCTGGCCGAGACCGACAGCCAGGCTTTCAGCCATTGCCACCACGTCCGCGACCACTTCTTCGTACAGGGACCGGTGCACCAGCAGGCGCGACATCGCCGAGCACACTTGGCCGGCATTGAAGAAGATGCCGTTGCGCACGCTGGCCAGCAGTTGCTCGCGATCGGCATCAGGAAACACCACGGCAGCCGACTTGCCACCCAACTCCATGACGCTGGGAATGGCATGTTCGGCGGCAGCCCGCAGGATGCTCTGACCGGTGCCGACGGAGCCGGTGAAGACGATCTGGTCGACCGCGCGATGCCCGGCCATATAGGCGCCCACTTCCCGGCCGCGACCGCAGATCAGGTTGACGGCGCCCTGTGGCAACCCGGCACGCTCGATGGCCTGCAGCAGGACACACAGCCCCAGCGGAGAAATCTCCGGCGACTTGATCACCACGGCGTTGCCGGCAGCCAGGGCCGGTGCCAGCGAGCGGGCACAGATGGACACCGGAAAATTCCACGGCACGATCTGCAACGACACACCCATGGGGTCGTAGACCGTGAAGTCCATGTAGCCATTGCCCAGGGGAATGGAGGTGCCTTCGATCTTGTCGGCCATGCCGGCGTAGTACTCGAAGTAACGCGCCGCTTCGATGAACTCGTCGCGGGCATCACGCAGGCTCTTGCCGTTCTCCTGGCACAGGACCCACGCGCCCTCCTCGGTCACCGCGCGGATCTGCGCGGCAATTTCCAGCAGCCAGGTGACTCGCTGCGCAGGCCGCGCGCGGGTCAGTTCGCCGCTGTCGGCGCAGCGCCGTGCCGCCTGCAGCGCCCGCTCCGCGTCGGCCAGGCTGGCCTGGGCGATGGTGGCGACAGGCTCGGTTGTGCCTGGGTTATTGACGGTGAGGTGCTGCTCACTGTCGGTCCAGGTGCCGTCGATGAAGTTCAGCCAATGCGCTTGAATCGGATACATGGCCATGACCTCAAACGCTCTGCGCGCAGGCGAGAAGCTGACGCGCAGCCCACTGGTGGAAGAAGTGCGTCGGCAGATCCATTTCCGGGGAGAACGCGCCACCGCCATAACCCGGGGAGTGACGGCCTTTCTGCATGCCTTCGACCGAAGCGATGTCTTCGGCGAACACCACGCGCCAGGACTGCATGACCGCGTCACGCGCCGCTTCGAAACGGCTGTCGAGCGCCTCGTCGCCGACATAGAAAAGGCGCAGGTGCTCGACGGTCTTACCCGGTGCGATCGGCTCCAGCATCATGGCGAAGGCGTGGTCGGCCTGGATGCCCAGCAGGACGTTGGGGAAGAACGCGACGTATTCGGCGGTGCGCAAGCGATCCTGCGGCCAGGACGGGAAAATCGGCAGGTGTGTGCCGGCGACGTCGGACAGGTTATAGGCATGGCTGCCCTGGCCGGCGAACTGATCGAAGATGATGTTGTAGTGGTCTTCCAGGCGCGAATAGCTGTTCAGGCTCGGGTGCACCCAAGGCAGGTGGTAGGCCTCGCAGTAGTTTTCCACCGCCAGTTTCCAGTTGCAGTTGACCTCGATGCTCACGGCACCGCTGTTGGGTTCACGGCGCAGCAAGTCCATGCCATCGGTCCCGAGGAACTGGGTCCAGCGCTCGGTCAAGGGGGCGAGCTGCTCGTGCAGATCCGGTGCGTCGGCCGACAGGTTGATGAACACCATGTCCATCCAGATGGCGCTGCGCAATGCCTTCAGGCCGTGCTTCTCGCAAGCGAAACGCTCGTCCTTGTGCTGGTTGATGCCGCCCACATGTGGCGTGCCCTTGAGGCCACCGTTGAGGTCGTATGTCCAGGAATGGTAGGGGCAACGAATCACGCCCTGCACTTCACCGGCTTGCTGCACCAGCTTGACGCCACGGTGACTGCAGACGTTGTGGAAGACCTGGACGACGCCTTCGCGGTTGCGCATCAGCAACAACGGCAGCCCCATGAAATCCACCGGCTTGACGTAGCTGTTGCTCGGCAGATCACTGGCGAAACCGACACAGGCCCAGTTGCGACCGAGCACGTGGTCGCGCTCCAGGTCGAAGTAGCGTTGGTCGGTATAAAACTCGTTGGTCAGACCATGGGCTTCATGGATAGGCGCCAGGACGGTTTCCAGGGCATGAGTGGGGATGAGGCGAGTCGCGGTCGTGGACATTATTGTTTTCTCTTGCTGGCACGAAAGGAAATACGCGGCAGGTCTGGGCTGCTGCATGGCGGCGAGTTTCGGCAAGAAGAGGAACAGTCGACAAACGATTTTTTAGGCATGCATTAATGACTATTAGTCATTAATGCAAAAAGCACTTTTTGCTGATACGGTTCAGTGAACGCGGGAAAATACAGACCATCATTACGGCCCGATATTGATGATCAAATGTAATGACATGATGAGGATAAATGAGTTGTCGGCCGCCTGTGTCTCCACCATTTTGTTGCCACATCTCGAGCCTTGATCGCCTCGAGATTTCCCTGAGGTGCGAATCACCGGCAGTTGGCATCCGCCAAGACCGCCCCGCCCTTCACCCGGCAACATCCACAACCCTTGAACAATAATAAAAGGGGAAAAAAATGCGTGCAGAATCGGGCCTTCTCAAAGGTCTCAACCCGAGTGTAACGTTGGCTTCGATCACGACCGTGGTCCTGTTTGTGCTGTTCTGTGCGTTCATGGATGAGCAAGCGGCAAAAGCCTTTGAAACAGCGTCGACCTTCATCCTGACTAACTTCAAGTGGTACTACCTGGCACTGCTGAGCGGTGTGCTTTGCCTGTTGCTGTACATCTCCCTGAGCCGCTTCGGCACCCTCAAGCTTGGCGCCCACAACGATCAACCCGAGTTCAGTTTTGGCTCCTGGATTGCCATGTTGTTCAGTGCCGGCATGGGCATCGGCCTGATTTTCTGGTCGGTCGCCGAGCCCATGCTGCATTACGCCGACAACCCGTTCTCCAAGGGGCTGACGGATGAAGCCGCGAGCATGGCCATGCGCATCACCCTGTTCCATTGGGGCCTGCATCCCTGGGCGATTTTCACCTTGATCGGCTTGAGCCTGGCTTACTTTGCCTATCGCAAAGGCTTGCCCCTGGCGCTGCGGTCCCTGCTCTACCCGCTGATTGGCGACCGGATCTACGGCTGGATCGGTCATGTCGTGGACATCATGGGCGTGGCGATCACCGCATTCGGTGTCTCCCAATCGCTTGGCCTTGGCGTTGCGCAGATCAACACCGGCCTTCACCAGGTCTTTGGCCTGCCCGTCAGTGTCGGGCTGCAGCTGTCGATCATCCTGGTCGTCACCATCATCGCCTCCATTTCACTCCTGGCCGGCCTCTCCAAAGGAATGAAGCGGATATCGACGCTCAACATGTACATGTCGATCCTGTTGATGCTGGTGGTTCTGCTGGTGGGTCCGACGCGCTACATCCTCAACCTGATGTTCGAGTCGACCGGGGACTACGTGCAAAACCTGGTCGGCTTGAGCCTCTGGATGGACACGCAGAAAGACACTCAATGGCAAAACTGGTGGACGGCGTTCTACTGGCCGTGGTGGATGACCTGGGGGCCGTTCGTTGGCCTGTTCATCGCACGGATCTCCAAGGGGCGGACCATTCGCGAGCTGATCGTAGGTGCCCTGGTGGTCCCCACGATGGTCACCATCCTGTGGATGTCGGTCTTCGGTGGTGCCGCGTTGAAGAGCGAGCAAACCGAGCGCCAGCAGTACCAGCAGGCCGCCGCCAGCACCGAACAGGTCACGGAAAAGGCCACGTTCGAAGGCGGCACCATTCTGCTTGCGACCAAGAAAGAACCCACGGCGGCGATGTTCACCCTGCTCGGCAAACTCGACGGGCCGTTGATCGGTGGCGCGCTTTCGATTTTCGTCTGCCTGCTGCTCGCCGTTCACTTCGTTACCACCGCCGACGCGGGCACCCAGGTGCTCTGCACATTGAATGCGATGGGCAGTACCAATCCGCCGAACTGGATCAGATTGCTCTGGTGCATTCTCGAAGGTGGCGTGGCGGCGGGGCTGCTCCTGGCTGGCGGGCTCAAGGCCATTCAGATGGCGAGTATCGCCGCGGGCCTGCCTATCGCGATTCTGATGACGATCATGAGCTACACGCTGATTCGCAGCCTGCGTGAAGAGCCATTCGGCGCCCTGCCGCACCCGCCACCGGCTGGCCGCCTGCCGGTTCAGGAGCAAGCCCACGAGAATGTCTCGCCACTTGGCGGTTCCATTCTGGGTGGGGCTGCGGATTCATTGCTGACCGCTCGAAAAGCCGGCTGACACCAGCCAGACACGCTGCCAAATAAAAAGCCGTCAGTGCAAGCTGACGGCTTTGTTCATTTCAGGACGGCCCTTTATCCCTGGATGGAAGGCAGCCCCATCAGCCAGTCACGAAACAGCTTCACGCTTTGCCGAGGGCCGCGTGTACTGAGAGGCTCGAGCAGGCAGAACTTGGCGTTTGTCTGCAGCACGATATCGTTCGGCCGTACCAGCCCTCCCGTGCTCAGCGGATCATCGACCAGATTGTTCCAGGCCAGCGCAACGCCCTGCCCGCTGATGGCCGACTGGATCAGCATGCTGTAGCTGTTGATGTTGATCCGGTGTCTGGGCGCAACCGGTGTCTGCTCCAGACGCTTGAACCACTCCGGCCAGCCGATCCAGTCCCGCTGCGAATCCTCGAGCCACAGCCAGGTACAGGACGACAGCCCCTCGAGGGTTGAAAGCTGGGGATGTGTGGCCAGGTAGGACGGACTGCACACCATGAAAATCTCTTCCGAGAACAAGGGCGTCACGTCCAGGCCTTTAGGCGGTGCTCCGCAGTAATACAGCGCCAGGTCGCAATCGAGCCTGGCGTAGTCCTTCACATGATCGATCGCAATGATCCGCAGATCGATCTCCTCATGCTGACGTTGAAACTCGGCAACCTTGGGCAGGAGCCAGAGCGAGGCCATTGCCGTGCTGGTGGCAACGGTCACCTGCTGATCCCCGCGCCATTGCCGAATCTCCCCCGTGGAGCGAGCCAGGCTCTGCAGACAGTCGCGAACCGTTTCGTGGTACTGGGCCCCGGTCGGCGTCAGGTTGATGGTCCGGGTTGTCCTTTCGAACAAGGTTTTGCCGAGATAATCCTCGAGCAATCGCACCTGGCGACTGATTGCGCCCTGGGTGACATTCAGCTCTTTGGCGGCAAAGGTAAAACTCAAGTGGCGGGCTGCAGCCTCAAAGGCAATCAAACTGTTGAGCGGCGGAAGAGGCTGAATTTTCAAGGGGCTTGCATCCACTGATTCTTGTTTTTTTCGGTCGCTCCATTCTAGTGATTCGCAGGCGCTCAGGCGCAGGTTTTATGCATGGACGACGACAAGTCTTCCGGTCACTCCCCTTTCGAGTAACCCGGCATGGTGATAGGCGTCACCCTGCAACCGCAGTCCCATGCGATTGATTGCATCCGCACGCGCTCTTGGAGCACCGCATTGGTGATGTGGTTTGCGAGCGCCATCGGGTGCTGCCGATTGCATTGTCTGAGTGCTGAAGTGATCGATCCGGGTCCTTCTTCACTGTCAGAAATCGTCCAGTACCTGACACTTCTTCCTGGGTAAAAATCCGTCATGACATGTCATGACCTCTTCCAAAAAGGGACTTTGACCAACAAATACGGGGGTTAAAGGACGAATGGTCAAGAGGCGTCAAGCGCGGGGAATTGCCGGGAGTTTACAGCCACTACAGGCTTTTCAGGAGGGCACGTTCGTCGTTGTCAAGTGAACTTCACTTTAACGACGTGTCACATTAAGTCCATGTCAAGCAAACGCAGTGGAGGTACAGTCTTATGAGCATGACCACGATTGTCAGTGCAGTAATTTCCAGTCTCGCACCCAGCGTCTTCGACCAGAACAGCCTGATGGAACCCGGCGCGCATATCTCAGCCGTTGAATACCACTACGGAATGGACATCGATGTGAAACGGGTGCTGCAGCGCACCGATACATCCGACAAGACCGGCGTGGTACCGGTGACCCTGGTCTACGAAGACAGCGAGGGCGAAGTCCACAAGATCCGTTTCCTCGAATGGGGTGGCAGCACCGCCGACCCAACCAGCATTGCCTGATCAACCAGTCGATCGAACTCCGGGCCTCGCCGCCCACCCCAGAAGCGGAAGTTAAACCTCATAGGCACTCAGTGCGGATGATGTTTTTTGTTACCTGAAAAATGGACATGATCGAATGACTGAAAGTTCATTCGCGAAACCCACCATTATCTTGATGGCGTAAATGCCGCAAGATTAATTGATAACAATTGCTAGATCTAAATGGCAGTCAGCAACGGCAACTTCCAATAAAGCCGTATCGACAGCCACGTTGATTCACTATTGAAGCCAAGAGGTAACCATGGATCTAAGTATGTTCTCTGCGTCCACCGTGGAATATACGCGTTTGGGCGTTGTATATTTCCATCTTATCGCCTGCTGTGTGGCAATCGGGCTTGTATTGACCAGTGACGTTGCAATGGTCAAACAACTCCTTAAAGGGGATGTGTCGGGTCACCACGATGACGCACACATGGAAAGCCTGCAAAAAACCGTAGTGCTCGCACTTGTAGCCCTTTGGATTACCGGCATTGGTATTGTCGGAATCGATTATGCCGGCAAAGGGATGGAATATTTCCTCAATCCAAAACTGCAAGCAAAAATCGGCATCGTTGTGCTGTTGACCTTTAACGGCTACCTGCTGCATAGCGCGGTATTGCCGGCACTGAAAAAAGCCGGTTCGTTACTCAAACTTTCCTTCAGCCTGCGCATGCTCGCGCTGTTCTCCGGCGCACTCTCTGGCGTGTCGTGGTTCTATGCCGCCATGCTTGGTGTCGGTCGTCCGCTGGCCTGGAAGTACTCGCTGGTCGAGTTGCTGGCAGCCTATCCGGTACTCATCGTCGGTGGATTTGGCGCGATGGTACTGCTCACCGCCTGGGCCAAGGACCGAGACACCGAAGCGCGCATGGGCCACGGCACCAGGACTACAGGAAACGCCGCCCTGGCTGGATGGTGAAGTCAGCTTGAGCTTGAACAAGGACGTTCAGCTATCCCCCAGTCGACATGCAGACCGGCGACTATCGCTTGCCCTTCATGCAGACTACCGAAAGATAAACGCCCCATAGCAACCCGCCTACGGCAAGTATCAGCTCCGGACTGAGAATGTTCTGATCGGCCGGTGTCACCAGGATTTCGCTGTAGAGGCACATCGCGCCCGCGATCAACGCCATGAAGTAGCCGGTCCGGTTCCTGGTCCGGCGCAACAGCAGAACCTTTTTCAAACCCTCGTCTTTCCATTCCTGAAGGGGCATGCGCTGGATCTCTTCCAGCAGCACTACGCCCCACAGCAATGCGCATAACCAATAACCTATCATCATGGCTCCCTTCAGTTAGAACCCTGATTCAACATCAGTGTTGGCGAACTGCATGATTTAAACCGAGGGGTAAATATGCTTGATTGCAACGGCCAGCGCTATCGACGTTAGCAGGACTTCCTTGTGGCGTTATCGGCCAGGCGCTTGTAGTGATTCCACTACACGCTTACCGCAGAGAGTGAAGAATGTTTAAGTCAACAGGCCGTTTTCGAGTGCATAACGGGCCAGTTTCGCATTGCTGTCCATCCCTGTTTTTTCCAGGATACGTGCCCGGTACGTCGTGACGGTACTCGGGCTCAAGTGCAATATCTGCGCGATGCGCACGATCCTCTCACCCGAAGCGAGGAGCTTCAGTACTTCAAGCTCCCGGTCCGATAGCGCTTCGTGGGGGGCCGCGTCGCCTCCGCCGATTGCGTTGACCAGTTTCTCCGCAAGCTCGGGACTGACGTGCTTGCCGCCCGAGGCCACCTTGCGCACCGCCGCCACCAGGGTCGCTGCGGAAATGTCCTTGGTCAGATAGCCCGCTGCGCCCTGCTTGATTGCGCGTAACGCATAGGCCTCGACCGAATGCATGCTCAACATCAGAATCGCCAGCTTGGGCTTGTGCGCTCGCATGAGCTTGAGGAGTTCGAGGCCGGACTTGTCGGGAAGCTGGATATCGACCAGCGCCACGTCGAAATCCTGCTCCCGGACCAGGAGCATTGCGTCCTGTGCCGTCTCGGCCTCACCCGTCACCTCGATCTCGCCGGCAGTCTCCAGCATGCGGCGCACGCCGCTGCGCACGATGCTGTGATCATCCACCAGCAAGACTCTGATTTTGTGGTCAATCATTGGTATTTCCCATTCGCACCCGCAGGGCCCTGGCGCACTTGTGCATGCCCACGTTAGCAGGCGCAGAGCACGCTTGCACCTTTGTCGCAACGGCCTGCTCCCGGCCAATTTCCCCGGAATCCGGGGCATTGCGCCAACCTTGCTAGTATTTCGTAAGCCAACGTTCGGTACTCGGCATGGTCAATACTGCAATGCCGGCTCCTGCATGACGCCTTGCGCGTGGCATCCATCCTGACTGGACATCGACATGGCCACAGTGACGACACCGACCGAAGCTTTCGACATGAAGACCTTGCTGGCAGCGCTGAAGGCGTTGCGCAATGGTGATTTCACCACGCGCATGCCGCAGGACTGGACCGGCATGCCGGGCAAGATCGCCGACACGCTCAACGAGATCTTCGACATGGCGGCCGACACCGCCACCGAATTCGAACGCGTGGCGCGACTGATCGGCAAGCAGGGCATGGTCGATGAGCGTATCCAATTGCCGATGATGAAAGGCTCATGGCAAAAGATCGTCAACTCGAGCAACGCACTCACCAGCGACCTCATCAGCCCGATGACCGAGATGATTCGGGTCATCGGTTCGGTTGCCGAGGGTAATCTGAGCCAGCAGGTACCACCGGTGCTCGACGGCCTGAGACTGCGGGGCCAGTTCCTCAAATCCGCCAAAATCGTCAATACCATGGTGACTCGCCTGGGCTCCTTCGCTTCCGAGGTCACCCGCGTGGCGCGCGAAGTCGGCACCGAAGGGATTCTCGGTGGGCAGGCCAATGTCAAAGGCGTGTCCGGCACCTGGAAGGACCTGACCGACTCCGTCAACGACATGGCCGCCAACCTGACCACCCAGATGCGCAACATCGCTTACGTGACGACCGCGGTGGCCAAGGGCGACCTGGGCAAGACGATTACCGTCGAAGTCAGGGGTGAGATTCTCGAGCTGAAAAACACCATCAACACCATGGTCGGCCAGCTCTCGAGTTTTGCGGCGGAGGTGACCCGCGTGGCGCTGGAAGTCGGTACCGAAGGCAAGTTGGGCGGTCAGGCGGAAGTGCGCGGCGTATCAGGCACCTGGCGCGACCTGACCGAATCGGTCAACGGCATGGCGGCCAACCTGACGACCCAGGTGCGCAACCTCGCACAGGTGACGACGGCGGTGGCGCGCGGCGACCTCGGCAAGAA
>Ga0105244_10002624_pt1 | contig 13477 bp, 14 predicted proteins | sample KBSM44metaG_FD_80423 | JGI IMG/M metagenome (GOLD analysis project Ga0105244, IMG submission 80423) | Miscanthus rhizosphere microbial communities from Kellogg Biological Station, Michigan, USA - KBS M4-4 metaG | ecosystem: Host-associated > Plants > Roots > Rhizosphere > Soil | place...
CGACGTGTTCGCTGCCTTCGCGCCCATCGCCGACGAGCCGGTTCCGCCGAGATTGGTGGCGGCGGCGTTGCCGGGCAAGGTGGCCGATTTGAGCGCGGTGCGCGCCGCCCGCGCCGGCGGGGCGCATCACGCGGCGTCGTCGGCGTCCCACGCGGCCGAGCATGGGGAGCGTCGCTGGTCGTGGCGGGAGTGGGGCGGGGTGGCCGCCTCGCTGGTGGTCGGGGTGCTGGTGGGGAGCCTGGTGTTGGGCGGCGCGCGCGAAGGAGCGGGCGGGGCGGCCATCGCCGTGGCCGGCGCCGATGGCGCGCTGGTGGCGCGGGGGGAGCTGGCGAACGCGCTGTCGCAGCAATTGGCTGGTACGAGCGGTGAGGCGGTCGATATCGGCGTCAGCTTCGCGGCCAAGGATGGCGCACTGTGCCGTAGTTTTACGGTGCGCCAGTCGGCCGGTCTTGCCTGCCGCAGCGGCGAACAGTGGAAGCTGGTGATGATGACCGAGGCGGGCGAGGGCGAAGCCGGCGAGTACCGCCAGGCCGGCAGCGCGATGCCGGCCGCCGTGCTGGAGGCGATCGACGCCCGCATCGCCGGCACGACCTTGGATGCGCAAGCCGAGCAGGCGGCCAAACAGCGCGGCTGGAAGCGCTGATCCGGCGGGCCACCGGCCTGGCCGGTTACTTCAGCAGCTTGAGCAACCCCTCGGCGGCGACTTCCGACGACGCCGGATTTTGTCCGGTGACCAGCAGGCCGTCGGCGACCGCGTACGGCTGCCAGTCGCCCAGCTTGGAATACATGCCGCCGCGTTCCCGCAGCATGTCCTCGACCAGGAACGGCACCACCGTGGTCAGGCCGACCGCCTCTTCCTCGGTGTTGGTGAAGCCCGTCACCTTCTTGCTGTTGACCAGCGGCTTGCCGTCCGGGCCGTTCACGTGGCGCAGCACGCCCGGCGCGTGGCAGACGGCGGCGACCGGCTTGCCGGCGGCGATCATCGCTTCGATCAGCGCGATCGAGTCGCGGTCCTCGGCCAGGTCCCACAGCGGGCCATGCCCACCAGGATAGAAGACGGCGTCGAAGTCGGCGGCCGACACACCGGCCAATTTGCCGGTGTTGGCCAGCGCCGCCTGCGCCTCCGGATCGCCCTTGAAGCGCTTGGTCGCTTCGGTTTGCGCGTCGGCCTCATCGCTCTTCGGATCGAGCGGCGGCTGGCCGCCCTTCGGCGACACCAGGGTCAGCTTCGCCCCGGCTTCCTTCAGCTTGTAGTACGGCGCGGCGAATTCCTCCAGCCAGAAGCCGGTTTTCTTGCCGGTGTCGCCCAGTTGGTCGTGCGAGGTCAGTACCATAAGAATGTTCATGTGTTTCCTTTGCGTAAATTTAGAAGTCCAGCTTGTCGCCGGGATTGATGGCCATGACCTTGATCTTGCTGTGGCCCAGCGCGGCGCTGTATTCGGCCGGCGTGCCTTTCAGCTGGGGCGTGGTGCCGTAGTGCATGGGGATCACGAAACGCGGATGCAGCCATTCGCGCGTGGCCATCGCGGCGTCCTTCGGGCTCATGACGAAGTGGCCGCCGATCGGCATCAGCGCCAGGTCCGGCTTGTAGTAGTCGCCGATGAATTTCATGTCGCCGAACAGGCCGGTGTCGCCCATGTGATAAATCTTGAAGCCGTTCTCCAGCTCGATGATGTAGCCGACCGGCTCGCCGCCGACGTGCACCTCGTCCTTGCCGGTGGCCGGGTTCTTCCAGCCCAGCTCCGAGCTGTGCTCGGCGTGCACGGCGGTGATTTTGATGTCCGGGCCGAGCGGCGTGACGGTGCCGCTCTTGCCGAAGCGCACCGCCTGCGTGGCCGGCAGAATTTCCAGCGCCGCCACCGATTGCATCAGTCCGGCCGGTCCGTAGACGGGCACGTTGTTCAGCTTGGCCAGCGCGGGGGCGTCGGCGAAGTGGTCGTTGTGGCCGTGCGTGACCAGGATCAGGTCGACCTTGCCCAGCGCCTCCAGGTTTTTGTAGGCCGGCGGCGTTTTCGGGTTGGACGTCAGCCACGGATCGACGACGATGACCTTGCCGCCCGGCGTGGTGATCTTGAAGGTCGCCTGCCCCAGCCACTGCACTTCCGTCTTATTGCCCGTCTTGTCCTGGGCCGGGACGGCGACGGCGGTGGCGAGCATCACGGTTGCGGCAATGGCGCGCAGCGTCTTCGATGGGCGTGGCATGGAGTGCTCCTCGAGTGCGTTGGGTGAACGTTCAGCATACGCCACATGCGAAGAGCGCGTCACACGGTCGAGCTGTGCCGGACACCGTCCCACTGGGTTCATTCCCGGGACGGCCGCGGCAGCCCAAATGCAAAAAAGCCGCCACCGCTTTTCGGCGGTGGCGGCTGGTGTGGTGCGGTCGGTTCAGCTTAGCGGATCGCCAGCTGCCTGACTTCCTCCTTGACGAAGTGCGACTCCGCCGACCACACGGCGCAGGCCCGGGACAGCAGCTTGGCCTCGGCGTCGGCCAGCACGCCGTCGGCGTCGGCGATGTTCCACATGGCCCGCAGCAGCTGGCGGCGCAGCGCCGGGTCCTGGATCTCGCCGAGCAGGGCGTCGATGGTCGCCTCGTCCAGCACCACGTGCTCGTGCTTGACGGAGGTGCTCAGCATGTCCTGGCACAGGTCGTCGACCAGGTCGTGGAAGTTGTCGATGTCGATGTCGATGTATTCCAGCAGCCGCGAACGTTGCAGCGCCTGCAGCTCGGACGGCGCCATGTTGCCGTCCACCACCATGCACAGGGCCACGAGTCGGCCAGCGGCGCTGGCGCTATCGGTTTCGTAATGTCTCATTGCGTTACTCCTTCAAAATTTAGTTTATTTCTTACGCGTCGCATACAAGCTGGCGACGACGCTACCTGCGATCAGCGCGGCCACCACCGACAGCGAGATGTGGACCGGGATGTGTATCCACGGCAGCAACAGCATCTTCAAGCCGATGAAGCACAGCACCAGCGCGAGGCCATATTTGAGCAGGTGGAACCGGTCTGCGATATCGGCCAGCAGGAAGTACAGCGCCCGCAAACCAAGGATCGCGAACATGTTCGACGTGAACACGATGAACGGGTCCGACGTGATGGCGAAGATGGCCGGGATCGAATCGACCGCGAACACCAGGTCGGTCACCTCGATCAGGATCAGCACCAGCAGCAGCGGCGTCACATAGCGCTTGCCGTCTTTCCACACGAAGAACTTCTCTCCGTGATCGCCTTCGGACACCGGCAGGTGGCGCCGGGCGAACTTCAGCACCGGGTTGTTCTTGACGTCCGGCTCGTCGTCGACCGCCTTGAGCATCTTCACGCCGGTGTACAGCAGGAAAGCGCCGAACAGGTACAGCACCCAGCTGAATTCGCTCACCACCCACGCGCCGGCCAAAATCATGATGGCGCGCATGACGATCGCGCCCAGCACGCCGTAGATCAGCACGCGCCGCTGGTATTCAGGCTTGACCTGGAACGCCGTGAAGATCAACAGGAAGATGAAGATGTTGTCGACCGACAGGGCTTTCTCGATCAGGTAGCCGGACAGGAACTCCAGTGATTTCTGCTCCGCGATCTCCGCGCCGACGGTGCCGTTCAAATACCACCACAGGCCGCCGTTAAACGCCAACGCCAGGCTGAACCAGCCCAGCGACCATGCGCCCGCCTCGCGCGCCGTCACCTTGTGAGCCTTGTTGCCGCCGAAGACCCACAGGTCGACGGCCAGCATCAGCAGCACGAAGGCCACGAAGCCCGCCCACATGGGGGCGGTGGCGATGTTCTCGATTCCAGTCATTTGCCGCTCTCCGCTTGGTTGTTACGGTTTAACGATCGTCTTTGCCGTCGGACTCCTCGTCCGCCGGCGCCAGGGTGGCCACCTTGTCGTGGGTGAAGGCGCGGCTGCGGGACAACTGGCGCGCCAGCGCGCGGTCGGCGCGGTCGGCGGCGCGGTCGATCGCCGCATACATGTCTTCCTCGGTATCCTCGATGACGACGGTCTTGCCGTTGTCCAAGCTGATCTGAATCTTGCAGCGCTTGTCGCGGCCGCCGCGCGGACCGTTGATGTCCGACAGCCACACGGCCAGGCGGCGCGTCAACGCCCAGCCGAGCGATGTTTGCAGGCGACGATACACGTAGGCGCGCAGGCTCTCGGTCAGGACCAGGCCGTTCGATTGGATTGCGATGTTCATGATCATTTCCTTTCTTGGTGGATGACAAGAACCATGATAGGGGCGCGCAATCGTTCGTACAATTCGAATATACTTGGTTAATTCATCGAATAAAACGATGTATTGGAGGATAGCTAATGGCCACTCTGAATTACAAACACCTGCGTTACTTCTGGATGGTGGCGCGCAGCGGCAGCATCGCCAAGGCCGCCGAGCAACTGCATTTGACGCCGCAGTCGATCTCCGGCCAGCTCACCGAATTCGCCGACACGCTGGGCGTCGAGCTGTTCCGGCGGGTGGGGCGGCGCCTGGAACTGACCGAGACTGGCAACCGGGTATTGCGCCACGCCGAGGACATCTTCAGCGCCGGCGACGCCTTGCTGGAGGTCGTCAAGGACCAGTCCGCCACGCAAGCCACCACGTTCCGCGTGGGGGTTTCCGATTCGGTGTCCAAGGCGGTCGCCTGCCGCCTGGTGGCGCCGGCGCTGTCGCTGGCAGAGCCGACCCGGTTGATTTGCCGCGAGGGAAGGCTGGCCGCGCTGCTGGCCGACATGGCGGTGCACAAGCTCGACCTGATCATCACCGACCGTACCATGCCCAGCCACCTGAGCGTGCGCGGTTACAACCATCTGCTGGGCGAAAGCGAGCTTGGCGTGTTCGGGGCGCCGACCCTGGTGGAGACGTTGAACGGAGAGTTCCCGGGATGCCTGAACAATGCGCCGCTGCTGTTGCCCGGGGAGGATTTCGCCGTGCACGCCAGGCTGATGCAGTGGCTGCACTTGCATGTGCCGCGTTTGCGCGTGATCGGCGAGTTCGACGACAGCGCCATGATCAAGGCCTTCGGGCAGTCGGGCGCCGGGCTGTTCTTCGCGCCGGCGGCGATCGCCGACACCATCTGCGCGCAGTACGGCGTGGCGATGGTCGGCACCATCCCTTCGCTGCGCGAACAGGTCTACGCGATCACGACCGAACGGCGCATCAGCCACCCGGCCACGCAGGCGATCCGGCAGGCAGCGCGGGAGACGTTGTCGGCGTGACGCGCAACGGAAAAGGGCCGGGTTCCGCCTCCGCAAAACCCAGCCCGTCGCCATCGGCGAGATTTTAGAACTTACTTAGGCATCACCACCGTGTCGATGACGTGGATCACGCCGTTGTCGGCGGCGATGTCGGTCTTGGTGACATGGGCCTTGTCGACCATGACCTTGCCGTCTTTGGCGGTCACGGTCAGCGATTCGCCCTGAACGGTCTTGACCTTGCCCGGCTTGACGTCGGCGGCCATTACTTTGCCCGGCACCACGTGGTAGGTCAGCACCTTGGTGAGCGCGGCTTTGTCCTTCAGCAGGGCGTCGAGCTTGGCTTTCGGAATTTTCGCGAACGCTTCGTCGGTCGGCGCGAACACGGTGAACGGGCCCGGACCTTTCAGCGTATCGACCAGCCCGGCCGCCTGCACCGCCGTCACCAGCGTGTTGAACGAACCGGCCGATTTGGCGGTGTCGACGATGTCCGCCGCGCTGGCCGCGCCGAAAGCCATGGTGAAAGCTGCTGTCATCAAGATCTTCTTCATGTACATCTCCTTTGAGTGAACCGTTTTTCGAATCGGCATGCGCATAATTTATAGGTTTGAGCAGGATTTGTCCCGTAAATTGCGTACTGTGCGACGATTTATGCGGTTCATTGTCGGTTCACTCTAATGGAAACGGTCAATGCCCGTAGCTCAGCACGCGCAGCAACTTCCATGTGCCTGCTTCTTTCTCCCAGACCATCGAGAAGCGGTAGACGCCGCAGCCTTCCTTCGCGCCTGGCGCCTCCGATGAACAGAAGCGGTGGCTGCCGATGTGCATGGCCCGGTCCGGGCCGGCTGGAAATACCTCGGCCGTGTCGTTCATTGCCTCACGGCGCAACGTGCCCGGCTCCTTGAATTTGTTTTCGAAGATGCGGATGTTGTCGGCGTAGTCCGTCAAGCCGCTGCGGTCATGGTAGAACTCCAGCCGTGGGCTGAAGCCTTGTTTCAGTGTCGCGATATCGCGCTGGTTGATGGCGCCGAACACGCGCGCGTCCGCCGCCAGGATCTCGGCGCGCAAGTCGGGTTGGTCCGCGGCCAGAACGGGAGAAGCGAGAATGGCGGCAAGCACGAAAATTGTGGTGGTCGGTAATTTCATCGGAGCTCCCGTGGATTGAGTGATGGGGGCAGCGTACGCCGTTGCCGCCAGTTCGGCGACGCCGATCCGACGAGTGGTCGATCCAGTGGGACCGGAGGTCGTCAGGGGGATTGAACGCGCAGCCGGCGTCGGGCGAGGATGCCGGCCGCACCCGTTAAACCTCAGTGACTTGGACGTGTCAACCCGGTTGTCAAAATAGTGTTCTCTGAAGTGGCTTCTAAGACACTTTAAGATTCGGTTCATCTTGCCGCGTCAAACTCGGTGATGTTTTTCCGCCATACTGGCGGTAATCTTCTGTCCGAGTCCCCCATGCGCATTCTGTTAGTCGAAGACGACACCTCCCTGGGCGAAACCATCCTCGCGTGGCTGCGGCTCGACCAGCACGCGGTCGACTGGGTCCAACGCGGCGATTCGGCCCAGACCGCGCTGATGACCCACCGTTACGATTGCGTGCTGCTCGACCGTGGCTTGCCGGGCCTGTCCGGCGACGCCTTGCTGGCCGAGTTGCGCGCCGCCGGCAACCCCGTGCCCGTCATCCTCATCACCGCCTTCAACGCGCTGGCCGACCGGGTCGAGGGGCTGGACCTGGGCGCCGACGACTACCTCGTGAAACCGTTCGAGCTGGAGGAGATGTCGGCGCGCATCCGGGCGGCGGTGCGGCGTGGCGCCGACCAGGTCAGCAACGACCTGGTGCACGCCGACATCACGCTCAACCTCGACACCAGGCAGGCCAGCCTGGGCGGCCAGCCGGTGGCGCTGACCGCGCGCGAATACCATGTGCTGTACGCGCTGCTGCTGCGCAAGAACAGCATCGTCACCCGGGCCCAGATCGAGGAAACCTTGTACGGCTGGGGCGACGAGGTGGAAAGCAACGCCATCGAGGTCTACATCCACAACCTGCGCAAGAAGCTGGGCGCCGACAGCATCGTCACCGTGCGCGGCCTCGGCTACCGGCTGAAAAACAATGACGATTGAACCGGCCGACCCGCACCGCGCGCCGTGGTCGCTGCGGCGGCGCCTGCTGGCGGTCATCGTGGCGGCCAGCACCGTGCTGTGGCTCGGCAGCCTGGGCATCGTCACCGTCATCGCCTGGCACGAGACCAACGAGGTGTTCGACGATGCGCTGGAGGAATCCGGCTACATGATCATGGCCGCCACCACAGAATGGAACGAGCGCGGCCTGCTGGCGTCGGCGCGGCCCGGCGGCGCGAATGGCCGCAAGGTCGATATGCAATACCAGATCGTCGTCGATGGCCGTGTGATCCAGCGCACCAGCGGCGCGCCGGTCCGGCCTTTTGTCACCGGCTTCGACGACAGCCACGGCTTCGCCGATCCCGAGCTGGACGAGCGCCGCTGGCGGGTGTTCGTGGTGCGCGACGACGAGCGCCGCTTCGAGGTGCAGGTCGGCCAGAAGTACAAGAAGCGCTTCGATATCCTGGAAGAGCTGGCCGAGTCGCTGTGGCTGCCTGTGCTGGGCTTTCTGACCTTGCTGGCGCTGGTGTGCTGGCTGTTGACCGGGCGCGTGCTCAAGCCCTTGCACCGGACCGCGTCGGCCATCGCGGCCAAGACGCCCGACGACCTGGCGCTGGTGCCGACCGCCGGCCAGCCACGCGAGTTGCTGCCGATCGTGCTGGCGTTGAACGGCGTGCTGGGCCGGCTGGACGCGGCGCTGCAAGCAGAGCGCCGCTTCACCGCCGACGCCGCGCACGAACTGCGCACGCCGCTGGCCGGATTGCACATGCATGTGCAATTGCTGCAGCGGCAGCATCCGGAGCTGGCGGCGTCCTTCCAGAAGCTGCGCCAGGATATCGCGCGCATGACGGGGCTGGTCGACAGTTTGCTCGCGCTGGCGCGGCTCGACCCGCTGGCGCGCGAGCAACTGGTGCGCCAGCCGGTGGCGCTGGCGCCGCTGTTGGAGCGGCTCGTCGCGGCCCACGCCGGCGAGGCCGGTCAGCGCGGCATCAGTTTGACCGCGCGCTGCGATCTGGAGAAAGTGGACGCCAACCCGCAGATGCTGGAGATCATGCTGCGCAACTTGATCGACAACGCGCTGCGCTATTGCCCGGCCGGCAGCCGGGTCGAGGTCGAGGCGGACCGCATCGCCGGCCGTGGCCGCATTGTAGTGCGCGACGACGGCCCCGGCGTCGACGAGGCCAGCCGGCAGCGGCTGACGGAGCGGTTCTTCCGCGTGTTGGGGCAAGGGCAGGGCGGCAGCGGACTCGGTCTGTCGATCGTCAAGCGCATCGCCGACCTGCACGGCATCGATATCGTGTTCGGCGCCGGCCTGGATGGCCGAGGCTTGGGCGTCACGCTGAACCTGCCGCCCTATCCTGGCCCTTAACGATCCACGGATACTGAACGGCTGTTCTGTGTGCGTTTCTTAGCGAGGTTTTTTGCCAGAGTCACGGACCAGATAGCACGACATCGTGTCGGCCGTAGCGGCGGTGTAGCCGGCGCTCTTATCGCGCAGGTAACTTTGCTCGCTGCCGTATCCCGTGACATTCCATCCGATGTCTTGATCGGGGCCACCGTCATGCGTGAGTGAGATGAGCGGGTAACGACACGCAGGGATGCTTCGCGTGAAGCGCCAAGTGATGCGCAAATGTCCGTCGCTGTCCGTGTGTTCGACCAGTTCATAAGGCCCCTCGCACTGACTGAATGAGGTCATCCAGGATATGGTCTGGGTACGCACGGCGAGCATGCCATAGCAGGACCGGCCCGTACCAAGGAAGCGACCGGTAAATGGCGCTTCGCCGGCCTGTGCCGTCAGTGCCATGGTTATGCACAGAGTGAGCGCGTGCCGGATCATGGCGCACATCCCTGGTCAGTTGCTCCACGTTTGCGCATCACAGCCAAATAATAGTTCATCTTCTTAGCATACGCCGGGTCGCCCACGTTGTAGCGCGTTGCGATGGTCGATGTCGTCACCATGTCCCATCCTACAATGATCTTCTGAATGTCTGCTTTTTGATACTTCAGCGTCTGGCCTGGTTTCAGGGCGAATACGCCAGGGTTGAGCTTTTTCAGCGTATTGACGGTCGAGCCGGAAATAGCCGCCCTTACCGGATAGATCACGATTGAATTCGGCTGCTATGCGTTGGAGGTCGCAATCGTACAGATGCCATCTGGGATTCTTTAATGAAGCGTCTATCGTGTCTTGCCACAACTCGTAGCTGGACCGCACCTTGGCTGCGGCTGGGTTTGTCGTCGTCATATTGGGTCTTTCGTATCAAGGCCTGATTGGCGCGACTTGATTGACTTCCTCCAAGCGCGCAGGCACTTCTAGCCTAGACACTTGCCAAGAAAGCCGTTTGCACTCGCGCAATGAATGCAAATTTTGCGTGCAGCTCGGTTTGAAATTGATATTTTCGCGGCGCATCTTTGTGCTTCATCGCATCAGCGCCCGATCGGCCGGCCACCCTTTAAGATTCTTTAAGATACGGTTAATGTCCAATCGGTGTAATGCGTCCGTGCCTGCAATAAACAGCAGGTCCCCATAACGACCCACCACCACAAAGGACGACACCATGAAACGCCTACTTCAAATCTCCTGCATCACCGCTCTGCTGGCCGGTTCGGCCTTCGCCGTGGCCCAGCCGGGCGGCTATGCCGGGCCGTCGACCAACGCGGCGCCGGCCGGCTACTCGGGGCCGTCGACCGTGCCGATGATGACCGCCAAGGATTTGCTGGCCAAGGGCAAGGACGACCAGTACGTCAAGCTCAAGGGCAAGCTGGTCAACCACAAGGGCGGCGAGGAATACGAGTTCGCCGACCAGAGCGGCAAGATGACGGTCGAGATCGACGCCAAGCGCTTCCCGGACGGCGCCAAGATCGACCAGAACACCCTGGTGGAGCTGACCGGCGAATTCGACAAGGAAACCTTCGGCGAATCGACCCTGGACGTCAAGCAAATCAAGGTTGTGAGCAACTAGGCAACCCGTTGCGCGCGGCGTGCACCTTTGGCTGAATCGTCTTGCCGCCGCGTAACAACATCTGTATCTTGTGGGGATCGTATTTGTTAAATTTCCACTGGAGCCTGCAATGTCACGTCAAGAAGTCACAGCCGAACAGGTCGCCTCGGCGGCCGATGAGTTACAGCGCGACGGCGAGCGGGTGACGATCGAGGCGGTGTGCGCGCTGCTGGAGGGCGCCTCCGTCAACGCCGTGCACAAGCATCTGACGGCGTGGCGCGTGCGCAACGCCAAGCCGGCCGAGGCGCCCAAGCTCGATATCCCGGAGCCGATCGCCATCGCGCTGGGCAAGTGGGCGCAGCAGTTGGCCGAGGAGGCCGGCGTCGGCGTGCGCGACGCGCTGGCGCAGTCCGAGGAGGATATGCAGGTCCTGCTCAAATCCGGCGAGCAGTTCGAGGCCGAGCGCGAAGAGCTGCTGGCCCAGGTGGCCAGCCTGACGGCCGCGCGCGACGAGGCGCTGGCTACCCTGGCCGAGCGCGGCGAGGAGATCGACCAGTTGCAGGCCGAGCTGCGCAACGCGCGCCATATCGCCACCGACGCGCTGGTCGGCAAGGCGAAGGACCAGTTGGCCATCGAGGGCAAGGATAGCCAACTGGCCGATCTGCGCGCGCAGATCGAGCGCAACGTCGCGGCCGCCGCCGCGTTGTCCGACGCGCGCCTCAACGCCGAGATGGAATTGGTCGGCGCCGTCACGGCGCGCGACAATTTCGCGGCGGAGATCAAGGAGTTGCGGGCGCGCCTCGCGTCGCGCAGCGCGGAACCGCGTCGGGCGGAATAGCCTCGCAGCATCCGCAATGCGGCCTCGGCGGCCTCGCCGAGGCCGCCGCGCCGCGCCCCGAAATCGTCCCGGTGCGGCTTTCACGCAACGTTTTTCCGCGCGGCCGAGATTTTTTTTGCCGCCGCCCGCCACGTGGGGAGCTCTTCCCTTGGCGGTCGCCACGCCCGCCGGCGACTTGCATCGCAGCCATCCCTTTTGCAGCCTCCACGCCCGGTACACCCCTTGGTCGGCGCGGCGCGCCCGCGATCAAAACAATGACTTCCAGCATGTTGTCATAACGGTTTCGGTATCAGAGCACGGAAAAATTTGATTGGTTTGTGCTCGGTTCGCTCCTTAAGATTAGTTTCGCAGCACAAGAGAACATGCTTGCGAACTAAATCATTTACAAAAATTATAATTATGGAGACAGACATGAGCGTACCTGCCACCGGGAACCACGCGGCACCCCAATACCATCTGAAAATCAAGCTGTCGGTCGCCGTCCTGGCCGGCGCCGGCATCCTGAGCAGCGCCTCGGTGTGGGCGCAAGCGGCCGCCGAAACGACGCAGCCGATCGACACCGTCGTCGTCACCGGTGTCAAGGCATCACTGATCAAGAGCCTGGCGATCAAGCGCACCAACGACCAGGTCGTGGAATCGATCGTTGCCGAAGACATTGGCAAGCTGCCAGATAACAACGTCGTCGAAGCGCTGCAGCGCGTGACGGGGATCCAGGTCACCAACCGTTCCGGCGGCGAAGTCGGTACCTTGTCCATCCGCGGCCTGCCCGACGTCCAAACCACCTGGAACGGCCGCACTATTTTTACCGCGTCCGGCACGCAGGTCGCGCTGCAGGACATTCCGTCGAATCTGGTTCGCCAGATCGACGTCTACAAGACGCGCGACGCCAGCCAGTTGGAGATTGGAATCGCGGGCCAGGTGGACGTCAAGACGCTGCGGCCGTTCGATTTCAAGGGGCCGAAAGTGTCGCTGTTGGCGCGCGAGACCTATCTCGATCCCGCGAAAAAGGCGAACCCGCAACTCAGCGCCTTGTTGAGCAACCGCTGGGAAACCGGCATCGGCGAAGTCGGCGCCCTGATCAATCTGTCGGCCAGCCGGACGAAGTACCGCAATGAAAGCGTGACGCCGGGTGCGATGGTGCCGTTCACCAGCCCTAACGCGGCTGAAGTCCCCGCTGGTTACACGCCCTTGCAGCGCATCACCGACACCAGCATCTGGACACCCGGCACCCGTACCGGCCTGCCGATGGCAGCAGGTTCAACGCTCGATTTCAACGGCAAAGCCTATCCCTACTACTTGGCGCGTGACGCCGTTTTCCAGAGCGACTTGCAGGGCAAGCGTGAGCGTCCCGCCGCCAATGTCGCCTTGCAGTGGAAACCGAACAGCAGCTCGCTCTACACCTTCGAATCGATGTACAGCGGTTATCGGGACAAGGCCTTCAACCAGTTGCTGTTCAGCTTTGCCGACTGGTGGGGCGATCTCGGCAGCAACCCTGCGGGGACGATTACGACCTTCCCGGGAACGAACATCATCAAGAGCCGTAATGTCGGCAGCGTCTATGGCTTCAACAGCGGCGACTACACCACGTCGGCGACCGATTCGCGCGTGTATGCCCTGAACGGCAAGTGGGATATCGGCGACAGGCTGAAGCTGGAGGGGGATGTCTCGTACCAATCCAGCAGTTTTCACTCGGAATTCACCGCCACCCGTATCGATCGCGTCGCACCTTCCATCAACGTCGACTTCAATGCCGGCGGCGGCAATACGGCGTTCGGTTTCAACAACAATGCCGACCTGACCGACCCGACCAAGTGGAATGTCGCGCAGTTCTTCGATAATGCCAACCGCAACAAGGGCAGCGCCGCGACGGCCAATCTGTCGGGCGTCTACGATGCCGACTGGGGTCCGCTGCAGACGATCCACTTCGGCGCGCGCCTCGACGACCGCAAGGCGTCGGAGGCCAACCGCAGCCAATCGGGCACGTTGAACCGCAACCTTGCCTCGCTCGGTCCGGAGTATTCCTCCACCAACTCGGGCTTCGGCACCGATATCTCGAACGTTCCGCGCTCATGGGTGGAGCCCAATGCCTACTACATCCGCGACCATATCGACGACTGGCGCAAGATGTTCAGCTCGACCGATCCGAACTTCCTGACGACGGACCAACTGAGGTTGCAGAAGACGTTCCAGGTAGATGAAAAGACGAGCAACCTGTTCCTGATGGGGAATACCCAGAACGAGCTGTTCGGTAATCGCCTGCGCGGCAATTTCGGCGTGCGCTACGTCAAGGTCGATACCGACATGACCTTCTATAAGGTTGATGCCACCACCAAGGCGGTCACGCCGTCCAGTGCCAGCAAGTCGACCAGCAAATTCCTGCCCAGCGCGACCTTGATTTACGA
>Ga0105244_10002627_pt1 | contig 13470 bp, 11 predicted proteins | sample KBSM44metaG_FD_80423 | JGI IMG/M metagenome (GOLD analysis project Ga0105244, IMG submission 80423) | Miscanthus rhizosphere microbial communities from Kellogg Biological Station, Michigan, USA - KBS M4-4 metaG | ecosystem: Host-associated > Plants > Roots > Rhizosphere > Soil | place...
AGCGTAATCGGCCATTGCGTGCGTCGCGGGGACGCACACATGGCCGATTACGGCGTTCCGCCTAATCCGCCCTTGTCTCCACAGGGTTATTCCCAGCTGACGTCACCCGAACCGCTGCGGTTGACGTTGCGCTGATCCGGATTGCCCAGCACCCGGATGTCGCCGCTGCCGCGCAAGGTCAGATCCGCCGACTGCTTGGCAAACACATGGCTGGTGCCCGAACCCTTCAAGTCCACCGTCACCTTGTCCGCCGCCAGATGGCGCGCATCCAGGTCGCCCGAGCCGGTCAACTGCGCGTCCAGCGTCTTGCAGCTGCCCGACGACTTGATCTCGCCCGAACCGACCAACTCCAGCTCCACATGCTCGCTGCTGCCGGCGTTCAGATGCAGGTTGCCGCTGCCATGCGCCCCGGCGATCAGATTGCGATAACGCCCCGAGAAGTTCACATTGCCCGAGCCGTGCAGCCGCAGTTCCAGCTTGTCGCCGCTGAAACCGGACACCTTGGTGTCGCCGCTGCTGCGCACCGTCAGCTCCTCCAGCATCGGCAGCACCAGCTCCACCTGCAAGCGGTGCTTCGGATTGAGCAGCATGCCCTTGGTGCCGATGTGCAGATCGCGCCCGTCCTGGATGGTTTCGATATTGGCCAGCGAACGCTGCTCGCCGCGCACCTTCATCGATGCCGTCGGCCCCTGGGTCAGGATCAGGTCGATCGGTCCCTCCAGCACCACGGTCACCGCCATGGCGTCGACCTTGCGGGTTTCGCCGCTCAAGGTGCGGCCGGCCACGCTGGTCGGACTGGTGGTGCCGTAGGCCTTGAGCATGCTGTACGTCACGCCGATCAGCAAGAACGACAGCAGCAACAGGCCGATTCCGATTTTCAGTAATGCTCGCATTGAATGCCTCCTTAGCGTCCGCGCAGCAGCGACATGTTCATCGCCGCGTAGCGCCTCAAGCCGATCACGGTGTAGCGCGTCAGCACGATGCTGATCAGGCACAGGCCGATGCCGGCCAATATCAGGCCGAAGCCGAGGAAGGTCTGCGTGGTGCGGGCGCCGCTGTCGAAATCGGTGGTGATGTGGACGTCGCCCGTGGCCACCGCCTCGGCGCGGTCGAACAGGCGGCTGGCGCGGCTGGTTCCCTGCACGGTGTCGGCGCCGGCTTCGTCTTCGCTGTCGGGCGCCTTGCTGACCTGGATACCCATGTCGTTGATGGCGATGCGCCAGCTCTTGGCCTCGGCTTCCTCTTCCTTGGTGTCGAAGCGGGAATGGGTCAGGGCCATGACGTGGTGTAGCGGACCTTCGAGCGACAACTCGTTCTGGCCCGACAGGCCGCTGGCGGTCAGCGCCACGCCGCCGATGTAGAACGCGAACGCCGACACGTAGACCGCCATCAGCATGGCCGCGTAAACCATTGCCGGAATGACCATGAACAGGTTGAAGACCGCCAAGCCGACGAACGACACCATCACACGGACCAGGTTGGCGGGGGTTTTCTTTTGCTCAAAAGAATGTAAGTGGGCCGAGGCGCGCAGGGTCATCGCGATCTTGCGCGGTTCGTCGAGCTCCTTGTAGACCTCGGCTTCGCTTTTGCCGGCCACCAGGCCGTCGATAAAGCGCTGCTCGTAGTAGGCCAGGGTCTTGGCCACCGTTTCCGGTGGCAGACCTTGCATCGCCTGCTTGAGCGCATCGAGGTATTGTTGCTTACTCATGATGTGTTCCAATTACGTCTTTGTCGATGGTGCAACTGTACGCAGATCGGCGTCCGCATGCCAACGCCATGTGACAGGCTGCACAAATCGCGGGGCAGGCGACGGAAACCGCACACCGGACGGGGAGCGCTACATGACGCCCTTCAAATGCGCCGCCGCCGCCACGCCGCTGCGCACCGCCGATTCCAGGGTTGCCGGGTAGTCGCCGGCCGTGTAGTCGCCCGCCAGCGCCAGCCCCGGCAGGCCGCTGGCGTTGCGCGGACGCGCCAAACCGGGGGAACTGGCGTAGGTGGCGCGTTTTTCGGTGATCACCTTGAACCAGTTCGGCCGGCCCAGTTCCGGCCGCTGGAACGCCGCCGCCAGCTGCACGGCGACCGCTTCGGCCAGCAAATCCTGCTCCTGCGCGGCCACGCCGGCCAGGCGGGGCTGCTGGCGGCGGTCGAACACGAACTGGCCCCACTGGTAATTGTCAGGGTCCTCCAGCAGCGCGAAGAACGGCAGCGCCAGCCGGGTGGCGGCATCGTATTGCAAGTACACGGTGGTGATGGCTTCCGACTCGAACGCCGTCAATTGGGCGCACACGTCCGTGGTGTCGCAGTCGGGCACGGCGTGCAGCAGCGCGGCGGCCTGGGCGGCGCCGGTGGCCAGCACCACGCCGTTGAAATAGGTGCTCCAGGTGCCGCCGACGGCCGCGCCGCTGACGTCGACCTGCCACAGGCGGCCTTCGATCGAACGCAGCGCCTGCACCTTGGCGCCGGTGCGCACCGCGCCGCCATGCGCCCGCAGGAACGCCGAGGCGGCATCCGGGAACAGCGCCGACAGGTCGGCGCGCGGCAGCAGCATGTCCGACGCGCTGCGTTTGGCGCCCAGGCTGTCGCGCAGCACGTTCAGGAAGACCTGGGCCGAGGCGCGCTCCGGCGGCGTGTTCAGCGCGGCCAGGCATAGCGGCCGCCACATCAGCTGGATCAGGCGCGGCGTCTGCTCGAAGCGCTGCAGCAGTTCGCTGACGCTGCAGTCGTTGTTGAGCCGCCAACCCATCCAGCGCGCCGTGCTCGAGAAGCGTGCCAGGCTCATTTTGTCGGCGCGGTCCAAACCCTTGCTGCGCAGTAGCGCGATCGCCACGTGCAGCGGGGCGGGCAGGCGCGGCGCGACGAAGTCCATGCCGCCGGCGCCGGGCGGATAGCGCATTTGCAATGGCAAGGTCAGCAGGGTCTGGTCGCGGTCGACGCCGACCAGTTTCATCAGGCGCAAGGTTTCGCTGTAGGCGCCCAGCAGGATGTGCTGGCCGTTGTCGAGCTGTTTGCCGTCGATTTCGACGCGCCGGGCCCGCCCGCCGAGCGTGCGCGCCGCCTCGAACAGGGTGACCTTGAAGCCGGCCCGCGCCAGTTCGACGGCCGCGCTGCAACCGGCCCAGCCGCTGCCGATGACGGCGACCGAGCGCGAAGGCGAGGAGTCGGCCTTCGCGGCCGAGCGTTTTTCTTCCGGCGACCCGGTCACGGCGTCGTCGTTAGCCACGAATATAAGTCTTCCAGGCGAGCCACAGTTTGCGGATGGGCGTGAGCGAAATGCGCTGGGTGAGCACGTGGTAGCCGTCGTCCTGCACCTCGGTCAACAGGGTGCGGTAGATGGCGGCCATCATCAGGCCGGGCCGCTGGGCGCGCCGGTCTTCCTTCGGCAGCAGCGCGAAGGCGTCGTCGTACGCCTGCTGGGCGCGGGCGACCTGGAAGGCCATCAGCTTTTCGAAGTTCTCGCTGTGGCGGGCGTTGAGCAGGTCGGCGGCCGTCACGTTGAACTGCTGCAGCTCGTTGATCGGCAGATAGATGCGGCCCTTGCGCGCGTCTTCGCCGACGTCGCGGATGATGTTGGTCAGCTGGAAGGCGTGGCCCAGTTTTTCGGCGTACTTCAGCGTCTCGGGCCGGGTCGCGCCGAAGATGCTGGCCGACAGGATGCCGACCACCGAGGCCACGTGCCAGCAATACGTGGTCAAGGCCGGATAGTCGAGGTAACGCGTCTGGTTCAGGTCCATCTCCATGCCGTCGATGATGGCTTGCAGATGCTCTTCCTTCAGGTTGTACGGCACGATGTGCGGCTGCAGCGCCTGCGTCACCGGGTGGGTCTGCTGGCCGGCGTACATGCTGCTGATTTCCTTGCGCCACCAGGCCAGCTTGATGCGGGCGATGGATTCATCGGTGCATTCATCGACGGTATCGTCCACCTCGCGGCAGAAAGCATACAGGGCGGTGATGGCGCGGCGACGCTCCGGCGGCAGGAATAGGAAGCTGTAGTAAAAACTCGAGCCGCTTTGCGCGGTCTTTTGCTGGCAGTAGTCGTCGGGAGACATGGATAAAAAAGCAATGTACTGTTCGAAGCCGCTATTCTATAGGAATGAGTTACAGTCTCGGTTCATTATTTGGCGGAGTTGACATGATTTCTATTCGGGAAATAGACCATATCGTGCTGCGGGTGGTGGATCTGGAGCGCATGCTGGCGTTTTACTGCGGGGCGCTGGGCTGCCCGGTGGAGCGGCGCCAGGACGAGATCGGGCTGGTGCAACTGCGCGCCGGCAGCTCGCTGATCGATCTGGTGCCGCTCGATGGCAAGCTGGGGCGCATGGGCGGCGCGCCACCGGGCAAGGAGGGACGCAACCTGGATCACTTCTGCCTGAGGGTAGAGCCGTTCGATGCCGAGGCGATCCAGGCGCACCTGGCCCGGCATGGGGTCGAAGCGGGTGCTGTCGAGTCGCGTTATGGCGCCGAGGGAGAGGGGCCATCGATCTACATTACTGACCCCGAGGGCAACGTCGTAGAGCTGAAAGGACCGCCCGCTGCAACGTAGGATGATTTAAGGATACAATATGTTACCTTTTCGGGAGATTGTATTCGTATGAAATCGCAGATTGTTGCCTCCTTGCTTATCATTCCAGTGCTTGCTGGATGCGAGGGCTCGTCTGCGGAGGATACGGCGCCCATGAAAACGGCCACGTATTACACCCAGCATCTGGCGGAAGCGCACGAAGTGGCGGGCCGCTGCAAGCAGCTTGACGCGCAAAAGCAGCGCACCCTCAGCGGGGGCGATTACCAGGAATGGCAGATCTCGAATGAGGGCGTGAATTGCCAGACGGCGTTGTCGGTGTCGGAAGCGGCGTCGCTGCGTGAATTTGTGCTCAAGCAGTCCAAACCGCAAGCACCGGCTGCTGCACCGAAAGCGGTGCCGCCATCCTCGGCCGCCCCGGCACCGCAAGAGCGCGAACAGAAAATCATTTCCGCTCAGACTCTCGCTCCTGTTTGATCTGTTCCAGCTCGGCGGTCATCCGCTTTTGCAGCGCTTCGTTCGCATCAAGTTGTTTAAGCGGTGCGTGGCGCCGCTGCCAGGCGCTTTTTCATGCGCACGGCGGACCAGAAAATGCCCATCCAGTCGCGCCTGACCAGCTTGGGGCGGTGCAGGAAAATATCGTACTCTACTGCCTCGATCGCATCGAGAATGCGCAGGCCGCCTTGCACCACCATGCGCAGCTCGAAGCCGATGCGGCCCGGCAGGCGCAAGGCCAGCGGCGCGCCGCTCAGCAGCAGCTTGCGCGCGCGCTCCACTTCAAAGCGCATCAGCGAACGCCAGCGCGGGCGCGCGCTCGCATGGTCCAGCGCTGCCGGCGAAATCGCGTAGCGGTTCAGGTCTTCCAGCGGAATGTAGATGCGTTCCTTGTGCAAATCGATCGCCACGTCCTGCAGAAAATTGATCAGCTGCAGCGCGGTGCAGATGGCGTCCGAATCACGCACATTGTCCTCGTCCGCCGCGCCGTACAGGTGCAGCATCATCAGGCCGACCGGGTTGGCCGAGCGCGAGCAGTAATCCAGCAGCTCGTCAAAAGTCTGGTAGCGTTGCACCACCACATCCTGCTTGAAGGCGGACAACAAGTCATACAGCGGCTTGACCGGCATCTCATATTCCCGCACCACCTGCGCCAGCCGTTCAAACATCGGCTGGTGCTCGGTCGCGCCTTGTTCGATGCGGGCCAGCGCCGCCTCGTAGGCATTCAGTGCGGCCAGGCGTTCTTCCGGCGCCGCATCCCCCTCGTCGGCCAGATCGTCAGCGCTGCGGGCGAAGGCGTAAATTGCTTCCACCGCCGGGCGCAAGCGCTTGGGCAGCAAAATCGAGGCGACAGGGAAGTTTTCGTAGTGATCGACCGGCATAAACAGGAGAGACGGCAGATGCCGGTGTGAGATTGGTTTCCAGCGCGTAATGGTAGTGCCATCTTGAAATGAGAGCAAGTATTCACGCTGAAAATTAATGACGCGGAAGTCATTTGCAAAGGGCATTGTTCAGTTTATAATCAATAAATAACCTGTCAGTCATTAAAGGAAAACCGACATGTCTAGTCTTAAAAATGTGCTGGTGGCCGCGTCGGCGCTGGCTTTGCTGGGTGCTTGTTCCAAGCAGGCCGAAAAAACCGAGGATATCCGTCCGGTGCGCGCCATGTCGCTGGTCAGCAGTGATGTGGATGTGAATGCCGAGTTTTCCGGCGAAGTGAAGGCGCGGGTGGAGTCCCGCCTCGGCTTCCGCGTTGGCGGCAAGATCGTCAACCGCAAGGTGGACGTTGGCACGCTGGTCAGCAAGGGCCAGGTATTGATGCAGCTCGATCCGCAGGATTTGCAGCTGTCGCAAGCGCAGGCGCTGGCCAATTTGCGCGCCGCCGAAACCAACCGCGATCTGGCCAAGGCCGAGCTGCAGCGCTACCAGGAACTGCGCAGCAAGAGCTTCGTCAGTCAGGCCGTACTGGATGCCAAGGAGTCGACGTATAAATCTGCGCAAGCCAATGTGGATGCGGCTCAGGCCGGCTATCGCGGCCAGTCCAACCAGGCCGGTTACGCTTCGCTGGTGGCGGACGTGGATGGCGTGGTGACTGCGGTCAACGCCGAGATCGGTCAGGTGGTGGCGGCCGGCACCCCGGTGGTGAATGTGGCCAAATCGGGCGAGAAGGAAATCGTGATCGGCATCCCGGAAGACAAGGTGGACAGCCTGCGCCGCGTGCCGGACGTGCAAGTGCGCCTGTGGGCCGATCCGAAAAACGCTGTTGCCGGCAAGATCCGCGAGATTTCGCCGGTGGCCGATCCGTCGACCCGTACCTACACTGTCAAGGTGTCGATTCCAGACTCGCTGGCTGAAGCCAAACTGGGCATGACCGCCGTGGTGCAGTTCGCCTCGAAAACGCCTGTGCCGCAAATCAAGGTGCCACTGACCGCGCTGTTCTACGAGAAGAAAGCCACCTCGGTGTGGATCGTGGAGCAGGGCGCGGTCAAGCTGGTGCCGGTGACCATCGGCGGCGTGGCCGGCAACGATATCGTGCTGTCCAGCGGCGTGAAAGCCGGCCAGACTGTGGTGACGGCCGGCGTCAACCTGCTCAAGCCGGGCCAGAAGGTCAAGATCCTCGGTAACGACGGGGTCGGCAAATGAAGGAAGGATTCAACCTCTCACGCTGGGCGCTGGAGCACATCCCGCTGACCCGCTACCTGATCGCGGTACTGCTCATCGGCGGCGCGCTCAGCTATTCCAATCTCGGCCAGGATGAAGATCCGCCGTTCACCTTCCGCGCGATGGTGGTGCGCGCCAACTGGCCGGGCGCCACCTCGCTGCAGATGGCTGAGCAGGTCACCGACAAGCTGGAGAAAAAGCTGCAGGAAACGCCGGATATCGATGAGATTTCCAGCTACTCCAAGCCGGGCGAAACCACCATCATCCTCAAGCTGCGCGAATCGGCACCGCCCAAGGAAGTGGCGCAGTCCTGGTACCAGGTGCGCAAGAAGATCGGCGATATCCGCGGCACGCTACCGTCCGGCGTGCAGGGGCCGTTCTTTAACGATGAGTTTGGCGATACCTACGGTTCCATCTTCGCCCTTTCCGGCGACGGCTTTACCTACGCCGAGATGAAGGACTACGCCGACTTCGTGCGCCAGCAATTGCTGGGCGTGCCGCTGGTGTCCAAGGTCGAACTGTTTGGTGTGCAGGACGAGAAAATCAACATTGAGTTCTCGCACAAGAAGTTCGCGCAGCTGGGCATTCCGTTTGAGGCTATCGTCAACCAGATCGCCACCCAGAACACGGTGGAATCGACCGGCGTGCTGGTCACGCCCACCGATAACCTGCAGGTACGGGTGACCGGCGCGCTCAAGACCGTCAAGGATCTCGAGGATTTGGAATTGCGCGCCAATGGCACCACGTTCCGCCTCGGCGATTTCGCCACCATCAAGCGCGAGTACCAGGACCCGCCGGGCAACAAGATGCGCTTCAACGGCAAAGAGGTGATCGGCCTCGGCGTGTCGATGGAGAAGGGCGGCAACATCATCCAGCTCGGCAAGCACATGGAAAAGACCGTGCGCGAGATGAAGACCAAGCTGCCGGTTGGTATCGAGCTGGAGCGCGTTTCCGACCAGCCCGAAGCGGTGAAAGCCTCGGTGGGCGAGTTCGTGCACACGCTGATTGAAGCGGTGCTGATCGTGCTGGCGGTCAGCTTCGTCGCGCTGGGCCTGCACAGCAAGCCCAAGCTGCGCCTCGACGTGCGTCCGGGCCTGGTGGTGGCGCTGAGTATTCCATTGGTGCTGTCGGTGACCTTCCTGTTCATGCGCATGCTGGATATCGACCTGCACAAAATTTCGCTGGGCGCGCTGATCATCGCGCTGGGCCTGCTGGTGGACGACGCCATCATCGCCGTCGAAATGATGGTGCGCAAAATGGAAGAGGGTATGTCGCGCTTCGACGCTGCCACCTTCGCCTACAAATCAACCGCGATTCCGATGCTGACCGGCACGCTGATCACTGTCGCTGGCTTCCTGCCAATTGGCCTGGCCAAGTCGGCGGCAGGCGAGTACACCTTCTCGCTGTTCTCGGTGAACGCCTTGGCGCTGGTGATTTCGTGGGTGGTGGCGGTGACCTTCACGCCTTACCTCGGCTATGTGCTGCTGAAAGTGAAACCGCATGCCGATGGCGGCAGCGAGCACGACCTGTTTGATACGCCGGGCTTCCGCAAGTTCCGCGCGCTGGTCAACTGGTGCGTTGAATTCCGCTGGATCACCATCGGCGCCACGCTGGCAGTGTTTGCGCTGGGCGTGTACGGCTTCAAGTTCATCGAGAAGCAGTTCTTCCCGGACTCCAGCCGTCCCGAGCTGATGGTGGAAATGTGGACGCCGGAAGGCACCACCTTCGCCGCCAACGAAGCGCAGGTGAAGAAATTTGAGGCCTTCATCCGCAAGCAGGAAGGCGTGATCAGCGTGACCAGCTACGTGGGCACCGGCTCGCCGCGCTTCTACCTGCCGCTGGACCAGATTTTCCCGCAGACCAACGTGTCGCAAATCGTGGTGCTGCCGAAGGACCTGCATGCCCGCGCCGCGCTGCGCGACAAGATCGTCGACGTCTTCAAGCACGACTTCCCGGAAGTGCGCGGCCGCGTCAAGCTGCTGCCGAACGGGCCGCCCGTGCCGTACCCGGTGCAGTTCCGCGTCACCGGCGGCGAGGTGGACAAGGTGCGCGCGATTGCCGATCAGGTCAAGGACATCATGCGCGCCAACCCGAACACCATCGGCGTCAACGACAATTGGAATGAGTCGATCAAGGTGCTGCGCCTCGACCTCGACCAGGACAAAATGCGCGCGCTGGGTGTGACCTCGCAAACCGTGATGCGCGCCGCGAATACCATTTTGTCCGGCACCGCCATCGGCCAATTCCGCGAGGGCATCAAGCTGATCGACATTCAGATCCGCCAGCCGATCGAGGAGCGCAACACTATCGCCGTGCTGAACGACACCAACATCCCGACTGCCAGCGGCAAGTCGGTGCCGATCAGCCAACTGGCGCGCGCCCACTTCGTGTGGGAGCCGGGCGTGGTGTGGCGGGAAGGGCGCGACTGGGCGATTACCGTGCAGTCGGACGTGGCCGACAACATCCAGGGTCCGACCGTCTCCGGCCAGATCGAGCCGCAACTGAAGGCGCTGCGCGATGCGCTGCCGGCCGGCTATGCGATCACGGTGAAAGGCGCAGCCTCGGACAGCGGCGCGGCGGAAGCCTCGATTGCGGCCAACCTGCCGCTGGCGATCTTCCTGATCTTCACGCTGCTGATGCTGCAACTGCATAGCTTCTCGCGTTCGCTGCTGGTATTCCTGACCGGTCCGTTGGGCGTGGCGGGCGCGGCGATGGCGCTGCTGGTGCTGGGCCGTCCGCTGGGCTTTGTGGCCAACCTTGGCATCATCGCGCTGTTCGGCATGATCATCCGCAACTCGGTGATCCTGGTCGACCAGATCGAGCAGGACATCAAGGCCGGCCACGACGCCTGGACCGCCATTGTCGAATCGGCAGTGCGGCGCTGCCGCCCGATCATCCTGACGGCCGCTGCCGCCGCGCTGGCAATGATCCCCTTGTCGCGCTCGGTATTCTGGGGACCGATGGCAGTGGCCATCATGGGCGGATTAATTCTCGCCACGGCGCTGACTTTGCTGTTCCTGCCAGCGCTTTACGCGGCCTGGTTTAGAGTGAAAAAGCCTCTTAAATAGGCAAAAAACGGTAAAAAACAGCGGAATGTTGGCTACATGGTAAAAATCGTCACCATTCCGCTAAAAACCCGTTAGAATACCGCGTTGAAGTTGAAAGCTCCTGCGTATAAAGCAGGAAGAGGGCGACCGTTTTCACTTATGGGTCGCCCTTTGCTTTTGTGCAAACATGCCGCGAGGATGGCGAAATTGGTAGACGCACCAGGTTTAGGTCCTGACGCCAGCAATGGTGTGGGGGTTCGAGTCCCCCTCCTCGCACCAACTGTATTTCTTATTTTTTGGACGATTTTTTAACATGGCAACTGCAGTCGAAACCTTGGGCAAACTCGAACGTCGTATCACGATCTCCTTCCCGCTGACCGAAGTCCGCGCCGAAGTTGAGAAGCGCCTGAAAGTGCAAGCCAAAACGGCTAAGGCACCAGGCTTCCGTCCGGGCAAAGTTCCTCTGAAAATGGTCGCAGCACAATACGGTTATCAAATCGAAACCGAAGTGCTGAATGATAAAGTTGGCCGCGCTTTCAACGACGCCGCAAACGAAGCCCAGCTGCGCGTTGCTGGCTACCCGAACATCGAACCGAAGCAAGAGTCGCCAGCTGGCGTTCTGACCTTCGATGCGACTTTCGAAGTCTATCCTGAAGTCGAAATCGGCGACCTGACCAAGGTTGAAATCGAAACCGTCAAAGCTGAAGTCACCGACGCTGAAATCGACAAGACCATCGAAATCCTGCGCAAACAGCGCGTGCACTTCCACACCAAGGGCGAAGCTGGCGAACACGGCGACGGCGGCGAAGCTGTTGCTGCCAACGGCGACCGCGTGACCGTGGACTTCGTCGGCTCGATCGACGGCGTGGAATTCCCAGGCGGTAAAGCCGAAGGCTACCCGTTCGTGCTGGGCGAAGGCCGCATGCTGCCAGAATTCGAAGCCGCCACCGTCGGCCTGAAAGTGGGCGAGTCGAAGACCTTCCCGCTGTCGTTCCCAGAGGACTACCACGGCAAGGACGTCGCCGGTAAAACCGCCTCGTTCACCATCACCCTGCAAAAGCTCGAGTGGGCCCACCTGCCGGAAGTTGACGCAGAATTCGCCAAATCGCTGGGCGTGGCCGATGGCGACGTCGCTAAAATGCGCGAAGACATCAAAGTCAACCTGGAACGTGAAGTCGCCGGCCGCGTGAAAGCACGCAACAAAGAAGCCGTGATGGAAACCCTGGTGAAAACCGCCACCCTGGAAGTGCCAAAATCGCTGATCGCTCAAGACACCGAGCGTCTGGCTGAAATGACCCGCCAGGACATGGCCCAGCGCGGCATGAACGTCAAGGATGTGCCATTCCCACCAGAACTGTTCGCAGAAAAAGCCGAGCGTCGCGTACGCCTGGGCCTGATCCTGTCGCAACTGGTTGGCGAAAACAACCTGCAAGCGCAGCCAGAGCAAGTGAAAGCCCAGATCGAAGACTTCGCACAAAGCTACGAAGATCCACGTGAAGTGCTGAAGTACTACTACAGCGACCGTCGTCGTCTGGCTGAAGTCGAAGCCCTTGTATTGGAAGAAAACGTCGTCAACTACGTCCTGGGCCTGTCGAAGACTTCGTCCAAGGTAATCGCCTTTGACGAACTGATGGGAAGCAACGCACAAGCGTAATTCAGTTTGGGCCGGATGATGTAAGATAAACATTCCGGCCCCTAAAGCTGCTTCACAAGGAAATAGAATGACTGGTATGAACCGAAATCCGGCGTTGGACACCGAAATGCTCGGCCTGGTGCCGATGGTGGTGGAACAAAGCGGTCGCGGCGAGCGCTCTTACGACATCTACTCGCGTCTGCTCAAGGAACGTATTATCTTCATGGTCGGTCCGGTCAACGACCAGATGGCCAATCTGGTGGTCGCCCAGCTGCTGTTCCTGGAAAGCGAAAATCCAGACAAGGACATCTCGCTGTACATCAACTCCCCGGGCGGCTCCGTGAGTGCCGGCCTGGCGATCTACGATACGATGCAGTTCATCAAGCCTGACGTATCGACCCTGTGCACCGGCATCGCCGCCTCGATGGGCGCGTTCCTGCTGGCCGCAGGCGCCAAGGGCAAGCGCTTCTCGCTGCCGAACTCGCGCATCATGATTCACCAGCCTTCGGGCGGCTCGCAGGGCATGGCGTCGGATATCGAAATCCAGGCCAAGGAAATCCTGTACCTGCGCCATCGCCTGAACTCGATCATGGCGGAACGCAGCGGCCAAACCGTGGAACAGATCGCCAAAGACACCGATCGTGACCGTTTCATGTCGGCGGAAGAAGCGGTAGAGTACGGTCTGATCGACAAAATGTTGACCAACCGGGCTTGATGCAAGCTTTGCAGCATTGCTAGAAAAAACGCTCGGGCGATTAATCGTTCGGGCGTTTCGTTTTTATTTCGGGTAGCATGTGCATGTAGGCGGAGTTTCCGCGCCGCATTGCACCGTACTTGCATCCTGTAACCAAAGAAAACTGCCCATGTCAGACAAAAAATCCTCCAGCGGCGAAAAACTTCTGTACTGCTCGTTCTGCGGCAAAAGCCAGCACGAGGTGAAGAAACTCATCGCCGGCCCATCGGTCTTCATCTGCGATGAGTGCATCGACCTGTGCAATGACATCATCCGCGACGAGACCTCGGCCATCGAATCGGTGACGGGCGCCAAGTCGGACCTGCCAACCCCGCATGAAATCAAGGACTTGCTGGACCAGTACGTGATCGGCCAGCAAACTGCCAAGCGCATCCTGTCGGTGGCGGTGTACAACCACTACAAGCGCCTCAAGCACCTGGGCAAGAAAGACGACGTCGAGCTGGCCAAGTCCAACATCCTGCTGGTCGGTCCGACCGGTTCGGGCAAGACCCTGCTGGCGCAGACCCTGGCGCGCATGCTGAACGTGCCGTTCGTGATCGCCGACGCCACCACGCTGACCGAAGCCGGCTACGTGGGCGAGGACGTCGAGAACATCATCCAGAAGCTGTTGCAGAGCTGCAACTACGATGTGGACAAAGCGCAACGCGGCATCGTCTACATCGACGAGATCGACAAGATCTCCCGTAAGTCGGACAACCCGTCGATTACCCGCGACGTGTCGGGCGAGGGCGTGCAGCAGGCGCTGCTGAAGCTGATCGAGGGCACCGTCGCCAACGGGCCGCCGCAGGGTGGTCGCAAGCACCCGCACCAGGACTTCATCCAGATCAACACGGCCAACATCCTGTTCATTTGCGGCGGCGCC
>Ga0105244_10002630_pt1 | contig 13461 bp, 11 predicted proteins | sample KBSM44metaG_FD_80423 | JGI IMG/M metagenome (GOLD analysis project Ga0105244, IMG submission 80423) | Miscanthus rhizosphere microbial communities from Kellogg Biological Station, Michigan, USA - KBS M4-4 metaG | ecosystem: Host-associated > Plants > Roots > Rhizosphere > Soil | place...
CCCCTCTAAACCAAATACTGATTAAACCAGGCAATAGTCCGCGTCCACGCAAGATCCGCCGCCGCTTTGTCATAACGCGGGGTCGAATCATTGTGAAAACCGTGATTCACACCCGGATAAATATACGCTTCATAAACTTTCTGATTGGCTTTCAGCGCCGCCTCATAAGCAGGCCATCCCTCGTTAATGCGCGAATCCAGCTCCCCATAATGCAGCAATAATGGCGCTTTGATGCGAGGCACATCTTCCGCTTTTGGCTGGCGTCCGTAGAACGGAACCGCTGCAGCTAATTCCGGATACGCCACCGCCGCAGCATTAGCGACACCGCCGCCGTAACAAAAACCAGTCATCCCGACTTTCCCTGTCACCGCATCGTGGTGCATCAGGAACTCAATCGCGGCGAAGAAATCATTCATCAGTTTGGTGGGATCAACCTGCGATTGCAGCTCGCGCCCCTTTTCATCATTGCCCGGATAACCGCCGACCGAACTTAAACCGTCCGGTGCCAGCGCGATAAATCCTGCCTTGGCAACACGCCGCGCCACATCTTCGATGTAGGGATTAAGCCCACGGTTTTCATGCACCACCACCACGCCAGGCACTTTACCCGCCGCTTTTGCTGGCCGCACCATGTAGGCTCTCACCTCGCCATGCCCTTGCGGGCTGGGGTAGCGAATATATTCAGCCACAATATCCGGGTCGGTAAATTCCACTTGCTGTGCGAAGGCATAATTTGGCGTCAGCAAAGTCCCCAGTGCCGCCGCCGCAAGCCCGCCGACCACAAATTTCCCCGCAATGTCGAGAAACTCACGTTTGCTGATTTTTCCGTGGACGTAGAAATCGAAGTATTCGAGTAATTCAGGAGGGAAATCTTTTGCGGTCAGTCTGGTCATTTGCAGGCCCTTTATCGGTAAAAGATGGATAAATAATGGCCTGCATTTGACGATTTTGTAAACTATCTGCGCGTCACGTTCACTCGCCATATCCCAAAGCACACCAGCACCAGCGCCAGGGCGTAACGCCATTCGAGAATACTTTCTTGCAAGAAGATGGCTGAAAGCACCGCACCCGATACCGGAATCAAGAAGTTAAACGGCGCAATCATTCCCACGCGGTTGTGTTTGAGCAGCAAGCTCCACAACGCAAAGGCCACGGAGGACAGCAACGCCAGATAGCCAAGAATCGCCACCGACTCCAGGCCATGAAACTCAAGCCGCCCGCCGCTTGCGTAGCCGCCAACAGTCAACACCACGCCACCGATGGCCAACTGCCAGCCTGTCATGATAGTCGGGTCGATGGTTTGCGAAATGCGCTTCCCATACAGCGAAGCGGCAGAAAGAATAAACGCTGCCAGCACCACGAAACCGTCACCCATCCAGCTAAAACTGAAGTCCATCAACTGGCTGTTGAAGTTCACCACCATCACACCGGCAAACCCCAGCACACAGCCCACCACTTTGTTAATACTGAGCTTGTCGTTTTGATAGATAAAATGCGCCAGCAGGACACTAAAGAAAGTGCCAGTGGCATTCATAATTGAGCCTTTCACGCCGGTGGTATAGGCGAGGCCAATGTAAAAGAAGATGTATTGAATGGCAGTTTGCGTAACACCGAGCAACGCTAGCTGCGAAAACTGATGGCGGGATAAACGCGCAATCGGCTTGCCTTGCAGCATCGCGAACGCCAGCAATAAAAGCCCCGCGATGACAAAACGATAACCGGCGAAAACAATTTTGCCCGCTAAATCGTCGGTCGCTATCTGAAAAATGTCATAACCATTTTTAATTGCCGGGTAAGCACTTCCCCATAACAAGCAACAAAAAGCGGCTCCCATCCATGCGAATTTCTTATTAGTAAACAGCGAAACGTTATTACTCACGCCCCTTCCCTTACCCAAAAATAAACTGTCGTTTCAGAATCGGCCATTATCCGTTAATAGCGAAAAATAGCGATAGTGCCATCCACACTTTGCGGCAGTGCGAATGGCACGACAGTGACTTTATTTTTCAGGGTAATGCGATGGGCGAGCTTTCGGGTGAACCGCAAAGTGCCCTGCCGGAGCATTTTCCACGGTCACAGGTGTGAGATGTGGAGCCTGTCTTCTCTGCGATTTATCGCGGAACATATAAACGATAAACGGCAGAATAAACACCAGACCGAAGCAGATAATCAGCAGACCGGCATAAATATCATGGGCGCTGCTGCCAGGCAGAGAACTCGGTGGAATAAACGAAACAAAGAACGCCAGCACTGAAACCAGCAGGCCAGAACAGGCGACGACCAACTTAACGGCTTTACCGCCAGGAATCTGGAAGTCACGTGCTCTGTCACGTTGATGAAGCACCAACTGAATGTATCCGAGGAACAGCATCAGGTAGCTACACAGATAAATCACCACCGTCAGCGACAGAGCAATCAGGAATGACATATTGCTGCCGCCACCAGTATTAGTGAGGACAACCAGTGCGAGAGTAGTGATGCATAACTGGGAAATCACCAGCGCTACTGGAACACCATTTTTATTTACTTTGGCAAAACGCGAAGGCAATAAACCATCCCGTGCGGTGACTAACATGCCGCGCGATGGGCCAACAATCCACGAGGCAATCTCGGCCAACACGCCCAGCATCAACAGCGCAGCAATAGCGCGAATCGCCCACTCGTATTCAGGCCCGTAATAACTAATCAGGGTACTAAAAGCCTGCATCACGCCAGCCGAAAGGTTGATTTCATCGTGCGGGATCACGGCGGCGACAGACAACCCACCAATGGAACTCAGCACAATGGCGGCAATGACCAGCAGGAATATCGCCAGCGGGTAATCACGCGCTGGATTATTCATCTCATTGACATGGGTTGCCGAGGCTTCAACACCCATATAACTGAGCACAAACGCCACAAACACCACTAACGTGCCAATCTGCGAAAAATCAGGGAAGAAGGTCTTCTCTGACATCTCAATCGCCAGCGGTTGCCCATGATAAAGCCACGCCACAGCCAGCAGCACCAGGACAATCGCCGGGAACAAAATCCCAAAGAAGAAACCGAATTTGGCAATAATCGCGGTATAGCGTGTCCCTTTAAATTGAGTCAGCGCCAGCCCCCACAAAATAACCACCGCCGCTACAGTTCTCACCAGCGGGTCGGTATTTAACGCAGGCCAACTCAGGATGTAAGAGAGAGCACCGAGCACAAAATAGAGCATCGGGATAAAACCGATGGCGATTTGCAAATAGCTAAAAGAGATCGCCGCAAAACCCCAGCGTTCCCCGAGCGTATTGGAAACCCATGCGTACAAACCACCTTCTTGCCAGCCCTCAACTGTGGCCATTTCAGCGGCACACAGACCAACGGGAATAAACCAGAAAATCCCGCCCATCAGCAGGAAGAAAATCAGGCTAAAACCTGAAGTGGCAAAAGTGGGATATTCATAAACGGCCATCACCATTGAAGCAGTAATGGCAAAAAAACCGAGCAAAGTGAGCGACTTTGCAGGGGCACTCGTCGTTGTACTGGACATAATCCTCTCCACATCAGCAGGTTTGAACCACCTGCCGATGTTCATTCACGATTAAATAAGAGAGCCGTAACAAACAGGCTCTCTGGTTGATTGATAAGAAAGGGGTTTATGCGTGGTTGAAGCCGCCCGCTTCCTCGGCAGTCAGCGAATGCGTGACAGGATTTTTTTCCAGTGCTGCGAGCGTGCGTTTCAGGTCGCTTATCAATAATTCGGCCAAATCGGTACTCATGCCATGGCGCACCAGAATGCGCTGCACCACTAGATCTTCGCGGTGAGTCGGCATGGAATAAGCAGGCACCTGCCAGCCACGGCTCCGTAAACGGTCAGCCAGATCGTACAGCGTGTAGCCACAATTGCGTTGGTCAGCTTTTAGCGTCCAGGTCAGTCCTGGAATGCCATTTTGCTGGTTGCCATCATAGATAACCTCGAATGGGCCGATAGCGGCGATTTCACGCGCCAGATACTGGGCGGTGTGATAACAGGCCATGTGAATTTTGCGATAACCTTCGCAACCCAGGCGCAGGAAGTTGTAATACTGAGCGACAATTTGCCCACCAGGACGTGAGAAGTTCAGCGCAAAGGTCGGCATATTGCCGCCGAGGTAGTTAACGTTAAAAACAAGTTCCTCTGGCAGATCTTGTTTTTCACGCCATACCACCCAACCGGCACCGAGCGGTGCAAGGCCGAATTTATGACCTGACGCGTTGATAGATTTCACTCGTGGCAGACGAAAATCCCAGTCGATTTCTGTGGCGCAGAATGGCGCCAGGAAGCCACCGCTGGCGGCATCAACGTGCATCGGAATATCCAGCCCTGTGCGCTCAAACAAATCATCCAGCGCATCGTGAATCTCTTTCACTGGCTCGTACTGGCAGGTGAAGGTAATCCCCAAAGTTGGCACTACGCCAATGGTGTTTTCGTCGATATATTTCAGCGCTTCTTCGGCTGTCATCATCAGACGGTTGCCTTCCAGCGGCACTTCGCGCAGCTCCACGTCAAAATAACGGGCGAATTTATGCCAGCAAATCTGCACCGGGCCGCACACCATATTTGGCTTATCGGTAGATTTTCCTGCCAGTTCACGGTGTTTGCGCCAGCGCCATTTCAGCGCCAGACCGCCCAGCATCGCGGCTTCGGAAGAACCGATAGTGGAACAGCCCATGGTGTCGGTGGCTGACGGAGAATGCCAAAGGTCCGCGAGCATGTTCACGCAACGCTGCTCTATCTCAGCAGTCTGTGGGTACTCATCTTTATCAATCATGTTTTTGTCGATGGAAAGATCCATCAACTGGCGGATTTCGTCATCCACCCAAGTCTGGCAAAAAGTCGCCAGGTTCTGGCGGGAATTACCATCCAGCATTAATTCATCATGAATAGCATGAAAAACATTGCGTGGATTACTTTCGTTGACCGGAAATGCGTTTTTAGGCAGTGCGGTAGATAACTCTATCGAAGCATAAACATCGTCATTTTCATTTTCGACTGGCTGAATAAGTGTGGTCATAATAAATCCTCTATGGGTATCACTTAAGTTGATAATTCAATTAAGAGTGAATATGGAATTACTTAACGCTTTGGGTCAGCTCACCTAATTTTGCTTTCGGTGTTTTTTGACACTGTTTAAATATCCTGGGTACTGACACGGTTTCAACTTCATGCCAATGGATATAATCGCCACCTTTAAAATCTGTATTTCTATTCACTACCCAAAAGGCGACTGGGGTCATAGATTTAGGATTCATATCCATAAACTCCTGGCAGGTCATATTTTGTGGTGTCGTTTCCTGAGTAGCGAAAGCACTATTCATAGTGGCTGAAAAAGCGGCAGCAGCAATAATTACCGAGACATAGGCTTTAATATTCATCATTTACTCCACTGTTTTTGGTGTATCGTTAAGGTTCAATTTCTTGTGCTTCGCTGGCGTCAAATTCCTGCGCAGCGCGATAAATCCAGCAGCGCTGAAGATCATCTCCACGCCAATGAAAGCGGTGGTAAATAAATAGGATTGTTCAGGGTTCAAACTGAGCCAGACAACGGCAATCAGCAGGTCTAAAACACCGATAATAATGTTGGTGATCGCCCCCGCGTTACCACGCATAGTGAAGCCGGAAACGATGCGTGAAACCCCGCCAACAATGAAGAAACAGCTAAATACCAGCGACAGTGACGTCATGCCAATCAGAGGATGGATGACAAAACTGAAGCCCAACAACAGCCAGGCTAAGGCAAATATCACGCTGACAAATTTAGAACGCCAGTGGCGTGAACGAAATACCACCAGACTATAAAGAGTATAAAAACCGCAAACCATAAACATCATGCCGATGATATAGCTGAGGTACATCCCGGCCATAAAAGGATAAATAAGACAGCAGGTACCACAAATAAACAGTAGCACCGCCATCACCAGCGCATGTTTTCTATAATGAAGACATGAAGCCTCACTCAGTGCTTTCAGTCGATATTGATTAAATATAAACATTTTATTTCCGCCATATCGTTATTGACCAACTAGTTATTGGTTAAAATAGTAAGGCCAGCTAGCAAACGGAGTAAATAAGAGTGAACCCCTATCTTCATACGCTCAATCTGACGTCTGACTCAATAATCTGACAAGTGTCAGACAGCTCCTGCAATATTCATTCCGCGCTCTGATTTTCATTCGTTTTGTTATTTCCTATTCTGTCTGGGTTGGTGATTAACACCCATTTTATTAAGGAGACGATAATGAAAAAATTAATTCTGGCAGGCGTACTGGCAACCATGATGAGTTCTGCACCGGTATTCGCTGCAACAGCAACGACTCCAGCACAAACTGCTGCGGCCACTGCACAAATCCAAAAAGAAGCGGCTGATGTGATGCAGGTTGCCGTTCAGGGCGCGAATGCCATGCGTGATATTCAGCTTGCTCGCCTGGCGCTGTTCCACGGCGAACCGGCCAGTGCTAAAAAACTGACTGATGACGCAGCAACACTGCTAAAAGATGACAGCATCGACTGGAAGAAATTTGTCAAAACCGACGCCAAAGCGAAGATGATTGACGACCAGTACGTCATCATTAACGCCACAGTTGCCCTGTCTGAAGACTATGTTGCGACTCCAGCAAAAGAGAGTGCGATCAAATCTGCCAATGAAAAACTGGCTAAAGGCGATAAAAAAGGTGCGATGGACACTTTACGTCTGGCGGGGATTGGCGTGATGGAAAATCAATATCTGATGCCACTGAACCAGACCCGCAAAGCGGTAGCTCAGGCACAAAAAATGCTGGCAGATGGTAAATACTACGAAGCGAATCTGGTACTGAAGGGTGCTGAAGACGGCATCGTTGTTGATAGCGAAATGTTCGCTGCCAGCAACTAAAATTATCGTGCTGGATGTCGGATGACGCTGCGCTTATCCGACCTACAAAAGCTGTATTTGTATTATCGTGCTGGATGACGCTGCGCTTATCTGACCTACGATTTCGGTTCCAGTTCCGGTTTCGTAGGGGGATAAGCGCCAGCGTCATCCACCATTTTTAGTGGCTTATCAAACTATCAATCTCCACGTCAATTTCCTGCATGACTGCCGTAATTTTTTCTAACGCTTGCTGGCGCTCCTCAAGTGGTAACGAACTATGACGACGTGATTCGAAAGGTTCACACAACGCCTGAAGTGCGGTGATTTCCAGAATCTGTGCCGAACCATGCAAACGATGCAACGCATGCAAAAACATTTGCGGTTCATCCTGCTCTATTGAACGCACTGCGGCCTGTAAATCATTGGCTGAAGCTTCGCGGAAGGTTTCCAGAATCTCATTCATCAACTTCCTGTCCCCCCCAGTATTCTCGGTCAGAATGCTCAGCTTCAAATGTCGTGTAGTACACAGCGATGTGCGCCCGCTATCGAGTTTGCTCAACTCGTGAGTCAGCGTCTGAATCGAAACCGGTTTAAACAGGCACTGATTCATACCGCTTTGCAGGCATTGATCGCGTGATTGCGAAAGCGCACTGGCGGTCAGCCCCCAGATTTGCAGCCGCATATTCTGGCGACGCAAAGATGCCGTCAGCGCCAGCCCATCTTTTTTTGGCATGTTCAGGTCAGTTATCAACAAATCGTACGCGTTATTGGCGATTTTCGCTTCCGCCTCCTCACCGTCGCAGGCTTCATCCACGTTGTAACCAATGGCATTCAGCTGGCGTTTTAACAGCAGGCGATTCGTCGGGTTATCGTCCGCAATCAGAATCGACAAACGCGGTAATGGCGACAATGCGGCCGGGGTGTTATGGGTCGGCGTAAGCCTCTTCTGTGCAGTTTCAACCAGCAACGTAATCGTGAAAGTGGTGCCCTGCGACTGCTGGCTACTGAGTTCCAGCGTGCCGCCCATCAGCGTCACCAGCTCTTTGCAGATAACCAGCCCCAGTCCGGAGCCTGTCTGTTTACGCCCCTGGCCTGCCTGAACGTAACGGTGGAATAGTGTCTCCTGCTCTTCGGCACTAATCCCGCATCCGGTGTCGCTGACCGTCACCACCAGAGTCCCATGCTTATCCTCAACTTCTGTCAGACGGGATGAGACCTCAATATGCCCTTTTTCGGTAAACTTCAGCGCGTTGCCGACCAGATTGGTGAGAATTTGCCGCCAGGCTTGTGGATCAATCAGCACCTGAGCGTCCGCCGCCAGATGGCTGATACAACGCAACTCAACACCTTTCTGCCTGGCCAGCGCGTCAAATGAGTGGCACTGTAGATTGATAAGCTGTGATAAATCAGTCCATTGCGGTGCTATCTGGTATTTACCGGACTCAATTTTATCGACATCAAGAATCTTGCCGATCAACCCCAGCAGCGATTGTGCAGTTGCCCCTGCCAGTGCTATCGCTTCTTTGCGTTGACTGGCGTTGAGATCCGAGCTCGACAGCAATTCTAAAAAGCCCACAATCGAACTCACCGGGGTACGCAGCTCATGGCTCATACTCGCCAGGAAACGGCTTTTCGCTTTAGTGGCCTGAATCGCTTTATCTTTCTCGGCCTCCAGCTCATGGGAGAGCGTCTCTTTAAGCTGCAATTCTTCTTCGAGTTGCCGTTGCGACTGTTTTCTTTTGCGCACTTCACGCGACAGCGACAGCCCCCAGCCAAGGCTAATGGCTATCAGCACCATCGCGAAGACCACCAGTTGATAGAACTGCTTGCTGTACAGGTTCCAGGTATCTTTCTGTACGCTGGAAATTTTCGACCACTTTTCCGTCATTTGCAGAATGTCGCGCGGAGGAATCGCTTGCAGCGACTGACTGATAATCGACTTCAGTTCGGGTTCATCGGAGGCTATCGCAAAACTCAGCGAACCGCTCGGCATCCCCGGCAGGCGCATGTAGTACATGTTTTGCGGGTAATAATGGTCAATCATGTAACGGGCGGATAGCTCGGTGGTAATCGCCGCATCGACCTTACCCTCCACGACCATTTTCATTGCCTCACCGACATTTTCCGTTTCAACCAGAGTCGCCAGCGGGTATCGCTGATGTAAATCAGCAACCAAAACATCCCCCAGCGCTACGGCAATGCGCAGTGGTTTGGTCAGCAAGCGGTCAGCATTTTCGTGATGCGCGGTGACAATAACGAACGAGAGGCTCATCAACTGATCGCTAAGCGAGGTGTTCTGCGGCGTATTATTCAGCGTGGTGGCGGGGATCATGTCCCACTGCTCTGGTGCCTTTTTTGGGTCGGAACTCATCATCACCGGCTGAAATTCAAGACCGGTTTGCAGCTGAATAATATTGAGTAAATCAGCCATGATTCCGCGTAACTCGCCTTCCTTGTCGATCAGCGTAAACGGTGGATAGTTGGGATTAATGAGCACTTTGACAGTGCGGTGCTTATCCAGCCAGTTTTGCTCTTCCTGGCTAAATGGGCCAGGTGAATTCAGATAGGAAAGATTGCCGCGGTTTAGCCAGTTCTGCATCATCCGCATATGGGTTTCATTGCTGATTGAGGCAATAAAACGTTCAAGGATATTTCGCAACAGCGGCTGACGGTTGCTGGTAATAAAGTAATTGTATTGTTCTTGCTTGTTAAAATAGTGGGTAATCACCAGCGATTGTGAAAAGTATTTAGAAATACAATTCCCGGTAGTCACGTTATTACCAATAAAATATTGGTTTTTACCGGACACCACCGATGACATCGCCTGGTAGTCATTATCGTAATAAGTCATTCTGGCATTCGGGAACGCCACCTTAACAACATCGGCAAACGAGCAATCGCGCACGCAAGCAACAGTCACCTCTTTGCTGGTTTTTAGCGGCAGCAAAGTGTTTTTAAGTGACGTCACCAGTGTCGGCCAGGTTTTGATCAACGCAGACGTTGTCAGCAAAGAACTCGGCGTTTCTTTGTGGGCAGTTAACTGAGTCAGCAGCGTATCGACTTCGTTTTTCGACAGTGCCGCAAGAGCCTCTTTCTCGCTATCATATTGTTTAATAATAATTTTAATATGCAGATTTTTCTGCAGCAGAGCCAGGTAATCGGCATTAACACCCTGATATATCCCCCCAGTACTTTCATAATCAATAGGGGAAACTTCCGGCAACCAGGTGCCGACAGTCAGCGTTTTTTTGCGCTCGAGCCATAACCTGTCTTCTGTACTTAACCGAATATCCAGCACCGCAGGCTGGTAATTACTTTTAAGCTCAATAACCTGTGTGGCGCCAGAAGAAGAAAAACTACTCAGGCAAAAAAACATCATCAAATAAATAAACCAACGAGACTGCATCTTATTAGCCAATTTTATTTCTTTGCGCATAATCATAGAGTTCCATTAATGATGAGCAATCTAACTTTTCCATTAAACGGGTTTTATAAGTACTTACCGTTTTATTACTGATATTCATTTTGTGGGCAATAGTGGTGTAATCAATGCCGTTGAGAATGTAGCGTAAAACCTTCATTTCCTGAGTCGATAAAGTATCCAGTTTATCTTGTTCAGTGAGGGTCACACCGCTAAAACGCTCAACAGAGAAAGGAAAATAGCTATAACCATTTTTTGCCGCTTCAATAGCCGCCAGAATATTATTCATACCCTCTTTTTTACTAACAAAACCATTCGCGCCGTATTCGGCACTGCGCTTGCCGTAGAACAACTCATTTTTGGCAGAGATGATAATAATAATACCGACGTAGTGGCGTTTGCGGAGTTGCTCCAGCACTTCGATACCGCTGAGTCCGGGAATGTCTACATCGATGATCAGCAGTTCCGGTTTGAGTTTCTCTACGGTTTGCACCACATGCTCGCCACTGTCGAGTTCAGTGGTGACGGTGATGCCGTTGGTATCGAGCAAGTTGCGTATAGCAATCCGCGCCAATGGGTGATCGTCAACGATTATCGCGTTCATTGCGTGAGTCAATCCTGATGTAAAAAGGAATAATATTTAAGCCGGAAGAACAGATGTGGTTGTTATATTATTATTTTTCGAGATGAATCTGGAGCGGGTTAAATTCTAACATATCTGATTTGGGTGTTATTAAATATTTACAGTCAGAGTCGATAGTGCCAAAAAATGATTTAGATCATATTTTGACTACATGTGTAGGAATGGGAGTTCAATTATTAAGGCAATATCTTAATGATTTTATAAATACGTTATTTCTAAATGATGGGGGAATGTTTGGCCCAAAAACAACTGGCAACACAATTAGGGTTAGCTCAACAGGCCATACCGCATTATGAGAATGAAATCTGAGATTATCAGTTTCATTATTGGCTGATCTATCTGAAGCTTTAGGGGATCAATCAATGAGTTATTTGGATTAGAGGGATAGTGAAAAAGAAGGCGCAGAAGGACTTTTCGCGGGTCGGAACGCCAGGTTTGAGATGTCATGGTTAGATGCCCGTTTGTACAGGCGCACGTCTAAGTTAGCAGGACGGGTCTGTTGGCAAAATACGGCACTAAATTGACGCTTACGGATAGCAAGGATAAATTTATGTACTAGCTCAAAAGGGAAGCTAGCTCCCCTTTTAAAATATGATTAGATGATTTATTTCTTAAGCAAGCGCGGTAACTGATTATTAAGCTCAAGCAAACAACTGCTCATATACTTTTCTGTCTCGGCAGTGACGCGAGCATAATTATTGGCTCGCCAATCCGATAGCTTCGCTTCTACAGGCGCTGGAGAACATTCCGCTACAGTAAAGGCGGAAAACATATTGCCATCTTCAGGGCGCTTATAAAAAATCAGTTTGTATTTCAGTTGATAGGCCGGATCGGTCGCCGCCACATCGTTATAAATCAGTGCCCATGTTGCATGACCAATATAAAGCGGATTCTTGTAAGTATACCCATTAGCGGACCCATCTGGAGACAGATTAGCTGGTTTATCACCAGCAGCCAAATAAGCCAAATCATCGCTATTCGGCCCATCAGGGATTGGAGTTACCGTTGTGTTACCACCCGTATTCGGTACGCCATCAGTATTTCCAGTGTGACTTCCCCCGGTATCAACCTGTTCATTATTACCGGTATGATTTGGACCTTGCGCCGGTAATTGGTTCCCGCCCGTATTACCTGGGCCTGACTCCGCTACCTGGTCACTACCGGTATGCGCAGGAGCATACTTATCCTGAAGCGAGTTGAGATACTTTCCAGTAACCTCGTCGTTACCCATCATTTTCAGAGTGATAAGATGATCCAGTTCATCAGATGTCATCTTATCGGCAACATCCTCGAGAGCCGCTCCGGCAAGCCCAACGATCCCTGCTTTAGCGCCGATCTCCAGTAGTTGCTCTGCAACCTTGTTACGACATGGTGCAGCAATGGCACATCCTTCAACCAGCGCTTTACCCAGCAGGTTATTCTCAACAACAACTTCATCCGTTGTGCAGCTAGCCAGAGAGAACCATTTTTACCAGCACAATCAGCAGGTTATAACCTGTTTTTACCAGTGCATTTTGATGCACGGGCGCATAAGCCCTAACGTGCGTTTTCGCAACCCGTTACCCATTTTTCCCGACACTGTTTGAAGAAGGTCTGTAGGCTCTCGGGCCGCAAGCAACAACAGATACTGGAGTTTATTGAGGTGATCACTGCTAAGCGACCACCAGTGGGGAAGTGGATCTGACGACTGGCTGACAGGTAAAAAATCCCGGCTGAGGGGCCGGGATCTTTTTAATTATAAATTGTCAGATCTTAGTCCAATGCGAAAACTCTCTGATGGGAATAGCGGCTGTATTATGATTTCATCGTTATAAATAAATAACTTTGGTGACAATGCTGTAACATCATAAACGTTTTCCGCTATCAGCTTAATATTTGTCCTGAATAGTGGTATATCTGCATCATCTGCTAAGACAAATACGTCGTGGTTTTTTACTAAGTTCGCGTTTAAGACACCATATAAATCATCATAATCACTATATTTCATCTCCTTCCACAAAACTCCTCCGGCGGCAACGGGATAATTATAAAGCATATCGATAGCTTTTCTTTCTTCGTCACCAATAACTATATTAAAATCAACAAGCAACGCTTCTTTGCATTCGTCAAACAAAGTCATTGTTTCTACCTATTTAGCTGTTTCAATATAGTTTCAAAAGCTTTTTCATTACCTTCAAAAGGTATGACGGTTTTTACTGCCTTACCAGGCCCTTTACCTTTTGAGTAATCCCACATATTAATATGTGTTCCTTTCTCTGGATCATAATCCACACGCCAGCCTACCTTGCCATCGCTGGATTGGCGACCAATAACCTTTCCATTACCAGCACTCACTTCCAATCGGCCAATAACAGGCTTTGAATCAGCACCTAAATCACCAACCATATTTATGGCTTTATTTCTAGCAGTTTCCCAATTCTTTTCGGCTTTAAGCACCGTTTCAATACGGTTTCCGACTCCCGGAACCTTCTTACCCGGCAGTATAATACCGGCCAGCATCCCGCCCGTCGCTTCCAGCGCGGCCTGGTTTCCTTCAG
>Ga0105244_10002632_pt1 | contig 13459 bp, 12 predicted proteins | sample KBSM44metaG_FD_80423 | JGI IMG/M metagenome (GOLD analysis project Ga0105244, IMG submission 80423) | Miscanthus rhizosphere microbial communities from Kellogg Biological Station, Michigan, USA - KBS M4-4 metaG | ecosystem: Host-associated > Plants > Roots > Rhizosphere > Soil | place...
GATGCTGCCCAGCACCATCGTCAGCCGCTCCAGCGTCACGTAGCCGCCGCTGAAGGAGCGCAGCCAGTCGTCCACCGCCTTGCTTGCCGCGGCGATGTCCTCCTTCACGATCGTGTTCAGTGGTGCTACTGCCGTCTGCGGTTCGCGCTCTGATGGCGTCTTGCTTCCTTCCGTCCCTGCCATTTTCTGGTTTCCCTCAGTTGATGTTCGCGCCCTGGAACTCGAGTTGCTCGAAGGTGCTGCCCGTGAAGTCGACGCTGCGCCCTTGCAGCCCCTGCGCATGCACCACGGTGCCGCCGCAGTTCAGCACGCCAACGTCGTTCCAGCTACCACCCGCGAAGCTGATGTCGTCCCACTGGCACTGCCTGAAAGTGCTGGTGCCGATGCTGCCGCCATCGAAGTTCGCACGCGTGAAGCTGCAGTTGATGAAGGTGCAGCCCGTGATCGAGATGCCGCTGAAGTCGCACTGAGTGAAGCTGCAGCCCGTGAACTGGCAGCCGCTCCAGCCCGCCTGCTTGAAGCTGGTGGCGGTGAAGCTTGTGCCCGCGAAAGTGGTCGCGGCGAACTGGGCGAGTCCCAGGTCAAGTCCCGCATAGGCGAAGCTGTCGGCTTGGCCCACGAGCCCGGCGGGAGCGCCGCCTGCGCCTTTGCGCCACATGTCGTGGGCGAGGATGATGATTTGAGAAGACACTGTGGAGGTACCTGTGGACGTCGTTGGTTCAGCGAGACAGATGCCTCTGAAGGATTCGGCCGCCGCTCTTGTCAATCAGCAGACAAGCTTCCGGAAAGCTTGGCAAGGTCCAGCGATGGGCCTGCGACAGGCCCGAGGACCTTGCATCTTCAAAGGCCACTGCAATCGCCTGCTCCGCCAAGCCATCGACTTCGATGGTTTCTTTCATTCTTTCCTCCCTCTGCGAGATTGAAGGTGCAGGGTCCTGTCAGGCGCAATGTCTTTCGAGACGTGCCCAGTGCCGGACCACTACCGACTTCCTTGTTCCCGAAGTATTTCGCCCGTTGTCTTCGAGGCGATGTACATGATCGACCGCCCAAGCTTGCTTGCGTTGCCAAGTCCCTTCTGTCCCGGAGGGAGCTTGGCCGAGAAAGCGATCCCGATGGTGTTGACCCCGTTTTCTTCTTCGCCGTTTTCCTTCTTCCTCTCAGCGATGTGGACATTAAAGTTGTTCAGGTCTTGCCCGGTCCTCTCGAACAACTTGTACGCGTTGCCCAATGCGATGACCACCGGGGTGTTGAGTAGCAGCTGATCCGGCGACTCGACCGCCAAGAGCGGCAAGACCGAGACATCGAAGTCATGATTCACGGGCGAGGCCCCCGAGCCTTCGTGCGGACCGCCTCGATTTCCTTGAGCAGATCACCGGCATCCGCGTTGCCGTTCTTCAGCGACTCCGCCGCCCAGTGCGCGGCTTCGGCGAGATCCTTGCCATTCATGTAGAGGTCGCAGGTCAGGTTGTGTTGCCCTACGACATGGCCACCCTCAGCCGCCAACTTGCGCCAGCGCCGCTCTTGCGAACGATCCTGAAGCACGTAGTTGGCGTACCTCGACAGGCGGAATGCGGCCTCGGCATCGCCGGCCTCGGCTTTCGCGGCCAGTACGGCCCGCGCGTCGGGCGCGAGCATGGCGGAGCGTGCCGCCTCGATCGCGCCCAGGAGCCGGTCTGCATCTTTGTAGCCGTTCTGGAGCGCCTCCGCGGCCCAGTGCCGAGCTTGGTCGAGGTCCTCGCCGTCACTGCTCAGTTCGGACGCCAGGTTGTACTGCGCCGTCGCATGGCCCGCCTTGGCGGCCACCGCGAGCCAGCGCGTGCGCTGAACCTTGTCGGCTTGCGTGAAGGTGTAGTACTGGGCAAGGCGAAAGGCGGCCTGCGCATCACCGGCCTCGGCCTTCCTGGCGAGATCGCTGCGCTGCGCATCGTCGAGCGCATGGATCTGTCCGCCCGATACGGGCTCGTTGTTGTTCATCGAATGCGCCTCCATGGCGGGAGAAAGAGAGAAGAGGACCAGCGCGAGCAGGGTCGGCATCGCGCTCAGGATGGTGTTGATCGGCGCGACCGCTGTCTGAGGCTCTCGTTCGGACGTCTTCTGCTGCTGCGATCCTTCTGCCATGGCCTTGCTTTTCCTCTTGCCTGGAACCGTCTTGTTGTTCGAAAGAAGCGCGCCGTCGCGCCGCGTCAGCCCATGAAACCGGGGGTGCGGCCCGCGAGCGCGGGCGTGCCGGCAGCGGCAGGCAATCCACCTTTTGCGACCCCGCCTGCCATGTTCGCGATCGCCGTGACCGGGGCACCCATCGGCCCGAGCCGCGCGCCGGCCGCCTGCGTCGCCATGCCGGTGGCCGCCTGTCTCGCCTGGCCGAGCATCGCCTTGGCGCCACCCTGCCGGATCGCCTGCGCCGCGCCCACGGCTTGCTGCGCCGTGGCTGCGGCCTCGGAGGCCTGGCCGAGCAGGCTCGCGGCCTTGCTGCCGGTGCCCGCGACGCCGGCCAGCGCGGCCGCGGCGCCGCCGCCCGCCCCGCCGAGCAGCCCCGAGACGCCCGATGCAGCGCCGGCCGCATCGAAGCCACCGCCGGCCGGGGCCTTGCCCTTCCAGTCCTGCGGCGTGCCGAAGTAGCTGCCCTCCTCCCACGGATCGCGAGGGTCCTTGCCGAAGGTCACCTTGGCGGTGCCGATAGGCAGGCCTGCGACGCTCGCGAAGCCGTTGCGGTCCAGCGTTCCGGCGTGCGTGCCGCCTTCCGAATCGACCACGGTGAAATCGCCCTGCGCCACGCCCTGGTGCTTCTCGCCGGTCGGCTTGATGTACTGGTGGTAGAGATCGAGCTGGCCCTTGGGCACCTGCGGCGGATTGGGCAGCGCAGGCTTGCCCTCGCTGGCCGGCCCGACCAGACTGTGCACCGCGGCGTGCTCGCGCCAGGTACCGGAGGTGCCGTGCTCGATGCCGCCAGAGCTCCAGCGGCTGTAGCTCGAGCCGCCGTTGATCACCACCTCTTCCTTCGCCTGGATGGTGATCTTGTTGGCAGTCTGCGTGATGTTGAGCTTGGCCAGCACGTTGACGCTGTCCTTCAGCGCCTTGATGTCGATGTCGGCGCTGGCCGCCACCAGCCGCATGCCGGCCTTGGCGGCGAACAGGCGGATCGCGCTTTGCACGCTTACCAGCAGGCTCTTGCCCGCACTCACGCTGGTGTGGCCGCCGCTGGTGAGCGCGGTGTGCTCGCTGCTCACGATGTGGGTGGAACCTTGCGCCACGGTCTGCAGGCCGCGGGCGCTGGCCAGCGTCAGGTGCGGCTCCTGGAACTCGGGGAAGTCGCCCTGCTCGCGGTTGCCGCCCTGGCCCCTGATGGCGTCGTTCTGCGCCTTGAGGATCTCCGTGACCTCGTCCTGGTCGCCGGCGTCGTGCGCCTGCGCACCCCGTGCCACTTCGCTCAGGCCTTCGTGCATGTCGCGCGCCTGCGTGAGGCGGCCCACGGTCTCGCCCATGTCCGTCATGTGCGCCTGCGCGTTGGCCCGCGCCTCGGTGGTCACCAGCAATCCTTTGGCCGATCTCACCGCCCCATGCCCATCGGTACGCAGCTCGAAGCCCTGGCCTCGTGGCTCCTTGCGCCCAGCCGTGTCCTCGATGCGCCCGATATGCCCAACGCTCAACTGGCTGGCCTGGTGATCGCTGCGCAGCTGCGCCTGGATCTTCCCTGCCGTATCGTCGAGCACGATGTGGTTGCCTCGGCCCCCACCCAACTCGCGGCTGCGGATGCCCGACAGGTGCTTCTGCCCGGGCAGCTCCCACGCAGGCATGGTGTCGGCGTTGTGCACGCAGCCGGTGACGATGGGGTAGTCGGGGTCGCCGTTGAGGAAGTCGACGATGACCTCCATGCCGATGCGCGGCACGCTGGTCATTCCGAAGGTGGTGCCGGCCCATGCGGTGGACACGCGCACCCAGCAACTGGAGTTCTCGTTGTCCTGGCCAATGCGGTCCCAGTGGAACTGCACCTTGATGCGCCCGTACTGGTCGGTCCAGATCTCCTCGCCCGCCGGACCCACCACCTTGGCCGTCTGCGGGCCGCGTGTACGCGGCCTGGGGGTGGTGCGCGGCGGGCGCCACGCGTAGCTGGTGGGCTGAGCCTCGAAGGCGAAGCGCTGCACGGAGCCTTCGGTGCCGTCGGCGCCTTCGCTGGCCTGCAGGTTCTCCTGCAGGTGGTAGCTCACGCCCACGAGCAGGTACTGCTGGTTCTGGTCGGCCCTGGGATGGCCGGTCAGCCGCAGGGTGTGGCCGGTGGCCAGCTCGCGCAGGTTGGATCTGCCGGTGACGCGATTGCGCTGGCTGAGCTGTTCTTCGTTGCGGATGCGCGCATAGGTCTCGCCGTCGCCGTGCTGCACGAAACCGCCCGGCCATTCGTACTGTTCGTAGGCGTCGTGGTCGTGCCCGGGCGGCATCTGCCGCAGGTGCGACAGCTCGGCCTTGGGCTTCTCGAAGTCGTAGTCGTCGTTGTAGTGATGGCCGGGTCGCACCTCTTCGGCGATCTCCCACGCGTAGATGCGCTCGCGCTGGCCCATGCCGGACTTCTCCAGCGGTTGGTAGCGCACCTCCTCCCCGCCGGGCAGCGGGTTGTGCGAGTTCGCGATGTCGTCTGCGAACACGAGCACGTGCTGGCTCGCCTCGTGCCGGAAGTGGAAGTAGAGGCCTTCGAGTTCGCACAGGCGCGAGACGAAGTTGAAGTCGCTCTCGTGATACTGCACGCAGTAGTCCCAGCGCCGGTAGTCGCCGCGCGTGAGCTTCTTCTCGATGGGGTAGCCGTAGCTGCCGAGCACTTCCATGACGATGTCGGGCACGCTCTTGCCCTGGAAGATGCGGAAGTCGCTGCGCCGCGTGGCCAGCCACAACCAGGGACGCAATTGCAGGCGGTAGAAGGAATGGCGCGCGTCTTCTTGCTGCAGGCCGAACCGGGTGGCGATGCCGCCGAGGTAGCGCACGCCGCCCTCGGTTTCCACCGCCACGGTGGCCGCCTTGCCCAGCAGCGCCTTGGGGTCGATGCCGTTACTGCTGCCCAGCAGTTCGATGTCGAACGCGTAGAGCTGGCTCAGTGCCTCGCGGCCCACCAATTGGCGAAATTGCAACGCCTCGCCCAGCGGCGTCTGGATGCTGACGCGGCGGCTCATTGCGCCTCTGCATCCGGCAAATAAGCCAAATTGCTCAATTGCAATAAAACGAATAAGAATATTGTTTTAAAAATGAGCGCCATGCCCACCTCCCCGTGAATTACCTTTCCAATTATTCTAAATGGTCAATTTGCGTAAGACCCAATGCAAAAAATGGAAATGCGGCCGACCGACAGCGCAGCCCAATCAAAGGCCTTGCTGGCGATCGGCAACTCGAGCGGGTTATTGCAGACCCGTGCGGAATAGCAAGAATCCCATGCTCCCGGGATCAGCCCCGCAATTCATCCCCGCAAAGAAATCCAACGGCTCATGCCGCCTTGCGCGCCGTCAGCCACTGCGCGGGCGTCAAAGCCGCCGCCACCACGCGCACCTCGCCGATGTTGCCGAAGAAGCCGTCGGCGCGAGCGCCGTCCCACGAGCCGCCGCCCACCACCCACGGCGAGGCGGCCGAAAGCGTGGCCAAGCCCGGGATGGCCGACGCATTGCGCAGCACCGGCGCGCCTTCGACGTACATCGTGGTGTCGTGCGACACCGGGTCGTTCACGATCGCGACGTGCACCCAGCGGTCGGCAATCACTTCGCCTGACCAATTGGCCTTGGGCGCGCGCGTGCCGGCCGGGCTCGGCACCACCTCCCACTGCACCTCGCGCAGGCTCGAAATGGCGAACAGCATCGGCGGAGACTCCGGATCGCCACCCGAGTAGCCAGCCAGATCGCCGCGGCGGCCGTCGCGCGTCATGATGTTCATCCACGCCTGGTTGCCGCTGGCCCAGCTCTTGTCGATCTTGATGAAGGCCTCGACCGTGTAGCCGTTCTCCAGCGTCTGCGCGTTGATCGGCGCCGCCGCGTCGGTGAGGAAGTAGCTCAGCCGCGGCGTGTTCTTGTTGGTGTTGAGGAAGCGCACCGAGCCCGGCGCCGCCGACAGGTAGTGCCGGTCGTCGGTCCACACGATGTCGCCATCGGCGGCGCCGACGATGCCGCCCTGGTTCAGCGCATCGCGGTGCAGGGGGTTGTTGCCCGTGACGTCCGCGACGACGGTGCCCGGCAGCACCGGCTGATTGACCGCGCCGCCAAAGAAGCGCCAGTGCGCCAGCGTGTTCGCGACCTTCGGGTAGTCGTCCGAATTCGCGGCGGGCCGCTGCTCGACCGTCGCCGGGTCCTTGTAGTTGGCCAGGATCATCGCGCGGGCCTGGTCTACCAGGGAGCTGTCGATGGTGGCGCTGCCGGTGCCGAAGCTCTTGTTGAACCCCGCGAAGCGCTGCGCGAAGTCCACGTCGATGACGAAGGCTTCGTTGGGGGTGGTGAGCACTGCCTGGTCGAAGGTATTCAGCGTATTGGCCGGCTTCTGCGGCACCCAGGGCGAGAACGACAGCACCTTGATCTGCTTGTTCGTCAGGTCGAATTCGTAGAGGCGCATCAGGCCGTTGCCGCCTTGGTAGGCCATCTGGTAATCGACCACCATCTCCTCGACCTTGTGGCCGAAGTCGTTGGTCTTCGTGAGGTGCGCGGCGCCGTGATGGTGGCCGTTGAGCGTCATGAAGATCTGGTCGTTGTCGCGGATCAGCTTCTCCCAGAGCATCCTGCCGTAATCGGTTTCGAGCGGGCTCTTGCCGTCGGCGTCGATATTCAGCAACTGGTGGTTCACCAGAACGACGGGCAGCGTCGGGTTCTTCGCAATCACTTGGCGAGCCCAGGCAATGCCCGCGGCGGAGATGCGCCACGACAGCGACAGCACCATGAACTTCTGGCCCTGCGCCTCGAACACGTGGTATTCGTGAAAGCCACTCGGGTCGCGCGCGCCGAAGGTGGTCTGCTCCTTCGCGCGCTCGGGGCCGAACCACTGGATGTAAGGCTCCTTGGTGGGGTCGCGGTCGGCATCGGTGCCGCCGACGGGGTCGACGCTGTAGTCGAAATCCTTCAGCACGTCGTGGTTGCCGGCAAGCACGCTGTAGGGCAGCTTCGCGTCTTCGAGCACCTTCATGGCGGCATCGGCCACCTTCCACTGGTCGGGCTTGCCGACCTGGTCGACCACGTCGCCGAGATGGATGGTGAACGGGATGTTCAACGCCTTGGCGTTGGCCGCGATCCATTTCGTCTGCGCGGCGAAAGGTGCGCTGCCGAAGCGCTTGTCGTACTGGTCGCTCTCGGCGGCGGTGGCGTAGCGCGCATAGAACTGCGTGTCGGGCATCACGGCGAGCGCGAAGCTGGAGATCTTGGCAGCGGCGGCCGGCGGTGCTGGCGTGGGTGCTGGTGCCGACGTGGATGCCGGTGTCGGCGCGGGTGCTGGCGCCGATGCAGGCGCTGGCAGCGGACCGAAGGCGGGTGAACTGCCGCCGCCACCACCGCCGCAGGCGGCAATCAAGGCACTGCTGCCGCTGACCGTCAGCAGCGATGCACCCAGCTTGAGCACCTGGCGGCGCGGTGGGGTGCGGTGGTTGTCACCGCCATTCGATGGGGAATTGCTCGGTTCGGCAGGCGCGGCAACGCGCGGCGCGCGGGCGCCGCGCGAATCGTCGGAAACGGACATGGGAAATGAGGAGAAATTGCGAAGCGCGCAGCGTAGGAGGCTGCGATGACACGGGCATGCAAGGCCCGTGTCACTTCGGTGCACCGGTTCGCGTTCAGGCGTTGCGCGCTCGCTCCATCCGCTCCAGCTTCACCACCTGCCATGCGCACAGGCTGCCGAGCACCGCCAGCAGCGCCGCCGCGGTGAACATCGTGCGGTAGCCGAAAGCCTGCGCGACCGCGCCGCCAAGCAGCACGCCCAGAACGCCGCCAAAGCCATAGCCGATCACCGTGAACAGCGCCTGGCCGCGTCCGCGCAGATGGCCGGGAAAGCGGCGCGACACCACCGCGATGCAGGTCGTGTGGTGCGCCGCGAAGCTCAGCGCATGCAGCCACTGCGCCACGACGAGCGCCGCGATCCAGCCGCCGAGCCCTGCCGTCAACCCCAGCCGCGCGACGGCCGCGATGCCGCACACCAGCATCCAGCGCGGCATCGGCATCAGGCCGATGAGCCGGCCCTGCAGGAAGAACCAGACGATCTCCGCCACCACCGACAGCGCCCACAGCAGGCCGATGGTGCTCTTGCCGTAGCCGATCGAATCGAGGTACAGCGAGAAGAACGCGTACACCGAGAAGTGCGACATCACCTGGAAGAACAGCGCCGCGAAGAACCATTGCACCGACGGGTTGCGCAGCACCGGGCCGATGGGCACCCTCACCGCATCGTGGGCGGCGGGCGGCTCGCGCACGTCCGGCAGCTTCATCGTCGCGAGCAGCACGATGGCCAGCGTGCCGGCCGCCCAGGCCGGAAAGTGCTTCATGCCGAAGCGCTCGAACCACTCGCCCGCCACGAACACCGTGAGCAGGAAGCCGGCCGAGCCGCACAGCCGGATGCGCCCGTAGCGCCCCCAGTCGCCGGCCACCAGCTGCGCCATTGCGGCCTCGGTGAGCGACATCATCGAACTGGTGTGGGTGAACATCACGAGCAGCACCAGCGCGAGCCACCAGGCGCCGCCGTGCCACCACAGCCCGAAGGAACTGAGCAGCGCCACCGCCGCGCTGAAGCGCAGCAGCTTGACCCGCTGCCCCGTGTGGTCGCTGAGCGCGCCCCAGGCGTACGGCGCAAACACCCGCGTGATCGACTGCACCGACGCCAGCAGGCTGATGGTGAAGATCGGAAGCCCCAGGTCCTTGAGCCAGAGTGGCAGGTAGGGATTGAAGAAGCCGATGTGCGCGAAATAGCTGGCCGACAGACCAGCGAACGCCAGCAGGTGGCCGCGCCCGGCGGCCACTGGCGGCGGGGCGGACACTACAGGAAGGACGCCTGCGGCGACGCAGCTTCGGTCGCGTTGGCTTGCGTCTGCACGTCGCCGCACTGCGCGCGGTTGCGCAGCGCGTGCTCCATGACCACCAGCGCCAGCATGGCCTCGGCGATGGGCGTGGCGCGGATGCCGACGCACGGGTCGTGGCGGCCCTTCGTAACGACCTCGACGGGGTTGTTGTGGATGTCGATGGACTGGCGCGGGCTGATGATCGAGCTGGTCGGCTTGATCGCGATGGTCACCTCCAGGTCTTGCCCGGAACTGATGCCGCCGAGGATGCCGCCCGCGTTATTGGTGACGAAGCCGGTGGGCGTGATCGAGTCGCCATGCGTGGTGCCGCGCTGGGTGACGCTGTCGAAGCCGGCGCCGATCTCGACGGCCTTTACCGCGTTAATGCCCATCATCGCGTAGGCGATCTCTGCGTCGAGTTTGTCGAACAACGGCTCACCGAGCCCGATGGGCACGTTCGTGGCGGTGACGCGGATGCGCGCGCCGCACGAATCGCCGGCCTTGCGCAGGCGGTCCATGTAGTCCTCCAGCGCGCTCACGTCGGCGATGGGGGCGAAGAAGGGATTGTTGGGCACGTGCTCCCAGCTCTCGAACGGAATGGCGATTTCGCCGATCTGCGTCATGCAGCCGCGGAACACCATGCCGTATTTCTCGGCCAGCCACTTCTTGGCAACGGCGCCGGCCGCGACCATGGGGGCGGTCAGCCGCGCCGAGGAACGCCCGCCACCGCGCGGGTCGCGGATGCCGTACTTCTTCCAGTAGGTGAAGTCGGCATGGCCGGGGCGGAATTGCTGGGCAATCTGCCCGTAATCCTTGCTGCGCTGGTCGGTGTTCTGGATCAGTAGTGCAATCGGGGTGCCGGTGGTCTTGCCTTCGTACACGCCGGAGAGGATCTGCACCGCGTCGGGCTCGTTGCGCTGGGTGACGTGGCGGCTGGTGCCGGGGCGCCGACGGTCCAGGTCGCCCTGGATGTCGGCCTCGCTCAGTGCCATGCCGGGGGGGCAGCCGTCGATGACGCAGCCGATGGCCGGGCCGTGCGACTCGCCGAAATTGGTGACCGCGAAGAGTGTTCCGAAGGTGTTGCCGCTCATGCCCGGGATTATCCCCACAAAGCGGCCGCCCCTCAGTCGGTCGTGTTTTCCATGCGCTTGGTCAGCGCGCCCACCTGCAGCTCGATGGAAAACAGCCGTTCGTTCAGCACGGCTGTCTGGAGCCGGATCGCCTCGATGATGGCCTTGGTCTGCGGGTCGGAGGTGTTGTCGCAGAGTTCGGCCAGGTCGTGCAGCTTCTTGCGCAGTTCATTGCTCATGGGAGGCTCCGGTAATCCATCGCGTCGTGGAAGCCCCAGTATGGGGTTTCGTCATCGCTGCGGCAATGCGGCGCCACCCGGGGCTTCGGGTGCACGCGCTTCACGCTGGCGGCAGCAGCCAGCCTTCGAGCTTGGCGAGAGCGCCGGTCCAACCGTGGGTGTGGCTGTCGCGCGCGGCCTCGTCGAAGAACTGTTCGTGCAGCAACACCAGTTCACAGCCCTCGGCATCGGGTTCGATGCGCACGGTGACGCGCGACTCGCGCTCCGGCGTGCTGCGCCATGCCCAGCTGAAGACCAGCTTGCGATGGGGCACCACCTCGAGGTAGGTGCCGCTCACGTCGTGCGTTTCACCGTCGGCCGCCAGCATGGCCACGCGGAAGCGGCCGCCCACGCGCAGGTCGACCTCGGCGATGGGGACCGAGACGATCTCCGCGGGCCCGAACCAGCGCTTCAGCGCTTGCGGGTCGGTCCACGCGCGCCAGACTTTGTCGGGCGCAACGCGGTAGTGCCGGCGGAGCGTGAGCGAGGGGCGCTCGGCGGCGTCTCGGGCAGAAGGGTTCTCCATTCGGTCTCCTCCTGGTGATAGAGAAAGCGCGCCAGTGCATCGAGGCGCCCGGTCCAGAATTTCTCGTAGCGCGACAACCACACGGCAGCCTCCTGCATGGGCAGGGGCGAAAGCGCGCAGCGCACGATGCGGCCCTCTTTCGTGCGCGAGATCAGGCCGGCCTCTTCGAGCACGCGCAGGTGCTTCATGAAGCCGGTGAGCGACATGCCGTGCGGCTCGGCCAGTTCGGTCACGCTGAGGCTGCGTTCGCCCAGGGTTTCGAGCACCGCGCGGCGCGTGGAATCGGAAAGCGCGGCGAAGACTGCGTCGAGGGTGACGGCGTCCGGGAGGGCGATTGAGTGAACCATACGGTTGAGTATCTGGAGGGCCCATGGGCTCGTCAAGCCGTGTTTCGACGACGTGCGTGGCAAGCTCCGACACGTTGCCGCAGCTCATCTTCCCCGGGGCCATATGCTCGACCTCGGAGCGCCAACACCCGCCAAAGGAGAACCATCGATGCCCGACCTGCGCCAACCGTACCCCCCGATCGAACCCTACGAAACCGGCATGCTCGACGTGGGCGACGGCCACCTCATCCGCTACGAACGCGTGGGCACGCCCGGCGCCAAGCCGGCGGTCTTCCTGCATGGCGGGCCCGGCGGCGGCATCTCGCCCGAACACCGGCGGCTGTTCGATCCGGCGCGCTACGACCTGATGCTGTTCGACCAGCGCGGCTGCGGCCAGTCGCAGCCGCACGCCGGCCTGGAGGCCAACACCACCTGGCACCTGGTGGCTGACATCGAGCGCCTGCGCGAGCGCGTAGGTGTCGATCGCTGGCTGGTGTTCGGCGGCTCGTGGGGCTCCACGCTCGCCCTCGCCTATGCGCAGAAGCACCCCGAGCGCGTGAGCGAACTGGTACTGCGCGGTATCTACACCGTGACCCGCGCCGAGCTGCAGTGGTACTACCAGTTCGGCGTGTCGGAGATGTTCCCCGACAAGTGGGAGAAGTTCCAGGCGCCCATTCCCGAGGCCGAACGCGGCGACATGATCGCGGCCTACCGCAAGCGCCTGACCAGCGACGATCCGGTGGCGCGCATCGAGGCGGCTCGCGCCTGGAGCGTATGGGAGGGCGAGACCATCACCCTGCTGCCGAACCCCGCGCTCGCCGAGACGCATGCCGACGATCATTTCGCGCTGGCCTTCGCGCGGCTGGAGAACCACTACTTCGTGCACGACGCCTGGCTCGAAGACGGCCAGCTGCTCCGCGACGCGCACAAGCTGCACGGCATCCCCGGCGTGATCGTGCACGGCCGCTACGACATGCCCTGCCCCGCGCGCTACGCCTGGGCGCTGCACAGGGCCTGGCCCGAAGCAGAGTTCCACCTGATCGAGGGCGCGGGGCATGCCTACTCGGAGCCCGGCATCCTCGACCAGCTGCTGCGCGCGACCGACAGTTTCGCAGGCCGCTGAATCGCGCCTGGCCGGCCCGACCTGGGAACGCTTTATGCGTGTTGCACCGCAACACCCATCACCTGCGAAGGAGCGCCCCATGCCGGACCGTACCGCCACCCAGTTCTCCCATGTGAAGCCCGGTGACACCGAGTTCGTATCGGGTGGCTTGCGTGACTTTTTTCTCTACCGCGACCTGGGTATCGCCGAAGCCACCAACGGCAAGGTGATCGCGCATCTGGTCAAGGCCAACATGGCACCGGAAACGGGCACGGGCTGGCACCGCCATGAGGCGGACTTCCAGATCGTGATCATGGTCAAGGGCTGGGCCCGCTTCATGTACGAGGACAAGGAAACGCTGGTCGAGGCCGGCGACGTGGTGCACCAGCGGCCAGGCATCCGGCACTTCCTGTTCGACTACTCGCCGGACATGGAGTACCTGGAAATCGTCTCGCCGGCGGACTTCAAGAGCGTCGACGTGGAGCCGGTGTGCGAGATTCCGCCGCCGACGCCCTGGAAGTAGAGTCGCACGGCCACCGGCGGGCGGCTTTTACTCCAAATAACCTGTCTCCAACCTGACCTCGCACGTAAAGACGGCGGGGCTGTCTCCTCGGCCAAACATCGGGCGAGGAAAGTGTCAAACAAGAGTGATTCGCAGTCAGAATCCCGGCCGACGCTTTTGTTTGCGTCCTCTCGAAGGCTCCACGATGACTCCCCCCACCCGCTCGATGCGTCGCCGCACGCCCGTCGCACTGGCCCTGATCGGCCTGTGCGCTTCCTCCCTCCCCACGGCGTTCGCTCAACAGGTCGCGCAGCCCGCCGCGTCCTCGCCCGCCCCCAAGCCCTCGCCCGCTGCCGGCACCTCCGTGCCCACCACGCTGCGCGAAGTCCAGGTCCAGGATGCGCAGGACAAGACAGGCTTCGGTGCCAACCCTGCCTCGCTCAACCGCCTGCCGGCCGACCTGCGCGATGCGCCGCAGTCCGTCACCGTCATCAACCAGGCCGTGATGCAGTCGCAAGGCGCCACCTCGCTCGCGAGCGCGCTGCGCAACGTGCCGGGCCTGACCATCGGCGGCGCCGAGGGCGGGCAGATCGGCACCAACATCAACCTCAACGGCTTCTCGGCGCGTACCGACATCTACCTCGACGGCGCACGCGACCGCGC
>Ga0105244_10002635_pt1 | contig 13451 bp, 9 predicted proteins | sample KBSM44metaG_FD_80423 | JGI IMG/M metagenome (GOLD analysis project Ga0105244, IMG submission 80423) | Miscanthus rhizosphere microbial communities from Kellogg Biological Station, Michigan, USA - KBS M4-4 metaG | ecosystem: Host-associated > Plants > Roots > Rhizosphere > Soil | place: Michigan...
CGCGTGATCCTCTGCAGCTCGTTTACCAAAACCGTGGCGCCGGGCCTGCGCGTCGGCTGGATTGTGCCGGGGCGCTATTACGACCGGGTGATGCACATGAAGTATGCCGCGGGCGGGTTTAACGTGCCGGGCACGCAGATGGCGGTGGCGGCGTTTGTGCGCGACGGCCATTACCATCGCCACGTGCGTCGCATGCGCCAGATTTATCAGCAGAATATGGAAACCTACACCTGCTGGGTGCGGCAGTATTTTCCGGCGGAGATTTGCGTCACGCGTCCGCAGGGCAGCTTCCTGCTGTGGATTGAGCTGCCGGAGAAGGTGGACATGGTGTGCGTCAGCAAACAGCTGTGCCGGCTGAAGATCCAGGCGGCGGCCGGGTCGCTGTTTTCCGCTTCCGGGAAGTACCGCAACTGCCTGCGGATCAACGTGGCGCTGCCGCCGACCGAGAAGAACCGCGAGGCGTTGAGAAAGATGGGCGAAGCGATTGTGATTGCGATGGAGGAGTAGTGCGTTTTTTGCCCTCACCCCAACCCTCTCCCACAGGGAGAGGGTGGAAATCGTCAACGACTCAGAACTTCCACGAAACGCTGCCCACAATGCTGCGTTCTGCACCGAAGTAGCAGTAGGAGAGCGAGTTACACGCCGCCACGTAGCTCTTGTCCGTCAGGTTATTGACATTCAGCTGCGCGCTTACGCCCGTCAGGCCCACCTTCGACAGGTCATAGCCCACCACCATATCCACCAGCGTGTACGACGGTAGCGTATGGGTATTCTGGCGATCGCTGGTGATGCCGTTTACGTAGCGCACGCCGGAGCCAACGGTCAGGCCGTCCAGCGGGCCGGTTTTGACGTCGTAGCTCAGCCAGCCGCTGGCCATGTTACGCGGGGCATAGACGGCGCGCTTGCCCTCTTCCTCCGGGCTGCTCTTCTTGTAGCGAATGTCCGTATAGGTGTACGCCGCCTGCAGGCGCAGGCTGTCGGTCAGCTGACCAATCGCCTCCAGCTCTACGCCTTCGGACTCGATTTCACCGATGGAACGGTACGGATCGGTCGGTTCCTCTTTGGTGGCGATGTTCTTCTGGTTAATGCGGAACACCGAGGCGCTGAACTGGCTGTTCATCCCCTCCGGCTCATACTTCACGCCTGCTTCCCACTGTTTGCCCTTCATCGGGTCCAGAATATTGCCCTTCTCGTCGGCAAAGCTGGTCGGCGTAAAGGCGGTAGAGTAGCTCACGTACGGCGCGACGCCGTTATCAAACAGGTACAACAGTGCCGCGCGGCTGCTGAAATTGTTCTTATCCAGATCGCTGCGGGTGTGGTTGAAGTTGTCGACGTTAGACACGCTCACCTGGTCGTAACGCCCACCCAGCGTCAGGCGCCAGCGGTCAATGGACATCTGATCCTGCAGGTAGTAGCCGGTCTGGCGCAGCTTGTGTTTTTCCTTGCTGTACTGGGTGATGTAGTCCGGCTTCGCGCCGTACACCGGGTGGAAGGCGTCTATCGGCGGGAAGCCGCCGTAGTAGCCCTTCACATTGTTGCTGCGATCCTGATAGTCCATGCCGATCAGCACGCGGTGGTTTACTACCCCGGTGTCGAAGCTGCCGTCGACCTGGTTATCCAGGGTGATGGCGTTCATCTTCTCGTCAGAGCCGGAATAGCCGCGGTTGAGTTCAGTTTCATTCAGCCAGCCCGCGGCATACACCTGGTTCAGCTCCACTTTGGTGTGCAGGTAGCGAAGCTTCTGGCGCACCGACCAGCCGCTGTCGAACATATGCTCGACGTTATAGCCCACCATGTTTTCGCGACGATCGTATTTGTCGTAATCATCCTCCCCTTCATAGAAGGTATTGGAGATTTTCTTACCGTAGTGCGGATTTACCGTGCCGTCGTACGGCAGGCCGGAGTGGCTGCCGCCTTCCGGATCGCGGTGCAGATAGGCCATCAGCTCCAGGCGGGTGTTATCGGTGATGCGCCAGGTCAGGCTCGGCATCAGGGCGTAACGCTCTTCCTTCAGCGGATCGAACTGTGAATCAGCGTAACGGGTCATCCCGCTCAGGCGCACCGCCACGCGGTCGTTATCGTCCACCGGCCCGGTGACGTCGAACATCGCCCCGCGCTGGTTATTGTTCCCGGCGAAAAGCTTGATCTCCCCGCCCGGATCGAACGACGGCTTGCGGGAGGTGAGCGCCACAATCCCGCCAGGCGACGAGCGTCCGTACAGCACGGAGGCCGGGCCGCGCACCACCTCAATGTTGTCGAGGAACCACGGATCGACCACCAGCGAACTGTGGGAGTTGGTGTCGCCCATCATCTTCAGGCCGTCGAGGTAAACGTTATCCAGGCTACCGTCGGAGAAGCCGCGCAGCACGATATAGTCGAAGCGGTTAGAGGCACCAATCTGGTTGCTATACACGCCCGGCGTGTAGCTCACGGCCTGACGCACGCTGGTTGCGCCCTGCTCTTCGAACTGCTCGCGGGTGACGATAGAAACGGACTGCGGGGTTTCGATATCCGGCGTTTCAAGCTTGGTGGCGGCAGACTGCATCTGCGACGTGACCACCACGGTATCTGTTTTCTGCGCATCCTGCGCCATCAAAGGAAAAGCGACGCTACCGGTAACCCATCCCACCAGCAGTGCCAGACGCGATTTAGCAAACATGATCCTCTCCAAAGGCATTTCTAATTGTTAATAAGAATTATTACCTTTTTGATGCAGCAAACGGCTATGCGCGCCGCCAGGATATGTATGCGCAATGCCAAACCGCACGAATCACGTTCGCGCGGCGACAGAAAGTACGTTAGCGGGTTTTACGTACGTCGCCGGGTGAAAGACCGTAATGACGACGAAAGGCAGTGGCGAAGTTCGTGGCGTGCTGATACCCGCACATCCACGCGGCCTGCTGTACGCTGTGGCCTTCCAGCAGGTAGCGGCGCGCCAGCGCCAGGCGACAGTCGCGAAGGTAATCAAACAGCGTGCAGCCGTAGCGCTGGCGGAATTTGCTGCGCAGGCTGCTCTGACTCATTGCCGCCACGGCTGCAAGCTGCGCCAGCGTGTGATCCTGCTCCGGCGACTGCTCCAGCATACAGCGCACGCGCTCCAGGCGCGCATGTTCAGGCCGCGTTGGCCCGTTTTGCTGGAGATGGTCCAGGCCATGCCCCAGAAGCTGGTACATCAGCCCTTCCAGCAGCAGCTTGCGGGAAAGCGGGCTTAATCCCTGCCGTTGCGCGTGCTGAATTCCCGACAGTACGCATCCCGGCACCTGCCAGACAGACGGAGGAGGGTTCAGGCTCGCCCACTCCTGAAGCAGCGATTCCAGCAGGCTTTCACGCCGGGCATCGTTCGGGTAAACGCCGAACGAGAGCGTTTTCAGGGTGCTGTCGGCGTCATGACGGGCGTTCATCACCTGCTCCTCGCTCAGACGCGAGCTGAACGCCATGCCGGAGCGCACCGCGTACTCGCTGCCGTTGAGCATTAACGTCACGCATCCTTCGAGCACCACCAGCATATAGAGCGGGCTGTTATGGCGGGAGGTGGTTTCATAGGGCTGCAAAACGCGAACGTCTGAGTGGGTGAGCGAAATGCCGGAAGAGAGCATCATCTCCTCCACATCACCGTGCAGCACCGGGCTGCCGATGGCCTGGGCATCCACAAGCTGCGGGAAGCGGTAGTCGATACCGTAGCGCTCGCCAAAGCCAATGAAGTCTTTGACGCAAAAAAGGCGTCGGGTGGACGTATTTCGGTGTGCAGACTGGGTCATAGTGGCATGTGCATGGGCGGATAAGTGAGAAAGATTACCATTACGGTAGGGCAAAGGCTATGCCAGCGCGCAAGATTGCGGGGAAGAGGGGGCTGCACCGCTTTGAGTAAATAAGCGAAGCGTTATTTATCCATGCAGTAATAAAATAACAAGCTCCAGCCTGTGCCGGAGCCGGAGCCGTATATTATTTCAGGATGCAGTAAAGCACTATGCTTCCTGCCACTCAGCAAAAACCTCTTTATGGTTTTTGGTCAGGATGACTTTATTATCATCCACTTTGTCGACCCAGCCGAGCGGAATATAGTGGTGTTTACCACCTGATTCCGGATCGCTTTTAGCAAGCTTGATACGTTCACCATCCAGATGATCCACAACACCGACGTGCGTTCCGCAGCTGGCTACAACCTGAGTGTGATCCTTAATTGCGCTTTTATCTACCATAATCATTCTCCTGTTTCGGTTATTTGGCTGTTGCACGGAATTAACTGTAGCGCATAAATTCCGGTTTCAGGCGCTTATTATCATTTTGAAACATCATTGACAGGATCGCATATTATGTCTATTTAGCGCAGAGGCGAAAAAATAAGAATTAGATGAATTATTATCGACGGATTATTTATCTTTCATAATTAAACTATCGCAACCAACGAGGAGGTATTTATGACGATTCGCAATAATCGGACAGAAATTTCGCTGGCTCTTGGTGAGGCGGTTTTAGACATCGTGCAAAAGGGCCATGAGGTATCGCGAGAAAACCTGGCGCAGGCCATGAAAATTAAGGCGGAGAAAGAGCGCGACGATGAGCGGCTCCTGAACTACTGGAAGGCCTGTAATATGCTAGTTTGAATGAAGCGGCGTTTGGCCAGGCTAAACGCCGCCACCTGCTACTCGTCGAAGAACCAGTATCCCTGGTTAATCAGTCCGGTCAGCTCTTCAACAAAGGCCGGATTCTCCAGCGCCTCGCCCAGCTCTGCCTGGCCCAGCTCGGTATAACGGCACAGCGCATCCGCCGCGTTTGCATCTACGGTTTCCAGCTGCTCGCTGTTGATGAAGAAGCTGCCGTTGACGTTCAGCACGCGCAGGCCGCTCAGGCGCGACAGTGTCTCACCGCCCTGCAGCGCATCCAGCACCTCTTCCGGCGCGTACGGCGGCTCGGCGGCAGCGATGTCCAGCTCGTGGCGCGGGGTTGAAACAAAGCTGCCGAACCATTTAGTGAAATCATCCGGCCTGCCGATCATGTCGATCATCATCTGGCGAATACGATCCAGCTCGTACTGCTCCACGCGGCCAGGATGCTCGCGGCAGGTGAGATCCGGATCGCTGTAGTGCTCGCCGCCCAGATCGTTTTCCAGCGCGTAATCGGCGAAGCTGCTGATCAGGTCGCGGCCGTTCGGCCCGCGGAAGCCGACGGAGTAGTTCAGCGCGGTTTCATGGGTAAAGCCGTCGTGCGGGAATCCAGGCGGAATGTAGAGAATATCGCCCGGGGCCAGATCTTCGTCGATGATGGGCTCAAACGGATCGACGTGCAGCAGCGCCGGATGCGGGCAGAACTGACGCATCGGCAGCTTGTCGCCCACGCGCCAGCGGCGGCTCCCCATCCCCTGAATGATAAACACGTCGTACTGATCGATATGCGGACCCACGCCGCCCCCGGGCACGGAGAAGGAGATCATCAGGTCATCCAGACGCCAGTCCGGCAGGACGCGGAACGGACGCACCAGCTCAGCCGCGGGCATATGCCAGTGGTTTACCGCCTGCGCCAGCAGCGACCAGCCGGTTTCACCCAAATCGTCGAAATGCTCAAACGGACCATTGCTGGCCTGCCATTTTCCGTTGGAGTGGCTCACCAGACGGCTATCGACTTCCGGCTCCATCGCCAGCCCTGCCAGCTCGTCCGGGGTAATAGGATCGACAAAATTCGGGAAGGCATTTTTCAGCACTACGGGTTTTTTTTGCCAGTATTTCTCAAGAAATTCCGGCCAGTTCAGGTTCAGTTGATACGCCATGGTAAGCACCAGTGAGAGGGTAAACAGGCGCGATTATAGGCAAGAAAGCAGAGGGGGAACTTGTCATGGGTCAAACCAGCACGCGTAGGTCGGGCAAGGCGAAGCCGCCACCCGACACGTACACGCCGCTAAAACTTAATCCAGCTTCAGCTCGTCATAGTGGGTAATCAGCTTGCCCACGATGCCGTAGTCCAGCGCTTCTGCCGGAGACATCCAGAAGTTGCGATCGGTATCTTTTTTCACTTTTTCCAGCGGCTGGCCGGTGGCGTCAGCGATCAGCTTGTTCACGCGATCCAGCATGCGGATGATCTCGCGCGCTTCGATTTCGATATCCGTCGCCTGACCGCGCACGCCGCCCAGCGGCTGGTGGATCATAAAGCGGGTGTTCGGCAGGGAGTAACGGTGCTCTTTTTTCGCCGCCAGGAAGATGGTGATCCCGGCGCTTGCCACCCAGCCGGTGCCGATAACGTGCACTTCCGGACGAATAAATTTGATGAAGTCGTGGATGGTATCGCCCGCTTCCACGTGGCCGCCCTGGCTGTTGATGTACAGCTTGATCGGATCGTTGCTGACGCTCTGCAGCAGGATCATCTGGGTGATGACCTTCTGGGCCAGCTCCTGGTTGATCTCACCGGAGATCACAATCGAACGCGATTCCAGCAGTTTTTGCTGCAGAGCGCCCGCGCCGGTTGTCCCTTCCGCTTTATCCTTGTCGCTTTCTTTCAGTGTGTAGTGCATTGTTATTTCCTCAGCTTGTCGCGCTCAAAACCAGAGTGTAGCCTGTTTTACCGGTGAAAGTCCTCACGGACACATAACGAGGGAACTTATGAAAATTGCACACGTCGCGCTCTGGACCCGCAGGCTGGACGCTCAGGTTGCGTTCTGGACAACCGTTTTTGGCGGGCAGAGTAACGAACGCTACGTCAGTAAAAATCGGCCGGGATTTGCATCGCACTTTATTACGCTCGAGGGCGGGCCGACCATTGAACTGATGACAGTTCCGGATCTGCCCGACGCGCCCGCGCATCCGGAGTTTGTGGGCTGGGCGCATATCGCCATTGATGTTGGCAGCAGGGCCAGGGTAGACAGCATGGCGGAGCAGGCACGCGCAGGCGACACGCTGCTCAGCGCCCCGCGCATGACCGGCGATGGCTTTTATGAAGCGGTGATTGCCGATCCGGACGGCAACCGGATTGAGCTTGTCGGTGCATAAAAACAGCGTTTCGTTACTAACCAATCCGCCACATATTCATTACACTTTAATATCATTTTCATATTGGTAAATGATAATGATAACTAATGTGTTAGTATGAATGCGCAGTGCAAACAGTCCCTTACGGTTATAAGGGGCTGCTTTTCCTCTCGATTTTTTACCGATCACACACCGGGGCGTGAATGGAACACATTGTTTATGTGGTTGATGACGATGACGCTGTCAGGCACTCCGTAATCGGTCTGCTGGAGTCTTCAGACCTGCACGCCATCGGGTTTTCATCGGCAGAAACGTTCCTTCAGCACCGCTTCGAAGATCTGCCCTCCTGCGTGATCCTCGATATGCAGATGCCCGCCATCAGCGGCTTTGAGGTGGCAGATGCCCTGAAGGCCAGCGGGCGAGAGATACCCATTATCTTTCTTACCGGCCACGGCACTATCCCGATGTCCGTTCGGGCGATTAAGGGCGGTGCCTACGAATTCCTCACCAAACCCGTTGAATCCAGTGCCTTAATTGATTCCATTGAATCAGCGCTGAAGCTGGCGCAAAACAATGCGGCTCAGTTTAAGGAGCATTACGCCCTGAAGCAGCGCCATATGTCTCTTACCCCGCGCGAGCATGAAGTGCTCCAGCTGGCGATTAGCGGCCTGTTGAACAAGCAAATCGCCGCCGAGCTGGGCGTGAGCGAAATTACGGTTAAGGTGCATCGCCGCCGCGTGATGGACAAAATGCAGGTGCGCTCTGTGGCCGAGCTGGTCAGGGCCGTTGAGCGCCTGACCAAAAGCCAGCCGGTGGATTAACCTCAGCTTTCCTGCTCGGCCAGCGGCAACGCGAAGGCAAAGACGGTGCCGTAAGGATCGCCGCGGCGCGCGGACAGCCTGCCCCGGTGGCGTTCGATAATGCTGGCGCTGATGGTCAGCCCCATCCCCATGCCCTGCGCTTTGGTCGAGTAGAACGAATCAAAAATGCGCTCGGTAAGCTCAGGCTCAATGCCGCTACCGGTGTCCGCAATCTCGAAAATCACTTTATTATCAACGCAGTTAGCGGTAGATATCGTGATGCAGCATGGACGATCCGTCACCTCCGCCATCGCCTCCACCGCGTTCATCACAAGGTTGAGCAGCACCTGCTGGATCTGCACGCTGTCGCCGGTGATAAAGCTGTTCCGGGCATGCAACAGATAATCAACGCTTATATGTCGCTGCTCCAGCTCGCTGCGCGAGAGGGTGATGATGTGATGGATCAGGTAGTGCAGATCGATGCGCGTAAAGGTCGGATCCTGCTTGCGCGTCAGAGACTGAATGCTGCGAATAATCTCCCCCGCCCGCTCGCCTTCCGCGGCGATCTCCTCCAGGCCTTCGCGCACCTTATCCAGCCGGGCGGGCTCCCGGTTGAGCCAGCGCAGGCTTGCCCCGGCGTTAGAGACAATCGACATCAGCGGCTGGTTGATCTCGTGGGCGATGGATGAGGTGAGCTGGCCAACGGTAGTCGCCCTCGACACCCGGGCCAGATCCGCCTGCGCCACCCGCATGGCATCCTCCGCCGCCCGCTGGCTGGTGATGTCGGTGATGATCCCGTAATACTCGTTCACCTCGCTGCCGACGCCGACCGGATCGCCGATCCCCAGAATGTAGCGCACGGAGCCGTCGGTGCGGGTAATGCGGAACTCCGCCCGCATGGATAGCCCGTCGCGCACGCTCTGGTTGACGAGAGCGCTGATACGGGCGTAATCGTCCTGATGCACAAAGGTCAAAAATTCCGCCATGGAGATCATCTTTTGCTGTTCAGGCAGGCCGAGAATGCGGGCGTACTCTTCGGACATAAACATCAGATCCTGCACCAGCTCCCAGCGCCAGCTGCCGGTGTGGCTGATCTGCTCGCCCAGCATCAGCGAGGTCTGGCTGGCGCGCAGCTCTTTCTCCACGCGCCTGCGCTGGATGTTCTCCGCCAGCAGTTCCGCATACAGGCGCGCCGTCTCCAGCGAAACCGCAGCCTGCGCGCCCAGCAGGCTCACCACCCGCGAGTCCTCGGCGGTAAAAACCTCCGGCATCAGGCGGTTTTCCAGATACAGCACGCCCACCAGCCGCGCCTGCTTGAACATCGGGACGCACATCACGGCGGCGCCGGACGTCACCAGATAGGGGTCCTGGCTGAACGGATGAAACTCCTCCGGCTTGCCGGTGCGGATCTCCTGCCCGGTGCGGATCACCGCCGCCAGCACGGACAGCGGCATGTCGGTAGCCATCGGCGCGTCTTTGAGGATACGCACCCGCACGCCTTCGGCGCTGGTCCAGGCGCTGGCCTCGATCTCCGGAATAAGGTTGTCGTTGACGCGCAGCAGCAGGCCGCGCTGCGCCCCGGCGCGTTCGAGCAGGAGCGTCATCAGGTTTTCAATCAGGCGTTCCAGGTTAATTTCTTCCGACAGCGCACGCGACGCTTTGATCACGCTCTGCAGGTCGCGGATCACCTCGTTCTGAGCATAGGCCACCGTGTCGTAGCCGCTGGCCTGCCCGGCGGCCAGAAGGTGCGGGAAATCCTGCTCCAGCTGCCGCACTTTGGCCTGCGCGCCCGCGCGGCCCCAGGCGGCAATCGACCCGCGAAAATGGGCGTCCGAGGCGGTCGGGTAGCCGCAGGCCAGCGAGAAGCGCCCCGCCAGCTCGTGTGCCAGGGCGTTGATGGGATTAAACCCGCCCTCGCGCGACAGCCGCACCGCCTTTTCATACTGCTCCAGCGCGATGCTGTTCATGCCGTCCAGACGAACGATTTCGGCGTAAATCAGTGCCTCTTTATCGGCGAACGTGCCCGGATTAACGCGCGCCCAGAGGGCAATTTTGTCGTAGTGGAAATGAATGCTGCGGCGGTAATCCGCCGAGAAGGTTTCCGGCGTCAGCTGCCGCGAGAGCGCCAGCGCGCTGTAGAGATGGTAATCCAGCAGGTGAATATGGCCCGGCGCGGACCACGCGTACCAGCCCGCCATCTCCAGATCCGCCTGCGCGTCCGCATACTCGCCGCAGGTAAAGTGCGCCATCCCGCGATAGAGCCAGTACCAGAACAGCATGGTTGAGGTCTGCTCGGGCGCCTGCTCCGGCGGCGCGGGCAGCAGATCCTCCGGCAGCGCCTGCGCGGCGCTCCAGGTGCCGATCGCAGGGGTGCGCAAAAACTCCACGTAGCGCCGCTGGATCTGCAGGACGGTTTCAATGTCCTGGAAGTGCGTTTTGCGCACGAAGGCCAGCCCGCGCTCGATGCTGGTCAGCACGCCGTCCAGGTGATCGCCCCGGGAGAGGAAGTTGATGATCTGATGGCAGGCGGCAAAGCAGGCCATCGTCATGTCGCCGTGGGTCACCGCCGAGGTGAAGCAGGCTTTCGCGCACTCGATGGTGTACGACAGCGGCTGGGTCCAGACGCTCAGCTGGTCAAGCGGCAGCAGCGTTTTGGCTTCATAGGCACCGTAGCCGTGACGGTTCACCAGCTCGCGGGCCAGCGTGCCGTACTCAAACCCCAGACGGTACTCGCCGTAACGGTGACCAATCAGCACGCCAAACCAGGCCATAGCGGTAGTGGACGCGCCCGTAATGCCGCGATCGAGCGTCAGGTGCATCATCCGGCAAAGCAGCAGGAAGTGCAGGCGCGGGCAGGTAAAGCTGGCAAAAATGCTGGCGCTGTAGAGCAGATTCATCACCGCTTCGGTCTCAGCGCTCTCCATGACCGTCAACCGGGCGAACGGGTTCTGCGCCGCATCGCCCGTGCGGGTGCAGAACTGCTGCCAGGCCTCGTCGCACTCGGCGTTTTCCGGATAGCGGCTGATCTGGATGCCAAACACGCCCAGCCAGCAGAGCGCCGCTTCCAGCGCCAGCCGGATATCCGACTGGCGCATATAGACCTCCGCCAGCAGGTTGGCCGCCAGCGCTTTTTCCGTCAGCCCGCCCGGCGAGCCAAGAATGGCATCGCACAGCTCGCGCGTGCGCTCAAGATGGCCCAGCGCGAACTCGCACCCCGCCTCTTCGATATCGAGAATAAAATCAGACACCGCGCCGGCATTGCCCAGCGCTCTGGCGGTCTGGATATAGCCGAGCGCCGACGCGTAGTCCCCGGTGCGCCTGGCGCGTCGCGCGGCGAGCAGGCTCAGCTCGCGGAACATCTGGCGCTGCGGCGCAGGCTGGATGCAGTCCAGCGCGGCGGTAACGTGGTGCACGGCGCGGAACAGCAGCTCGTTGCCCGCCGCCTGACGCGCGGCATCGGCCAGCAGGCGGGCAGTCGTCAGGTGCAGATGGCTCTTTTCAGCCGGGTCCAGCAGCGCAAAGGCCGCTTCCTGCACCCTGTCGTGGGTGAAAGCGTACTCTTTTTCCGTCAGCACAATCAGCTGCGCGATCACCGCCGGGTGCAGCGCATAGCGGATTTCCGCCACCGACACGCCCACCACGCGGCACATCATCTCCAGCTCCCCCGTGCAGCCCAGGCAGGCGATGCTGCCCAGCAGGCGGCGCGTCTCTTCGGGCATCTCCTTGAGCTGCTCAAGCACCAGGGTGACCACGTTCTCGGTGTAGTGCCGGGCGCGGATGGCCTGCAGATCGTACTGCCATTTGTCCTGGTATTTGCTATGCACCACCAGCCCGTCGTCGACGATGCGGCGGAAAAACTCATGCACAAACAGCGGGTTGCCGCCTGTCTTTTCATGGATAAGGGTAGCAAGATCGGCGGTGCTGGCGCTGCGGACATGGAAGATGCTGCCCAGCCAGCGCGCCACGGCCTTCACCGTAAGCGGCTGCGGGATAATGGTGGTCGCGTTCTGCGCCGACTCCGGCAGGCTCGCCAGCTGCTTTTGCAGGAAAGCGTCAGAGAGCGAGCCGATATCCCGGTGGGCCACCACCACCAGCAGCGGGATCGCGCCGCAGGTGACCAGCAGGTGTTTTAGCGTTTGCAGGCTGGCGGCATCAATCCACTGAATATCATCCAGCAGGAGCACCAGCGGCGCGCCCTGGGTGGCAAAGGTTCTGACCAGCGCCAGCATCATGTGGCTAAAGCGCGCCCGCGCGTCGATGGAAAACGTATCCGCAGAGAGGCGCGGCTTGCTCTCCACGAGTAAATTCAGCTCCGGCACCAGGCTGACGGCCAGCTCCTCGTAGCCCTCAAGCGCGCGGGTAAGGCGGATTTTCCACTTCGTCACCTCCTCCGCCGGCAGGCCAAGCAGGTGCAGCGTCAGGGAACGAAACGCCGAGCTCAGCACGCCGTAGGGCAAGGAGGATGAAAACTGATCGACCTTCCCCACCGCCAGCAGCACCTTTCGCTGCTGAAGCGCCTTTAGCGCGGTGGCGATGACGGAGGATTTGCCGATCCCCGAGGGGCCGCCAATGATGACCAGCTCCGGCACGCCGTTCTGCCCGACGCGTTCGAACGCGGCAAGGGCTTCATTGGCCTGCGGATGGGCGGCAAACAGCGCATCCGCCAGATGAATGGCCGGGGAACGGTCCTGCTGGCCGGGAATAAAGCGGGCAATCTCGCCTTCGGCGGTCAGCGTCGCCTGGCAGCGCCGGAGATCGGCAATCAGGCCATCGACCGTCTGATAACGGTTCTCCGGGCTCTTCTCCAGCAGCTTGAGGATTATCGTCGAAAGCATTTCCGGCACGTCCGGGCGCACCTGCCCCGGGGCAAGCGGCTCGGAGGCAATGTGATAGTGCGCCCAGTGGGTCTGGTCGTCTGCGCTCCGTTCAAACGGCAGACGCCCGGTGAGAAGCTCGTACAGCACCATACCAAGGCTGTAGAGATCGCTGCGGCCATCCACGGCGCGCCGGGTGCGGGTGGTGTGTTCCGGCGACATATAGGCAGGCGTCCCGCCCGCGACCGCAAGCCGGGTCAGGGAGAAGGCCTCGGAGGTGCTGCTGGAGAGGCCAAAGCTGCCCAGGCGGCAGGTGGCGTCGTGATGCACAAAAATATTGCCGGGCTTGATGTCGCCGTGAATGAGGTTCTGCAGGTGCATCTGGCGCAGGGGAACGCAGATGCGGATTGCCAGCTCGATAAAGCGAGAGATGCCGGAGATCGCCTTGCCCGCCCGGCGCGCCAGCAGCTCAAAGGCGAACGGGGCATAGACCAGCGCGAAGCGCCCGCGGTACTGGGTTGAGGCCACGGCCCGAATCGCCCAGCCGTCGTGAAGCCGATCGCGCAGGGCAAACTCGTTTTTCAGCAGCCGGGTGGCCCGCTCCTCTTCTTCATCGCTGACCGCGGTGGCAATAATAAACGAACCGCCGGACTGGGGATGCCGCCCGTTCATCCAGGCGATGCCGCCCTCCTGCGCCAGCACGGTAAAAATCACATCCTCTTTCAGTACAAAGGCCCGCCCGTCGTGAAGATCCCCACGGGCAGGCCAAAATGCAGGCGACGCTTGTTCGTTCATCCGCGATCCTTATTGTCGGCGGGCCAGCTCCCGCTGAATGTGATCCAGCAGAATATCGATGTTAATAGGCTTACGCAAAAATGCAG
>Ga0105244_10002636_pt1 | contig 13449 bp, 10 predicted proteins | sample KBSM44metaG_FD_80423 | JGI IMG/M metagenome (GOLD analysis project Ga0105244, IMG submission 80423) | Miscanthus rhizosphere microbial communities from Kellogg Biological Station, Michigan, USA - KBS M4-4 metaG | ecosystem: Host-associated > Plants > Roots > Rhizosphere > Soil | place...
ACAGGACCGTGAAACAACTCTGCGCCGATGATAGTGCTGCAACCAGTGTGAAAGTAGGTTATCGTCAGGCTAGTTATAAGAAGAAGCCCACCAGGTGATCCTGGTGGGCTTTTTTGCGTCCATATTCCCTGTCACACCGGCGTCACATGCGAGCGCTAGACTTGCCTCTTTTTCAATTTGAGGCCCGCTAGCATGAAAACTCTTTCCTTATTGTCGCTTGCCGTATTCTCCGTCCTGGCCGGCTGCGGTGGCAGCGACAACGAGGCGCCCGCGCGCCCGTCGATGACCGGCGTGTTCCTCGATGGCGCCGTGGAAAACCTGGACTATGTCGCCGGCACCGCCGCCAAAGCCAGCACGACTTCCAAAGGCGAGTTCACGTGTTACGCTGGCGACACCGTCAGCTTCAGTATCGGCGGCATTGCCCTGGGCAGCGCTCCGTGCGCGGCCACCATCACGCCGCTGCAACTGGCCGGCGTTACCGACATCAAGGACGTCAAAGTGGTCAACCGCTTGCTGGCCCTGCAGCTGCTGGATGAAGACAGCGATCCGTCGAACGGCATCAAGCTCGCCGCCGACGTGAAAACCGCGCTCGCATCCCGAAGCGCGGACTTCAGCGCGTCCGCCACCACCTTCAATACCGCCATGACCGACAACCTGAAAGCCGCCGGCGCCAAGTACGCCGCCCGCACCGTCGACGACAACCGCCGCGGCCTTGTACGTGAACACTTCGAAGACACGCTGGCCTCCAAGGTTGGCACGCCGATCAACGAATCCTTCACGCAGAAGACCCCACTCGGCGATGTGGCCGTCAGCGTGACCCGCTATCAAATCCAGGCGGCCAACAATTTCTATATCCCCTACGAGGGCGGCAACGCCAAGGTCAAGGAAGACTTCCCGCTCGGTTTCCTGCCATCCTACGGTTCGTCGATCGCGTTCAAAGGCATCGCCGCCAATGGCGATCTGGAGTTTTACGGCCTGACCGATCGCGGCCCCAACGGCGACGGTCCGAACTTGCCGTCATTGAGCGGCACCGGTGTCACCGGCGCCAAGATCTTCCCGTCGCCGAGCTTTACGCCCGCGTTCGGCCTGATCACCGTCGGCAAATCCGGTGCGGTGCTGACGGCGTCGACGCCGATCAAGGTCTCCGCCAACGTCAACGCTTCCGGACTTCCCGTCGCGCCAGGCTCTGTCGGTAATTCGGCCGAGCTGCCGGTGATGGACGTGATGAAGTACGACGCCGCCAGCAAAGCCACGTTCAACGCCGGCGGCCTGGATTCGGAAGCCATCGTGGTCGACAAGAAGCGCAACGCGTTGTGGGTGTCCGACGAATACGGGCCGTTCATCGTCAGGATCGATCCGGCCACCGGCGTCATCCTGAACAAGTACGCGCCAGGCAGCGGCTTGCCGGAAATCTTCCTCAAGCGTCGCGCCAATCGCGGCATGGAGGGCATGGCGCTGGATACGACCACCGACAAGCTGCACGCCTTCCTGCAAAGTCCGCTCAGCGACGGCAACGCGCCTTATACGGTCACCGGCAAGAGCGAGGCGGTCGAACGCTATGCGCGCTTCACCCGTTGGGTCGAGTTCGATCCGACCACTGGCACCTCCGGCAAGATGTACGCCTATCCGCTCGATGCCGCCGATTATCAGGATGGCCGCACCGGCAACGCCAAGCTGGGCGACGTGGTCGCGCTGGGCAACGGCAAGTTCATCGTGATCGAGCAGGGCGCGGCGCCCGGCGGCAAGGTATTCAACAAGCTGATGCTGGTGGAGATCGGCGCGGCGACCGACATCGCGGCGGCCGCCTTCAACGTGGCGACGTCGGATCTGGAGAAGAGCAGCATGGGCGGCGCGGCTGTCAATGGCGCCGACTGGAAATCGGTGGTGGCGCTGAAGAAAACCCAGCTGCTCGACCTGAACGCGATCGGCTGGCTGGCGGAGAAGGCCGAAGGCTTGACCATCGTCGATGGCAACACGCTTGCGCTGGTCAATGACAATGACTTCGGCCTCAAAACCAAGGTCTACAACGCGGCCGGCGTGGCGGTGGACGATGCCGATGTCACCAAGTGCAATGTCGATGCGAACGGCGTCATCATCACCAGCAGCGCCGCCGGCTGCAATGCGGCCAACACGATCCGCGTTGCCCGTGGCGACGACCGCGAGCGTCCAAGCCGCCTGTGGCTGATCAAGTTCACCAAGGCGTTGACCGCGTTTTGACGCGAGGATGGGGCGGGCCTGCGCCCGCCCGTCGTCACGATCTTGTCATAATTTTATGGGATATTGAAAGTTTGCTTACTACAATATCCGGGACAACTATGCAGATCACCTTGCCGAAAGCTTCCTCCGCCATCCAGGCCTTGCTGGTCGCGGCGACCTTGCCGCTCACCATGCAATCGGCCTTCGCCGCCGACTTCACCATCAACGGCGCCAACAGCACGGTCCGCACCCTTGGCAAGGACGACACCGGCACCGTGACTGCCAGCGGCTCGCTGACGGTCGGCGGCGGCGCGGTGGCGGTGACCATCACCGGTAACAACGCGACACTCAACAACCAGGGCAGCATCCGCCAAACCGGCAGCGGCCGCGCGATCCGCGACAACACTGGCGCCACCGGCCTGCTCATCATCAACGGCAGCGCCGCCAACGGCGCCGCCTTGATTCAGACCGCCGACGCCGACGTGATCCAGATGGCCAAGGCCAACGCCAGCGTCACGCTGAATAACTATGGCTCGATGATCTCGCTCAACGCCAGCGCCGGCGGCGCCCAGGCGGTCGACTTCAGCTCCATCACCAGCGGCGTCAACGTCGTCAACAACTTCAGCGGCGGCCTGCTGCAGGCGACCGAGGCGGACGCGGTGCGCGCCGGCGTCAACGGCGTTGTCAACAACAACGGCACCATCCGTTCGCTGACCACCAGCGGCGCCAGCAGCGATGGCGTTGACGCCCAAGGCAACACCGGCATCAAGATTTTCAACGGCGCGACCGGCCTGATTGAGGGTGGACGCCACGGCATCACCGGCGGCCAGGACAATGCCAACGCGAGCTTCGTCATCGACCTGACCAACCTGGCGGGCGGCGTGGTGCGCGGTAACAACGGTTCCGGCATCAATCTTGACGGGTTCAACAAGAACCAGACCGCCAACATCATCAACCACGGCAGCATCATCGGCCACGGCGTCACCGGCGATGGCGACGGGCTCGATGTCGACGGCCTGGCCACCATCACCAACACCGGCATCATCCGTTCGGTCAACGCCTTCAGCGCGCCGGCCGACGGCCTCGCTTACAGCGAGGGCATCAGCTTCGGCGGCGGCGCCGTCACCAACAGCGGCACGATCGAAGGGCTGGTCTCGGCCGGCAATACGAACGCGGTCGGTCGCGGCATCACCCTGGCCGGTAACGATCTGAGCAACGGCACCCGCGAGGGACTGTACGGCAACGCGACGATCACCAATCAAGCCGGTGGCCTGATACGCGGCCAGAGCGATTCGGCCATCGTCGCCGTCGGCGCCGCCAGCGGTCACACCGTCACCATCCTCAACCAGGCCGGCGCCACGATCCAGGGCGGGGGCGCGACCAACGCCGCGATCAAGACCGGCGCCGACAATACCGTCATCGTCAGCGGCGGCAACATCGACGGTGCCAGCAGCGGCAAGGCCATCGAAATGGGCAGCGGTAACAACAGCCTGACCATTACCGGTGGCGGCATCAGCGGCGGCATCAATGGCGGCGTCGGCGGCACCAACACGATGGTGGTCCAGGCCGGCGGCAGCTTCGCCTACGCCGGATCGATTTCGAACTTCAACAGCGTCGAATTCAAAAGCGGCGACGTGACCCTGTCAGGTGTGAGCACCTACTCCGGCTCCACCGTGCTGAGCGGCGGCACCCTGACCCTGGACGGGGCCAACCGCATCGCCGCCGGCAGCCAGCTGATCCTGAATGGCGGCGCGCTGCGCCTGACCAACGCGGGCGTGGACGGCCAGACTTTCGCCAGCCTGTCCCTGCTCGACAGCGCCTCCGTGCAACTTGGTTCTTCCTCGTTGACCTTCAACGGCCTGGGCGCGGTGGTCAGCGGCAAGACGCTGTCCTTCACCGAGGCCGCAACGGGCGGATACGCCTTCCGCCTGCTGGGCGACTACTCGTCCGACACCAGCTTCCTGGCGCTGATCGGCATGACCAGCATCAACGGCCAGCGGGCGACGTTCCGCTTCGACGGCGCTTACACCGATGTGGCCGCCGCAGCGGCCGTGCCGGAGCCGGCCACCTACGCCATGCTACTGGGCGGGCTGGGCCTGATTGGCGCCTTCGTCCGCCGTCGTCAGCAAGGGGTTTAGCCGATATCAAAGCGTAAGGGGCGCCGGGTTGCTACCTTCTTAGGGGTGAACCCGGAAGGAATTTCCCAATGGAATATGCGCAGCTGACCCCCGGCCGCCGTTTCGCCCCTCTTCATAGCCTGTTGTATTACAGCCAGCGCATCGTCACGCGGCCCGCGTTGCGCCGCCTGGTGGTGCGCGCGCTGAGCGGCGCCTTGCGCGTGCGGCAGGGATCGGGCAAAGAGTTGTACGGCAATACCGCGCAGGAGGACGCCGCGCTGGCGGACTTGAGCGACAGCGGATACGCGCCGCTGGGAAACTTGCTCGACAACGCGCAATGCGACGAGATCAAGGATTATCTAAAAAATAAGGCCCTGTTCGACCGCGATCACGACCGCGAGTCTTTTACGCTGATGCAGGCGCCCGCAGGCGTGCGCGTGGCCGACTATCATCTGCGCGACGTCATTGCCTGCCCGCACATCCTGGCGCTGGCCAACAGTCCGCCGCTGCTGGGGCTGGCCGCCCGTTACATGGACTGCAAGCCGACGATCTCCGCGTTGGGGCTGCGCTGGTCGTTTCCGGTGGAAGGGGATTGCAGCGCGTTGCAGGCCTTCCACCGCGACTCGGAAGATTGGCGCTATTTAAAGGTCCTGGTCTACCTGACCGACGTCGATCTCGACGCCGGGCCGCACGTTTATCTGCATGGGAGCCATCTGACCAGGGCGCCGATGCGCCTGCGCTTTTATACGGACACCGAAATCTCCAGCGCCTACGGCGCCGAGATGTTGCTGACGGCGGTCGGTTCGCGCGGGTTCTGCTTCGCCGTCGACACCGCCGGCATCCACAAAGGCACGGCGCCGGCGCGGCAACCGCGCCTGATGCTGCAGATCCAGTACTCGCTGCTGCCGAGCTACGCCTACCAGTACTCGCCCGAGATTTATCAGGGCCCGCTGATCCTCGACCCCTATGTGAACCGCCTGATCGTCAAGCCGCGCGGCTAGCGGCGCCCTTGCTCAGGCTTTCGCCATCCTCCTTGCGCAGCGACCGGAAGGTCAGCGACGACAGCATCGTCAGCACCGCCAGCGTGATGAAGGCGTAGTGCAGCGCCGACGTCAGCGCCAGGCGGTTCGACTGCGGCAGGTCGCCGAGGAACCAGCCGGTGATCAGCGAACCGGCGGCCAGGCCGAAACTCATCGACAACTGCTGCATCGAACTGGCGATGGTGCTGGCCATGCTCGAATCGGCGTTGTCGACATCGGCGTAGGCGATGCTGTTCATGCTGGAGAACTGCAGCGAATTGAAAAAACCCAGGCATAGGCTGATCATCACGATCACATACAGCGGCGTGCCCTGATGGACCAGGGAGAACATGCCGATGGTCACGCCGATAAGCAGTGTGTTCACGGTGAGCACCTGGCGGTAGCCGAACCTGGCGAGCACGCGCGCGGAAATGAACTTCATGCCCATCGCGGCGGCGGCGGACGGCATCATCAGCAGGCCCGATTGCCATGCCGGCAGGCCAAGGCCCAGCTGGTACAACAGCGGCAGCAGGAACGGTAATCCGCCCACGCCGATGCGTGTGACGAAACCGCCCGCCACCGACACGCGGAAGGTGCGTATCTTGAACAGCGTTAGCCGCAGCAGGGGGAACTTGGCGTCCTGCGCGTGCCACACGTAGGCGGCCAGCAGGCTGCAGGCGATCAGCAGCAGCACCGTCGCCGACGTCGCATCGAGCTTGTGTTCACCGAAGATCTCCAGCAGCCATGACAGCAAGGCCACCCCGGTGCCGAAGAGGACAAGGCCGATCAGGTCCGGCGGCCGCACGCTGTCGCCGCGATAGTCCGGCATGTAGCGGTGCGCCAGGAAGATGGCCGCCAGGCCGACCGGCACGTTGACGAAGAAGATATCGCGCCACGTCAGCCAGTGCACGATCAAGCCGCCGACGGTGGGGCCGAGCAGGGGCCCGATCAGCGCCGGGATGATCACGAAATTCATCGCCGCCAGCAGTTCGGCCTTGGGGAAGGTGCGGATGATGGCCAGGCGCCCGACCGGCATCATCATCGCCGCGCCCAGGCCTTGCAGCAGCCTTGCCGCGACCAGCATCGGCGAATTGACGGACAGCCCGCACAGCACCGACGCCACCGTGAAAATGGCCACCGCCGACATGAAGACGCGCCGCGTGCCGAAGCGGTCGGCCATCCAGCCGCTGATCGGGATCGCCACCGCCAGGCTGAGGATGTAGCTGGTGACCACCGCTTTCAAGCTTAGCGGCGTGACCTGCAGGCTCACCGCCATGCTGGGAATCGCCGTGTTGACGATGGTCGAATCCAGCTGCTCCATGAAGAGGGCGGTGGCGACGACCCAGGGCAGATAGCGTTTGGCGGCGGAAGTAGTCATGCCCTCAATTGTCACATAAAAGGCAAGGAAGGGTCATTAGGCCGGATTGTATGGGGCGCCGGGTGTGTCCCCCAAACCCGCTCCCCAGCGGTCCTCGAACATGATCTCGTTCAGCGGGCGTCGCTGGTCCCAGCGCTCCAGCTCCAGCATCGGCGCGCTGTAAAACTCCTCCACCTGCCCCACGCACAGCACGGCAATCGGCTGGCTGCCCTCCGGCATGCCGCAAATCTCCCGCAGCCGTTGCGGATCGAACATCGACACCCATCCCGCGCCGATCCCCTCCGCGCGCGCCGCCAGCCAGAAGTTCTGCAGCGCGCACGCGGCCGACGCCAAATCCATCTCCGGCATGGTCCGGCGGCCGAACACATAGTTCTCGCGCTTGTCGACCAGGCCGACCACCAGCACCTCGGCGCAGGCCAGTATGCCTTCCACCTTCAACTGCATGAACTCCTCCGCGCGCTTGCCCAGCGCCTCGGCGGTCTTGATGCGCTCCTCGTTCACGTGCTGGTGGATGCTGGCGCGCAGCTCCGCGCTGGCGATGCGGATGAAGCGCCATGGCTGCATCAAGCCGACGCTAGGTCCGTTGTGCGCGGCGGCGATGAAGCGCAACAGCTGCCCGTCTTCCAACGGCCCCGGTTTGAAGTGGCGCACATCGCGCCGCTCGCGTATCGCGCGGTAGACGCCCTCGATCTCGGCATCGGAAAAAGCGTGTGGATTCATGGCGTCTTCTTCAGCGCGACCAGTGCGTCGAGCAGCGGCTGCGTGGCGTCGGCGATGCGATCCAGGCTGGCCTCGCGCAGCGCAGAGGTATCGACTGTGTGGTCGGAATGCAGACCGGCCCAGCGTAGCAGCGCGCCACTGGCTTCGGGCGTATCGAACAGGCCATGCAGGTAGGTGCCCAGTATCTGGTCGTCGGCCGAGCGCGCGCCCTCCGGCCGGCCGTCGATCAGGAAGGCGGGCGATGCCAGCGCGCCGCCGGTCGAGGTGCCCATGTGGATTTCGTAGCCCGCCACGGTGGCGCCATCGGCATCGAAGGCGCACGTGCCACGGACTTGCACCAATCGTTTGTCGGCCGTCATTTCGGTGGACATGTCGAGCAGGCCGAGCGCGTCCGAGCCGCCGGCTTTGCCCTCGATGCCGAGGGGGTCGGTGACACTGCGTCCCAGCATTTGGAAGCCGCCGCATACGCCGATGACTTTACCGCCGTAGCGCAGGTGGCGGGCGATCTCCTTCGGCCAGCCTTGTGCGCGCAGCCACTCAAGATCGCCGCGCGTGTTCTTGCTGCCGGGGAGGATGATCAGGTCGGCCTTGGGTATGGGCTCGCCCTGGCGCACGAAATGCAGATCGACGTCGGGATGGGCGCGCAGCGCGTCGAAGTCGGTGTGGTTGCTCATGCGCGGCAGGCTTGGCACCACCACGCGGAAAGCGCCCTTGGATGCCTGCACCGGCTGCACCGCGTCCTCGGCGTCGAGGAACAGACCGTGAAGATACGGCAGCACGGCGAGCACCGGCTTGCCGGTCTGCTGTTCCAGCCATTCCAGGCCCGGTTCCAGCAGCTTGATATCGCCGCGGAAGCGGTTGATGACGAAGCCTATGGTGCGCGCGCGCTCGCTCTCCGACAGGCAGGACAAGGTGCCGACGATGTGCGCGAACACGCCGCCGCGATCGATGTCCGCCACCAGCACCACCGGGCAGTCGACCTTTTCGGCAAAGCCCATGTTGGCGATGTCGCGATCGCGCAGATTGATCTCCGCCGGGCTGCCGGCGCCTTCGACGATCACGCTGTCGTATTGCGTCAGCAGGCGGTCGTGCGATTCGAGCACCGCCTGCATGGCCACGGTTTTGTACTGGTGGTAGTCGCGCGCGTTCATCTCGGCGCGCACCTTGCCATGGATGACGACCTGCGCGCCGATGTCGCTCGATGGTTTGAGCAGCACCGGATTCATGTCCGTGTGCGGCGCCAGGCCGGCGGCGATGGCCTGCAGCGCCTGGGCGCGGCCGATCTCCCCGCCGTCCGCCGTCACCGCGCTGTTGAGCGCCATGTTCTGCGGCTTGAACGGCACCACGCGCACGCCCTCGCGCTTGAGCAGCCGGCACAGGGCCGCGACCACGGTGCTTTTGCCGGCGTCGGAGGTGGTGCCCTGTACCATCAGGGTCGAATAGGGGAAATTCACGTTAGTTTTTCCTGTGCTGGCGCGCCAGTTCGAGTTTTTCGCACAGGATGGTGGTGCCGGCGACCATGCGCGGGCCGGCGCGGTTCAGCAATTCGCCGTCCAGGGTGAAGAGGTTGTCGTTGCGGACCGCCTTCATCGTGGTGTACGGCTTCCACAGCGCGACGCCGCCGTAGTCCTTCTCGGCGGTGCCGAAGACCGCCTCCGGGTCCGCCTGCAGCACCGCTTCCACGCTGACCACGGGCGCCGTGGTTTTGAGGTCGGCAAAGATATTGACGCCGCCGCACAGGCGCATGGCGTCGCTGACGATGGACGCCCCATTGAGCGTGTAGAGCGGCTTGTCCCACACCTGGTAGAACATGCGCACCGCCGGACGGTTGGAATACTGCTTGGCCAGCGCCGCGAACTGCTTGCGGATTTCGGCGGCGGCGGGCTGCGCGACGCTTTCGGTGCCCATCAACTGGCCGAGGCGCAGCAGGTTGTCGGGGATGCCGTCCAGCTTCAAAGGCTCGCTATGGAAAATCGGAATGCCCAATTGGCGCAGCGTTTCGATCTGGCGCTCGGAGCTGCCGTGCATCCAGGCGACGATCAAATCGGGCTTCATTGCGATCACCCGTTCCATGTCGATCTGGCGGTTGGTGCCGATGCGCGGCAGTTTCTTTGCCGCTTCCGGGAAGTCGCTGTAGGTGACGGCGCCGACGATCTTGTCGCCGCCGCCCGCCGCATACAGCAATTCCGTCACATGCGGCGCCATCGCGATGATGCGCTGGGCGGGTTTTTGCAGCGTGATCACGTTGCCGTCGTCGTCGCGCACGCTGATGGGGGCGGCGCTGGCGTCGGTAGTGGAAACTGCGGCGGCGATGGCGGCTGTGCATAGGCAAAGCGCCGCGAGTTGGTTCTTCTTCATTGGTTAGTCCATTCGGTTAATGCGGTTTGCAGGCGCTGCCAGCCCGCTTCGTCGGGTGGCAGGCCAAGGCGGATGCCGCGCGCGGCGTGCTTGAACAGTCGCACCCAGATGCCGCGTTCCGCCATATGCTGCCAGAGGGCCTCCGGCCGCGTCTCGCTCCACCACTGGAACAATGGTGTGCCGTTCGACGCGATGCCGTGGGCGGCCAGCAGCCGGCGCAGGCGTTCGCCGCTGGCATGCAGCTGTTCGCGCGTGCCGGCTTGCCATTGCTTGTCGCGCAGCGCGGCGATGGCGATGTGCTGGGCCGGACCGCTGATGGTCCACGGGCCGAGCAGGTCGGCCAGGCCGCGCAGCAGATCCGGATGGGCGGCCACGAAGCCGAGGCGGATGCCGGCCAGCCCGAAGAACTTGCCGACCGAGCGCAGTACGATCAGACCGGATCTGCCGCTGTGGGCGGCGACACTATTGTGTTGCGACGTGTCGCCGAAGGCCTCGTCGACGACCAGCCAGCCGCCGCGCGCCGCCAGTTGATCCGCCCATTCCAGCAGCCGCGCGGCCGGCACCGTGGCGCCGGTGGGATTGTTGGGATTGACGACGACCACGACGTCGCTGGCGGCGACCGCCGCGTCCAGTTCGGCGTAAGGCGTTTGGGTCAGCGTGTGACCGTGATCGCTCCAGTGATGCGCGTGCTCCGCGTAGGACGGCGCGGTGACGGCCACGCGCGACGGCTTGCGCAGCCGGGGAAGCGCTTGTATTGCCGCCTGCGTGCCGGCCACCGGCAGCATCAGCGGCGCGCCGTAGTAGGCCTGCGCCGCGCGCGCCAGTTCGGGATCGGCTTCCGGCAGGCGGTGCCACGCGTTGTCCGGCAGAGGCGGCGCGGGATACCAGCGCGGATTGATGCCGGTCGACAGATCGAGCCAGTCGTCGCGGCCGAAACGCAGCGCGGCGTCGCGCAGATTGCCGCCGTGTTCAAGCATGTGCGTACTCCAGGATGAATGCCGCGACCAGCCCGCAGGATAGCCACAGCGCCGTGGTGCGGACCACCAGCTGCCAGGCGCGGGCGATATCGGCCCCGGTGGCCGGTTCGCCCTGGCCCAGCGGCGGACGTTCCTCGACCTCGCCGTCGTAGATGGCCGCGCCGCCCAGTCGCACGCCGAGCGCGCCGGCGCCGCTGGCCATGACCGGGCCGGCGTTCGGGCTGCTCCATGCCGGCGCTTGCGCGCGCCAGCACGCCCAGGCGCGCCGTTTTCCTTGCAGTCCCGGTGCCAGCAGCACGTAGGACAGCGCGGTCAGGCGCGCGGGCAGGTAATTGAGGACGTCGTCGAGGCGCGCGGCGGCGCAGCCGAATTGCAGCAGGCGGGGAGTGCGGTAGCCCCACATGGCGTCGAGCGTGTTCGCCATGCGGAACATCGCCGCGCCCGGACCGCCGGCGACCATAAACCAGAACAGTGTGCCGAAGACGGCGTCGTTGCCGTTTTCAAGCAGGGATTCGGCGCTGGCCTTGGTCAGTTCGATCTCGCTGGCGCTGGTGGTGTCGCGGCTGACGATGCGGGCCGTCAGCAAACGGGCGTTGGGCAGATCTTCCCGCGCCAGCGCCTCGGCGATCGGCAGGTTGTGGTCGCGCAGGCTGCGCAGGCCCAGGGCGAAGTAGAGCATGACGGCGTGCAGCGCATACATCAACCACGCGCTTAGCGGTGCTGCCAGCCAAACGAGCAAGGCGGCGATGGTGGTCAGCGGCAGCACGGCCAGTGTCCAGGCCAGCACGCCGCGCCAGAAGCGCGAGTGGCCGCGATTGAGGCCGCGCTCCAGCGCCATCGCCAGATTGCCGAAGCCGACCAGCGGATGCCAGCGGCGCGCCTCGCCCAGTAAAAAGTCCAGCAGTACGCCGGCCACCATCAACACCGCAACGGCGTAAAAGCTCAACCCTGACAGCACGACTATCCTTTTAAGATCAGCGGCAGGCCGGCGGCGACGAACACCGCGCGGTCGCAGATCGCCGCCACCGATTGATTCAGACGTCCCTGTTCGTCGAGGAAGCAGCGCGAGATGGCGCCGGACGGCATGATGCCCAGTCCCACCTCGTTCGATACCAGTACCACGTCGCTGGTGCATTTGATCAGCGCGCTGGCCAGCATGTCCTGCTGTTCGTGGAACAGCGCCGGCAGGGTGATCTCGCCGACCTCGGGATACTGCTCACCGCTGCTGAACAGCAGGTTGCTGAGCCACAGCGTCAGGCAATCGACCATGATCAGGCGGTCCGGGGACGACCAGCGCAGCAACTGGTTACCGAGGGCCAGCGGCTCCTCGACGGTGGTCCATTCGCCGGGGCGAGTGGCTCGGTGGTGCGCGATGCGGGCCGCCATTTCGGCGTCGCCGGCGGTGGCGGTGGCGATGTAGACGACTTCCTTGCCTGATTCTACGGCCAGGCGTTCGGCGTAGGCGCTTTTACCGGAGCGTGCGCCGCCCAGAACGAGTGTACGTGTCATACCGGACTCCTTGAAAACAGGGCGGCGACGGCCGCCGGGTTGGATGGGAAGTAAGCGTGAAAATACGAAGCGGTGAGCGATCCTGCGCGATACCAGGCTTCACCTTGTATTGCGGAGGGATGTTTAATAGTATGCGCCGCCGGCTGCACAGTTGTCGCCAATTTGGAGTAATGGAACGTGTGGCCGCGCAGGATTCCCTGTTCCGTGGGGAGCGCCTGCGGTCCGAGACCGGCCAGGCGTGGCTGCATTGCCACACTGCCGGTCAGTAGGCCGGCCATCGGCCAAATAGCACCGGATTGGTCGGCCAGCGTATCGGCCAGCGCCATCATGCCGCCGCATTCGGCGACGATGGGGACGTCCTTCTCGTGGGCGGCGCGCATGGACGATTTCCAGGCGCTTGCCCGCGACAACGCTTCGGCGTGCAGTTCCGGGTAGCCGCCGGGCAGATAGACCGCGTCGGCGCCATCGGGCACCGGTTCGTCGGCCAGCGGCGAGAAGAACGTCAAGGTCGCGCCGAGCGCTTGCAGGGTATCCAGGTTGGCGGGATAGAGGAACATGAACGCCGGATCGCGCGCGATGGCGATGGTTTTTCCGGCCAGTGCGGGCTCCGGTTCCGGGGGCACGGACGTGGGAATGGCGATGTCGATGGCGCGCAGCCGGTCCCACGCGGCTTCGTCGAACACCAGCTGGTCGGCCAGCGTGTCGAGCAATCCGTCGATGTCGCTCACTTCCCCCGGCAGCACGAGGCCGAGATGGCGTTCCGGCAGCGATCTTGTCTGGCGCGGCATGGTGCCGAACAACGGAATATCGCGCAGCGACGCCGCCACCATTTTGGCGTGGTTTTCGCTGGCGACGCGGTTGGCGATCACGCCCGCCATGTCGACCGGGCCGTAATCGCGCAGGCCGTGCACCAGCGCGCCGGCCGTTTGCGCCATCGAGGAGGCGTCGATCACCGCCATCACCGGCACGCCGAACTCGCGCGCGAGGTCGGCGGACGATGGCGTGCCGTCATACAGTCCCATCACGCCTTCGATCAGTATCACGTCCGCTTCGGCGGCGGCTTGCGCCAGTTGGCGGCGGCACAGGTCATGGCCGACCATCCACAAGTCCAGCGAGCGCACGGGCGCACCGCTGGCGCGCTCCAGCAGCATCGGGTCGATGAAGTCCGGGCCGCA
>Ga0105244_10002641_pt1 | contig 13436 bp, 16 predicted proteins | sample KBSM44metaG_FD_80423 | JGI IMG/M metagenome (GOLD analysis project Ga0105244, IMG submission 80423) | Miscanthus rhizosphere microbial communities from Kellogg Biological Station, Michigan, USA - KBS M4-4 metaG | ecosystem: Host-associated > Plants > Roots > Rhizosphere > Soil | place...
AAGTCGCACTTCGACGTGAAGGTGATTCCATCGGTGGCCTACACCGATCCGGAAGTGGCATGGGCCGGCATCACCGAAGACGAAGCGAAAGCCAAGGGCATCAAGGTCGAGAAGGGCCACTTCCCTTGGGCAGCGAGCGGCCGCGCCGTGGCCAATGGCCGCGCCGAAGGCTTCACCAAGCTGCTGTTCGACGCTGAGACCCACCGCATCATCGGCGGCACCATCGTCGGCACGCACGCGGGCGACATGATCGGCGAAATCGCGCTGGCGATCGAAATGGGCTGTGATGGCACCGACATCGGCAAGACCATCCACCCGCACCCAACGCTGGGCGAATCGATCGGCATGGCGGCGGAAGTCTACGAAGGCGTCTGCACCGACCTGCCACCACCGCGCAAGCGCTAAGCAAGCAGTATCACAAAAGCCGGGACTTGTTCCCGGCTTTTTTCATTTGCTTGAGCTATATCGAGGCGATGCAGAATTAGCCAGCCTACACTGGCACCTCCTTACCTGCGAGGAGGCCTCAAATGAAGCAACTGATCCAGCGTTACCCGATCACCAGCGAGGTAGCGAGTTTTTTCTTTTTACTGTTAATGATGGTGCTCACCGGGATGGTGGCCGAACGATTGGTGGGACCACATGAAGCGGAGCGCATGCGCCGCGAAATTGTGGAGCTGTTCGGCAGATACCATCCGTTCTTTATCATTGTGTTTTTCCCTTGGATAGAGACGCTGTTATTCCAGGCGCTGCCCGCCGTCATAGGCCAGATCTACATTCGCCAGCCAGTGTGGCGCTGGCTGATTATCGTTGTCCCGTTTGGCCTAGCCCAATACGATCCGTCGGTAGCGGTAGGTACGCTGTTTAATGGTCTCGGTGTTGGCGTCATCCTCGGCTATGCCTACCTTAAATATATGCCGCATTCGCACTATCGGGCGATACTAGTAACATGGATGCTGCACGCAGCAGGCAATGCCTGCGCCTATTTTACTTAGCCAATCATTTGGGGGGAGCATGGCCGCGAATGCGGAATTTGTTAGCTACATCAAAGAGCAGCTTGCGCCGCTTGGCTTCCTGACTTCCGGCCGCTTCTTCGGCGGCCACTCTATCAACTATCACGGCCGCCAGTTCGCTTGGATCATCGGCACCACGCTCTACCTGCGCGTCGACGACGCGAGCCGCCCCGAGTTCGAGGCGGCGGGCGCGCAGCCCTTCAGCTACATGACCAAGAAGGGCGAAATCACCGTCCGCAAGTTCTACACCGCGCCAGAATTCCTGCTCGACGATCCCGAACAACTCCTAACCTGGTCCCGCCGCGCCATTGCAGCAGTAGAAGTTCAAGCGTAAGTTACCAATGAATATCAAATGCAGCGGAAAGCGCGTAAATAAGCAGAGCGGCGAAGCTGGCTAGTTGGCAGATCTTACCAGTGAACGTCGTTGGATATGATCCAGATAAATCCTCAAAAAAACTTTTTAGAGATATTTTTTTCTGAAAAGGGATGTCAGATTCCAATATATAAACTAATCCAGTTGATGCCGAGATGAATAAAAAAAATAGCTTTGGATCAGTGCCGAATATCATCAAAAAGCTGGAAACTGCGAAGATCGCTGATAAAATTTTCAAATGGATTTTCATTTTTCTTCCTAAATAAAAAGCAGGGCGAAAAATGCCCTGCCAGTTGGCGAGTTCGTCGCGCAAGGATTGCTGACGCAACGCCACCTGCCGGCTGATCGATTCCTGAATGTCGCTATGGTTGGTAGCCTGTCGTTCGCTCGAGATGATGTACAGGACGTCGCCTTGGCGGACCGCTTGGCCTTCACTCACCATTTTGTGTGTCACGATGCCCGCTTGCTGCGGGTAGACTTTGACGACGCCCGAATCAGACATGAGCTGGCCATTGACGTTGCTACGTTTGGTGTAGCTACCCCAGAAAAATAGCGCAATGATTAAAAAAGAAAAAGCCAGGGCGACCGCCGTGAGCACGGAAAACGTCACCGGACGGATCAAGGTGATCTCACCCAGCCAAGGGACATGGGATGCCGACAAGGCCTCTTCCCGGAATAGCGATATCCGCTTCATATTGCCTCCAGCACGTAGGAAACTATCTGCTGTAATGATGCATTCGGCGGGACTATCAGGATTTGTAGAAGCGCAAGAGAAAGTTGATTTGTATAAACTTGATCAACGCGGAACGGTTACTGGCGGATGCAGCTTCAATCTCGCGACGCGACGCCCGAAATGGCGGTCATCGAAAGAAGCAATACCTCCACAAGATTGGTAGCTGGGGTGATGGAGGGCGTCGGCGAAAGCGAGCCCGTGCTTATAATTTGTGAGCGCAAGGGTGAAGGATGGCCGATCCTCTATCATCAAATTCGTCAAATTAAGCATGTGTTGAAATGTCGCGATTCGAGCCCTGTCATTCGATGGGATCTCCGATGTTTAAGTCCACCGGGGCAGCAGGGCGGTTGGTTTTTATCATGCCGAAGCCGCTGACGGGCTTGGTCGTGGACTTGGGTAGCTTGGTGCCGATAATGCGCATTTCGAGCTGGTAGCCGTTCATGACGCAGTGGACTTGGGCGCCTTCCAGGATGCCGTGGAGCTCCCGGATGTCGGCGGGGATGGTGACGGTGCCGTCGCTGTTGACTACTGTAGAGGTTTCCATGACGTCCTCCTGAGGGATTCAGTCATGGTAGCACTTACTATTCAGGCAGAGTTTGATCTAACAGGGACTATCGCGTCAGGCGATAAAGCAGGATCGCGGTGCGGATGGTGGCGCGTTCGATCGACGCGATTTCCAGATCTTCATCCGGCGAGTGCGCGCCGTTGCCGACGGCGCCCAGTCCGTCCAGGCTGTCCAGCAGCGGCGCGACGAACTGCACGTCGCCCGCGCCGCGCTGGCCCGGCGGCAGGGCAGGGATGTCGCCCAGTCCCGCATCTCTGCTGGCGTCCGAGTACAGCTTCAGCACCGCCAGGTTGCCGTCGGTTGGCGACATGGGGGGATACGCATCGTGGAAGGTGATGCTGGCGCTGGTGCCCGGCAGGTTTTGCGACACGATGGACTTCATCTTGGCGTGCGCGCGGTCGCGCTGTTCGTAGCTCAGGTAGCGCAAGTCGCCTTCCACGGTGGCGGTGCGCGAAATCACATTGCTCTTGCCTGCCGCCTGGCCAGTGGTGCCGAGCGCATTGGTGCTGGCGTCCGTGCCGCCGACGATCAGACCGGGGCTATAGGTCAGGTCAGGCTCGCGCAATTGCTGGCGGAAGGCGTCGAGAATGCGCGCTGTTTCGTAGATGGCGCCGTAGCCGGCGTTGTCGGTGAAGATGCCGCTGGAGTGGCCCTGCTTGCCGTTCACCTTCAATTCCCACGACGACGAGGCGCGGCGGCCGATGGTGCCGGTATCCTTGCCGTCCTTGTTGCGCACCGTGCCCTCGAAGGCGAGGGCGATATCGCTGCGCCTGGCGGCGTTCACCATGTCGGCGCGCGAGATCTCGATTGGATCGCCGGCGTTTTCCTCATCGCCGCTAAAGACCACCGTGATGGTGGTGTTATCCAGCGCGCCAACGCGATGCAGGGCGCGCAGCGCTTCGATGATGATCACGTCGCCGCCCTTCATGTCGTTGACGCCTTGTCCGCGCACGCGGTCGCCGTTGCGCTGCCACAGCTGCACCGGGCTGTCCTTTTCAAACACCGTATCGAGATGGCCGATCAGCAGCAGGCGCTTGCCTTGCTTGCCCTCGCGCGTGGCGATCAAATGGCCGGCGCGCTGCATGGCGGCCGGCATGGCGGACCAGCGCGTGTTAAAGCCCAGTGACCGGAATTGTTCGTCAAACAGCTTGCCCACTGCGCGCACGCCCTCGTGGTTCATGGTGCCGCTGTTGATATTGACCGAGCGTTCCAGCAGCTGCAGGCCTTGCGCCGAATGCGCCTTCACTTCGGCGACGATTTTCTGCTCGGTGGGTGACAGGGCTTCGGCATGGGCCGCGCCCAACATCAACGCCAGCACTGCAAACGCGAACGGTTTCAACTTCATGCGACATTCCTCCGGTAGATGGTATGCCGCCGATTGTAGCTTACCCCTGCGCCGATGCGGGCAGGCCGAACACGCGGTCGAAGGCGAGGCTGAAGATGTAGGTGTAGGCCATGAAGAACGCCAGCAGGCCGATATCAAGCACCAGCGCCTCCCACAGCGAGATATCGAGCCACCACGCAAACAGCGGCACCAGCACCAGCACCAGGCCGCCCTCAAAACCGATGGCGTGGGCGGCGCGGCGTTTCCAGCTGCGGCCGCGCGTGGCCTGGCGCGCTTCCCATGCTTCGAACAGCGAGTTGAAGATGAAGTTCCAGATGACGGCGAGGGCTGACGACGCAACGGCCGCCGCGCCGGCGTGACCCGCGTCATGGCCGCTGAATACCAGGATGCTGCTGGTCAGGCCAATGGCGATCAGTTCGAACAGGGTGACGTAGACAACTTTGCGTTTCAGGCCTTGCATGGTATTTCCTTTCTTCAAACAACGAACAGCATGATAAAGAGGTTTTTCTGATAACAAAAGTAAGCAGCTTTCAGTTTTTCTGATAGCATGGTCCGCATGGCCTTTTCCTCGGACAATGTGGCGATCTTCCTGGCGGTGCTGGACCACGGCTCATTCTCGGCTGCGGCGCGCGCGCTGGGCCGCGTGCCGTCGGCGGTCAGCATGGCAGTGGCGCAGCTGGAAGCGGAGCTGGATCTCACACTGTTCGAGCGCAGTTCGCGCGAGGTGCGCCCGACCCAATCGGCGCGCGCACTGGAAGCCGAAGCGCGCCAGCTGGCGGGGCAGCTGCGCCGCCTGCAGGCGCACGCGCTGTCGCTGCATCAGGGACTGGAGCAGCGCCTGACGCTGGCGATTGCACCGCAGCTGCTGTCGGCGCAGTGGAGCGAGCCGCTGGCGCGGCTGGCGGATGAATTTCCATCGCTGGAAGTGGAAGTGTTGTCGGCGCCGCAGGATGACGCGCTGCGCATGCTGCACAACGGCGATGCGCAACTGGCGCTGGTCTATGAGCGCACTGCCGTCAATGACCGCGAGAGCTTTCAGGAACTGGGCAGCGAAGCGCTGGTGCCGGTGATCTCGCCGCGCCACAAGCTGGCGCTGGAACGCAAGGACGGCATTCGCCTTGAGGACCTGGTGGACCTGCGCCAGATCGCCATCTTCAGCCGCGATATGAAGGCCGACCAGCGCGTGCTCATCTCGCGCAAGCTATGGCGCACGGACAGCCATCTGGCGACACTGAGCCTGGTGCGTGCCGGCGTGGGCTGGGCCTATCTGCCGCTGCGTCAAGTTGCGCCGCTGCTCGAACGCGGTGAACTGCTGCACGTCGGCCTGGCGCACATGAGCAACGAGTTGCGGCTGTGGGTGGACGTGGTGTGGTTGAACGACCGTCCGCTGGGCCTTGGCGCCAAGCGCCTGATCGCGCTGATGCAGGACATCGCCGGCCTTGAGGCGCATCCCCAATAGAAGTGATACCCTGTTATTTTTCGCTCCATCAAAGGATCACCATGCGTTTGCTGAAGACTGCCCTGATGGTGGCCGGCCTGTGCGCCGCCACTGCGTTTGCCTCGCCCACCGCGCCGCGCAACGGCGCCGAGTACACCACCCTGAAAACCCCGCAACCGGTGCAGGCGCAGGGCAATAAGGTGGAGGTGATCGAATTCTTCATGTATCACTGCCCGGCGTGCTATGCGCTGGAACCGGCCATGCTGGAGTGGGTGAAGAAGCAGGGCGACAACATCAACTTCCGCCGCATCCACCTGCCGCTGACCGGCGAGAACGATCCGGAAGCGCACATGTTCATCACGCTGGAAGCGATGAAGCTGGAAGAGCAGCTGCACGCCAGGATCCTGCAAACCTGGCACGTCGAACGCCGCCGCCTGAAGTCAGATGCGGACAATATCGACTGGGCCGTGAAGAACGGCGTCGATAAAGAGAAGTTCACCGCTACCTACAACTCGTTCGCGGTGATGACGCGCCTGAAGGGCGCCGGCCGCGTGGCTACGGCCTATGAGGTGAACAGCACGCCGACGCTGGTGGTGGCCGGCCGCTATGTGACCAATCCGACGATGGTGGACGCCAGCAATCCCGGCATCCCGCGTCCGCAACTGGGCGCTGCAACGTTGCAAGTGCTGGATGCGCTGGTCGCGCAGGCGCGCGGCAAGTAAGGCCTTACAGGCGGCACTGGTACAGGTGCGACACGTGCGCAACGCCGTGCACCTGTACCACTTGCGGCGGCACCAGCGCGTCGCGGGTGAAGCCGCATTTATCCATCACGCGCTTTGAACCTGCATTGTGGTCCGAGATCCAGGCATTCAACAAGCGCAGGCCGTACTGCGTGCGCGCCAGCTCCTGCAAGTGCGTTAGCGCCTGGCTGGCCAGGCCCTTGCGTGCTTGATCATGCGCGATGCGGTAGCCCACTTCACCGCTGCCGGCCGCGCGGTCGATGTGGCGCAGGTTGGCGCGGCCGATGATGGTTGCGCCGTCGTCGCTGGTCAGGACACATGGATGCATGGTGCCGAGTGCGTAGCTGTCCAGATAATCGGCGATGTGCGCGGCCACGCCGGCCGGCGAATAAAACGCCGGATCGCGCGCTTCCACGTGCTGCTCGAACCACGCGCGGTTGGCCGTCTCAAACGCCAGCAGGCGTTCGGCGTCGTCGGCTTGCAGGGTGCGGATAATCATGGATGGGCCTCGAGATAGGCCAGCACGCGCTGGTTGAACAGGGCCGTCTGCTCCATCTGCGGCAAGTGGCCCGACTGGTCGATTTCAGTATAGACCGTCGATGAAATGGCGTTGCGGATGTGGGCCGACTGCGCCACCGGAATCACCGGGTCCTGCTTGCCCCATACCAGATGCACCGGCGTGCCGTTCCTGGCAATCGCGGCGTAAATAGCGTCGAAATTTTCGCGCGACAGGCTCAGTCGCGACCGATACAGCGCGCGGCCAAAGCCGTAGAACGCCATCTGCGGGCGATAGCGCTCGGCCCAGCCGGGGAATTGTTCGGGATGCAGGAAGTCGCTACTCTGGTTATCGGCCATGCCCGGCACGTTCTGGGTCTGGAACAGGTAAGGGCCGAGCAACGGCGTGGCCAGCTGCCACGGAATGACCGGTGCGCTGTTGGATGGATCGACCAGATTCAAAGTGCGAATGCGCTGCGGGTGCGTGGACGCGTAATGCGCCGTCACGTAGCCGCCGAACGACAGGCCGAACAAATCAATTTTGCCTTCGACCTTGAGGGCCTTGAGCAGGTCATCCAACTGGCGGTCGTAGAAAGCGCCGTCGTAGGCGGCGTCCGGCCGGTCGGACAGGCCGCGGCCGAACAGGTCGTAGCGGATCACGCGGTAGCCGGCGTCGCGCAGCGCGGCAAAGGTGGGGTCCCAGATGTAGGACGGCACCGAGAAGCCGTGCACCAGCACCGCCACCCGGCCATTATCAGGGCCGGCCGCTTCGTAGTAGGTGACGCCGTCGCTTAACGTGGCGTAGGCGCCGGGCGCGCCGTTGTGCTCGCGCACCGAGGCGGTCAGCGCGCGCCGTTCCGGATTGCGGTCGTGATGGTAGGCCGCGAGGCCGGCGATGGCCAGCACCACGGCCAGCAGCAGCCAGCGCAGCCGGTTCATGATCAATTGACGGTGAAGCGGGCCGGGATTTCGATGCCGCCGGTGCGTGCCGCCTCGGCGTATGCCTGAAGTTCCGCGATCACGGCATCCAGCTGCTCCTGGCCGGGATTGGCCTGGAAGTGCTTGATGCGCTCATTCATGAGCGTGATTTGTTGACTCCAGTTGAGGCGATTCGTTTTGCTCATGTGTTCTCCGATTTACAAAAAACCAGTATAGAACAAATAACAAAAATGTGCGTGCTTTAGCGCTTCAGCGTTTCACGCCGCGCAGGAACAGGTCCAGGCCCTCGGCCGCGCGCGCGCGCAGCTCTTCCATGGTTGGGGTTTGCTCGGCCGGGAACAGCATCCGGGTGATCGGGTCGCCCATGATGCAATTGGTCAGGAACACCGGCAACAGCTCCGGCCGGACGTCGTTGCGCAGCTGGGCGCGGATGTCGGGGCGGGCGAAGAAACGGCCCAGCTGTTCGCGCGTACGCAACGGGCCGGCCTGATAGAAGGTCTCGGCCAGCTCCGGCGTGGTGCGCGCCTCGGCCACCACCATCCGGTGCAGGCTGCAGAAGGTGGGCAGGGAGATCAGCTCCAGGAAGCGCAGCGCGAAATCGTGGAGGATGTCCTCCATCGGGCGCGGATCGGTTTCCATGCTTTCCATGCCGCCGAAGAAGCGCGCGCGGCCGTCGGTGATCACGGCGTTCAGCAGGCCGGCCTTGCCGCCGAACTTGACGTAGATGGTGCGCACCGCCACGTGGGCTTCGCGCGCAATCATCTCCAGGCTGACCTTGCTGTAGCCTTTTTCCAGGAATAGCTGGCCGGCCGTGTTCAGCAGGGCGGCACGGCGGGCGGCTTTGTCGGCGGCGCGCGGGCGGCCGGCAGCCTTGCCAAAGCAATGTTCAGGAGGCGTGCCTTCTGGACAATCTTGCTCGTCCAGCACGGCGTCGTCAGTCAGGTCAGAGGTATTCATGGCGGAGAATGATAGCGAATGCCGACATGCTAGTCCAAAAAAAAATGAAATGCAATCGTTTCATTTCTTGACTTCGGCCAAAAACTGGCGATAATGCTCCTATCTCATTTCATTTTCTGGAGCTCCTTCATGTCCACCCAAGAACAAAAACTCAGTGCCGTGCCTGCTGCTCCAGCTGCTGCCCCTGCAGCGCCGGCCCAGCCACCGAACCGCCGCGTGCTGATCGTTGCCGCTGTCATCGCGCTGGCCGCCCTGGCCGCCGGCGGCCGCATGTGGTACCGCAGTCATTATTACGTCGAGACCGAGAATGCCTACGTGGCCGGCCACGTGCACCCGGTATCGACCCGCATCGCCGGCGTCGTCACCAAGGTGCTGATCGACGATAACCAGCTGGTCAAGGAAGGCGATGTGATCGCCGAGCTGGACCCGTTTGACCAGGGCGTGAAAGTGGAGCAGATCCAGGCGCAGATCGCCTCGGCCCAGCAGCAAGTGGTGCAGGCCGACGCGCAGATCGCGCAAGTGCAGGCCCAGGCCAGCGCCGCCGCCGCGCAAGTCGCGCAGTCGGAAGCGCAACTGGTGCGCGCCAAGCAGGACGCCGAGCGTTTCGGCCAGCTGTATAACAGCCAGATGAAAGCCGTGTCGAAAGCCGAACTGGACGCTGCCGTCGCCGCCCGCGCCAGCGCCACCGCTGACGTGGCAGCGCGCAAGGACAGCGCCACCGCCGCCAAGGCGCAAATCGCTTCGGCCAAATCGGCGCGCGAAGTGCTCAACTCGCAGATCGCCGTGCTGCAGGTGCAACTGAAGGACGCCAGGCAGCAACTGGCCTACAACAAAATCCTGGCGCCGGTGTCGGGCCGCATCGGCAAGCGCACCATCGAGGTGGGCCAGCGTGTGCAGCCTGGCCAGCAGCTGACCGCCATCGTGCAGGAAAACGTGTGGCTGACCGCGAACTTCAAAGAAACCCAACTGGCGAACATGAAGGTCGGCCAGGAAGTCAAAGTGACCATCGACGCGATTCCGGGCAAAGAACTGATCGGCAAAGTGGACAGCTTCTCGCCGGCTTCGGGCGCGCAATTCGCGCTGCTGCCGGCCGATAACGCCACCGGTAACTTCACCAAGATCGTGCAGCGTGTGCCGGTCAAGGTGGTGTTCAAGCCGGAAGACGTGAAAGCCCTGAGTGGCCGCCTGGTGCCGGGCATGTCGGCGGTCGCTGAAGTAGCGATCAACCAGAAAGAAGCCAAGTAACCGGGGAGCCTTTCATGGCTAATGCAACTTTTGTCCCGCCTTCGCCAGGCGAGAAGGTCTCCGCACGCACATGGATGGCGGTTGCCGCCGGCATGCTGGGCGCCTTCATGGCGGTGCTGGATATCCAGATCACCAACTCGTCGCTGAAGGACATTCTCGGCACGCTGTCGGCGACGCAGGAAGAGGGCTCGTGGATCGCCACCGCTTATCTGGTGGCCGAGATCATCGTGATCCCGATGACCGGCCTGTTCGTGCGCGTGTTCGGCATGCGCGGCTACATGATGGGCACCACCTCGCTGTTCCTGGTGTTCTCCACGCTGTGCGGCTTCGCCTGGAACCTGCCAAGCATGATCGCCTTCCGCATGCTGCAGGGCTTTACCGGCGGCGCGCTGATCCCGATGGCGATGACGCTGGTGATGGCCAAGCTGCCGCCGTCCAAGCGCGCCACCGGCATGGCCATCTTCGGCCTGACCGCCACGCTGGCGCCATCGATGGGCCCAACGCTGGGCGGCTACCTGAGCGAACTGTATGGCTGGCCGTCGATCTTCTACATCAACTGGGTGCCTGGCCTGCTGCTGATCGGTGGTATCGCCGTCGGCCTCGATAAAGAGAAATCGAACTTGTCGGCGCTGTTCAATGCCGACTGGCTGGGCATCGCTTTCATGGCGATGGGCCTGGGCAGCCTGACCATCTTCCTGGAAGAGGGCAACACCAAGGACTGGTTCGATTCGTCCTTCATCAACACCTTTGCCGCGCTGGCGATCGTCGGCCTGCTCGGCTGGGTGGTGACCGGCGCGATGCGCAAGCAGCCGTTCGTGAACCTGGGCCTGTACGGCCAGCGTAACTTCGCCGCAGCCACCGCGTTGTCGATGGCGATGGGCATGGGCCTGTATGGTTCAGCTTTCATCCTGCCGCTGTTCCTGGCGCAGATTCCAGGCTACTCGCCGATGCAGATCGGTGAAGTGATCATGTGGGCCGGTTTGCCGCAGCTGTTCATCATGCCGTTCGTGGCCAAGCTGTCGTCCAAGATCGATAACCGCATCCTGTGCAGTTTCGGCCTGCTGCTGTTCGGTGGCTCCTGCCTGATGAACTCCTACATGGACGCCACCACCGGCTACGACCAGCTGCTGCTGTCGCAGATCGTGCGCGCGCTGGGCCAGCCGTTCGTGATGCTGACGCTGTCGAACTTCGCGATGAACGGCATCCAGCCGAAAGACATGCCATCGGCTTCGAGCCTGATCAACATGACCCGCAACCTGGGCGGTTCGATCGGCATCGCGCTGCTGGCCACCGCGCTGACCAACCGCGAGCACTTCCACTCGGTGCGTATCGGCGAATCGGTCAGCAACTTCGCGCTGGCGACGCAGGAACGCCTGAGCACCTTGACTTCGTCGTTCATCGCCAAGGGCTTCGATAGCGCGACCGCATCGGACATGGCCTTGAAAGCGGTCGATGGCATCGTGCGCCGTGAGGCGTATGTCATGGCCTACAACGACGGCTTCTTCCTGGTTGCGATGGTGCTGTTCGGCTGCATCGGCGTGCTGTGGTTCTCGGACAAAGTCAAAGCCCCTTCGGGTGGCGGTGGCGGCGGCGCTCACTAACAAAAATAATTGAAGAGGTAAATCATGTTGAATTCAGCTTTGAAGCGCCTGACGCTCGCTGTTTCTGTCACCCTGGCAGTCACTGGCTGCGCCACTGTCGGCACGGATTTTAAAGCGCCGGCCAACGTCGCCGATGCGTCGTTCCGTCACCTGCCGCAAGCCGGTGCCAGCGAGGCGCATCTGCCGGCGCAATGGTGGACCGTGTTTAACGACGCCACACTGAACCGACTGGAAGAAACCGCGCTGCGCGACAACCCGAGCGTGAAGGCCGCCGCGCAGCGTCTGGTGCAGGCACTGGAACAAGCTGGCGTGGCGCGCGCCAACGAGCAGCCGCAATTGAGCGTCAACGCCGGCATCTCGAACTCGCGCACTTCGGCGGAAACGTCGCAAGGCCTGGCGCTGGGCCATCGTTCGATCAAGGGTAACAACTACTCGGTGGGTTCGAGCTTCTCGTACGAAGTGGATCTGCTGGGCCGTGTACGCCGACTGGTGGAAGCCTCGGACGCGCAGGCGCTGGTTGCCGAAGCGGACCGCGACGGCGTGCTGCTGGTGCTGTCGTCGCAACTGGCCACGACCTACTGGCAACTGCGCGGCCTGGACGCCGAAATCGCCACCCTGAAGACTGCGCTGGATACCCGCCGCGAATCCGAAGAACTGGTGACCGCGCGCTTCGACGCCGGCCTGTCGAACGAACTGGACGTATCGCGCGCCCGCATCGAGCGCGCCAATGCGCAGGCGGACCTGCATGAAGTCCAACGCCAGCGCAATCTGCTGGAACACAGCCTGGCCACACTGGTGGGCGCATCGCCATCGGCCATGCTGACCGCAGCGAATACCGGCGCCGAGTTGCCGCAGCCGCCATCGATTCCGGTCGGCCTGCCAGCCAGCCTGCTGTCGCAACGTCCTGACCTCGCGGGCAGTGTGGCGACCCTGCGCGCGACCAATGCGCAGATCGGCGTGGCGGAAGGCGCGTTCTATCCATCGTTCTCGCTGACCGGTAACTTCGGCTTCGCTTCTGAAAGCCTGAGCAACCTGGCCAAGGGCGACGCGCGCCAGTTCAGCGTCGGCCCGCTGGCGCTGTCGCTGCCGATCTTCGACGGTGGCCGCAACAAGGCCAACCTGGCGATCGCCAAGGCGCGCTACGAAGAAGCCATCGCCAATCACCAGACCAAGCTGCTGACCGCACTGCGCGAAGTGGAAGACGCGCTGTCGGACGTGCAGCAACGCCAGCTGCAGGGCGAAGCGCAGAAGGCATCGCAAGTGGCGGCGGCGCGCGGCTATCTGGTCGCGCGTGCCCGCTACGAGCGCGGCGTGTCGACCTACCTCGACGTGACCGATGCGCAGCGCAGCGCGCTGGCCGCCGACCGCGCCGCAGTGCAGATCAACACCCAGCGCATGCTCGCTGCTGTCGCGGTGGCGCGTTCGCTGGGCGCGGGCTGGCAGCCATCGGCGCAACTGGCGCAAGTGGCACAGAACGGCGCGATCAAAGCGCAGTAACCTTTTACGCGGAAGAGGCCAGCGGCAGATGTGCCGCTGGTCCGAAGCGTTTCCCTTCCTGCCCGCCGGGTTCTCCGGCGTGGCGTTGTCGCCAATATTGGCGATCCAGCATTCTTGCAGGCGTCGTGCACGCCGCTACAACAGTCCGGACATCGCGCTTGCGTTGCAGAACTTTAGCGTGGCATGATGATTAAGCAGTATGTGCTTTGCTTTTTTTCCGTCGACATCGTTCTTCCGGAGACATTATGTTCGCGAACATGAGAGTGGCGACCCGCCTGGGTCTGGGCTTTGGTGTGGTTGTGCTGTTGCTGCTGGCGGTTTCGGTGTTCAGCATCAGCAGGCTGGCATCGATCAATAGCGGCATGCAACTCATTATGGAAGACCGCTATCCGAAGATTGTCCTGGGCAACGAGGCCATCAAACTCACCATTGATAACGGCCGCCAGCTGCGCAGCATGCTGCTGTCCACCACGGACGCCGAGCGCGATAAATTCCGCA
>Ga0105244_10002643_pt1 | contig 13435 bp, 10 predicted proteins | sample KBSM44metaG_FD_80423 | JGI IMG/M metagenome (GOLD analysis project Ga0105244, IMG submission 80423) | Miscanthus rhizosphere microbial communities from Kellogg Biological Station, Michigan, USA - KBS M4-4 metaG | ecosystem: Host-associated > Plants > Roots > Rhizosphere > Soil | place...
GCGCTGATCAAGGAGAATATTCCGGCAGTTGGTTGACTTGTGTAGCGGGAGCACTCGCGCCCGGTTCAGTCTGGCCCAAGGGTCGATTGATAAACTGGATGCACGTCCGCGATCAGCATTCCTGACTAAGGAGCGTGAGTACTGTGCCCAAGACCGGCAAGAACGATCATGCCCGCAAAGACGAACTCCCATCGACGCTTCAGCGCTCTGAGCAGAAAGCCCAGGATACCTTCGCCAAGACCTACGATTCCGCCATGGAGACCTACGACAACGATGAGAGCCGTGCGGCCCGCACCGCCTTTGCCGCGGTGAAGCACAGCTACGAGAAGGTCGGCGACCACTGGGAAGCGAAGGAGGAACGGGGTCCTTCTGATCCGCATGCAGAAGAGGGCATTGGATCAACGAAACCCACTGCCGGGGGAGTGGACGCCAACGCCTCCAAGGAACATCTCTATCAGCGCGCCCAGGAGCTGGACATCAAGGGGCGTTCGAAAATGAGCAAGGACGAGCTCGTCAGGGCGCTTCAGAAAGCCAACGACGCCGCAACGCGGAAGGCAAGAGGCGGCTAGGTCCCGTACTCTTGGGACGCCGCAATTTTGGAGTGAACCCGCGATTTATCCATCTCATTGCGCTTTATTAGAAATGAATAAAGTCGCCTAAATCTTGTAAGACCTTTTCGCGGGCAACCCGAATTCACGGCGAAGATCATCGCCGCTGAAGGTGGTTCTGTTGGTGACATCGCTGATGCTCTGGGCAAGGTCTTCGCGAATGCCCGGTGGGCCTAGACTACCGCCGTTGTGATCCTCACGATGTGCATCGCCGTAGCTGACTCGTACCAACCCGACGCCCCCCTGCCCCCGGAGCTATTGCGCAACTATATGTCCAACTCGCTTCGGCAATGGCTGCACCACGCACATCCGGTAGCGATCGATGATGGAGCTGATCCAGCCCTATTTGTTTTGCTGACGACCGAAATTTGTTTTGCTGACGACCGAACGGGCACAGGGTCCTCAAGAACCTGCCCCGTCCGGTCACAGCCGAAGCAGCGTGGTCAGCAGCGTGCTCTATTAGACGGGCTGCTTTCCGAACCACACTGCCTCTTGCCCTGTTGACTTTCGACCTTCCTCGGCCGCATCACGTTCGGCTTCAAAGTTGATGCTCCGGCTGAGGATGATGTAGGCAGCGGCTGAGGCGGCCAGGCCTGCGAAGAGCGCAAGGTCTGCTCCACCCAGTGCTTGTGCGACAGGCCCGACATACCAGGCGGTGACGGCAAAGGGGGCCATTGCAACGATGCCCACCACATAGGCGGTCATACCCCGCCAAGCCCAGGTGCCGTAGATGCCATTGGGTTTGAAGATCTCTCCGATGGCGTAGCGGCCGCGGCGGACGAAGTAGTAATCCACAAGATTGACCGAGGTCCAAGGCACCAGCACGTACAGCAGGATGACCAGGAAGCTGCCGAAGTTGGCAAGGAAGTCACCGGTGCTGAGAATCGAACCGATGAACGCGGCCACGCCGATAATGCTGCACGCCAAGATGCGGACACCCCGTGTGGGACGGATGGGCTTGATCGAGTCGGCGATGGTAATGAGTTCCATTGCGGCGGCGTAGATATTGATGGTGATGACGCTGATTAGGCCCGGAAGCGCAGCGAGGAGCAGCCAGAATCCCGCCCCAGGAATGATCTTGTCAGCGGTGTCGCGAATGCCTTCCAAAGGTGATGCGCCGGTAAAGGTCGCGGCGACGAAAGCGCCAAGTGTCATCAGCCACACGGCACCGACGAAGATGCCTCCGTAGGTGTAGACCAGCGCCTTGCCCGGCTTGGTTTCAGGGGGAAGGTACCGGGAATAGTCCGATACATAGGGCGCCCAGCCCAGTGCATAAGCGGCGGCAGCTCCGAACTGCAGGAGGAACGGCACCCAATTAAAGCCTGCCAGCGAGAACTGGGCCGGATCGAGGGGCATGAAGATGACCGCAGACGCAGTGAACACACCGAATGTGAGGAGGAAAACCAGGGTCAACCACTTCTGTGTGTTGTGGATCCAGTGATAGCCAAAGATCGCCAGCACGAGCGCGAGTCCGCTGATGATCAAGTACCACAGGGGGTTGGCATCGACACCGGTGGTCATGTTCAGGACTTCTGCGGCCAGCATCTGGTTGAACATGTTGAAGCCCACGAGGCTGAAGACAACGATCGCGCAGATTACAGCGACCCCGCGGAAGCCGAACTGCGCCCGCGACTGGATCATTTGCGGCAGCCCGAGCTGGGGACCTTGGGCCGAGTGGAACGCCGTGAACACAGTACCCACGGCGGCTCCGGCACAGATGGCCAGCAATGAGGTCAGAAAGGAAGCGCCCAAGGCTGCGCCCAACATTCCGGTGGCCAGGGTTGTCACGTTGGCGTTCGACATGAACCACAGCGGGAACAGGCTCCAAGGCCGACCCCGCCGTTCCGTGAGGGGCACCCAGTCAATGGATCGGGATTCGACCATTCCTGACTGTCCCCTTGGGCGGGAAACTTCCGTGGCGGATTGGCTCATGACTCTCCTCAAGAGTGGTTAAAGGCACGAGGTGGAATGTCCAGGATGGTCATGGACGAGTGGGACGACCTCGTCTCATGACAGTAGGAATGATCTACTCATCGCACAAGACGATGTTTCCCTTTGCGAGTCATAGCTCATCACTATGGTGCGGCATCCTTGGCTGACTTCATCACCATTTCCGTGGCCAGCCGCATCAGCTCGGAAGTCGCAGGTGAGAGTGCCGCACCCTGTCGGGTGATGACGGCAATAGTGTCGTAAATGGGGTCCGCGAAGGACGTGGTGAGGACTCCCTCAGGGAAGACGTCGCTTACGGAAACTGCACGGGATGTGATGGTGTCGCCCACGCCCCGCGCGACCAGGCGCAGAGCTGACTCCACGTTCTCGACCTCGATCATCGGCTCGAGGCGGACTCCAGCCAGTTGGGCGCGTTCGGCCAACTGACGCCTTGTAGGATCCTGCCAGCCGTAGTGGGCGTCGTAGAGAATCAACGGGGCTTTCGCGACCGCCTGCATTGTCATGGGCTTGTGTACCCGCTCCGGATCGGAGCTCGCCCACAGCACCTCATCACGCAGCAGGGGTTTAACGGTTAGTCCATCGTCACTGACGGGAAGCACCACGAGGCCGGCCTCCAGCTCTCCGGACCGTACCGCGTCAGCCACTTCGACCGAGTTTTGGCCGACCAATCGGGTGCGTACTCCGGGTCGTTCGGCATGGAAGCGTACCGCCAGATCAGAAAGAAAGTAGTAGGACGCGTTGCGCAATACCCCCATGGAGGCCACGCCGCCCCGTAGTCCGCGAAGCGCGCTGAGGGACTGCTCGGCACCTTCGGCGCCTTCCACGGCCCGCCGTGCCCAGGGAAGCAATTCATGGCCGGCCGAAGTTAGGACGAGGCGGCGACCACCGCGGACGAAGAGCTGCAAGCCGTTTTCGGCTTCCAGCTTGCGCACGAGTTCGGAAATGGTCGGTTGAGTAATGCCCAGTTCGAAGGCCGCGGATGTGAAAGATCCGAGTGTGGCGGCGGCCAGGAAAGCCCGAAGCTGCGTTAGAGTCATAGGAATAGGCTATACCTACGATAGCTATCATAGCTCTTGTGGCATACCGTGCGGCGGGCCTACGATCGCTGCATGCTCTTTACTCCTGCAGTCCTTAAGAATCTGACCGGGTCCTACCATCACCTCAAGACGCCCTTGGTGGATGCGCCCGCAGCCCAGCGCGACCCCGCCGTCATCGATACGGTCTCGACGATGCTCCGCGATATCGAGACTGGTGGCATGGACGCTGTCCTGCGCTATGCGAAAAATCTTGACCGTTGGGACGGCGCCCCAATTGAACTCCCCACAGCCCAGATTGCCTCCAGCGGGGACCGACTTCCAGCCGCGTTGCGTGAGGCGATCGAGCTTGGTGCAGAACGTACACAGGCATTTGCACGGGTACAACGGAAACACCTCGTCGATTTCGAAACCGAGCTCGTGCCGGGACTGGTAGCTGGGGCACGCTACATCCCGGTGTCTCGCGTCGGAGCGTATCTTCCGGCGGGCCGCTTCCCCCTTACCGCCAGTGCCTTCATGACCGTAGGTGTGGCCAAGGCCGCAGGTGTACCGACAGTCATCGCGTGCACACCGCCGCAACCGAACGGCCAGGCTAATGACGCTGTCGTCTATGCAGCGCATTTGTCCGGCGTCGACCGCGTATTTATGCTCGGTGGCGTGCAGGCTCTGGCCGCAATGGCTTTCGGGCTGCTCGGCGATCTTCCCGTGGACATGCTTGTCGGCGCCGGAAACGCGTACGTCGCGGAAGCGAAGCGCCAACTATTCGGCACGGCCGCTATCGACCTTCTCGCCGGACCGTCTGAAGTCGCTGTAATCGCTGACGAAAGTGCCGACGCCGAACTCGTCGCCGCTGACCTGCTCGGCCAGGCCGAACACGGCCCGAATTCCCCGGCAGCACTCGTGACCACATCTGAACAGTTCGGGCAGGACGTTATCGCCGCTGTGGACCGGCAACTGCTGACGCTTGAGACGGCTGCAATCGCCGGCCCCGCTTGGCGCGATTATGGGTCCGTAACGGTGGCGTCAACCCGTGAAGCTGCTGTGGTGCTGATGGACGACCTCGCACCGGAGCACCTGGAAATCCTTACCGTCGATAACGACTATTACCATGATGGCCTCCGCAACTATGGATCCCTTTTTATTGGTGAATGGAGCACTGTTGCCTACTCCGACAAGGGCATGGCCGGAACCAACCATGTGCTGCCAACAGCCGGAGGAGCCAAGCATTCAGCAGGACTGTCCGTGTCGCGGTTCCTGAAACCCTTGACTTATCAGCGCATCGCCCGTGAGGCAACCAAGGACCTTGCAGAAGCAGTTGCAGTTATCTCGGATTCGGAAGGCATGGCAGCCCACAAGGCCACTGCAACGATGCGGCTTGAGCGGGCAGCGGAATGGCCAAGCGGCAAAACCGAGCCCGCATCAGTGCGATGAGAACGGAACCTCAACCGGGCGTTGTTCCAGCACCCGTTTCGCGCAAAATATTCGTGCGCGCCCATGAACTGGCACCCCGCATCGGTGATCTCGAAGTCAACCTCCGGATGATCGAGCAAGCTATCCGCGATGCAGCAGAAGAAGGCGTGCAATTGCTCGTCCTCCCTGAGCTGGCCACGAGCGGGTATTACCTTCATCCGGACGAGGCGAAACGATGCGCACTGCCAGCGGACGACCCCGTATTTATCAAATGGGCATCGCTGCTTGCCTCGGAAATGGTTCTGGTTCTTGGATTCTGCGAACGTGACGGAGACACACTGTTTAACAGTGCGGCCGTCATAACCCAGGCGGGTGTCATTGCGGTCTACCGCAAGACACATCTGTGGGACGAGGAACAGGCCATCTTCGAACCGGGCGGCGCGCCTGCCCCCGTCGTGCAGACGCCGCTGGGAAACCTCGGAGTGTTGATTTGCTACGACCTTGAGTTCCCGGAAATGCCCCGGGGGTTGGCACTTGGGGGAGCTGAGATCATTGCGGTGCCCACAAACTGGCCCACGGTGCCGAGGCCGGACGGTGAACATCCCCCGGAAGTCATCCAGGCCATGGCGGCGGCCAGATCCTCACGCGTGGCAATTGTTTGTTGCGATCGTGCTGGCACCGAACGCGGCCACTCCTGGACCCAGGGAACCTCAGCGATTGACAGCGAGGGTTGGCTTTCGGGCAAACGACACGTGGACTGTCTGGACGCGACGATCACCATCGAACCTGTACGCACACGAATCGGGCCACGAAATGACTCCATTGCCGATAGGCGTCCGGCAATTTATGCACCCTCCGGAAGCGATCCCCGAGGGTAAAAGGAGCATGTCCAAAAATCACCCGGGCCTTGCCCTGCAGAACATCTGCGGGGCAAGGCTTTTTTGGCTCCAGACGGAAACACTGACCGCTCGAGGTGGGGAGCGAAGCCTCGCCGCCGGCCGGACCCAGCCTGTCCCTCACCATGGTGGATACTGCCAATGCCGTGAGGCGTCGAGGCGCAGGAACACCCGCCACATCGACGGCGCAAAAGGGCTATTCGTCCAAGCCGCCTCTCGCGCTGCAATCCGTGATGTCGTTTGTGGCAGGGCGGGGATCCCTGCCACAAACGACGTGGATTCCTTGTGCCCGTCGGGTCACGGCGGGCACAAGGAAGATTATGGGCCGGAGTTAAGCGGTCCCAGACGTGTGGAGGCACCGGACCAGGCCATGTTGGTCTCCGTCGCAACCAGGACGTCTACCTCCGGCATCTTTTCGATGAGGCGACGGGTGACAACCCCTTCCATGGCCAGCCAAAGTACCGAGCCGTCTGCCGTGATCGTGTCCACCCGGCCGCCGTCGACAAGAGCCTCCTCGCTCATGATCAACACCCAGATGTCCTTGAGCTGCGTCCAGTCCTCGGCCGCCAGGCGGGAAACGGGTGCTTCATCTGTTGACTCACACATCTCAACGAGCTGCTAGAAGGCGCGGAGGATGTCTTCGACGCGTTGTTTTGCGTCGCCGAAGAGCATGTGGGAGTTGTCTCGGTAGAAGAGGGGGTTTTGGACGCCGGCGTAGCCTGCGGCCATGGAGCGTTTGAAGACGATGACATTTTCGGCTTCCCAGACGCGGAGGACGGGCATCCCGGCGATGGGGCTTCCCGGGTCTTCTGCGGCGGCTGGGTTGACCGTGTCGTTGGCGCCGATGACGAGCACCACGGAGGTGGCACCCAAGTCGTCGTTGATTTCGTCCATTTCCAGGACGATGTCGTAGGGGACTTTGGCTTCGGCGAGGAGGACGTTCATGTGTCCGGGGAGGCGTCCGGCGACGGGGTGGATGCCGAAGCGGACGTTCACGCCGCGTTCGCGGAGTTGGTGGGCGAGTTCAGCCACGGGGTATTGGGCTTGGGCAACGGCCATGCCGTAGCCGGGGGTGATCACGACGCTGGAGGCGTTGGTCAGCATTTCTGCGGTTGCCTGGGCGGTGGTTTCGCGGTGCTCGCCGTAGACGGTGTCGGTTTTGTTGGGTGCGGCGATGCCGAACCCGCCGGCGATCACGGAAATGAAGGACCGGTTCATTGCCTTGCACATGATGTAGGACAGGTACGCACCCGAGGAGCCGACCAGGGCGCCGGTAATGATCAGGAGGTCGTTGTTGAGCAGGAAGCCTGCTGCGGCTGCGGCCCACCCGGAGTAGCTGTTGAGCATGGACACGACGACGGGCATGTCGCCGCCGCCGATGGAGGCGACCAGGTGCCAGCCCAGTCCGAGTGCGAGCAGGGTGACGACGATGAGGAGCCAGAGCTGGGAGTCGTTGACGTACCAGACGGTCAGAGCGATGAACGCGGCGAGGGCGCCGAGGTTGATCGCGTTCTTGCCGGGCAACGTCAGGGGTGAGGATTTCATCCGGGCGGAGAGTTTCAGGAACGCCACGATGGAGCCGGTGAAGGTCACGGCTCCGATGAAGACGCCGATGAACACTTCGGCGTGGTGAACGTCCTTCAGGGCTCCGGTCAGTTCCGGGGCTTGGATGTGGCCGTTCCAGCCCACAAGCACTGCGGCGAGGCCCACGAAGCTGTGGAGCAGGGCGATGAGTTCGGGCATGCCGGTCATGTGAACGACGCGGGCGCGCCAGAGCCCGATCGCGCCTCCGATGATGACCGCGGCGAGGAGCAGGCCCAGGCTGGTGAGGGCGTGCCCGGTGCCCGAGGCGTTCTGGAGGGTCAGCCAGGTCGTCGCGGCGAGGGCGATGACCATCCCGGTGATGCCGTAGATGACTCCGGCGCGGGCTTTTTCGTGTTTGCTCAGCCCGGCGAGGCTGAGGATGAACAGCAGGGCCGCGACGATGTAGGCCGCCCCTGCGATGGTCTCGGCGGTCAACGGACCGGAGGCGGTGTCAGACACGGTTAGGCTCCTGGTAAGTGTTGTTGCTGCTGCGGTGACGGCGCTCATGAACGGGCCTTCCCGGCGGTGAACATGGCCAGCATGCGCCGGGTCACGGCGAAGCCACCGAAAATGTTGATGCTGGCCAGCAGCACCGCGACGGCGGAAAGGATCTGCATGACAGTGTTGTCGGAGGTGACCTGCAGCAGCGCGCCGACGACGATGATCCCGGAGATGGCGTTCGTCACCGACATCAGCGGGGTGTGCAGGGCGTGGTGGACTTTGCCGATGACGTAGAACCCCACAACGACAGAGAGCATCAGCACCGTGAAGTGCTGCGGCAACGGTGCCGGGGCGACAGTATTGATCCCGAACAGCACCGCTATCCCTGCGGCGAACAGACCTGCCTTGCCCGCCGGGCTGAGGCCCTGCTTGTGCTTCGGAGCCGTAGTCCCGGCGCCCGTGGCGGCCGTGGCGGGTTCGGCGGTGACGGCTGGGGCGGCGGAGACCTGGACCGGGGGCGGCGGCCATGTCTTCTCACCGTCCCGGACCACGGTCACTGAACGTTGCACCACATCCTCGAAGTCAATGCTCAACACCCCGTCTTTGTCCGGGGTGAGGAGCTTGAGCAGGTTCAGCAGGTTCGTCCCGTACAGCTGGGAGGCCTGGGCAGGCAGCCGTGAGGCGAGATCCGTGTAGCCCAGGATCACCACACCGTTTTCCGTGATCACCCGTTGCCCTGCGACGGAGCCTTCGACGTTTCCGCCCTGGCCCGCGGCCATGTCCACGATCACGCTTCCGGGTTTCATGCCCGCGACGTCCCCGGCGGTGAGCAGCTTCGGTGCGGGCCGGCCCGGGATCAGGGCGGTGGTGATGATGATGTCCACCTCCGCTGCCTGCTCGGTGTACATTTCCGCGGCGCGGGCGTTGTATGCCTCCGAGGTGGCCTTGGCGTACCCGTCGGACGAGTTCATCTCTTCGGCAACCTCGACCTTGAGGTAAGTCCCGCCGATGGACTTCACCTGGTCAGCCACCTCGGGCCGAGGGTCGGTCGCGCGTACGATCGCTCCCAGGCTGGAGGCCGCACCGATCGCCGCGAGCCCGGCGACACCGGCACCGGCCACCAGGACCTTCGCTGGCGGGACCTTGCCCGCAGCAGTGACCTGCCCGGTGAAGAACCGTCCGAATTCGTGCGCTCCCTCAATCACGGCCCGGTACCCGGCAATGTTCGCCATTGAACTCAGGACATCCATCGACTGTGCCCGCGAAATGCGCGGCACGGCATCCAACGCCAGCGCCGTAATAGGACGTTCCGCTAGGGCCTCCACAAGATCGGGCCGGAACGCCGGACTCAGCGTTCCGATCAGCGTCGCGCCCTCGACCAGACGGCCGATCTCTTCCTCTGTGGGCGGGTTCACCCGTAGCACGACATCAGCACCCCATGCCTCATCCGCGCCAACAAGCAGGGCCCCAGCCTCTTCGTACGCTTCGTTACGGAAAGACGCGCGCTCCCCGGCGCCCTTCTCGACCACGACTTCGTAGCCCAACCCCAACAACTGTTTAACGGTGACAGGCGTCGCCGCCACCCTCGTCTCGTGACCCAACTCGGCCACAATGCCAATGCGTTTCAAATCTTCTCCTCATGAATGAAAACGGGCGCATAGTTTTACGCAGCAGGGCCGACACGCGCCTTCCCGGCGATCGATCAATTTGGTGCTTCTGGCGGCAGGATCTGCGCCTATTCAAAGTTTTGGCTCACGCAGGCTAAGGGATGCCGCGGTGCGTCGCAGCCCCTGCATCACCTGACGTGGCACGTTGCATCAGCCCGCGTGGCACGTTCGGACGCGCTCGACATTGAGCTGCTTCTTCGACGATGCCCGGCGCCAGGACGACCTACAACACGGCATCAAATGTTCACCCGCATCCGGGTGGGGCTGTGGGGATGCAGGGGCGTCGTCGTCCACGGGAAAGTTTCCGGAGACAAAGGGCAATTGTTGGGGCTGGATGCGTGGGGGCAGCGCTAGGCAAGAGGCCTTCGCCTCCGTTGCCGGGCGCTGGAACCATCTTTCGGACGGTAGGTGACGGAACGTTTGTTATCTAGAGGTGCGCTTAGCCCTTTGCGCAAGGGCAGGTGGCGCAACGAGCCGAACATGCCTCATCCCTGGATCTTTCCCACACGGCAGCCTGACCCTGCACGGAAGGCAAGAGGCTCCCCTCGGTCAGGAAGCGGGAGGCATCCCGCTCGACTGTGGTCCACCAACCAGTTGCTGGGCAGTGGTCTCCGGTGCGCAGGAGGAGCTTGGGAAGAAACTTTCCCTTGCGGGTTTGGTGTGCAGGGTGCATTCGTACATTCCTTACGTGTGCCGGAAGAACTTGGCGGTGGGAGTTGGGGACGGCCTGGATTTTGCTGAAGTCGTCCCCAACTTCGCTGCCGGGGTCAGTCGTCTTCGGCAGCACCCTCCATGACGGCTGTTGGTGCGATGTAACCGTTGGGGTCGATGACCCATCCGGCGTCGTGGGCAGCGGCGGTTACCTCGGGGGCCCACTCAAGACGGACGCGGTCATCGCCCGGGTTGATGACAAGGATTTCTCCCGTTCCCGGGGTAGCCGCAGTGTGTCCGGCTTCGAGGCAGCGGAATTCCCGCCAAGCGCCTGCCGGGACCGAGATCGAGTCTGAGGGACCCAGCTCAAGAGTGGTGCTGGAGTCGCCGTTCAGGGTAATGGCCCAACGGCCCGACTTGACCAGCAGTACCTGGGGACGGCCGTGGCGGTGCTGAAGGACGCCCTCTTGGGGCTGAGCGCGCACCCATGCCAGGTTAAAACTGTGCGGTTCGTGGATATTGGGGACTTGGCGACGGTCCTCGGAGATGCCGTAGCCAATCACTGTGCTTAGTTCGGCACGACCCCCAGGCAGAACGTTGCACAGGAGGGCGTGCCTGCTGTATTTGCGATCGCCCGGCTGTACGACGCGGGAGCGCATCTCTTCGGGGGTGTAGGTGGTGAGCTCATCGATGTAATGCTGCTGCATCGGCTTGATGAGGGCGGCATCCTCAGGTAGTTCATCGCCGGCGACCGTATCGATCAGCCGGTTGTCTGCCGTGAGGTGCAGCCCATATGACTCCGCATCCCGCAGAACTGAGGGGCCCCAGATGATGCCACCGGTGTCGTCGTGGCCGAGGACTGTGTAGAGGATTCCGTCGTCCGGACCCTCGTTCGTGAATCCACGGAAGATCCAGGTGGGAACGGAAACGATGTCGCCATCTTTGGCGATGTACTCGCCTTGCTTGCCGTCTGCGCCCCAACGCAGCCGGAACTCTCCTCCGAGGTTGATGAACACTTCGGCGGTGAAGTGCAGGTGGAGGTTGTTGCTGATGCCGTTGGGCATTCCAGCCGCGCCCGTATTGAAACCGTGAGGTTCGGTCAGGTTGATGTACTGATTTGGGTTCTGCGATACCCCTGGGCCGACGAAAGCGTAGTTTTCTTTCTGGTCCGATCCTGGGGTGCGGCAGTCAATGAACGCCGAATTGCAGGCAACCCAATCAGTGCGTCGGATGGTCCGCCGCTGGATCTCCTGGGCATCGATTGCTACATCGGTATCGATTGTGTTGGTCATGGTTCTTCCTTTGGAGAAAGTTCAGGTCTTCAGGGTTAGTAGATGTTGACGGCCGGTGCAGGGCCGTCGCCACGGTTGGCGTTGATTTGGGCTCGGACGGCGATGTCGTCCCAGAGTTTGATCTCCCTGACGATCCGTCCGTTCTGGACGAGGAACTGGGAGATACCAAGAATGTCCACGGGCTTGCCCGTCAGGGCGCCGTAGCGGGCTTGCCCGTTGTAGTCGCCCGTGAACTTCCAAGTAACAGCGATCCGAAGACCTGCGTAATTCGGGTCGTTGTGGGTCTGGATGTCGCGGACCTCGAACTGGCCGCCGGGGAATGCATCAAGGAAGCGCAGGAGCTGGCGGCGGTAACCTTCCGGGCGAATGATGAGGTCATTGCCGACAGTGTGCAGCGAGAGGTCGCGAACGAAGAATTCATCAACCTTTTTGAGGTCACGATCATTCCAGACCTGCTGGATCATCCCCAGGACGCCTTCGACTTCCTTGCGGTAGTCGTCAGGGCGCGGGCCGGAATCGCCAACGGCGATCACATCAGCGGGAGCAGCTTCGGTGAACGAACCTGTGTAGCCGCGGAAGGTCTTGGTGCGGGCGACTTCATCAGGGTCCAGGCCCTGGTGGAGGACGTGGGCGAGTTCGTCCCGGACTACCCACTCCTCAACCATCCGGCCTCGACGGTAGAGGCAGTTGGCAATGGTGTTGCCCACAACCTTGAAATCCTTCTCGCCGGAGATCACCAGGTGGGAGCTGAGGAAGGCATCGTTGCCCCTGGCCTCCCAGATCACGTCACCCGCTTGACCGATGTGGTCAGGCGCAGCCGAGATGCGCATGAGACATCCTTCGATGACCTCCTGCCGCGTGGTTGACGTTCCGTAGGAGCCATGCACTATCGAATCGGGTTCGTAGTTTTCGCGGATGAACCCGATCTGACGGTCCACCCAGATGTAATCGGTGACTTCCCGGATGAAGTCATCCGGATCGTTGTAAGGCTGGTAGGCAACGGGGTCGAGAGACACGACTTGCACTCGCTTTCGGTGAGACTGGTTCAGGGTAGACACTTGCGAGTGTATGCGTATGCACAACGTGCTGGCAACCCCCTGACTGCCATGCTCTGAACAAATCTGCTGCTAGGAAGCGGCTGGTCCGAGGGTTTGACGCTGGACCAGGCGCGAGGGAAACGAGGCTTCCTCGACCTCGCGACCGGGCTTCTCGATGCGCTCTATCAGCAGCTCTGCGGCCTTGCGCGCCATTGCGTTCAGATCGTAGGAGATCGTGGTCAATTTAATAATCGGCCATGAAGCTGTAGGAAGATTGTCGAAGCCGATGATCGATACGTCCTCAGGAACCCTGGCCCCTGCACTCCGCGCCGCATTGAGCGCTCCGAAAGCTACTACGTCATTACCGCACACGATGGCGGTCGGGGGTTCGGGAAGGGCCAGGAGCTGTTCTGTTCCGGCCTGGCCTGTGGCGGTGTCGAAGGGCCCCCGGTGCACGTAACGGGCCGGAATGGAAATTCCATGATGGGCCAGGGCCTCACGCAAGGCCATCTCACGATTGATGGCGGTACTTGTGTTTGCGGGACCGAGGATCGCGGCGATGCGTCGATGACCTTGCGAGAAAAGCGCCTCGGCTGCTTCTTCCATGCCCCGTATGGGATCAACCACCGCCGAATCCGCCTGTACTCCGGATGATGTGCGGTTGAAATACACAAACGGGAGTCCACGGTCCCGCAGCCTTAGGGGCACCACCGAGTCGATGGTGGAGGTGGCAAGGATGACGCCATCAAGCCCGTTGGAAATCAGGCGCTCCGCGACCGTGTCGGTGTCCGCTACCTCGGTGTGCAGCATGAGCTGATATCCGTGGGTCTCGAGCTGGTCGTGGGCGGGCGCAATGATGTGGGGA
>Ga0105244_10002644_pt1 | contig 13435 bp, 12 predicted proteins | sample KBSM44metaG_FD_80423 | JGI IMG/M metagenome (GOLD analysis project Ga0105244, IMG submission 80423) | Miscanthus rhizosphere microbial communities from Kellogg Biological Station, Michigan, USA - KBS M4-4 metaG | ecosystem: Host-associated > Plants > Roots > Rhizosphere > Soil | place...
ACTGCACACCGCTATCTTCAATCAGCGTGATTTTCTGTTTGTCATCGATGAGGGGAGCCAACATGTTTACTTACTCTCACGCTTAATCGTCAACGGGAACACCTGATCTGCGCCGTATTGCGCAGTACAGCTAGCGATGCCATCACCGGCTTTACATACCAGTTCGGGCATGCGGTAACGCGATTTATCGCTGCACGTCGCAGTATAGCGGCTGCGCACTTCCATGCTGCCGGCGGTGGTCATCGCGGCGGTGACATCGGCTTTACAGCGGATGTTGTCGCCCTGGGTAATGGTGGCGGTACCTTTGCCGTTGCGGATCTGATAGCGCAGGCTTGGCGGCTTGCCAGTTGGCAGATTGGTTTGACGCAAGGTGACGCGCCAGGTGCCATTGATAAATTTCACCGAGCCAACGCGTGCATCGTCAGTGGTCATCACCAGATCATCGGCTTTGGCCGGTTCGGTGTGTTCTGCCACCACTTCAGGCGGTGCGGCAGGCGCGGCCACCGGCGCAGCGGCGATGACGGTCGCGGCAGTTTGCGGCAAGGTGGTGGCGAGTTTTTCCGCGTTAACCATGACGGCAGACGGCTTGCTGCTCGGCACAGCGCTGTCTGCCCCCGTTGTCGCAGCAGGTTGCGGCGCGCTGTGCAACCAGAAGGCGACGCCAGCAGCGACGACCGCGGCAACCGGCAACAGCAGCATCAGCGGACGTACGGCAAAGGCGCGACGGGGCGGCGCGACAGGTTCGGGTGCGGGTTCAGGCACGGGCTCAGGAATGACGTCAGCCACCGGTGCGTCGATTTCAGCTTCAGGCTCGTTCACCGGTTCGGCAGCGGCAGGCGGCACGTCGATCAGCGGCGCAATCACCGGCGCAACCACCAGCGGAGCGGGCGCTGGCGGGTCTGGCAGCAGCGGTGGCAATTCATCTTCCAGCGAATCGCGCAGGCAGGCCAATGCGTCATCGCGTGAGCGCGCCTGCGGATCGACAAATCCCCAGAAGGTGATCACCGGTTTGCCATCCACCAGATAAACGTACTGCTGATCCGGGAACTGCAGGGTTTTGCTCAGCAGCGCGCCAAACAAGCGCATCGCCGGATTCTCAGCGTCGCGCGCACGCAGGCTCAGCGCCAGCAGATCCTGCTGGTTCAGCGTCAGCAGTTCCAGCGCCTGACGGCGCTCATGATCGCTGGCACCCAGCCAGGATTTTACTTTGCCGTTAAAAGGGGCATACCAATCGAGGCGGTCACCGCGCTCGTTAACCTGCGGAATCGCGAGGCAATTGGCCAGCGTAGTTTGGCGGCGCAGGCGCAAGGTTTCACGGATTTGCAGCGCGGACGTCCAGACCGGCTGGCCGTTTTCACCCAGTGCCAGTACCGTATCCAGATTGCCGCTGCGCAGAAAAGTTTTTGCCACTCGTTGGGCCCTTATCGGTGGTTGTCTGAGGCAGAACAGTGTGTGTTTTTGGCGATAATAGTGATCTTAAGCCAAATGCAGACAAATCAAACGGCTGATAAAGGGGGAAAAACAGGGCGTTTTTCCCGCGTGCAGAGAAGATTGTTGAATTTTTAAGCGCGGCTGCGCGGGGAAAGGATCAAATACGTCAGCATGCCGCCGATCAAACCCCAAAAGGCGGAGCCGATACCGAGCAGCGAAATGCCGCTGGCGGTGATCAGAAACGCCACGATGGCGCTGTCGCGCTGATCGGGCTCGGCTAACGCGCGCTGCAAACTGCCGGAGAGCGTCGCCAGCAGCGCCAGTCCTGCCAGTGTGGCAATCAACACCGGCGGTAGGGCGCTCAGCATCACGGCAATCAATCCGCCGGTTAAGCCGGTCAACAGATAGAACACGCCGGCGATGGTGGACGCCATCCAGCGGCGCGCCGGATTGGCATCGACATCGTCGCCCATACAGATGGCAGCGGTAATGGCGGCAATACACACCGAAAAACCGCCAAACGGCGACAGCACTAAGGCGATAAATCCAGTCCAGCCGGTCAGCGCGGACACCGGCGGCTGATAGCCGTGCGCCTGTAGGGTGGCGATGCCGGGCGCGTTTTGCGATGCCATTGTCACGAGAAAATAGGGTAAACCGACGCCAATCAGCGCCGTCAGAGTAAACTGCGGCATGATGAATACCGGCCGACTGATCGCCAGCGCATGCGGCGGAAAGTGGATTGCTTGCTGACCGAGCGCCACCAGCACGCCCGCGATCAAGGCCAGAATAATGGCGTAGCGCGGCAGCCAGCGACGGCTAATCAGCCATACCAGGCACATGCTGCCGCACAGCGCGAAATTACTCTGTAACCCGCTAAACGTACTGATGCCAAACTTCAGCAGAATCCCGGCCAACATCGCCGCTGCCAGCGACTGTGGAATGTAATTCATTAATCGGGCGAACAGGCCGGTGATACCGCATAACACAATCAACAGGTTAGTCGCTACAAACACGCCAACCACTTCATTCAGCGTCAAACCCTGCACGCTGGTGGCGAGCAGAGCCGCGCCAGGCGTTGACCAGGCGGCGAGGATCGGCATGCGCGTCCACAACGACAAGCCAAATGACGCCAGTCCCATGCCGATGCCCAACATTGAAAACCAGCCACCAATCTGTTCTGGCGAAGCGCCAGCCGCTTGTGCTGCCTGAAAAATGAGTGCCGCGGTGCTGCTGTAGCCGACCAGCACGGCGATAAATCCTGAAATCAGCATAGGGAAAGAGAAGGCGCTGTGTGAGGCGGCGGTTGTCATCAGATCACATCCGGTTGTGCGTTATAACGCACATTGTGGCATGGAGCGTTATAGCGCACAAGTGATACACTGCGCGCGAGCTTTTGGGAGAATACATGGAAAATTTGCATCAATATTTGAGTCTGGCGCTGAAGCAACTGCGTCAGGCCAACGGCTGGAGCCTGACGCTGGCTGCGGATCGCACCGGCGTGAGTAAAGCGATGCTTGGCCAGATTGAACGCGGTGAATCGAGCCCCACGGTGGCAACGCTGTGGAAAATCGCCACCGGCTTTAACGTGCCGTTTTCCTTCTTTGTGCAGGGCAGCGATCACCCACCGGGCAGCGCGGCGACATTCAGCCAGCCCAATGCGCAGATGCAGGTCAAGCCGCTGCTGCCGTACGATGCCACACTGCGTTTTGACCTACTGGAAGTTACGCTGGCGGGTGGCGCGCAGAGCGATTCATCGGCGCATGAAAGCGGAGTGATTGAGCAGGTTGTGGTGCTGGAGGGCGAATTGTTGCTGGGCGTGGAAGGCACCTGGCGCCGCTTGCTCTCTGGCGAGGCCAGCCAGTTTGCCGCCGATACACCGCACAGCTACCGCAATCCTCTCAGCACGCCGCTGCGGTTTCACAGTTTGATTCACTATCTGCAGCGCCCGTAGCGGCGCAATTCATTGCGCAATAAATCTCGCCGCTACGGAATGTGCGGTGATGTGATGGGCGCTAAACTGTTTGGCAGTTCGCCATTCATGGCGACGAACACCCGGTGCGCATCAATGCGCACCCTACGAAACCCGTTGACAGCGCGCGCAATTACAAATTGATACGAAGGTAAACTACACAGTTTGCCTTCGTATTTATATACTCGCGGCTCATCATTAAGGAGAAGGTGCCATGAGCGACCTTAATAGCGCGGCCGCGTTACTGCGTAGCATCAATGGCAAACTGGCGCGTCGCCTGCGGGAATCTGCGCCGCCGGGCGATCTCACCTGGCCGCAGGTGTCGGTACTCGGTTATCTGGTACGCGATGGCGCAATGACGGTCACTGAATTGGCAACGCTTGAAGGTGTGCGCACGCAGTCGATGGGCGCCACCGTGGCCAGCTTGCAAACGCTGGGCATGGTGCAGGGTGCCGCCGATCCGCTGGATGGCCGTAAAACGCGCTATCAACCCACTGCTGCGAGCCTGCAACTGATCGCCGCCAATCGCGCACAGCGCGATGACTGGCTGGTGGACAGCATCGCGACGCAGCTCAATGCCCACGAACAGCAAACGCTGCTGGCCGCCATTCCCTTACTGCAACGACTTGCTGACCAATAATCCTGAGAGGACTCAACATGGCTTTAACTACCCTTGACGACAACACCGCGCTGATTGTGATTGACCTGCAAAACGGCATTGTCGCGTTACCTGTCGCACCGTTAGAGGCGCATGAAGTGATTGAGCGCTCAGCGCGCCTGGCCGATGCATTTCGTGGACAAAAGCGCCCGGTGGTGCTGGTCAACGTAGCGGGCGGTGCGCCAGGCCGTAATGAACAGCCTAAACACGCTGGCGAACTGCCGGCCGATTGGGCCACTTTAGTGCCGGATGTGGCGCAGCAACGTGGCGATATCACCATCACCAAAAAAACCTGGGGCGCCTTCCACAACACGGATTTGCATGAGCAGCTGCAGCAGCGTGGCATCACGCAAGTGGTTGTTTGCGGTATCGCCACCAGCATTGGCGTGGAATCGACGGCGCGTCAGGCATATGAATTAGGTTACAACGTCACGCTGGCAACCGATGCGATGACGTGCCTGGATGCCGAAACGCACAAAAACAGCGTCGAGCGCATCTTCCCGCGTCTGGGTGAAACCGGCACAACTGAAGATGTGCTGGCGTTGCTGAAGTAAGAGACAACTTCGGTCGCCATCAATGGCGACCTTACGTATATAGAATTGGGTTTTCGTAGGGTGCGCATTGATGCGCACCTGGTTTGCAGGTCGCCATGTATGTCTGCCCTACAATGCCCGCCACGGATTCAGCAGCATCACGCCAGTCGTGTCAAAATCCTGTACGTTTCGAGTGACCAGAATTAAATCATGATAAATGGCCGTCGCTGCGATCAGCGCATCGGTATGCGGGCGTTCGTCGGGAATATGTAGCTGTGCGCAAAGGCGGGCAATAGCGCTATCAATCGAAAGTGTGCGCCAGGCAAATTCAGTGAGAACCTGCTCTTGATACCAACGTTGCAGATGATGAGCTTGTTGTGGGTCTTTCCGGGCAAATTTCAGAATGCCTTTTTCGATCTCCATCAATGTTAATGCTGAGATAAACATCTCATCTGCATCAATGGTTTTGGCCCAGGCAACGACCTGAGGATTGGCTTTAGGCGTCCCTGCCTTACGTAGTTCAGAAATAACATTGGTATCCAGCAAATAACGCATTAGAACTCCACATCCCTGGTGTTGATGGTTACACGTTCAGGCTCAAAGTCGATGTCAACGCCGTCTGACATGGCCAGTGATTCAACGATGCTTCTGTTTGATCCGGTGAGTTTCTTATACGCTTCAAACGTCAGTAAAACATGTGCAGGATTGCCACGGTCAGTAATATAGACCGGGCCTTCTTCTGCGGCTCTCTTGGCACGTGAAACTTCCTGATTAAATGCTCGACTAGTTATACGAGTCACTGTCATAAAGACCTCCATGGCATGTAGTTATGTTGCTACATCACTATAGTACGATTGATTGAGGTGAACAATATTTGCGCAAAAAAAAGCCCCGCAATAAGCTTGCAGGGCCTGGGTATCAATCATAAGAACGCGTTTATTTACTGAAACGCATAACTCACCGTCAGACCCACGCTGTAGTTGCGGCCTGGCGCCGGTTCGTAGTAGCGACCGTTGCTTTCATTGACGATCACCGAACCGATGTAGTTGCGATCAAACAGGTTGTCGACGCGGCCAAACAGATCCAGCGTCCAGTTCTGCACCAGCCATTTATAACCGCTGTTCACGCCAACCACGGTGTAAGACGGCGCTTTAACATCGTTCTCATCATCCGCGGCGATATCGCTCAGGTAGCGCACATCGGTTCCGGCATACCAGCCTTGATCGGGCGCATAAGCCAAGCCGGCGTAAGCCATGTTGCGGGCAATGCCGGGAATGCGGTTGCCGTCGCAGCTTTCGGTGCCGCAGACGTTAGAGCGATAACGGGCATCCAGCAAGGTCCATGCGGCTTTGAAACGCCAGCTCTCGCCGAACTGCTGGTCGAGGCCCAGCTCTAAGCCGCGACGACGCGTTTCACCGGCGTTTTTGTAGCTGGTGCGGCCTTCAAAGCTGCTGTCGGAAACGATCTCGTTTTTAGTGTCGGTCTGGAAAATCGCAGCGGTTAGCAGGCCATTGCCGATACGTTTTTTACTGCCCAGTTCAACGGTTTCGCTGGTGGCGGGTTGCAAGTTGAGATTCAGTCCGGCTTGATCGGCCGCGCGATACGACAACTCATTCAGTGTCGGCGTTTCGAAGCCACGACCGGCAGAAACGTAGGCGTTCCAGCTATTATCAATGGCGTAATTCAGCGCAGCGGCAGGCAGCCAGCGATGGTAGCGACGATTGCCGCTGTCATCAGGATCGGTGGCGGTAACATAGTAATCGTTGGAGTCGAAATTGACGGTACTGAAACGCACGCCCGCATCCAGCGATAACTTATCGGTCAGCTGCCACGCAGTTTGCAGATAGGGATCAAGATTCCACATCAGGTTGCGTTCATTACGCCGCATATCGCCCTGTACGCCCAATTCGTCGCCGCTAAAGTTCTGATAACCCTTGCGCTTCTCGGTCATGGTTTCATAGTCGAGGCCGGCGGTGAAGGTCACCGGAAGGGTGAACAGTGCGTCGCGGTGCGTCCAGCGCGTATCAATGCCCTGATAATGGCGGGACAGCGAAATCACGCCGCCGGGATAACCTGCGCGCAACTGGGTGGCTTTGGGAATCGATTGATACTGCGTAGTTTCACGTTCACCCGCGTACATCATCACGCTGAGATCGTCGTTTTCACTCATCTGACGCTGATAGTGCAGTCCCGCTTGCGTCTGATCGACGGTTTTGCGCGCATCGTACAAGGTAACGTTGCTGGCTACCTGGCGCGGATTATCTTTCCACTGCTCGGCGGTCAAACCACCTGGATCCTGCGCTTCAACGTGCACGCTGTTGAACAGCAGCGTCAGGGTGCTGACATCATCAATGCGCACGCCAAGCTTGGCGTTGCCGAGATTTTTCTGCGCCGAGCTGTGATCGCGAAAACCGTGGGTGGTAAAGCGCGAGGCGGAAACCTTGTAATTGACATCCCCGGCTTGCGTACCGTCGCCGGTTGCACCGCTGGCTTTCACGCTGTTGCGCCAGCTGCCGTAACTGCCGTACCAGCTGCTGGCTTCAAGCGTGGTCGGTTGCTGTCCGGTTTCGGTTTCAACGTTAATCACCCCGCCCGACGAGTTACCGTACAACGCGGAGAAGGGGCCGCGCAGCACGTCGATGTGATCGATCGAGCCGATATCGATGTTGGACGTTTGTCCCTGGCCATCGGGCATGGTGGCGGGAATCCCATCAACGTACATACGGATGCCGCGCAGGCCGAACGTCGATCGTGATCCAAAACCACGCACTGAAATCTGCAAATCCTGCGCATAGTTTTGCCTATTCTGAATCTGCAAACCGGGCACGCTGGCGAGATTTTCTGACAAATTCACGCGCGGTGCGGCGTGGCGCATATCGTCGCCGGACACCACGCTGACCGCCGCGGGCGTGTCGAGCTCAGAAAGGCCGGACGCTGCAGGCGCAGCACTCACCACCATAGTATTGCTGGCAGCGCCAGCCGCCAGCGACATCGCAGGCAACATCAGCAACGAAGCCTGGCGCAGTAAAGCTATTTTCATTATGAAAGACCGTAAAAAGGGCGTGGAATGTACCAGGTGGAACATTAATGGCGCGTATGTTAATCGTTTTTTCAATTGTTTGAAAAGCGTTAATAGTATGACGGATTATTACTGTTTGCGGTGTTGAAAATGTTTTCCCATCGCATCTCTGGCCTGGCTGCCTCAGGGAAATTCTGTCAGTCTGGCGGTTTTGTCTGAAGGCATAAAAGAGAGAGAATATGAGTCAACAACCTGTGGTAGCGGTACTGGGATTGGGCGCGATGGGCCATGCGTTTGCGGCCAACCTGTTGAAAAAAGGCTTCACGGTGCGCGGCTGGAATCGCACGCGTGCCAAAGGCGAAGATCTGCTGGACGCAGGTATCACGCTGGCTGACAGCGCAGCGCAAGCGGTTGAGGGTGCGGATGTGGTGATCGCCATGCTCGCCGACGGCGATACCACGCGCGAGGCGCTGAACGCGGCCAGCAGCGCGCTCAAGCAGGGCGCGACAGTGTGCCAGATGGGCACCATCGGCGTGGACGCCACCGATCAACTGATCGCGGAAATTAACCGCACACGTCCGGACGTGGTGTTTATCGATGCACCGGTTTCCGGCACTAAAGCCCCCGCAGAGAATGCACAAATTCTGGTGATGGCGAGTGGCGATCAGAGCAAGGCGCAGGCCGCCGAGCAGGTCTTTGCCGCGATCGGTAAAGGCACACAGTGGCTGGGCGCAGCAGGTGCCAGTTCGCGCATGAAGCTGGTGGTGAATAGCTGGCTGATTGGTCTGATGCAGAGCCTGGCGGAAAGCACACGCCTGGCGGAAGAGTTTGGTTTCAGCACCGACGATCTGTGGAAAGTGCTGGATGGCGGCCCGCTGGCTGCACCGTACGCCAAAATGAAACTCGGCATGATCGCCAGTGGTGATTTTACCCCGCAAATGCATCTGGTCTGGGCGCTGAAAGACGCCAAACTGGCGCTGGACGCGGCGGGTGATAGCAAACTGCCGGCGCTGGAAAATATCGTGGATGTCTGGCAGCAGGCGGTGGATGCTGGCTACGGCGAGCAGGATCTGGCGGCGGTGTATCAATACCTGAAGCGCTAACATGAGTGCGCGACTCAATTTCGACTTCACCTACCGTCCGCTGGTGCCCTTTGCGCACGATTATGCGCATGGCGACGCGGAGCCGTGGCATTTCCACCACTGCGCACAGTTGATCCATACGCTAAGCGGCGTGGTGAAGGTTGAAACGCAGCACGGCAGCTGGATTGTGCCGCCGAGTCGCGGCGTCTGGCTGCCGGCGGGAACACGCCACGCGCTGCATATCGTTGGTGCAGTGGCCGCGCGCACGCTGTTTGTCGATCCGCTCGCGCGCGCCGATCTGCCCGCCAGTTGTCAGGTGGTGCAGATTTCGCCCCTGCTGCGCGAGTTGATCGTGAGCGCGCTGACGCTGCCGGAGCAGTACGTTCCCGGCAGCCGCGCAGAGCGCATTTACGAGCTGATTCTCGATGAGATCCGCGTGATGGATGTGCTGCCCTTTGGCTTGCCGCTGCCGGAAAGCGATCGTTTACTGAGTTTGTGCCAGCAGATCCAGCAAGCACCCGGCGAAAACTGGACGCTGGCCCGCGCCGCGGCTCTACTTTGCGTGGCGGAACGCACGCTGGCGCGCCATTTCAGTCGCGAAACCGGTTTGCAGTTCAGCGACTGGGTGCGCCGCGCGCGGCTAAGCGTGGCGTTAACCCGCTTAGCCCAAGGTGAAAGCGTGCTGACGGTGGCGCTCGATCTCGGCTATGACAGCCCGAGCGCTTTCAGCGCGATGTTTCGCCGCGTGCTCGGCGTTACGCCAGTGAACTATTTTCCTGTGGCAGAGAAGCGTGCGCTGCGTTGAGCAGCGCTTGCAATGAGGCGCGCGCCACATCGTTATCAATGCCGACACCCCACGCGCGTTCTCCGCGTGCATTAATACAGCTGATATAAGTCACCGAACGACTATCGCTGCGTTTGCCTAGCGTGTGTTCGTGATAATCCTCAATGGTGACGGCCACATCATAGCGCTGACGCAATGCGGCGACGGCGGCAGAGAGCAAGCCATTGCCTTTGCCCTCCAGCGTTACCTGCTGCGTACCTTGTTGCAGCCGCGCTTTGAAACGCGTTTCGCCTTTATCATCGCTGTGGCTTTCCGCTTCCAGCAAACGTCGCACTGGCTGGGTTAAACCGTAATGCTGACAAAACAGCTGCCATAACGCATGGTGTGTCATCTCCTGACCGTGTCGATCGGTTTGCTGCTGCACCAGGCGGCTGAAATCCTGTTGCAATCCGCGCGGCAGCTGCAATCCATGATTCTGTTCCAGCAGCCATGCTGCGCCGCCTTTGCCGGATTGGCTGTTCACCCGGATCACCGCTTCGTAACTGCAGCCGATATCCAGCGGATCGAGCGGCAGATACGGCATCTGCCAGATCGTTTCTTCGCGTTGTGCGCGTTCGGCAAAGCCTTTACGGATCGCATCCTGATGCGAACCGGAGAAAGCGGTAAACACCAGTTCACCGGCATAAGGATGGCGTGGATGAACCGGTAACTGATTGCAGCGTGTTACCACTTCCAGCACCTGCTGGATATCACTGAAATCGAGTTGCGGCGCCACGCCCTGGGTGTAAAGGTTGAGCGCCAGCGTAACGATATCCACGTTGCCGGTGCGTTCGCCATTACCAAACAAGCAGCCTTCTACGCGATCGGCGCCCGCCAGCATCGCCAACTCCGCACAGGCGATGCCGGTACCGCGATCGTTATGCGGATGCACGCTAATCGACACCTGCGATCGCTGGCTGAAGTGGCGACAGAAATACTCAATCTGATCGGCATAGACGTTCGGCGTGTTCACTTCGACGGTGGCGGGCAGGTTGATGATCATTGGACGTGTAGGCCCCGGTTGCCAAATCGCCGCTACCGCTTCGCAAATTTCCAGCGCAAAGTCGGGTTCGGTAAAGCAGAAGGTTTCCGGTGAATACTCGAAGGTCCACGCAGTCGCCGTTTGTGCTGCGCAGCGGGCGCGGATCTGTCGCGCACCGGCGCAGGCCAGTTCAATAATCTCGGCTTTGCTCTGACGGAACACCCGTTCACGGAACAGCGGCGCGGTGGCGTTGTACAGATGAATAATGGCGTTGGGCGCGCCACGCAGCGCGTCAAAGGTGCGATCGATCAGATCGCTACGTGCCTGGGTCAGCACCTGAATCGCCACATCGTCTGGAATGTGGTTCTGCTCAATCAGCAAGCGCACAAAATCATAATCTGTCTGCGATGCTGCTGGAAACGCCACCTCAATCTCCTTAAAGCCGCAGCGCAGCAGCAGTTGCCAGAACTCCAGTTTGCGTGCGCTGTCCATTGGCGTCGCCAGCGCCTGGTTGCCGTCGCGCAGATCGGTAGAGAGCCAGCGGGGTGCCTGCGTCAGCTGGCGCGACGACCACTGACGATCGGGTAAATCGATGACCGGGAATGGACGGTATTTTGCAGCGGGTTGCGTAAGCATAACGATCTCCTTGTGGTGTGGTTTCAGTGTTACCTACCACGCCGCCACAGGCTCGCCGATTGCTGACAATCCTTAGCGCATAACTGACAGAATGCCGTTCATTCCGCGCGCTCAATCTGTAGCGGCGCGATTTATCGCGCAATAAATTGCGCCGCTACAAAATGTGCGGTTATTTGCTCTAACGTGCATATGCGCCAGGCGGCATATCTCATGCGAAATCGGCATCGGTCATTTGGCTTGCGCGGGTTAGGCTGGGGTTTTGCACCATGAGATAAAACACAATGCAAAGAGCAGCTTTGGCACTAATGATTTTGGCCACCAGCGGCGCGGCGGCAGCAGAAACCGTGACGCTGCGCATTGCCGATCAGAAAGGGAATATGCACGCCGAAATGGCCGCGGCGCAGCAGTTAAACAACCTCAATTATAAAATCGAATGGGCTGAGTTCCCGGCGGCGGCGCCGCTGGCGGAAGCGCTGAATGCCGGCGCGGTAGATGCCGGTATTATCGGCGATGCGCCACTGCTGTTCTCGTTGGCGGCCGGTTCGCAGGTGAAAGCGGTGGCGGTGAGTAAGTCGGTGCCCGAAGGATTGGCGGTGCTGGTGAGCCCCGATTCGCCCATCAAAACCGTTGCCGAGCTGAAGGGAAAAAATATCGCCACCGGACGCGGATCGATTGGCCACTTTGAAGCGCTTAAGGCGTTGGAGCAGGCGGGCGTCAGCGATAAAGCGGTTAAGTGGCGCTTCTTAACCCCGGCGGATGCGCGCATCGCGCTGGCAAACGGATCGGTGGATGCGTGGTCAACGTGGGATCCTTACACCGCGCTGGCGGAAGTCACCCATACCGGCCGCGTGCTGGTTAACGGCGTCGGGCTTTCCAGCGGCAATAGCTTCCTCGCCGCCACCGATGCAGCGCTGAAAGATGAGGCCAAACGCGTGGCGCTGCAGGATTACGTCAACCGGTTAGCCGCCGCCGATCGCTGGGCCAACAGCCATGTTGATGAGTATTCCAGCACGCTGGCAAAAATCATCGGCTTCCCAAAAGAAGCGGCAGCGAAATCCTTCTCACGCCGCAAATCGCACTGGCAGAGCATTGACGAGGCCACCATCAGCCAGCAGCAAGAGACCGCCGATTTCTATCAGAAATACGGTTTAATCCAGAAGCCGCTTGATGTGAAACCCACCTTTTATCACGGCTTAAAGGTTGCGCAGAACTAACCCTTTGTGCGCCCGCATTTGGCGAAACAGCAGCGCGCGCGTAGCATAGCGGCATGTTGTTTCGTCAAAGATCGCCTCATGTTGCTAAAAACCTTCGACGGTCATAACGACCTGCTTCTCAATCTATGGCTGCATCATCGCGATGATCCGGCGCAGGCATTTTTTTACGGCATCGAAAAGGGCCACCTCGATTTTCCGCGCATGCAGCAGGGCGGTTTTGCCGGTGGTCTGTTCGCGATGTTTGTGCCGCCACTGCGATATGTGAAAGAGGTCGCGCCGCAGCGAGCGGAAGAAAACCTCGACCCGCTAACGATTCTCTGGCAGCAGCTCGACATCCTGAAAACGCTGGCGGCGCAATCCGCCGGGCGGGCGCGTTTCTGCCTTAGCGCCGCGGACATCGCGGCCTGTCGCACAGATGGCGTGCTGGCGCTGGTGGCGCATATCGAAGGTGCGGACGGCTTTGATGGCGATGGCGCAGCGCTTGAGGCCTTTTATCAAGCGGGCGTGCGCAGCATCGGGCCGTTCTGGAATCTGCCCAATCGCTTTGGTGAAGGCGTGAACGGATCATTCCCCAACTCACCGGACAGCGGGCCGGGCTTGAGCGCAGAAGGCGAGCAACTGATCGTGGCAGCCAATCGCCATCGTATGTTGATCGACATGTCGCATATGAACGAGAAAGCCTTCTGGGACACCGCACGGCTGTCAACCGCGCCGCTGGTAGCGACGCACTCCAATGCGCACGCGCTCTGTCCACAGCCGCGCAATCTCACCGACGATCAGTTGCGCGCCATTCGCGACAGCGGCGGCGTGGTGGGCGTGAATTTTGGTAACGCTTTTCTGCGCAGCGACGGAAAACGCGACAGCGACACGCCGTTGATCGAAATTGTTAAACATGTTGAACACCTGATCGCGATAATGGGCCGCGATCATGTGGCGCTGGGCTCCGATTTTGATGGCATTAGCGTGCCTGAGGCGCTGAAAGATGTGACCGGATTACCGCATCTTTATGCGTTGTTGCGTTCGTTCGACTACGATCAAACAGCACTTGAGCAGCTCGCATGGGGCAACTGGCAGCGCGTGTTGCAACA